>Ga0134125_10003086_pt1 | contig 19511 bp, 19 predicted proteins | sample KB31751_FD_96464 | JGI IMG/M metagenome (GOLD analysis project Ga0134125, IMG submission 96464) | Terrestrial soil microbial communities with excess Nitrogen fertilizer from Kellogg Biological Station, Michigan, USA - KB3-175-1 | ecosystem: Environmental > Terrestrial > Soil > Unclassified ... | reverse complement strand
GCGCCCATGGCCGGCGACGCCACGGGCGACATCGGCGAGCGGGTCGGGTGGATCGGTGACGACCAGAATCACCGCCTCGGGCGCCGCCGCCGTGATGCGCGGCACGATCTCGCGATAGATCCCCGCGTTGGTTTCGAGCAGCCTGAGCCGCCCAGCCTTGTCGCCGCGGTCGGTGGCGCCGCCCGATTTCTCGTTGACGCCGTTGGTGATCATGACAACGCCGCAACCGGCGAGATCGCCGTAATCGCCATCGTCGATCTCGGTTCGCCCGGCAAGCGGCGCGCCGTAGCGCAGATCGGTCGCGACGGCCTTGGCGCGCTGGCGCGTACGATCGACCAAAACGATATGGCGCGCCTGGCCGCGCAGAATGAGGGCAAAGGCGCAGGCTGAGCCCACCGCGCCGGCGCCGATGACGCCCAGCTTCATGACTTCCTCCGCGGGGAGCCGCCGCCGCTTCGGCGGCGAACGAAGGTCAAAACTGCTGCAGAAGCCGGTCGATATAGTCGCGCTCGATCTCCGGCCGGCTGCGCTCGCCGGCGCGGCGGCGGAGCTCATCGAGGATGCCCTTCGCCTTGTCGATCGCATAGTTGCCGTAGGGACCGCCCAGGCGCAGCCGCCCGCCATCATCGATGCCGCCATTGGCATCGTCTTGCGGGTTGAGCCGGCCGAAGGGATCGCGGTTGCTCTGGCGCATGCCCTGGCCGGTCTCGTTGCCCTCGCGGCCCTGGCCCGATTGTCCCATCATCTGCTCGGCGAGGCTGCGCGCCGCCTGCTGCAGCTGATCGAGCGCCTCGCCTTGCGGGCCGACCGCCTGGCCGGGCTCGCCCTGCTGCAAAGCGTCGGTGGCGCCGCGCATGGCGCGCTCGGCGCGGCCCAGCGATTGCGGCAGATCGCCCTGCTGCTGGCCGAGTTGGCGCATCATCTCGCCGAGCTCGCGCCTGAGCGCGTCCTGCTCGCGCGCCATGTCGCCGGGTTGCGGCTCGCCGTTCTGGCCCATCTGGCCCATCCGGCCGCGTTGCGACTGGCGGAAGCTCTTGTCGAGGAGCTGGCGCTGGTGCTGCATCATGCGGTCCATCTGGCGCATCGCCTGGCCTTGCGCCCCGCCCATCTGCCCGGGCCGCGCCGTGCGCAGATTCTCGAGCATCTGCTGAAGCTGCGCCAGCAGGTCGCGGGCGGCATCGCGCGATCCCGTCTGCGCCAGTTGGCGCGCGCGGTCGAGCATGTTCTGCAGATCCTGCTGGCTCAGCAGGCGCGAGGGATCGACCGGCTGCTGCGCCTGTTGCGGGTTCTGCTGCGCATTTTGCGCCAGCGCCTGCAGGTAGCGGTCGATCGCCTGCTGCAGCTGCTGCATGAGCTGCTGGATCTCGGCGTCGGGGGCGTTGCGCGCCAGCGCGTCCTGCAGCGCTTTCATCGCGTCGCGCATGTCGCGCTGCACCAGCCAGGAGCGGCCGTCCTCGATGCGGACCGCCGTCTCCCAGAGCAGTCGCTGAACCGCTGGCACCGCCTTCGGATCCTGGTCGAGCGCGAGCCGGGCCTGCGCCGTGCGCAGCGCCAGGAAGACCACCTTGTCGTCGTGATAGAGCGAGGGCTGGAGCGAGAGGTCCGAGAGCGTCTCGGAGACGACGTCGCGCTGCGACGGATCGAGGGTGAGCTGGCGGCGCTCCTCGATGATCGCGCGTGCCACCGGGTTGTGGAAGATCCGCTCCGGCAAGGTGATGCGCAACGTGTCGCTTTCGCCGGTCTGGCCCAGCGCGTCCTTCGCCTCGAGATGGATGTCGACCGGCAAGCCCGCCCAGGGATGCGCCGTCAGGTCGTGATAGCTCGCATCATGCGCCGATTTCAGGTGCTCGCCGGGGAGCGGCAGGTCGAGCACGATCGGCGGGCTTTTATCGCCCGGCCTGGTGATGATCGCCCGGGCGCCCTCGACGCCGTAATCGTCGTTCGCCAGGTATTCGAGGCGCAGCACGGCATGGTCGGTGTGCTGCGGCGGCTTGGCGAAATCGATCTTGGGCGGCAGATCGGGAATGATGCTGATCGGCCAGTTGCCGAGCGTGCTGCCGTCCTGCACCACGGCGAGCGTGTGCCCGGCGGCGAGCGTCGCGGCACCCTTGAAGTTGTGCTGATCGACGCGGCCGAACGCGCTGGCCTTGCCGTCGATCTCGAGCTTGGGCGGATCGTCGCCGCCATGCACCTGCGCCAGCACCGCGCTGCCCACGGGCACCGCGATCGGCTGCGCCGGCGCCTTGGCCGGCAGGAAGAGTGGCGGCAAGCCGGTATAGTCGGGCGGCGTCACCCAGATATCGAGGCTGGGCGGCGCGGAAGGCGTGCCGAAGGAGAAGCTCGGCGCGAAAGAGCGGGCGAGGCGCTGCGACCAGTCCTGGCCGGCATCTACTGCCGCGAGCAGCAGCACCAGCGCCAGCGCCGCGCGCAGCCCGAAAGGATCGCGCTCCAGCAGTCCCGCCACCGGCCAGCCGACGCGCAGCGACCTGAGCTGCGCCGCCATGCGCGCTCGATGCGCCTGCCACAGTGCGGCGGCGGCGGCATCGCCGTCTCCGCCGCTCTGGCGATCCTCGAGCGCCGTGAGCGGCCGGTGTGTGAGGCCGCTCGCCTGCTCGAGCCGGCGGCGCTCGGCGGCGCGATCGGGCAGGCGGAAGCTGCGGAAGGCGGGTATCAGTGCCGCCACCAGCGCGACCGCCACCGCGACGAGCAGGGCCAGATGCAGCAGCCCCGGCAACCGCGCCGGCAGATCGAACAGCGCGAGCGCCAGGAAGGCGCCGGCGATGCCGAGCGCCGGCCAGAGATTGGGCCAGAGTCGTTCCCAAAGCAGCGCCGCGCCGGCGAGCCTCAAGCGCCCCGCCAGCCTCGCCGGTCCCGGGGAAAGGACCCGCTCGCTGTCGCTCATTCCTGCACCTCTCGCCATCAACGTTCGGCGAGCCAATCCGGCATCCTGTCCTGCGACAGGAGCTCCTCGTAAGTCGGCCGCGGACGGATCACCGCGAACGCGTCGCCGCGTACCAGCACCTCGGGCACCAGCGGCCGCGTATTGTAGCCCGAACTCATCGCCGCGCCATAGGCGCCGGCCGAAAGGATCGCAAGCAGCTCGCCCGCTTCGATCTCGGGTAGAACCCGCTGCGCCGCAAAGCTGTCGCCGGTCTCGCAGACCGGCCCCACCACGTCGATCGGACGACGCGCGGCGCCGGGCGCCGGGCTTCGCACCGGAACGATCTCGTGCCAGGCCTCGTAGAGCGCCGGCCGCGCCAGATCGTTCATTGCGGCGTCCTGAATGAGGAACCGGCGCGATGCCCCTTCCTTGACATAGAGCACCCGCGACACGAGCGCGCCGGCATTGCCGACGAGCCAGCGGCCGGGCTCGAAATCCACCTCGACATCGAGCCCCGTCGTGACGCGCTTCACCAGCGCGGCGTAGTCCTCGACCGCCGGCGGCCGCTCGTTGTGATAGCGGATGCCGAGCCCGCCGCCGAGATCGAGGCGCTGCAGCTTTATGCCTTCGCCGGCGAGCTGGCGAAGCAGCTCGACGGCGCGGCCATAGGCAAGCTCGAATGGCGCGAGTTCGGTGAGCTGCGAGCCGATGTGCAGCGCGATGCCCCTCGGGGCGAGCCCGGGAAGCTGCGCCGCCCGGCGGAAGGCGCCCGGCGCGTGCGCGAGATCGATGCCGAACTTGTTTTCCTTCTTGCCGGTGGCGATCTTGGCGTGAGTGCGCGCGTCGACGTCGGGATTGACGCGAATGGCGATCTCGGCGGTCTTGCCGAGCTGGCTCGCCACGGCGCTCAGCAGCGAGAGCTCGGGTTCGGACTCGACGTTGATCTGGCGGATACCGGCTTCGAGTGCGACGCGCATCTCGGCTTCGCTCTTGCCGACGCCGGAGAAGACGATGCGCTCGGCCGGAACGCCTGCCGCCAGCGCGCGGCGCAACTCTCCCTCGGAGACGACGTCGGCCCCGGCACCGAGCCGCGCCAGCAGCCGGATGATCGCCAGGTTCGAGTTCGCTTTGAGCGCGTAGCAGATGCGGGCGGGGCGATCGGCGAATGCAGCGGCGAATTGCCGGTAGCGCCGCTCGATGGCGGCGCTCGAATAGCAGTAGAAAGGCGTGCCGATCGCAGCGGCGATGCGCGAGACCGGCACGGCTTCGACGGTGAGCTCGCCGTCGCGATAGGCGATATCGGGCGCGCCCGGCGCGGCTTCGGTTTCACTCATGGGGGTAGAATCGCGGATAGGTGTTGGCTTCGCCGGGCGGCGGCCCCGGCTCCGACTTCTTGCCGCACGCGACAAGCGGCAGGGCCAGCAGCACCAGCATCAGGGCGAGAACGAGGCCGGCACGACCGCGGCGATGGAACGGGAAGGGCATGGACATCAATCGTCTTCAAAGGAAGCGCTTGCGCGCCTGGGCGGCGGCGACGGCCACCGATTGCGGCGCGGTGCCGCCGAAGCTGCTCCGGCTCGCCACCGACTTCTCCACGGTGAGCACCTCGAACACCGCGTCGGTGATGCGCGGCTCGAGCTTCTGCATCTCGGCGAGCGGCAGCCCGGCGAGATCGACGCCGAGCGCCTCGGCGCGCGCCACCAGCGCGCCGGTCACGTGGTGCGCCTCGCGAAATGGCAGGCCCGGCACGCGCACCAGCCAATCGGCGAGGTCGGTGGCGGTGCTGTAGCCGCTTGCCGCGACGCGGCGCATGGCTGCCGCATCGGGCTCGAGATCGCCCACCATGCCGGCGGTGGCAGCGAGCGCCAGCTCCAGCGTGTCGGCGGCGTCGAACACCGGCGTCTTGTCTTCCTGCATGTCCTTGCTGTAGGCGAGCGGCAGCCCCTTCATCACCGCCAGCAATGCGGTGAGGGCGCCGAGCAGCCGGGCGGACTTGGCGCGCACCAGCTCGGCCGCGTCGGGATTGCGCTTCTGCGGCATGATCGAGCTGCCGGTGGTGAAAGCGTCGCTGAGGCGGATGAATCGGTAGGGCTCGCTGGTCCAGATCACGATCTCCTCGGCGAAGCGCGAGAGATGCGTGCCGGCGATCGTCGCCGCGGCGAGGAACTCGAGGGCGAAATCGCGGTCGGAGACGGCGTCGAGCGAGTTGGCCGCCGGCCGGTCGAAGCCCAGCGCCGCGGCGGTGTCGTGGCGGTCGACCGGGAAGGACGTGCCGGCGAGCGCCGCCGCGCCGAGCGGGCATTCGTTGAGCCGCTTGCGGCAATCGGCAAGGCGCGAGCGGTCGCGGCCGAGCATCTCGACATAGGCGAGGAGGTGGTGCCCGAAGGTCACCGGCTGCGCCACCTGGAGGTGGGTGAACCCGGGCATGATGGTGGCCGCGTGCTGCTCGGCCTTGGCGATGAGCGCCGCTTGCAAGCCTTGCATCTGCCGTTCCAGACGGTCGATCGCATCGCGAACCCAGAGCCGGAAATCGGTTGCCACCTGGTCGTTGCGCGAGCGCGCCGTGTGCAGCCTGCCGGCGGCGGCGCCGATCAGCTCGGCGAGTCGGGCCTCGATGTTGAGGTGGATGTCCTCGTGTTCGCTGCGGAAGGGAAAGCGGCCGGCCTCGATCTCCTCGCGGATTTGCGCTAGACCCCGGGCGATGGCCTCGCCATCTTCAGCAGTAAGAATCTTCCGCCGGACAAGCATCGCGCAATGGGCGAGCGAGCCGGCGATGTCCTGCGCGTAAAGCCGCTTGTCGAAGTCGATCGAGACGTTGATGCGCTGCATGATTTCCGCCGGGCCGCCGGCAAAGCGACCGCCCCACGCCGCATTGGCGGTGGCACCTGCTTGCCTCGCCGGGGCGGTGTCCCGCGCCTTTTTGCTCATGGCCGGCTGCACCCTGCGCCAAGGGGCTGGCGGATGAAGAAGCTGCTCGGCGCGCTCATCGTGCTGGTCGTCCTCTGCCTCGCGGGCCTGGCGGCCGCGCTCTATTGGCCGGGCGCCCCCCTGCGCCGCGACGACGGCAATACCATGAGCAGCAAACCCGACTCCACTGCGCCGCAACCGCAGGCGCTGGGGCAGTTTACCCCGCTCGCCCGGCCGCGGCCAGCACCGGAGCTTGCCTTTGCGGCGCCGGATGGCAGAAAGCTGCGGCTCGCCGATTTCCGCGGCCGCTTCGCGCTGGTCAATCTGTGGGCGACTTGGTGCGGCCCCTGCGTGAGCGAGATGCCGTCGCTCGACCGGCTGCAGGCCCGGTTTGGCGATCGCCTGTCGGTGGTGGCGGTCTCGGAAGACCGCAAGGGCGGCGAGGTGGTCGGGCCCTTCATCAAGAGGCTCGGCCTTACCCATCTGGGGATCTATCTCGATCCCAGGATGGCGGCGCAGCAGGCTTTCGCCGTCGAGGGGCTGCCGACCAGCTTCCTCATCGATCCCCAAGGCCGCGTGCTGGGCTCGCTGATGGGGGCGGCGGATTGGGATTCCCCGGCGATGGTGGCTCGGCTTGAGGGTTATCTGAGCCGGCCCGGCACGGGCGCGACGATCAAGGCGTCGGCCCAATAGGCCTTGTTCCGCCATCATTGCATTCCAGGAATGAAGTTCTCCAAGAAGTGTGGTGACGCGCTTGGTTGCGCACCCTAGGCTTCCTGTTCAGGAGAGGTCATGCTCGACAAGCCGATCGCGCCAGCAACCCGGATCGTCCGCCGCCAGCCCGCGGCGCTCAGCGAACAGCAGGCCGAGATCTGCGTGCTCGGCGCCGGCATTTCCGGCATCTCGGCGGCGCTCGAGGCGGCACGCCTCGGGCGCAAGGTTCTGCTGGTCGATGCCTTGCCCACCTTAGGCGGACAGGCGGTCAACTCGATCATCGGCACCTTCTGCGGCCTTTTCTCCAACGGCACCCACGGGTTCCAGCTCACCCACGGCATCGCCGACGATATCCTGCGTGAGCTCGGTGCCGAAGGCGCGCTGCATTACCGGCGCGAGCACACGACGGTGGTGCTTTACGACGAGGTGGCGCTCGGCCGCTGGGTCGAGCGCAGCATCGCCGCCGCCGGGGTGACGCTGCTGCTCGGCGCGGTGCTGCGTGAGGTGCGTGTCGAGGACCGGCGCATCGCCCAGCTGGAGCTCGCGACGCGCTATGGCGATGTGCGCGTGCGCGCCGCCGGCTTCGTCGACGCGACGGGCGATGCCGCGCTGGCTTGGCAGGCCGGGCAGGAATGCCGCGAGCCGGCGGAAGGCGTCGTCTACGGCTCGCAGATGATGGTGCTGGAGCAGGTCGACGAGCAGCATTATCCGACCCGCGCCGCGATTTCCGAGCGGCTTGCCGCGGTGGGCGAGCGCTACGGCCTGATCCGCCGCGACGGCTTCGCTTTCGCCTTTCCCGGACGCGGCACCGCGCTGGTCAACATGAACCATATCGAAACGCCGCTCGACCCGGTCGCGTCCTCGGCCACCGGCCTCTTCGGCAAGGAGCAGGCGGACCGCTCGCTGCGCTTCCTGCAAAACGAATTCCCCGCCGCCTTCGGCCGGACGCGGGTGCGTGCCTATGGCCTGCCCGGCATCCGCCAGACCCGCTGGATCGTCGGCCGGCACCACCTCACCGTCGAGGAGGTGCGCGCCGGCACCAAATTCGCCGACAGCATCGCCCGCACCGCCTGGCCGATCGAGCAGCATCATTATGCCGAGGGCTATGTCTGGGAGCCCTTCGACGAGCACCATCTCCACTACGTGCCCTTCGCCAGCCTGACGCCGCCGGGCCTCGACAATCTCGTCGCCGCCGGGCGCTGCATCGACGCCGACAGCGCGGCGCTCTCCAGCGTCCGGGTGATGGGGCCCTGCATCGCCATGGGCGCGGCGGCCGCGCATGCGCTCGACCTCGCCGGCAGCGGCAGCGTGCATCAGATCGAGATCGCGGCGTTGCGTCGGCGGCTCGCCGCCAACGTCGACGAACGGCCCTGACCGGCCGAGCCGGGCGCGCCCGCGGGCGTTGACACCGGCGGCATTTGTGCCGCCGAATGAACAGAAAGGCCCCGGCGAGAAGACCGCGGGCGTTCAGGGAGGCGCCATGTATCCCGGTGTCCACGCCAAGCTCCGCCCGCAGCAGCCCGCCTTCGTCATGGCGCAGAGTGGCGAGGCGGTGACCTATGCGGAGCTCGAGCGGCGCTGCAACCGGCTCGCGCAATTCCTGCGGGCGAGCGGGCTCGAGCGGCTCGACCACTACGCGATCTTCATGGAGAACAATGCCCGCTACATCGAAAGCTGCGGCGCCGGCGAGCGCGCGGGGCTCTACTATACTTGCGTCAACTCCTATCTGACGGCCGACGAGCTCGCCTATATCCTCGACAACAGCGAGTCGAAGATCCTCATCACCTCGACGGCGCGCCGCGACATCGCGTTGAAGGCGGTGGCGCAATGCCCGCGCATCGAGCGCTGCCTCATCGTTGACGGCCCCGGCGATGGCGGCCGCTTGCTCAATCTCGATGCGGCGGTGGCAAGCTTTCCCGATACGCCGATCCCCGATGAATCCCTCGGCACGCCGATGCTCTACTCGTCGGGGACCACCGGTCGTCCCAAGGGAATCCTCCGGCCGCTGGTGGAGCGCCCGCCGGCGCAGCAGCTGCCGCTCTTCGACTTCCTCGAGAAGCTGTGGCGCTACCGCGAGGGCATGATCTACCTGTCGCCGGCGCCGCTCTATCACTCGGCGCCGCAGGCGGCGGTGAGCCTCACCCTCCGCAAGGGCGGTACCGCCATCGTCATGGAGCATTTCGATCCCGAACAGTATCTGGCGCTGGTCGAGCGGGATCGCGTGACGCACAGCCAGCTCGTGCCCACCATGTTCTCGCGCATGCTGAAGCTGCCCGAGGCGGTGCGGCGGCGCTACGATCTTTCTTCGCTGGAGATCGCGATTCACGCCGCGGCCCCCTGCCCGGTGCCGGTGAAGGAGCAGATGATCGAGTGGTGGGGGCCGATCATCCACGAATATTACGGTGCGACCGAGGGGCTCGGCTTCACCGCCTGCGACAGCGCGGAGTGGCTCGCGCATCGCGGCACGGTGGGACGCGTGCTGCTGGGCGAGCTGCATGTGCTGGACGAGACCATGAAGGAAGTGCCGGTCGGCACTGCCGGCACGCTCTGGTTCAAGACGGCGACGCCGTTCGAGTATTTCAAGGACCCGGCCAAGACCAGGGAATCACGCTCGCCCGACGGCAGCATGAGCACGGTCGGCGATGTCGGTTATGTCGATGCCGACGGCTATCTCTATCTCACGGACCGCCGCACCTTCATGATCATCTCCGGCGGGGTCAACATCTATCCGCAGGAATGCGAGAACCTGCTCATAACCCATGCCAAGATCGCCGATGCCGCGGTGTTCGGCGTCCCCAACGAGGATCTGGGCGAGGAGGTGAAGGCGGTGGTTCAGCCCATGCCCGGCATCCGGCCGGGCCCGACGCTCGAGCAGGAGCTGATCGAGTTCTGCCGCCGGCATCTCTCGCACATCAAATGTCCGCGCACGGTCGATTTCGAGGAGCAGCTGCCGCGGCTTCCCACCGGCAAGCTCTATAAGCGCCTGCTGCGCGACCGCTATTGGGGTGAGCGGAAGACGCGCATCGTCTGAGCCCGCCGAGCCGGCGGCGGCGCGCTAGGCCGACTTGACCCCGGCGAGGAAGCCGTCGACTTCGGCGGAAAGTTGCTTCGTCTCGCTCGAGAGCTGTTGGGCTGACTCGAGAACATGCGCCGCCGCGCTGCCGGTCTCGGTCGCCGCCTGCTTCACGCGCGTGATATTGCTGGCCACCTGCTGCGTGCCGGACGCGGCCTGCTGCACGTTGCGCGCGATCTCCTGCGTCGCGACGCCCTGCTCCTCGATGGCTCCGGCGATCGCGGTGGCGATCTGGCTGATCTCGTCGATGATCGCGCTGATCCCCTGCAGCGCTTCGACCGTTTCCCGGGTCGCGCCCTGCACCTGCGCAATCTGGTCGGTGATCTCCTCGGTGGCCTTCGCCGTCTGCGTCGCGAGCGATTTCACCTCGTTGGCCACCACGGCGAAGCCTTTGCCGGCCTCGCCGGCGCGCGCCGCCTCGATCGTGGCGTTGAGCGCCAGCAGGTTGGTCTGGCTCGCGATGCTCTGGATGAGCCCGATGACCTCGCCGATCTTCTGCGCGCCGTCGGCGAGCTTCGCCACCGCGGCATCGCTGCGCCGCGCCTCGTTCACCGCGCGGCCGGCGATGGTCGCCGATTGCGCGACCTGCCGTCCGATCTCCTGGCTCGATGAGGCGAGCTCTTCGGTTGCGGTCGCGACGGTCTGCACGTTGGCCGAGGTTTCTTCCGACGCCGTGCCGACGAGCTCGGCGCGGCGCGTGCTCTCCTCGGCGGTGCTGGCCAGCGAGCGCGCGGTGGTCTCCATCTGCCGCGACGCCTCGCCGAGCGACTGCACCAGCCGGCCGATCTGCCCTTCGAAGCTGCGCGTCCTCTCCTCGAGCCGCTGTGCCCGCGCTTCCCTGGCCGCCCGCTCGCCCGCCTGCTCACGCTCGATGCGCTGCTTGGCGACGGCATTTTCCTTGAACGTCATCAGCGCGGAGGCCAGCGTCCCCACCTCGTCGCGGCGCTCGCGGAACGGCACTTCGGTCTCCAGCTCGCCCGAGGCGACGCGCCGCATGGCGGCGGAGATCAGATCGATCGGCCGCGCGACGCGGCGCCACGCCACGAAGAAGCCGGCCGCGGCGAGGGTAAGCGATATCACCAGCACCGCGCCCTCGAGCAGAAGCTTCGCGCGCGCCGCGGCATATTGCGCCTCGGCGTGCTGGACCGCGGCGTCGAGCGCCGCATTGGGAATGGCGACGATCGCATCGAGCGCCACGTTGGACGCCTTGACGAGCTCGGCATCGGAAAGCGGCAGCGCGGCGCCCTGGCTCAGCGCTTTCTCGACCGCCACCTGCTGCTTCAGATAGTCGCCGAAGTACGCCTGATCGGCTTGCTTCACGGCCGCGAGCACGGCTTCCGGCACGCCCTTCCGGGAGATCAGGTTACCCAACAGATGCCAGCCGGCCGCGACCTTGCCGTTGAATTCCGCGATCTTGCTTTTCTGCTCCGGCGTGAGCGCCTTCGCGGTCATCGCCGCCTGCACCGGATTGCGCTCGAGCCCGGCGGCGTCGCGAACCACATAGGATGCTTCCTTGATCGCCATCAGCTCGGCGATCGCCGGATCGGCCATCCGCACCTTGTTCGTGAGCGCGAGCGAGACGCGCTCCAACTCGTCGATGAGCCGCGTCGAGGTGCTGTTCCAGTCCTTGGCGATCCCCGCCGGACGCTGCGCTAGCGGTACGGGCAGCGCCGCGTCGACGCTCGGGCGTATCGCGATCACCTGCTGCAGGTCTGCGCGAATAGTGCCGGCAACGTCGCCGCTTGCGCATTCGATATGCGAGCAGGCGGCGAGCAGCGCGTCGAGCGCCGGGCCGGCCTTTGCGCGCAGCGGCGGCAGGGTCGCGGTGAATAGCGGATCGGCTGGAGCGGCCGCCTCGAGGGCAACCCGTGTGGGACCGCGCTCCTGGCGCAGCGTCTGCAGCGCGCCGAACAGGTCGCGGTTGGCCGCTGACAGTGCCGCCGCTTGTGCCGCCTGGCGCAGTTCGTGGAAGGCGCCGAAGACCGAACTCGCCGCCTGGCTGCTGATTAGCGCCGCGGTGATGCCGAAGAGGATATAGAGGGACGTGCTGATCTTAAGCTGGCGCAGATAGGTCATCGGTCTCTTCTTCCGTCGGCGGCCGCGCAGTTCCGACAGGATGATTGACCGATTGCCGATAAAATTTGCTTAAGCGGGGCTCCGCTTACCACGCCATCGTATGCGATCCGCGATCAGCCGCCGAGCACGGTGCGCAGGAACTCGCCGCCACGCTGCAGCCCGGCCTCGTCGATGCCGTGGCCGAGGCCGGGGCAGGAGAGGCTCTCGACCGGAACGCCGGCGCCTTCGAGCACGCTCACGGCCATGGGGAGCGCCTGCGGCGGCACCACGTCGTCGGCGTCGCCATGCACGAGCAGCACCGGCGGGCGCGAGCGCAACTCCTGCGCCAGCGTCTCGGCGCCGATCAACGCGCCGGAGAATCCGACGATACCCGCCGGCGCCGTGGCGCGCCGGAGCCCGACATAAAGCGACATCATCGTCCCCTGCGAGAATCCGACCAGCGCCAGGTTGCGCTCATCGAGGTGCCGCTTGGCCAGCGCATCGCCGATGAACGCGTCGAGGATCGGCGCCGCGGCGCGCACTCCTGCCAGAATGGCGGCGGGCGAGCGATCCTGCAGGCTGAACCATTGCCGCCCGAAGGGCGCCATGTCGCAGGGGAAGGGTGCATCGGGCGCGATGAATGCGGCATCGGGCAGCAGCGGCGCCCAGGAGGGTGCGAGGCCGATGAGATCGCTGCCATCGGCGCCGAGGCCGTGCAGTAGCAGGACGAGCTGGCGCGGTGCGCGGCCGGAAGCGGGTTCCTGCACCCGACCGCTGAGAGATGGCAGCATGATCGCTCCTGTATTCCCTGCCGCAGCCTTAGACGATGGCGCGCCCCCTGTCACTTCCCTAACCCGGATTGCCGTTGCAGCGCATGACCGTGTGAGAAATCCGGGCTAGGCTCCGCGCGCCATGAGCGTCGTCACCCGCTTCGCGCCGAGTCCGACGGGCTATCTGCATCTGGGCCACGCCTATGCGGCGCTTGTCGCCTGGCGGGCGGCGCGCGATAGCGGCGGCCGCTTCCTGCTGCGGCTCGAGGATATCGATCGCACGCGCTGCCGCCCGGAATTCGCCGCGGCCATCGGCGAGGATCTCGCCTGGCTCGGCCTCGACTGGGATGGAGCGGTCCGCGTGCAGTCCGAGCATTTCGCCGATTACCGCGCGGCGCTCGACCGGCTCGATGCCGCGCGGCTGCTCTATCCCTGCTTCTGCACGCGGGCAGCGATCAAGGCCGAGCTGGCGCGCTCGGCGGCCGCGCCGCACGGGCCCGACGGCGCGCTCTATCCCGGCACCTGTCGCGCGCTCGCGCTATCCGAGCGGGAGCGCCGCATCGCCGCCGGCGAGAGCTTCGCCTTGCGGCTCGACATGGCCGAGGCGGTGCGCCGCGCGGGTCCGCTTTTCTGGGAGGACGAGCATGCCGGACGCGTTCCGGCCGATCCCGCGAGCCATGGCGATGTCGTGCTCGCGCGCAAGGAGATCCCGGCGAGCTATCACCTGGCGGTCACGGTCGACGATGCGCTGCAGGGCGTGAGCCTGGTGACGCGCGGCGAGGATCTGTTCCCGGCGACGCATGTCCACCGCCTGCTGCAGGCGCTGCTGGGATTGCCGGTGCCGCGCTGGCGGCACCATCGTCTGGTCGCCGATGCCGAGGGGCGGCGCTTGGCGAAGCGCGATCGCGCCGCGACCGTGCGGGCGCTGCGCGAGGCGGGAAGCAGCCCGGCCGAGCTGCGCGCGCTGGTGGGATTTCCCGGCTGAACAATGAGCGTCAGGCGCGGTTGATTCAGATCAATGTCATGGACCCGTGCCGGGTCGTTCAATGAGCTTTGACCATGAAGCGCAGGCGACCATGAGCACCACCGAAGCGTCTCAGCCTCATTGCGGCGATCTGCTCAAGCGGATGATCGTGCTCGCGCGGCTCTGCGAGCAGCTCGGCCCTGCCGATCCGAGCCGCTTGCTGCTGCAGAAGATTCTGCGGCGGCTGATGCTCTTCTCGCGCATGACCGATCGGCTCGGCCTGGCGGCCGCGCAAAGCCCGCTGGTCCGTGCCGTGCTGCACCAGGCGGAGTTCGGCTGCCTCGATTGCACCGAGGCGGATCGCTGCGGCCGCTGGCTCGACGGCAAGGCGCCGGAGGACGACGACCGTGCCTTCTGCGCCAATGCGGCGCTCTTCGACACGCTGCCGCATCAGCACAGCGTGATGCGGCCTTACGGCGCGGATTGAGGGCTCAGTCGAGCGGCCGGCGCAGCCCTGTGACGAGGTTGAGATAGTCTGGATCGCTGGGCGCGATCAAGCCGCGGCGCAGCGCGAAGTCGATGATCACCAGGTTGACGTTGAACTTGAAATCGTCGGTGCTGCGCACGCGCTCCAGGACCTCGGCGGCATCCATCAGGCTGAAGGCGACGATCTCGCCGTCGGTGTTGACGGGGACGAACTCGGCCGGCACCTCGAGGTCGTAGAGGAAGAGCACGTCGTCGCGCAGGCCCTGTTGGGTCTCCATGCGATAGGCGATGGCGCCGACGGGCATGGCGCGGGCGACCACCGCGGCGGGCAGCGATGCCTCCTCCGCCGCCTCTTTCACCAGCGTCGCTTCGAGCCCGTGATCATGGCCGATGCCGCCGGCGACCAGGTTGTCGAGCTTGTCGGGCGCCACCTTCTTGTCCGCGGCGCGCCGGCCGACCCAGAGGCGAAGCGCGCCGCCGTCGCGGCGCCAGCCGTTGAGATGCACGCCATAGGCGCGCACCCCGAAGTAGGAGACCGCACCGCGGTCGAGCTTGAGCAGCGGCGCCGCACCCCAGCGCGGCGCCACGGCGAAGAACTCGTTGCGCCATTTGGCGACGCGTCCTTCGCTCACCAGCCGCTCGACGACGCCGTCGACCGCCGCGCTCACCGCGGCGAAATCGCCGGCGGCGATCAGCCAGACGCCGTCGGCTTCGACCGAGAACACCTCGGGAAAGCGCCGCAGCGTCTCGGCGTTGTCGCGTCGGATGAGGCCGATGCGCTCTTCGCCACGCCAGAGCGGCACGAAGCGTTCGGCGCGCCAGGCATTGCAGCTTCGGATATGCCGCAGCAGACTCATTGCTTCTGCGATACCAACACCACATCGACCGAGATGATCTGGCGCAGGCAGCGCGCGATGTAATGCGTCGTCTCGGCATCGAGGCCCGGCATCTGCAGGTCGATGGTGAGCTCGCCGGCGCTCACCCGGCTGATCCAGCTCGTCGGCACGAGCCCGCGCTTGGCGAAGAGCTCGACGACGCGCGGCATCACCCCCGGCTCGGCCGAGGCGTGAACGGAGAAGCAGGCGGTAGGGCGGCTCTGGGGCCTATAGGCGGTCGCGGCAGGCGATGACATGGCGGAATACCTCGATCTCGGGTGCAAGGCGAATGGCAGAAGCCCGATCCTCGTCGCGGAGGACCGGGATGCTAATTCGCCGCAAAAGCCGGCTATCGAGGCGATTGTCGCCCATGGACGAACGCTACCCGGCACCCCACCTCATCGTCAATAGGCGGTGCAGCTCCGGGGATCGTTCGCGCTCCGGTAGCGTTGGCGATGGAGGAGGCTTCTCATGGTCCGTTCGATCGGTGCCGCGGCCCTGCTCGCCTTGCTGGCGGCCTGTTCCAGCGGTGCGCGCGAAGTCGATTATCCGCCGCAACGCGGCATTTCCGCCGATGTTGCGGCCGCCCAGCCGCAGGGTGCGACCTCGCTTTACCCGGGCATGAATGCCGGCCTGGGCATGCGGGAGCCGCTCGGCGCCATCCCGTGGCAGTTGGGTGAGCGCCACCAGTAATCCGAAAACGTCAGCTCGGTTCGAGCTCGGTATCCCAGTAGAGGAAGTCGCGCCAGCTCTGATGCAGGAAGTTCGGCGGGAACGCCCTGCCGTTCTCCTGAAGCAGGCTGGTGCTCGGCTGGCAGGGCAGGTGGCGCGGATACATGCCGCTCTCGCGCGGCAGCCGGTTGCCCTTGAGCAAATTGCAGCACGAGCAGGCGGTAACCACGTTCTCCCAGACCGTGCGGCCGCCGCGCGAACGCGGCACGACGTGATCGAAGGTCAGGTCGTGCGACGGGAAATCCTCGCCGCAATACTGGCAGGTGAAGCGGTCGCGTAGAAAGACGTTGAATCGCGTGAAGGCCGGTCGCCGCGCCGTCGGAATGTATTCCTTCAGCGAGATGACGCTGGGCAGCCGCATCTCGAAGGACGGGCTGCGCACCACACGGTCATAATGCGAGATGATGTTGACTCGGTCGAGGCAGACCGCCTTGACCGTTTCCTGCCACGACCACAAAGACAGGGGGAAATAGCTCAACGGCCGGAAATCGGCGTTGAGCACAAGCGCCGGACAGCTATCTAGGGCGAGCGACAACCAGCAACCTCATGGCAGCGCGACCTCGTAGCGCGGCGCATCCTGCCATGGAAGACGCCGCAATGCCAGACCTATAGAATGTGTCGGATTTGCGTCAACCCTCAACGGGTTGGAACCGGTTTCTCGCCGCGGTAATCGTAGAAGCCGCGTCCCGCCTTGCGGCCGAGCCAGCCGGCCTCGACATACTTCACCAGCAGCGGACAGGGCCGGTATTTCGAATCAGCCAACCCCTCATAGAGCACCTGCATCACCGAGAGGCAGGTATCGAGGCCGATGAAATCCGCCAGCTCCAGCGGCCCCATCGGGTGGTTGGCGCCGAGCCGCATCGCGACGTCGATCGCCTCGACCGTGCCGACGCCCTCGTAGAGCGTGTAGACCGCCTCGTTGATCATCGGCAGCAAAATGCGGTTGACGATGAAGGCGGGAAAATCCTCGGCCGCCACCGGCGTCTTGCCGAGCTTCACCGCAAGCTCGCGGATCGCCTGGAAGGTCGCTTCGTCGGTGGCGATGCCGCGGATCAGCTCGACCAGCGTCATCACCGGCACCGGGTTCATGAAATGCATGCCGATGAAGCGGCCCGGCCGGTCGGTGGCCGCGGCAAGCCGGGTGATCGAGATCGACGAGGTATTGGAGGCGACGATGGCCGAGGCCTTCAGCTGCGGCACGAGCTTCTTGAAGATCTCGCGCTTGACCTCTTCCTTCTCGGTCGCCGCCTCGATGACGACGTCGCAATCGCCGAACAGATCGAACTGCGTGCCGGTCCTGATGTGCTTCAGCGCCGCCGCCTTCTCCGCCTCGCTGATGCGGCCGCGCGTGATCTGACGGGAGAGATTGCGATCGACCGTCCCGAGCGCCTGCTCGAGCGCCTTGGGGTCGACATCGGCGAGCCGCACGTCATAGCCGGCGAGCGCACACACATGGGCGATGCCGCTGCCCATCTGGCCGGCGCCGATGATACCGATGGATCGGATGATGATGTCGCTGGATGTCATGGCGCTCCCCATCACCTCACGAGCCCTGGCGCTTGGCGAGTTCGGCGTCGAGCTCGGGCACGATCTTGAAGAGATCGCCGACGATGCCGTAATCGGCAATCTGGAAGATCGGCGCCTCCTCGTCCTTGTTGATGGCGACGATGACCTTGGAGTCCTTCATCCCCGCCAGGTGCTGGATGGCGCCGGAGATGCCGACGGCGATATAGAGTTCCGGCGCAACGATCTTGCCGGTCTGTCCCACCTGGTAGTCGTTGGGGACGAAGCCGGCATCGACCGCGGCGCGCGAGGCGCCCACCGCCGCGCCGAGCTTGTCGGCGATGCTCTCCAGCAGCTTGAAATTGTCGCCCGACTGCATGCCGCGCCCGCCGGAGATGATGATGCGCGCGCTGGTGAGCTCGGGGCGCTCCGATTTCGACAACTCCGCGCCGATGAAGCGCGAGAGCCCGGCCGAACCGGCGCCCGCGATCGTCTCCACCGTGCCGCTGCCGCCCTGCGTCTCGGCCGGCGGGAACGCTGTGCTGCGCACGCTGATCACCTTGATCTTGTCCTTGGACTGGACCGTGGCGAGCGCATTGCCGGCATAGATCGGCCGCACGAAGGTGTCGGGCGACACGACGCCGGCGATCTCCGAGATCTGCGCCACGTCGAGCAGCGCCGCGACGCGCGGCAGGAAGTTCTTGCCGAAGGTGGAGGCCGGCGCCAGCACATGGGTGTAGCTGGGCGCGAGCTTGACGACGAGCGCCGCGATGTCCTCGGCCAGCGGATGCTCCAGCGCCGCGTCCTCGGCGAGCAGCACCTTGGTGACCCCGGCGATCTTGGCGGCGGCATCGGCCGCGGGCTTTGCCGAATGTCCGGCGATCAGCACGTGGATCTCGCCGCCGATCGCCGCGGCGGCGGCCACCGTGTGGAGGGTGGCGGATTTGAGCGACGCGTTGTCGTGCTCGGCGATGACGAGGAGAGCCATCAGATCACCCGCGCTTCGGTCTTGAGCTTGTCGACGAGCTCCTGCACGGAAGCGACCTTCTTGCCGCCCTGGCGCTTGGCCGGCTCCTCGACCTTGAGCGTGACCAGCCGCGGCGCCACGTCGACGCCGAGCGCCTCCGGCGTCAGCTGCTCGATCGGCTTCTTCTTCGCTTTCATGATGTTGGGCAGCGAGGCATAGCGCGGCTCGTTGAGGCGGAGGTCGGTGGTCATCACCGCCGGCAGCTTCAGCTCGACCGTCTCGAGCCCGCCGTCGATCTCGCGCGTCACCAGCGCCTTGCCGCTCTCGAGTTTGAGCTTCGAGGCGAAAGTGCCCTGCGCCCAGCCCAGCAGCGCCGCCAGCATCTGCCCGGTCTGATTGCTGTCGTCGTCGATCGCCTGCTTGCCGAGAATGACGAGCTGCGGCTGCTCCTTCTCGGCGATCGCCTTCATCAGCTTCGCCACCGCGAGCGGCTGCAGCTCGGCATCGCTCAGCACGTGGATCCCGCGGTCGGCGCCCATGGCAAGGGCGGTCCGGATCGTCTCCTGGCAGGCCTGCGGGCCCATCGAGACCGCGACCACTTCGCTGGCACCGCCTGCTTCCTTGAGCCGCACCGCTTCCTCGATGCCGATCTCGTCGAAGGGATTCATCGACATCTTGACGTTGGCGGTTTCGACGCCGGTCTTGTCCGGCTTGACGCGGATCTTGACGTTGTAGTCGATCACGCGCTTGACGGCGACGAGGACTTTCATGGGCGGCGCGGGCCTTGGTCAGAGCCGCATGTTGCGGCGCGGCGGGGAATTGTGCACGTGCACAACGCGAAGGCAAGCATTTCCGTCACGCCGGCGTCATCGAGGTTAACGGTTCGCGCCGGGCTGCCAGAGCACGTCGCGCGCGCCCTTGTCATTGACGTGTCGGCTCAGCACGAAGAGATGGTCGGAGAGGCGGTTCAGGTATTTGAGCGCTTCGGGATTGATCACCTCGCGGGCGGCGAGCTCGGCGACCAGCCTTTCGGCGCGGCGCACAACGGTGCGGGCGAGGTGAAGATGCGCGGCGCAGCTCGTGCCGCCGGGCAGCACGAAGCTGTCGAGCGGCTTCAGATCGGCGTTGAGCGCGTCGATCTCGCGCTCGAGCCGCTCGACCTGGCTCGCCAGAATGCGCAGCGCGCCCGTCCCGCGCTTGCCGCCCTCGGGTGTCGCGAGATCGGCACCAAGATCGAAGAGATCGTTCTGAATGCGCGCAAGTGCCGCATCGGTCTCGCCCTCAGTGTAGAGCCGCGCCAGTCCGACCGCCGCATTGGCCTCGTCCACCGTGCCGAAGGCGGTGACGCGCAGATCGGTCTTCGCCACGCGGCTGCCATCGCCGAGCGAGGTCTCGCCGGCGTCGCCGCCTCGCGTGTAGATGCGTGTCAGCCGGACCAAGTCGCGCGCGAGCTCCTAGTGATGGCGATAGATCAGCATGAACATGGCGAAGAGCAGCAGCGCGATCGCCTGGAAGATGACACGCGACTGCATGAGCCGGTTGGAGCGCTGCGGATTGTTGCCGCGCGCCATATTGATGATGCCG
>Ga0134125_10003085_pt1 | contig 19514 bp, 19 predicted proteins | sample KB31751_FD_96464 | JGI IMG/M metagenome (GOLD analysis project Ga0134125, IMG submission 96464) | Terrestrial soil microbial communities with excess Nitrogen fertilizer from Kellogg Biological Station, Michigan, USA - KB3-175-1 | ecosystem: Environmental > Terrestrial > Soil > Unclassified ... | reverse complement strand
TTCTTCCTTGCAACCATGATGTCTGTCCACACTCTGTGCATTTGTATTGTCTTCTTCTCTTGTATGTTGCCATGTTTGGCATGAAAATAATTTCTTGTTTTGTTTTTGCAAAACATTTCTTGCACCATCTGTATTCAGCTTCTTCCATGGTGCATAACAAAATATTTTTGGCACAAAAGAGTTTTTGCTATTTTGCCTTGATTATAGTAAGAACATCTTCGTCTTGCAGTACATGATTGATGCCCACTCGCTGTCCTCCGAATTTTACACTCTTGCCCCAGACTAGCGCATATCTAAAATCTTTTTTGAGGTCACGGTGAAGCTTGTTACATACATCTAGCACGCTTGACTTGTCTCTTATTATCAAAGGCTCCTTGTAGTCTGTCTCTCCTCCCTTTGGTCTCATGTACACTCTGATAAAATCAAGTCTCTCAAATATTGCATCTTTTAGCGCGTTTATGTTGATATCAGAATCTGCAGATATTGGAACAAATTTTGATTTTGATTTTTGTTGTAGTTCATTTACGAACCCTTGATTTACAAGATCAATTTTATTCATTATTGTAAGGGACTGGACATAAAACTTGTTGCCTGATATGAAATCTGTCAACTGGTCTGCATCAACATCTTCTCTAACTAGAACTCTGCCGTTATTCATCCCGTACAATCTAAGTATGTCTTTCATTAGACTAATTGACATCTTGGTAAGCGGAACCTGTTGGCTGACTGCAATTCCTCCGTCTCCTGTCTTTTCAATTACTATATCTGGTGGTCTCTGGTCCAATCTGATTCCAATGTTTCCAAGTTCTGTTCTGATTACATCTTCAAGGTATGGTTGGAACACATCAAGTATTATCAATACCAAGTCTGCACTTTTTGCAACTGCCAAAACTCTTTTTCCAAGACCCTTTCCAGTTGATGCGCCCTTTATGATACCTGGCAAATCAAGTATCTGGATCTTGGCACCGCGATGTTCCATCATTCCAGGAATTACCGTTGTTGTGGTAAATTGAAATGCGCCCACTGCAGATTTTGCGCCAGTCATTCTGTTGAGCAGTGTTGATTTTCCAACACTTGGAAGTCCAATGAAAACAACTGTTGCGTCTCCTGTTCTTTTTACATCAAAACCTGCTGAACTACCACTTGATCTTGATTTTACTTCCTCTTGCTCTCTTTTGAGCTTGGCAAGCTTTGCCTTGAGAAGGCCAACATGGTGTTCTGTAGCCTTGTTTATCTGAGTCTTTGACATCTCGTCTTTGATGGACTGGATCTTTTCTGGAATTCCCATGTTGGTGATTTGTTGGTATCTTGCTGAATAAAATCTTACTACTGGTGACTACCTATGACTTGATGTACTGCAAAAACATGTTTCCAAAATAGACTGCCGCAAATGCACTTGCAGTCCTTGCTATGCTCATGGATATGACAAATTTTTTGAAATTATACTTTTTCACACCTGCAATTACAGTGACAACCTCTGTCAGTATTGGTACCAAACTAAGGGCAAAAATTATGCTCCATCCGTACTTGTTGAGCCATGCAAAGCTCTTTTGGTGATGTTCTTCACGGTGTGTTCTTCGCAGGATCTTGTAGACCTTGCCACCATCATACCCAATGTAATATGTCAGGACGCCTCCAATGACAGAACCAGTTGACATGACAGCAAACACTGCTAGCTCACTTTGACCATCCAAAAGCAGTGCAGTAGATGTAACCACGATGGGAAATGGCACCACGGCAGCAAATACTGCATTCAAGAAGAGACCAGCTAAGCCATACTTTACAAAAAAAGGATTCTCAAGTATTGGCCTTAGAAAATCAATGAGCATCTAACCTTTGTTCAAATTCAGCCCACTAATAGCGCTACCCTTCTTTCTGTGTTATACTATCAAGTACCATCATTGAGTTTGTTATTACTCTTGATTTTATAACAAGACCTAGAATTAATTATTTTATCAAGTATTTAGAAATCTAAGGAATGGTTCTATAGACTGCTGTTATGCTTGTATCTGCCATGATTGAAATATTTCGTGAGTTATTTTTTGAACCAGTGTCAAACCAATGATCAAACATGTTGGTAAGGTAATTGTCAGCTATTACAGTATACTGTGGTCCATCTTTTAATGTGAATGTAACCGGAGAGAATCCACCGTCTATCTGGGTCCCATTTTGCCAGAGTTCTATGTATTGACCTGAGATGGATGCTCCATTGAGGTTTTGTGTACTTACAGTCAATTTGGAAATGGTTGCAGCGCTTGGATAAGTAGTTGCAAATGCAGTATTTGATGGGAAACTGGTACCGACTGAATTAATTGCAGATACACGATAATTGTAAGTTGTACTTGCAGCAAGTCCTGTATCTGAATAACTAGTCGATGTTGTATTGTATACACTGGACCACGAAGTTCCATTGTCTGCGGATCTCTCTACATTGTACCCTGTTATTGCAGAACCGCCGTTATCTGATGGTGCAGTCCAAGACAAATTGATTTGCGATGACGAGATTGCAGTAGCGGAAAGTCCTGTGGGGGACTGGGGTATAGTGGGGTTTAGGGCATCAACTGCATAAACGTCACCTCCGAATATGTTTGCAGAACTAGATGTGGATGCAACCAGTGTTTTATTAGAATCATAAATTGCAATATTTGCACTTAATGGAAAGTGATATTTTCCTATATCTACAGTCGATTTACCATTTGATACTGGTGAACTGGCAAGTACATTACCATTTGAATCGGTTACATTTACTGTTGCAGCGTTTGGTGAAATATTGGTTATCTGAATCTTGTCACCTTCTGTTACGTAAAAGTCAGTATACGTTCCATTGATCATCTGGCCTGTATAGGAATTTTGTGGTTCAAGATATGCATTGAATGGGGCAGGCATGCCAAGTAAGATTGTACTACTTGAATATACCAAGACACCATCAAGATACGCCTTGAGATTATTCTGACCGTCTGTAATTATTGTACAGTCTCGTGTCAATGGCTGGTTTGGACTAGTATCAGTCCACAAGTTATCGAATACTAGAGCATCATTAGGACTGCCATAAGTGTGACCAATGGTCCAGACGGTTCCAGATTTGCCAGTATCTGATACACATGAAACATAATTTACTACTGATTGTGCAGTCTGGACGTATAATCCATTGAAGAAAAAGTTGTTGTTGCTTGGAATTGTTCTGACTGGTGTTGATACTACTGCATGAAATAAAGTTGCATTGGTGTTTTGTGACATGGCGTAAAATCCAGCATATGTTCCATTTGCAGGTGCCTGAGCTCCAACATGTAGACCTTGCAAGTCTCTGAAAAAGGTATAATTTGCTTTTAGATCTGGCGCATCTCCGTTGTAGTACCAATATCCAGGATTTGCTTGTAATTCTTGCTGTGTTTTGATTTCATTGTTTAAAGGATCAGATACAACTAGTCCAGATTTTGCTAAACTGATGGTTCCAACAGAAGACGCATTTACAACATGATTGTTAACAAGAGATGTAAGTAAAATCGAAAAAACTGCAATCATTACTAATGTGCTAACACTACTTACTTTCACTACCTAATGATACACTCGAAAATATATCTGAATATACGTATAATTTTCTATAAAATAATTAGTAATGAAATTTAGTATACATTTGTTTTAGTGAGGAAAGTATCAATTCAGATTCATGATTTTTTCTGATACAGCACATTCTTTCCTTTTCTAATGTATGCAATTCTTGATGCAGGTATGGCCTCAAAGTTTTCTGATATCTTGAGAAATTCAGAAAGGGTTACATCTTTTGTAGCGCCAAGATCAATGTATCCAACTTGATATAGTTCCGGATTATCATGGTGCAAGGCCTTGCTGAAAATTTCAGAAATTTTTCCTTTTCTTGCCATGATACACTTTATGCTCAAAACTATTTTAGATAGCAGTTATTATCATGGATGTTTACCTCATGTTTTTTATACAGAGTATCATATTTTGTGACTAGTTTTTTAGTGTCAATTGTTCTCGCACTTGAGATTTGTTACATGGTTAATATTTAATAAAACTGAGGAGAACTAAACTAACTGATTAGTTCCCCCAGTGTGTCTTACGAGATATAAATCCGTGTTGAAGACTAGAAGAATACTACGCCAATTTTTTAAGTTTGCAATGTGATTATAACTAATGAGTAAATTTCAGTTAATTGTTGCAGTATTTGTCATGGTTCCAATGATTGTATCATTACAGCAGGCATATGCAATTTCAGAAAATAACATAGGCACATCCAATATCTGGAAGACCAGCGTAAACAAACAGATTCAGCTTGTCGCAGATGTGACAAACAATCAAAGCGTAAAACAGCCGTTTGTGTATATCGTCCAAGTACTAGATGGTGAAGGTAAATCAGTCATGGTTACATGGATTCAAGGTATCCTGCAACCTCATCAATCAATGAGTCCATCTCAATCATGGATCCCTGAAAAACCGGGTGTATATACTGCTCAAATTTTCAATTGGCCATGTCTTGATCTTTGTGGAGCTCTGTCTTATCCCCTTGAGATGAAAATAATTGTTACTTAACATGCTTGAGTTTTAAAAAATGAATACCACGCATTTTTCAATAATTGGCATCTTTTTGGTTATATTCGCTAACAATATCTTCTACATGGAAGCAAACGGTGTTACTGAATATGGTATATCGTCTGACACGACCACATTTACTGCTGCCTCTATATCCCCAATCATAAGATTAGCTCCCCCACAACCTATGATTTGGGATTCATTTGGCAATGTGATTTCTGGATCTGTAATGATAGGACAACAGATACAAATTGTTGGTCAAATAAATAACACGCAGGACAAAGATCAGCCATTTGCATACCTTGTTCAAATAGCAGACAATAATGGAATGACAGTTTCACTATCGTGGATAACAGGTACGCTGGCAGCAGGTCAGTCATTCAAACCTGCACAGTCTTGGATTCCCACTGGTACTGGAATATACACTGCCAACATATTCGTATGGCAAAGCATTGAAAATCCTAACGCCCTTTCACCGCCAACAAGCGTACAAATCAATGTTGTATAGACTAGAAGAATTCTACACGAGTTTTTTATATCAAATATGTCCAGTACGTATAACACATGAAAATTCTATATCTTGTAATAACAACAGTTCTAATATTTTCTATATCTGCATACTTGAAACCAGTTCTGGCATACAATGAAAGCGGTGTCGTAATTGAAAACATTCAAACACTTCCGACTGCAATCATAATTGGGCAGACATTTAAGATAAATGCAACTCTGATTAACAACTCTTCGAATCCTATATTTGTCGAGCATGGATCTTGTGGCTCTCCATTTTCTGTAACATTTGACAATCATGTTGTGGTTCGAACAAATAATGTAACCTGCACATTGGAGTTAATCGAGCAAAGAATAGACCCTGGAACAAAAATTACGTCCACCAGTCCCTACTTGGATCTTGCCTATGTAGCAGCACAAAATGGCACTGTAAATGCAACCGTGTCATTCCCGTATAATGTATGGAACCAAACTACCAAGTCAAATACAAAAGAAAGTCTCTCAAAACCGTTTTCTTTCACGATATATCCTAAAACCCGAGTGCCAACATTGTCACCCTCTGGGAATCAGGCAATAATCGATGTGGCATTGGCCATCCCTGGTTTACAAAAATGGTCAAATGACTGGCAATACGTTTTCATGGGATTTGTGACTGGGAAAAATCAGCCGGGTAATTGGCAATATGCCACTGTCAATCTAAAAGCATCTTCTAACAGTTCTCTCATACCATGTGATAACAATAGCGATTGGTGGGCATGGGTAATGATAGACATGACAACAATGAAAGTAGTTCAAGCAACATATCCTACCGTGGAATCACATAATTGTAATTATGCTACTGGTGGTGGACCAACTTCATACGGTGGTACGATACCCAAGATAGACACTCCACTAAAGCAATTCAAATCAGGTGTTACAGCTAATAATGTACAATGTAGACAAGATCTTCAACTTGTAATCAAAGCAGAAGGCAATTCTCCTGCTTGTGTGAAACTTGATGTTGCCTATATGCTCATAAAAAGAGGATGGGCTGCTAGCGAATCAGCATATCCTGGAGGCAATGCACAATTTGCACTAGATACAAACTCGACAATAATGCCAGCACACCTACCACGCAGCTCAGGTGTTAGAATTCCATACTATGAATCATCACGGGTCATAAATTACAGTGGCTTTGGTGGCATATACAATGAAACATTTCCGTACCGTGGAACACAGAATGATTATGTTCTCAAGCCTGGAAGTACTGGAGTCATAACCTTCAAGATTGATGCAATGGCGTCAGAACAGAAAGATCAGGATTATCCAATATCACTTCCAAAATCCCTTAACCTGACAAACTATGCTGTATTTTATCATGAAATAACAAACCTCAAGGATCTTCCAAAGTATCCTGGAGTCACGTTTGATGGCAATGGCCACTTTAGGGCATGTTCTACAGGGCCTGCCGGTGAAGGTGCATGCATAGGAGGGCCATTTGAGGGAAAGAACCCCATTGAAGCGTTTGTGACAGACCCTCCCGGAGTAGACGTTTTGTTTGAGCCACCATCAGAGGTATTACCACTTTCCATGAATGCAACATCACAGGTAGTTACAATGATGATAACCGCAGACAGTAATGCGTCAAGGGGTACGTACTTGGTGGAACTGCCTTCCGTAGGTGCCGATTCGTTTCTTCTAACTGTGGGCGACCGGCCATACCATGAGTGATGTTCAAGAAATGAAAATTCTACATCTTATAACAATCACAGTTTTTTTGATTACAACTACAGTGCTTCTAACAACATCTCATCACGCTTATGCAAGTCCATGCCCTGTTAAAGAAACGATTTATTCTGCACCTGAATTTTACTTACTCTCAGATAATGTCTTTGTTGGAAACGTAACATCCATCACTGATTATGGAAATCATCAATGGCAAGTACACTTTGACATAGAGAAGATTTGGAAAGGTACTGCAACTAGGCAAACATCAACAGTCATGGCACATACTATACAAGCATGTGGCTATTCAATAACCGTCGGAGAAAAATATCTGATTTATACAAACGGTTCTCCGTCCACCATCAATCCAATATCATCCAAAATGTACTCTGATGCACAAAATGACATTGCGTTATTTGATGATCCAAAATTCCAATCCGAGGAGAAAACCAAAGAAGAACTAAACAAGAAGCTAGATGCTGCACAAGGCAGAGTGGAAAGCATGATGACGGACAAATCATCACACATACCGATTAACGGGGTAGGAGTTGACGAGGTAAATTCTACTCTTGATATCATGATTGACGATGAAAGAGCTACACTTTCTGTAGAGCAATACACACAAAATCTGAAAACCATACTTGGAGACATTCCAATAAAAGTTGAATTTGGGTATGCCACTACAGCACTACCAATTCTTCATAATGCAAATGATAGCGGACAAACTACATCGCATCCTATCATACATGAGTCAAACTTTAGTAATGTGTTAAAATCTCCAATGCAACAATTCAAATCCGGTATTGTAGCTAATGATGTAAAATGTGCACAGGATCTTCAACTTGTAATCAAAACCGAAGATAATTCTCCAGCATGTGTAAAACCTGACACAGCACAAAAACTTGTTGAACGTGGATGGGCTCTTGAGACAAACAATCCTAAACTTACACATATGAACATCAAAGTTTTCAGCTCATATACTCCTAGTTCTTTGGCAGATCATTTCCTTACTGGCAGTCTATATTCCAGTGCAGAGCCGATACAGAATGGTAACATAACCATTACAGTAAACGAAATAGTCATGGGAACAACTCAAACTTATCCAAACGGATGCTTCCAATTCAACAACTGGAATGACAGCAAATTGAGAGATCAGATAAACAAATCAAAGTCTCTTGGAATATCTTCAATGGAATTAAACTTTCAGACACAGTACTTTGGTGACAGTAATCATAATCCTGCAAATGCATCTGCAGTATCCTATCTTGGTTTTTATGCAGTTCCACTCGCTCCTGCTCAGTATGACATGGAAGTCTACCCTTCAAATCAAATCAATGTAACGCAGGGAGATTCTGCCCAGTTTCATATTACTGTCAAGCCATTTTCCAAATACTGGGAGGTAGGACACATGAAATTGAATCTTCAGCGCATGCCATGTGGTCTTTCTTATGACATATTACCTGTAGACAATAATGATTCAGTATCGGTAAACAATACATCTAGTTTTGATGTAGTCTTGAATTCTACAAGTTATACACCATCAGGAAAATATTGGATATTTGTAGATCAAGACCTGTCTGAAATTAACAAACCAAACATTGGTAGTAATATTGGAGCATTCATTCTGAATGTATTAAAAAAATGAGTTGATAGAAAATGAAAACTCTGATCTTGCCTGTCTTGGTAATGTTTTCTATGACTACATTTTGCTCTCTTCCTCAGTCAAATGCAACATACGTAGGGCCTGATTGCAACCAGAATAGTCTGCTAGGATATCCACTAGTTTCACCATATTTTGGTAAAAAAATTGCGTTTGTATCAAATGTTCAAAGTGCAGACCCGTCCAATTTTACGTTGTATACTGTAAACAGTAATGGTAGTGGAAATTTGAATGAAATTGGCAACATCTCATACCCTACTACAATTGCAATATCTTATGATGGAATCAAGATTGCGTTTCTCAAACAAGTAGGTACAATAAACCAGATCTTTTCTGCAAATACTGATGGTACAAACCTCAAACAACTTACTTTTGATAATGCAACAAAATCCATCATAGGAATAACGCCTGACGGAACCAAAATAATCTATGCCAATCGTTATGACAATCTTGGACTGGTGACAAATTATTATGTCATAAATTCTGATGGTGAAAACCAAATCCAGATCACACATGATCAATCTAGAAAGGACTGGCCTGCACTTTCTTTTGATGGCACTGTACTTGCATTCAATGATGAATCAGATCCTGCACAAATATTCTCAGTAAGAACAGATGGAAGTAATTTTCACCATGTCACAAATGGATCGTTGTTTTCGCACACTCCAGTGATATCATACAATGGATCAAAACTTGTCTTTTCCAGAAACAATCCTAATGATTCCAATTCAAAATACCTTTTTACAATAAACAACGACGGAACGCAGTTGATTAGCCTTACTCCAAAACCCGTCTATTTCCAGTCTGATTTTACAATATCCTTGGATGGGTCCAAGGTAGCATTTGATGATAGCTCTGATTCTGAATATTATGTATCGGTGATAAATCCAGATGGTACATCACACACAAAGATACTAAATACTGACACGTACTATTCACATACTCCGCTGCTTTCTGCTAATGGCTCAAGACTGGCATATGCTTCGAATGGCCTGACACAGATACTTTTCATGTTCGACATGAACGGTTATAGACCATCACTTGAAATAGATTCAGGATTGGTAGGATATAAAAAAGAAATCCTGCCTGATACTGCTCAAGTTGTATATCCAAAAATTGTAAACAAGACCGAAGAAATCATGGCTGCAACTCCTGGCTACAAACCATTTCCATTGTTTGACAATTCTATTTTCAAGCCAAACACAAATTGTAAAACTCCAGACTATAATGGACTTGCTTTTGCACCTGCTAAAATTGTCTCTGTTCCTCCAATTGAACCGTGGTATGATAATATTCCATGGTGGATATGGGTGGGTATCATAAGTTCTGCAGTGATATCGTTTTGGATATTTTGTTTCAGGCGACTCAAGGAGTGATAAAAAATGAAAACTCTACACATTACGATAATTCTTGGAATTGTGGCAATGGGAATGATAATTACATCTTATGAAATTGTTCAAAATTCTGCAAAAACTACCAAGTTGGGTTGTATGGATCCAGAATTAGCAGATCTTCGAGATGATGCCACGCGTCTAGCCACAAGACAGCAAGTTGAATCAATAATCTTAGCCTATCCTGAAACTAGAAATCTCATAGATAATAGTACATACTGTGAATTCATGTCTACTTCAACACTGTATACACAAAATGGAACCTATCAAGGAATTAACATCAATTTGAATAACACAAAAAACCTCATCGCTGCAATTAGTTTACAAAATAATTCTGTAGTGTCGTACGAACTCCTAAATCTTACAAGAACGTATCCTGCACCCTGAAACCTTTACAATTTAATAAAAACTAGGCATGACGGAACTGGAAAATGCACTGTACAGTAGCGTGTCCGGCCCGATCCATGTTTTTTAAACTAGAAGAAAGCTACCACAATTTTTTATGATATGTACGTCCAGCACTTGTAAGAAATGAAAACTCTACACTTTGTTATAGTTTCAATTATATTAATTGGCCTCGGAAACTGCAATTGTTTTGCATTTGCCCAGGATAGTTATCAAAACAGTCCTTCTCTGCCTGAAGGCACAAATCCTCCAGCAATAATAACTCAGGTAGAACTTGCAAGTCCGTTTGTATTCTTTCCAGACAATCAGACATGTTATGACAAACCCGGCTTTAATTCCGCACATACTTGTTCCACAGATATAGTTCCAGGCCATAAGGTTCAATGTGGATATTTTATTGGCGGTAAAACCTGTGAGCCAATTCATCAATATGCTAGTGGTACAAACAAAGATTGTTTAGGCTCTCAGGGTTCAGGCAATGTTCGGGCTCCACAATGGTTTGACATATACAACACGCAAGACAAACCAATACAATTACAATATTTTGATGTCAAAATACCTTCTACTGTTAGTTCGGGAATTACAGAAGCAGGTCCATACTACTCAATACCTGAAATTGGACCGCATGAAAAATGCACATTTTCATTTTTCCCTATCGATATGCCTATGATGCTAGATCCAACAAATCGAACTATACTAATTTCATATGATTATAACGGAAAGCATTACACTACACCCACACCTTTGTTGACAGACGTTTACAATGATGATAGAATGGCAGTATGATGGAAATGCATGGACCTTTGCTGAGCAAAATACTGTTACAGTCCCAGAATTTCCACTTACAGTGCCAGTCATGTTGATTGGACTAGTTGCATCTATTACATTTTATAGTGTGAAATTTAGAAAATGAAATCTCTACATCTTACTGCAATAATCTCTGGCGTAGTACTTGTGGTCATTGCAATTCTTTTCATTACAATGCAAAAGCCTGCAAACCCCCCTGGTGTATATGAGTATATTGTAACAGATTATACTCCTGATACAAACAAGACCTGGGGAACCGACATTATACAAAACCAAACTTTTCACTTTGATGATTATAACATGAGTGCTAGTTTGCCAAAACCGTACTGGGTAGACATGTATGATACCAACTTTACTTTTCCAAATGGACTGCAAGCATCACTTACGCCAGGCGGTGCAATATTCGAAGCATACGTGACATTTCCAAATGAAACTGTACCATATAGAATGGCAGTAACCCTTGAAAATAATGCAGACAACAAAGTTGTTACAGTGCTGAGCACACACAAGGATCCGCAGGCTGGCTATGCAATTTATGGTAATACCATACGACTGCTTGTAAATTGGCCAAAAATACACTCTGACATATCACTAGTTGGATTCAATGATACTTACATGACAGGCCAGCCAATAGATTTTCAAATCAAAGCAAATGGTTTTGATTATCTTGACGGTGCAGAAACGCCTGAATTCAAAGTCGAAGGACCTGATGGGAATATAGTTTGGAGTCCATCTAACACCAATGGTTTGCGATTGTGTTGTCCACAAGAGCTTGTAAATTATGATAGAACGTTTGACATTACAAGACTGGGCGGACCAATTGTACTTGACAGGGCAGGCCTGTACGACCTAGTAGTATCTTATAATCATCAACAAATCACAAAACAATTCTCTGTAATTGCATCTCATAATACCTCAATCTTTGATACTGGAATCCAACCATTTTCCATCAATGTGACAAATACCAAATTTACACTACACTACAACATCTCTGGAAACAACAAACTACTTGATGCCAACATGAATTTACAATCAAAATCACTCATTTTATCATTGGAGTCAACCAATAATGGTACATTGATTGTATCGATACCTAGAGCGTTGCTTGATATAAAGAAAAATGATAGAGGAATGGGTAACTTTTACATGTTAGCAGATGGACAAGAAACCGCTTTCAAAGAAATTCATACTACTCTAACTGATAGAACATTTTCAATTCCATTTCAGAGCGGAACAAAAAACATTGAGATTATTGCCACTGAATTGATTTGAGAAAATGAAAACTCTACATCTTTTCAATAAAAAACTAGTCATATGATCAGAATTAAACTTCTCTTAGAAATTCTTCCCTTGTTACATTGCAATCTCTTAAAATGACTCCAAGTAATCCTACTCGAATCTCTTTTAATGGAACTGTAACGTATATGGAACCATTTGTGATTGTTACATGACTTCCTTTTTGTCTTATTGCCTGAAAACCAAACTTGTTACAAAGGATTTTGACAAGATCCTTTCCGTGTATCGGTGAAAGTTTTCTCAAACCACAATAGATTCGGTGGCTTTATCTTTTAATACTGATAAATGAAGCTTGACAGCTTTGAGGTAGTTCTTTTTGGCATCTTGTAGATTTTTACCCGTACTATACACACCAAGCGCAGAACACGCAATAGAGTAAGTTCCGTCATCTTCTTTGATTACTTTGGCCTTGACATCTTTTACCTTTACAGACATGTACTATGAAATACTGTTTTTAATTATTTAAGTTTCTTTACATTGTGCCATTTCTACACGGCTTGAATTTGGACTATGTTTTAAGGTGGGGAACTAAACTAAGTGAACAAAACCCCTCAAGGGTATTAAACTGATTTAGCTAAACTCACCATGCATATTACAAAATCAAAATTAACCGGTAAAAATATTGTAGACCATGATGTATTTGTCAGACTTTCTTGAAAAGAAATCAGGTAAAGAAGGAAATCATTGGATAAAGTATCACATCATAATGGGATACGTCAGAGATTACGAAGAAAAATACGGAATAAAGATCTTACTGATAGTCGATGATGAGAAGATCTGAAATCTGTAGGACCAGATTATTATTTTTGTCGTCATTTCTAATTGAATTTAGATACCAAATCTTGCCTGTATTGTATGTGTTTTAAAGAATTATCAAATAAAAAACTGAATCCATGGGATTAGGTAACTTGTTTCATTATTCAATGCGTAAAAATGCTACGGTGTATAATAGCGACCGCGAGTTTTATTACATCATCAGTTATTATGACCCACGTCATACGTGATTTTGATGAAGCCCAAGATCTTTGCAATAGATATTGATGGTACAATTACTGACAACAAGGGAGGCCGTGTTGATCTTGATGCATTGGCTGCACTACGTTATCTTGTAAAACTTGGACACAAGGTCATCTATGTTACAGGAAGATCTTCTGTTGAGGCCTATGTACTTTCAGTATTTGGTGGCACAACAAGAATTGCAGTAGGTGAAAATGGTGGCATAATTACTACTGGCCCAAGTGAGCATAAACTAATTGGAGATAAACAAAAGTGTATTGACGCATTTGAATTCTTGAAGAAAAAAATTCCAGACGCGATAGAAAAACCAGTATTTCCAAGGATAACCGAAGTAGTACTTGAAAGAAATTTTGATGTAAACTTGGGCAAAAAACTTTTTGCCGAGAATAATCTTGACGTTACCCTCACTGACAGCCAATACGCGTATCATGTCAACTCAAAGGGTGTAGACAAGGCAACCGGATTTTTAGAGGTGATGAAGATGTTCTCTGTAACAAAAGAGGATGTTATCGCAATAGGGGACAGTGAGACTGACGTACCACTCTTCAAGTTGGCAGGAACAAGTGTAGCCCTTGGAAATGCCCCACAAGATGTCCAGTCACAGGCAACAATTTCAGTTCCAGGACATGCAGGAGATGGCATGATTGAGGCACTTGAAAAAGTACAGCTAAAACTGTTGGCAGAATGATGTTTCCATGACACTACGATTACTATACAACGAAATCAGATTGGGAGTAAAACAATTATGTGACACACTAGGATATCCGCAAACTGAATTTGACCTATCTGAGGCATCAAGGCCAGAGTTTGGAGATGTTAGCTGTAACGTGGGATTTTTGCTTGCTAAAGCACTCAAGAAAAAACCATTTGATATTGCACAAACACTTGCACAAGAATACAAAAAAAATCTTGGAGTATATGTATCCGAAGCTTCTGCACACGCATCAGGATATCTAAATTTTGTTGCAAACTATACACAGCTTGTACCAAATGTGATCCGCGCTTCACTTGGCTCTGATTATGGAACAGTAGATCTTGGAAAAAACTCAAAGATGGTAATCGAGCATACTAGTGTCAACCCTAACAAGGCACTACATGTTGGACATGTCAGAAATATAATAATCGGAGATACAATTGCAAGAATTCTCCACAAGGCATCATATGATATCAGTGTGCTAAATTATGTGGATGATTCAGGACTCCAAGTTGCCGATATCATAGTTGGTTTCAAGTATGGCGGATATTCTGACAAGGCACCAGAGGGCCAAAAGTTTGACCATTATTGTGGAGATGTCGTATATGTAAAAACCACTGAAAAATATGAAACAGACAAGCAACTTGTCGAGTTGCGTTCCCACGTACTACAAGAACTTGAGGAAGGAACATCTGAGATTGCAAAATTTGGAGATGAGATAACAAGGCGTGTACTGGAAGAGCAACTCAAAACATGCTGGCGTCTTGGGGTTACATATGACTGTCTTAATTTCGAGTCCCAGATAGTTCGCTCAAAGTTGTGGTTTTTAGCATTTGAAAAGATGAAATCAATGGGCATAACAACGCTTGAGCTAGAGGGCAAAAATGCTGGATGCTGGGTAATCAAGGCAGAGTCAGAAGACGACAAGGTTCTTGTTAGAAGCAATGGAACTGCAACATATATCGCAAAAGACATTCCATATGCGGCATGGAAACTTGGAATTTTAGAAGATCCATTTTACTATAAACACTATACAGTCCAAACTACAGGACGTGTCTTGTGGCAGACAACGCTTGACAGCAGGGATACCAAGATGCACTTTGCAGGAGAGCATGTAATCACTGTAATAGATTCAAGACAGTCAAGGTTACAAAAATTAATCACCCAGATCATGTCTGACTTCAAGTCCAAGCCAGACTCGTATGTTCACCTTGGTTACGAGTCAGTTACACTTAGTCCGGAGACTGCAAAGACACTTGATCTTGACACTGGAGGAAAATCAGTGCAAATGTCTGGCAGAAAAGGAATCTATGTGAGTGCAGATTATGTACTGGATGTACTGAGCCAACGCACATTTGATGAAGCAAAGAAAAGAAATCCAGAACTTGACGAGATTGGTCTTGTCAAGATATCAGAACAGGTGGCAATTGGCGCACTACGTTATTCCATGATAAAGCAAGACCTTGATAAAATAATTACATTTGATCTTACAGAATCACTCAGCTTGGAGGGAGATACTGGACCATACATCCAGTATGCACATGCGCGTGCATTGAGGATTTTGGAAAAAGCTGGTAGGAGTCCAAACTTTGAGACAAACTTTGATGGGCTTGATACCGTATACGAAAAAGACCTTGCTAAAACCATTGCCAAGTTTGACCTCCAAGTAGAAGATGCTGCAAAGAACCTCTCACCGAAAATAATTGCCAAATATTGTTACCAACTTGCGGTAACATTCAACACATTCTATGAACATGTCAAGGTGCTTACAGCAGATTCCGAGTCTACCGTAAACGCAAGGCTCTGCTTGGTGTATTCCTTCAAGGAAACACTTGCAAAGGCATTACAACTTTTAGGGATTGACGCCCCGGAGAGGATGTAGAAATTGGTCTCAACCAAAGCCGTAATCCCAGTGGTATTTGCAGGAATAGGTCTTGTCTTTACAGTGGTAGGAATGTTTACGGTATCACAAGGAATGGTCTGGACTGGAGTTGGTTTCTGGGTGGCATCTGTTGTCTCTGGAAGGATACTCAAAAGAAAACCCAAGACCGGTGAAGAAACCAAAATCTAGATGTTAATGAAAATTTTCAGGGTCAAGCTATTTATCCACATTTGATCAGGTTGAGTTGTTGAAGAAAATAAAGCAAAACGATAATGTGTTGTTTTTTTATAATGATAGTAAAAAATGGCTGATGAAGGCTGCACCAAAACAAAAATTTCACACCCATGTTGGAATAATAGACCACAAAAAAGTGATAGGAAAACCGTTTGGAACTGCAATCAAGACCAACAAGGGAAAAATAATTTTTGCACTAGAGCCTACCATCTATGATTATGTAATGAAAAGCCAGCGCAGTACGCAAATTGTTTATCCAAAAGACTTGGGGTATATTGCAGCACGAATTGGCTTACAGAGCGGACACAAGATTGTAGAAATTGGAACTGGCAGTGGCTCGTTTACAACTTTTCTTGCAAGCATTGTAAAACCAAAGGGTCATGTCCACACTTATGATGTTGATGAAAATTTCATGGCAATTGCAAGAAAGAACATCGAGAAAGCAGGCGTCTCAAAATATGTCACCATGACAAAACTTGATCTCAAGACTGCCAAAAAGATGCCTCAAAAAGATGCAGATGTAGTAATTGTTGATCTAGGGGATCCATGGGTAGTTGTACCTCAGGCAAGAAAGATGCTCAAGGGCAGTGGTGCATTTGTTGCAATATGTCCAACCATGAACCAGCTTGAAAAACTTGCAGCGGCACTGCGAAAAAATGATTTCTTTGATATTGAATGCACAGAGCAAATCGTAAGAACAATAGAAGCACGAGATGGCAAGACCAGACACTCGTTTAGGGCAATAGGGCACACTACATATGTCGCATTTGCACGCAAGGTCATAACACCTGCAAGCTTGCGCAAAATACTCTCACCAATAGTAGAACAGCCAGAGATTGAATCAGAAGAAGTCGATTCAGCTGAAGACGAAAGTTTATCATCTCTTAAAAAATAAAACGACTGTTGGCCAAAGTTCTACAGGCTGTTACAGTTAAAACTTTCATACCTGCCAGAAAGACCTTGTCACGAAAAGGTGACAATGGCAAAGTCCTAGTCCTTGGCGGAAATTATCTTTACCACGGTGCACCAATTTTGTCATCAATTGCAGCGCTTCGAACAGGTGCTGACTTGGTGTATACTTGTGTGCCCAAGATCAATGTAATGGCAACGCGTTCGTTTTCTCCAAATTTAATTGTCGTACCGCTTGTTGATGTCAAGTTGACAAGAGGCTCTGTACAAAAACTTCTTGGAATCATACCAAAGGAGCTTGATTCTGCTACAATGGGAATGGGTCTTGGAATCCAAGACAGGGAGGCTCTGAAAATTCTTGTATCGTCTCTTCTTGACAGGGCAGTAATGATATCACTTGATGCAAGCTGTCTTGTGCCAGAAATTATTCCAATAATAAAAGACAAAAAGGTTACAGTCACTCCTCATGCCGGAGAATTTAGGAGACTGTTTGGCGAGCTCCCACCTGATGGCATCAAACCACGTACTGTACTAGTTGAAAAACATGCCAAAGAAAACGGAATTACGATACTTCTCAAGGGACCAACAGATATCATCTCAGACGGAAAACAGACATACCTGAATTCCAAAAATCTTGCATCCATGACGGTAGGCGGAACAGGCGATGTTCTATCAGGTGTAGTTGCCGCAATGTTGTGCAAAAACAAAGACCCAGTCAAGGCTGCTTCTACAGCGGCATTTGTAAACGGCAAGGCAGGATATCTGGCACAAAAAAAATACGGCCTACATATTGTGGCAACTGATCTGTTGGATTTTATACCAAGTGCCATGAAACCATTTGATAAAGTGAAATAGCACATGCAAGAAAATTATGTCGACAAGAATTTTTCAAGTCTTGTTTCAGATCTTCAAAAATTGATCCAGCAGCCAAGTGTCTCTGCAAAAAATCTAGGACTAGAAGAATGCGCAGGACTGGTGGTACAAATGATGAAAAAATCTGGGATACACGCAGAGATACTTCGAGTCAAAAAAGGAGTTCCTCCAGCAATATATGGCGAAGTAAAATCGAAAAAAAATCCAGGCAAGACATTATTGTTTTACAACCATTATGATGTCCAGCCAGAAGAGCCGCTTGAGTTGTGGGACGACAAGCCTTTTAGCGGTAAAATAAGGGGGAACAAGATTTACGGAAGAGGCTCTGCTGATGACAAGGGAGAACTAATCACAAGAATCAAGGCAGTAGAATCATTTTTGAAAACAACAGGTGACGTACCATGCAACATCAAATTTTTTATCGAAGGCGAAGAAGAGATTGGAAGTGTACACATTGAGGATTATCTATCACGGTATCAAGAAAAATTATCATGTGATGCGGTAATCTGGGAGTTTGGCTATGTCGATGAAAAGGACAGGCCAATAATCAGTCTTGGAATGAAGGGCTTGTTATATGTTGAACTCTCAAAGACAGAATCAATCCGTGATGCACACTCTAGTCTTGCAGTCATAATTGAGAATCCTGCCTGGAGACTAGTTGAGGCGTTAAAGACACTTCGTGATACCAATGGACGAGTTTTGATAAAAGACTGGTACAATGAAGTGGACAAGTTCACAAAACAAGATCTCAAAATAATTGCATCAGAGCCATTTGATGAAGACTCATTTAAAAAAGAATATGGAATCAAAAAATTTGTAGGAAACAAGAAAGGTACAGCAATAAAAAAAGCACTTGTTGGAGAACCAACATGCAACATTGCAGGATTTACATCAGGGTACCAAGGTCCTGGCGCAAAGACAGTACTGCCATCAAAGGCACTTGTGAAAATTGACTTTAGGCTGATACCAAAGATGGACCCCGAGAAACAACTAGTCCGACTAAAAAAACATCTAAAACAAAATGGGTTTGGAGATATACTTGTAACCAAGATTCATGGAGAAGCAGCCGCAAGAACAAGGCTGTCTGACCCCTTTGTCAAGACAGTCAAAAAGGCAGCAGACGAGTCCTTTGGCAAATCAATTCTTAGTGTCTCGTCTGCAGGTACTGGACCAATGTTCTCGTTTGTCAAATTCCTGCATTCCCCATGCATTGCAGTGGGTAGTACATTTGTATTTTCAAGGATACATTCTCCAAACGAATTTGCAAGAATTGATCTTTTGAAAAAAACAACAAAATGCATGTGCAAGATAATACGAAACTTTGCATCACGATAGATTTTTTCCTAAAATCTTTGCCTTTATGCAAATATGTAACGCCAGGACTTGATCTCTTGCCTCCGACTCTCTGATCCATGGTAAATCACACAGAAAGGCCTTTATTGTGCTCATTTTGCAATTCAAACATGGCTTACATGTACATGCCGGGAGCTACTGCGGTCGGTATTACATATGACGGCGGTGTCGTCATGGCAAGTGAGAGAAGAATCTCTTATGGTAATTTCGTGGTAAGCAAGACTACAAAGA
>Ga0134125_10003084_pt1 | contig 19517 bp, 16 predicted proteins | sample KB31751_FD_96464 | JGI IMG/M metagenome (GOLD analysis project Ga0134125, IMG submission 96464) | Terrestrial soil microbial communities with excess Nitrogen fertilizer from Kellogg Biological Station, Michigan, USA - KB3-175-1 | ecosystem: Environmental > Terrestrial > Soil > Unclassified ... | reverse complement strand
GCGGAGAGAAGGCATTTTGACCCCGCACATCCTCTATATCGGGGGTGAAGATCACGATCTGCGCATTCCCTTTATGCTGCTCCTCTGCAAACGCGGCTTTAGGGTCACGGCGGCAGGCAGCGGCGACCCTACGCCGTTCATTCAGGCCGGCTTGGATTTTCGTCGGTTCACGTTCGAGCGGTTCGTCAACCCGCTTGCCGACCTTATGGCGATCAGAAATCTCGCGGAGCTTCTCGCTGAGGTGAGGCCAGACTTCGCTCAGACCTGCGACACGAAACCAAATTTTTTGGTGCCGCTGGCGGGGCGCCGTCTACCCGGTCTACAAGTGGTTCGTAACATCAACGGCCGCGGCTGGCTTTATTCCTCGCAGTCGCCGGCGGCTTTGGCTTTGCGGCCCGCCTATTGCGTGTTGCACCGAATGGCGGCCCGCTCCACCGCCAAGACCGTATTCGAGATACGCGATGACCAAGCCTTTTTTGACCGCCACAAGCTGATTGGCGGCGGAGGCAGCCTGATCATCCCCGGCGCCGGCATAGACGTTGAGAGATTCGAGCAGGCGCTGGCACAGGAGCCCTCCCGGGTTCAACTCCGCAACCAGCTTGGTCTCGAAACATGCGATGTGGTCATGACCGTCACACGTCTTACACGGCAGAAAGGTATTCCGACCTTGCTAGAAGCTGCCGCTCAGGTGTGCAAGGAGCGGCCGAAGACGCGGTTCGTGCTTGTCGGGCCTCGTGAAACCGAGGGCCGTTTGGCGGTTTCGCAAGCCGAGATCGAGGCGCACGCACCGAATGTGATGGCTATCGGAACGCGATCAGACGTGCCTGCGCTCCTCGGGATCGCCGATGTATTTGCATTTCCTACCGAATATTGCGAGGGAGTCCCGCGCGTGCTCCTCGAAGCGGCGCTCGCCGGCGTCTCAATCGTGACGACGAGCATGCCGGGCTGCTGCGATGTGATCGTGGACGGTTGGAATGGCTTCCGAGTCCCCCCGCGTTCGCCCCGAGACTTAGCTGGGCGAATCCTCGACATGCTGCGTAATCGGCGGGCAGCAGCGACAATGGCAGCGCGTGCAAAGGCGCTGGTCAAAGAAAAGTTCAGCTTGCAGGCTGTCGTCGACCGCTATGTCGCGCTCTACACGGAGCTATTTGCGCGAAGCGGCCGTGGCTCCGCGGGGACGGCAAAACCGTCTCATCATGGGTGCTGAGGTCGGAATGATTTAGCGGCAACGTCGCTGGTCGTCGCCCTCCGACCTCGCAAAACGGGACCTGTCGAGGGCGGGCACTACATCGGCAAGGGTGGGAGGCATCCAATGGTCCTGAACGCCCTGTTCTCCATTGGGCTGCTGCTGACATCGTCTTCCCAGCTTCGCTTCCTCGAAGTGCGAGGCGTTGGGCCAGGAGAAATCCTGCTCCTGGTCTGGCTTATCTCGATGCTGATGCGAGAGGTTGCGCGGCTTGGCCCGCCGCTGACGCCTGCTTTGTCGCGCTTACTCGTCTTTTGGGCGCTCCTCCTCGCCGCGGAGTGCTTCGGAACGCTGGCAGGATTTGTTTTGCAAGATCGGCACGATCCCATCTGGTTCTTACACGATGTATTCGCGTACTCCATGATGGCGCCCTTAAGCTGCTTTTGCCTGGCTAGGCCGGCCGCGGAACAGCGCTTGCACCAAGCCGCCTGGTTTATATCCGTGGGCGGCAGCGTGTTCCTGGCGGTCCAAATCGCCAATGCGCTTTATCTTCGCCATATCCCGGTGGTCGATCCCTGGTACTGGGACCGCTTACGCGGCTGGTCGCAGAACCCCAACCAGCTCGCGTTCCTTTGCGTTGCACTCGGCGCGCTCTCGCTTCACCTCGCAGAAACGAGCCACGGCATTCGAAAAATCGGTGCGCTCGCGTGCATGCCCCTGCCGATCGCCGTCGGCTTTCTCACGAAGAGCGATGCCTTCATCTTCGTACTCGCACTCGGGAGCTTGGCCTATCTCTTCCTGAAGATCCGGCAAATGCTGTGTCGAGCGACATCCGAGACGAGTGGGCGATCCGCGTTTGCCTGGATCCTGGTCGGCGCACTCCCGTTGATCCTTATCGCGGCCGCGCCGTTGGCTGCATCGATTGCCGCCGGGACCGTGGACCTCGCCAAGCACCTGTCGAAAGACAGTGGAAAAGACGCGGAGCAGGAAATGGAGGTGCGACTTAATCTCTGGACCCAAGCGATTGCGAGAGGCTTCGATTCAGGCATGCTCGGGCTCGGACCCGGCCCGCATCTTCAAATACCGTTGTCACTCGTGGAGGAGAGAGCTGTCGAGGATGAGCCCAAGAATCTCGTTCACCCCGAGCCAGGAGATGCTCCGAACTTCGAGGCGCACAACACCTTCCTTGATCTCTTCGTTCAAGGTGGGCTGCTGGCGGTCTTGAGTTTTGCCTGGCTGGTTGGTTCGACGATTTCCGCCACATACCGAGGTAGACGGGATGCGCTCGTGGTCCTGCTCGGCGGCCTTGTCGTCTTTGGGATGGTGCATTTCATCATTCGTCAGCCAATCTTCTGGTTCGCAATGGCCCTCTGCTCCATCACGCCCGTCGTGCGCAGGTCCGACGCTGCCCCCGCTGCCCGGATTTTGCTCGAGGCCGAGGTATGAGAGTGAGCGCTGATCACGGCAAGCGACGCGCGGCCGCATGTGTGACATTTGTCTTGATGGTGGGACTTTGCTTCCCCGGACAGGCCGCACCAAAACGCGGCCTCCACTATGCTCCAAACGGCAACTTCGACGCGAGCGGCATTTTCCTTCCCGCCGAGTTGGGCTTTAACCTGGCCGACGTCCGCAGCGTTGGACAACTCGACGCATTGCCCAACCAGGTAAAGGGGCTGGCATGGATTGGACAATGCAACGGGGCTGATACGGCCTTTCGCGACACAGTTCGCCCGTATATCGGCAACCCCAGGCTTTTTGGCTTTTTTCTGGTAGACGATCCGGATCCGAGACGCAGCGATGTCCGGGGCGTGCATCCACACGCATGCAAAGCCGAGGACTTGAAGGCTGAATCGGATTGGATTCACGCCAACTTTTCGAGCGCCAAAACGTTCATTGTCCTAATGAATCTATCCTCGTCGAGAACCCCTTCGTTTGGCGGCACCTACGCTCCGCGCAACTCGCATGTAGACTTCTTCGGGGTCGACCCTTATCCGTGCCGCACGGAATTGGACGGGTGCGACTTCGAGATGATCGACCGCTATGTGACGGCGGCTGAGTCGTCGGGTGTGCCAGGAACGACGATCGTGCCGGTCTTCCAGGCTTTTGGCGGCGGCAATTGGAAGGACGACAGCGGCGGCCGATACGTCTTGCCGAGCGCGCAGGAGGAACAGGAAATTCTCGCGCATTGGCGCAGACTCATTCCGGGCCCCGCGTTCGACGTAACGTACAGCTGGGGTTCGCAGAATGGAGATATCGCGCTGGAACAGGCCCGGGATTTACAGGCGATCTTTTATTACTACAACAAACGCGAAGACGAAGCCCCCCAATAGCGGCGTTCTTCAAGCAGATGAGTCCCGCGCGTGCGGCACGCATCCCGTGTCGCTCAAGCGCCGACGCGTGTCAGAGCTGCGATGTCGAGCGGGGAACTGTTGGTGCAATGAACCCCCCCAAGCTTGGTAGTAGGTGCAGGCGACGCCAGATGAACAGCGCCATTGCAAGGTTCCAAAGCACCAGGGTGGTCGCCGTGGCGACCGCAGCACCGGCACGTCCGAGACTGTCCGTAAGCCACACAGCGAAGAGAAAATTGATTCCGACGGTGGTGACGATAATCGCCGCGGCTGACATTTCCTCGCGGGTCATCGTCATCACGTAAAGCTGGGAGCCAAAAGCGGCGGCGATGACTTGGCCAATGAGAAGAATTCGGACGAGCAAGGCAGCGGAGGCGAACTCAGCGCCAAGAAGACGGAGGATGGGTTCTGCGAGCAGCCACAACGGAACAGACAGGGCGACTGCGCCGATCAGTGTGAGGAATGAAGCTTTTGCTATCAGCGCTTGGAGCTCGGTTTCGCGCTTGCGGACAAACAAGTCGGATATCGCTGGGGCATAGACCGCGTTAATCGCGATCCGGGGTAACGCCACGACAAAGGCGATATTGAAGGCCAGCGAATATAAGCCTGCGCCCCGCGTGTCGCCGAGCCAGCCGAGAACGACGGTGCCTGTTCGGTTCCAGAGGACTTCTACCGCCGTGATGATCATGAGTGGCAGGCCGGTCCTGCGCCAGAGCTCTCTGTCATAAGCTCGGGGCTCGGCGCGGGTAGTGAGGGGAAAGAGGCGCCGCCGCGAAGCGGTGACGAGTGCGAATGCGACGACGGCAGCGACGACAGTCGAGAGCATCGCGATCGGCGCCTCGATGCGGTTGGGGGAAATTAAGGCGAACGCCGAAAGAGCACCGATCAGCGCAGTGTCGCGGACAATGCGTTCGGGCGCAATCGCGCCGACGAGCCCACCTAATGCGCGCACCGTTGAGCAGCGGATCCAAAGCAATGCCAATAGCGGCATGAGGGGAAATCCGATTGCGAAGGTTCGCGCCGCTTCGGGCGTACTGCCGATGTAGCGAAAGACGGCACCGAGGATGCCGATTGCAGCGACGGAGAGCCCGACGGCGGTGGCACGCATCTCCGCGTAACGGACGACGCCTTGGAGAAGGTCCCAACGTCGCGTTGCTTTGTAAGCGGCGACAAAACGCAGTAGCGAGACATCGAATCCGAAGGCGCACAAATAGGCGAAAAAGGTCATCCAGGCGAGAACATAGGCATATATCCCAAAGCTGGTTGCGCCCATCAGCCGAGCCGCGACAAGTTGCGAGCCGTAGCTAAGCCCGGCGCTTGCGGCATAGATCACAAACGCAACGAAACCGCCTCGGACGATATTGCCAGAAGCCGGAACTTCGTCGGCGTTTGCCATGTCCGGTGCCTCGTCGCGCGGTGAATTGCTCTATGGGACGCAAAGGTGATTCCGGTAGACCGGGGTCGTCGTCGGGACAGATCGCTCGAAGGCCGTCATCAAAGCGAACTCGCCGTTCTGCAGTCGGCTGGGGAGGCGCTACCCCGCCCATGCGGCTCTCGTTCTTGGTATAGCTTGGTGATTTCGTGCTCAAGGATGGTCAGCGCACGCTCTAACCCACCATAATCTTGCGTATCAAAGGACAGTACGGGCCGCTCCAGCCGTGAAAGCCCGCCCTGAACTGTGTCGATCATTCGCGCTATTCTAAGGTTGGCGTCGAGGTCCAACTCGAGAAGTCGCTCGATCACACTTTGCTCGAGCGCCCGTGCGCGAAGCCTCTGCATGATCACCTCATCATCTGCCCTCAGCCTAATAAAAAGGTGCGCAGATGGGGTCTCGCGCAATGCGCACTCGATCCGCCATTCACTTTGCTCGGAAGCGACGACGGCGAGCGAGCAAATGGCCTGGGCGAAAGCTTGGTCGAACAGCACGATGCCCGAGGATTGGGCCGCACGCAGCCATGCGTATGCCAGGCGCCGAATGTATTGTCGCATCCGGACCGACCACAGCACGTTGCGGGGCTCGAGGATCTGCATGAGCTGTTCGCATAGCGTGGCGTCAGACGAGTCTCCGAGCGGTTTGCTCGTGGCCTTGAGCAGCTCGAATGTCGGGCGGGCGATCCGGTGCAGCACGGCGCTCGCGCCGTGCCGCCTCGTCGCGTGGCCCATGCCCGCAGGCTTCGCGAGCTCTGCAGGGCGATAGCTGAGCCACAGCTCAATCGGGATTTGACGATTCCTTAAGCGCTCGGCCAGGCTTCGAGCAAGTGTCGTCTTGCCGACACAGGGCGCTCCAAGCAGCTCAATGATCATCGTGCCCTTTGCTCATACGGTCGGCGCCTCAAAGGGTCCGCCAAATTTCACGTTTCGCGGCTCGCATGACTTCGGGGAAGGGTTTTTCCGAGTCGAGCTCAACTGTATCAGCCTCGGCAAAGCGCAGCCGGGTGATCTCCGCGATGCGCTGCTCGAGGATGGCTCGATCCATGCTCGGTTCTCGCCGGGCAGCAGTCTCGGGAGTTACCTTGTGCCGAAGGACAAGATCCGGCCGAATCCTTCGCGAGAGCTGATAGACTCTGGCCTCGAAGCGAAGGAGGAATGCCGGCGCTCTGGAGAGGCGCGGCAACAGGGGCCCATCATTGAAATCGACGTTTTCATTTTGGGGGTAGCGGTCGGTCAGGACCAGCATGCCGCGCTGGGATGCGCGGAAGGCCTTCAGCAGCTTTCCCCGCTTCTCGATGGCGACGAGGGTCGCCCAGACGACCATGAGCGCGGTATATCCAAAGCCAGGCCGCCGCTCTGCCATCGCGCCGGCTGCGGCTTGCCGCGAACTCGGCTTTATCAAACGGCCGCAAATCGGCACCAGCAGCTTGAACGGCAGGAGCCAGAAAGATGGCCTGCCGTTGCCCGTCCCAAAATAGATCGGCAGGACATCCACCTCGGGTGCGAGCCATGTGCGCAAGGCCCGAACCAACGTGCTCTTGCCGCTTCCGTCGACGCCGATAATCGCAACAATCCGTCCTCCGCCTGGCACGCGGCGGTTCCACGAGCGGGGCGCATGGACCAACCGTTGGTTGAAGCTGCTGGCAAGCAACGCTGCGGCGCGACACCAGCTTCGGACGCGGACCTCGGCGCTGGCGTAGGCACGAAACGGGGCGACAGCGCGGCGCACCGTGTGTCGAAGCCGATTCAGACGATCGAGAGGCCGCGGATCCCAAATGGCTCCTGCGACGAGAGGCGCCGCTTCGGGCGACAACAAGACCGAAGCAAGCTCTTGCAGTTCGGCTGGCCGGAGGCACTGAGCGAGCCGTTTTCGATCGGCCCCGAATTTCCGCCAAAGCGCGGCGCGGTTGCGCAGCGCGATCGGATCAGAATATCGGGTTTCGAGGCAAGCCCGGGTAATTAGCAGAACCGCTTCGGATACGGGATCGAGCAGGTTGATCGACAGCGCCGGGTCGCGGATACAGCGCGTGAGGATAATGTGCTCCCACGGCAGCCGGTATTCTTTAACCAAGGCATCGCCAGTCGCGATGCACGTGTGCAGGTCGATGTGGAGGAGGCGCCCGGAGTCATCGTCATAGGCAAGGAACGTTGCGATGGAGGGGTGGGCGCGAGGGCTCGCGGCGGGAAATGCTTTGAAGCCCGCGCTCAGCAGCACGGCCGTCGCGCGATGCTGATCTTCTTGCGCGACGAGAAGGTCGAGATCGGTGTCTCCGCGCAGCGCGGCGGAGACCCGACCCGTGCTCTTCCAGTAGCAGTAAGAGATTTGGGCCCTGTCGAACTCGTGGAGAATGCGGCCGAAGAGGGAGAGAATGGAGGGCTTTTCAGCCGGGGAAGCGCGCTCGGATATGGCGCGCATTAGACTGCCTCGGTCCTCGCGATGAGATCGGCCTTGGCGGTATAGCAGCTTCTGTATCGCTGCAGGTATTCCGGCAGCCCGCCATAGCGGCCTCTCGCATGCCGTTTGACGTCGACCTGGGTGACGACGACGCCCAGGATTTTGCTGGCTGCGGTTGCGGTCAAGAGAAGGGCGTGTCCTGCCCGCGCAATCTCTCGGGTCGTACTGCCCCATTTGACAACGAACAAGATCTTGTCGGAAAGCTTAGCGAGCATTCGCGCCTCCGCGACGACGAGCAGGGGCGGGCCATCGACGACAATCCAGTCATAGCGGCGGCGAAGCGAGTCGATGAAACGGGGCAGCGTGTCTCGCGAGTATGGCAGCAACGGATCGAGCCCACGATTGCGCATTCGAAGGTAGTCTATACCCAAGCCGGAGACGTGCTCGATGGTTTCGGTTCCCAGGCGCATGAATGGAGAGAGCGCCGCAGCATCTTCGGATTGCGCGCAGACCTCGCGCATGCTCGAAGAGCGGCGACAGTCGACGTCCAGCAAGAGTATGCGCCCACCAAGCTTCGCCGCCTGGACAGCGATGCTTGTCGCGAGGGTGGTCTTGCCTTCGCCGGGCAGGCTCGAGCTTATCAACAGAACCTTCCCATGGGCCTGGTCCAGGGGCAGGTCCATCCCTGCGGCAAGTGACCGTAGCGCTTCGGCATAGGGCGCGAGGGGATGGTTGGTGAGATACTTGTGAGGCTCGGCGCGCGAACGGCCAGTGAGGCGCGGTACAAAAGTGAGGCAGGGCACGCCGAGCGTCTCCCCGACGTCGCGCTCGCCGCGGATGGATCGGTCGAGCCGATCGGTCAGGATGGCGAGCAGACCACCCAGCGTAATGAAGGCGATAATGGCCGGAGGGATGAACAGGATCGGCGCGGGCGAGGATGCTCGCTCGGGCGGCTTCGCGAGTGACAGAAGGCGAATGCGCTGAGGGTTCTGTCTCTCGGCTAGCTGTTGTTGGCGTTGCTGAAGATTTTCGAAGGCCTGCCGGTGAATGTCCTCCGTATGCTCGAGGTCTGCGAGAACGTGGGAATCTCCGCTCGCCTGCTCGCGAATGCGCTGGGCTGCGGTAATCTGCCCCTGGAGCGTCGCGATACCGGATTCGGTCGAGCGCTCGTCGGCTTCGAGCGATCGAATGATGCTGCCCGATTCGTGAGCAAGCTTACTTCGTACCTCGCGCAGTCCTGCGGCGATGGCCTGCATCCGCGGATGCGTCGGCCCGAGGGCCGTAGCGAGCTCACTTTGGGATTGGACGAGCCCAAGTTCTTCGTGCCGGAGATCGTTGATCGCGGGCGAGTTGGCGAATTCGCCGGCGTTCGTTCTCCCCGGGTCCTGGCCGAGAGACGCCCGAGCCCGGGCAAGCTTGGTCTTGCGGGAGGCAAGCTCCACCTCGGCCGAGACAAGCTGGCGTTGCAGTTCCGCGATGTGCTGGTCAAATAGCCCTCGCTGGTCGGCGAGCATGTGAGCGGCGCGATACGCTTCGGCTGCGTCGTGGGCCCGGTCGTACGTTGCGCGCTCTTCTCGAATGCTGGTGTCCATCAATGACATCAGCGATCTCAGGTCTTCTTCTGCCCTTTGCTTTTCGCGCTCGAGATAAACACGGACCGCCCGATTGGCGAACGCCGCCGCGAGGTCTGGGTCCGTCCAAGTCATGCTCACCGAAATGGCATTCGACCCGTGCTCCTGCTGCACCCTGAGACGCCGCCGAAGCTTTTCGACGTTGAGATTTTCTAGGCGCGCCACGTCCTTCTCGCGCTTGTCCCCAACAAGGTTTCGCCAGAGAAGGTTTGCGTATCGCATGATGAAGGCGGGGTCGACCTGGGTGGATGCACGCCCCGTGGCGCTTCCCTTTGGATGGCGCGCATGATCGCTATCGAGGGCAGCTTTGATCTCCGCATCATTGGCGAACCCCGTTAGAACATCGACGAGTTGGTTCGGAGCGTCGAGAGCTGCGATGTGCGTTTGGACCAATGCGTTCTCGGCGGCGGAGGATTGCGGGTTGGGGATTGTCGATGCAAACTGGACGACTAGAAGTGCCGTCGCGGTGTAATGGGCAGGCAGCCAGGCGCCGAGCGACACCGCGGCGACGGTGGCGATCAGCGCAGAGAGAATCATGATGCTGCGGCGCCGGCGCATAATTGTAAAAAGCTGTTCGAAAGGCATCTCGTTCGTCATGGCCAGATCTCGATTTCAGGACCGCGGCAGCAAAATCAGAGGACTGTGCGATCGTGAGCACATAGAGACGGTTGTTCGACTTCTGCCTGCGCCATTGCGAAATGACTTTCGCTTACCCGCGGTCTGCCTGTCACGCACGCGATCGGCAATCCTGTGCGGATAGGCGTTCTGAACAATCACGGCGACAGCTGTCGGCTCTTCAATTGCAATTACAGTTCATCGCCTGCGGCTTTGACCACTTCGTAAAAGGGCCATCCGTCGAACGATCGAAACGACGAGGCGCTTCTGATCGGATGATCTAGATCGCTTCGCCCGACACGGGCAAAGGTCGAGCTTGGGTCCTAGATCTCTTTGTCACTTGGACTCGACCGTATTGGAGGCGACAGTGAGGCGACAGTATCGAGGAGACAATTCGCGCCCGGCGAGGGGGTGGGGATCGCGACACAGCGGAGAAATAAAGATGAAGGCTGTGATTCAGTCGGGAGGCAAAGGCACGCGCCTCAGACCCTACACCACAATACTTCCGAAGCCGCTCATGCCCGTTGGGTCCAAGCCGGTCCTGGAACTCTTGCTCAAATGGTTGCGAAGGAACGGCACGCGCGATGCGTATATTACCACCGGCTATCTAGGCCACCTCATCCGCATCGCCTGTGGTGACGGTCGTCAGTGGGATATTCACATTACCTATACCGAGGAATCGGAGCCACTCGGCACCGTCGGTGCGCTGCATCTCCTTCGTAAGGAACTCGATGGGACGTTCCTGATGGTGAACGGAGACGTCCTGACCGATCTCAACCTCAACGCCTTCGCGGCCGCTCATCGCCGCAATGGCTGTGCCTTGACAATCGCCACCGTGCAGCGGACCGTCCGGATTGACTACGGCATCATTGAAGATGTCGCCAACCAAGTGGTCCGGTTCAGAGAAAAGCCGAACTTCACCCATTTGGTGAGTATGGGCGTCTACTGCATGGAACCCGAGGTTCTCGACTACATCCCGGTGGGTGTTTCATTCGGTTTCGACGACCTTATGTACGCCATGATGAACGAGGGCGCCCCCGTTTATACGTTTTTGCATCGCGGCTTCTGGCTCGACGTCGGCCGGCCAGAGGATTTCCTCAAGGCGCAGGAACTTGTCTCTGACGAAATGCCGCCGGCATTCGAGACGGTCCCCCTTACCCTCGAAACAGCCGGCGTCTCGCCCATGGCGCCGGAAGGCAGCGCTCTCTCGGATCACCTCGAGAGAGATGGTTCACATAAACTTGCGGACGCAACATGATGCTGCTCGTAGCGGAGCCGCGCCTCGGCGCAGATGAAAAGGCGGCGCTTGCCGATGTGATCGACAGCGGCTGGATCACGATGGGTGATCGCGTCCGAGATTTCGAGCGTGCATTCGCCGCTGCGCATAAAGCAGGCGACGCTGTTGCCGTCAGCTCCTGCACGGCGGGTCTCCATCTCGCGATGGAAGGGCTTGGGATCGGCCCGGGAGACGAAGTTCTGGTGCCGTCGCTGACATTTGTTGCCACCGCGAACAGCGTCCTTTATGCAGGCGCCGAGCCGGTATTTGTCGATATCGAATCGCTCGATACCCCACACATCTCGCTTGAGGACGCTGCTGCCAAGTGCACCGCCCGGACCAAAGGCGTGGTCGTGATGCACTATGCGGGCTATCTCGCCGATCGCGAGGAGTGGCGCGCATTCGCCGATTCCCGTGGACTATTTCTCATCGAAGATTGCGCGCACGCTCCAGGGGCTGGGCACGGCAGCACGATTGCGGATGCCGCCGTCTTCAGCTTTTACGGCAATAAGAACATGACCACCGCGGAGGGCGGGATTGTTTTCGCCCGCGATCGCGGAGTCCGAGACCGGATCAGGCAAATGCGCAGTCACGGCATGACAACCGGGACGCTCCAGAGGTTGTCCAGCGGCAAAACCAGCTACGATGTGACAATGCTGGGCTACAACTACAGAATGGATGAGCTAAGAGCTGCGATCGGTTTGGTCCAAATCAAGAATCTCGACTCCTGGAACGAGCAGCGCGGAGCTTTAACACAAGCTTATAGAATGAAGTTGGCTGCGCATTGTTCGAGCGTTCTTGTGCCGTTTTCCCAGCCGCGCGATTCGGTCTATCACATCCTGCCGGTCGTACTGCCGAAGGGAACCGACCGGAAGTGTGTCTCAGAAAAATTGCGGACAGCCGGCATACAAACGACCGTCCATTACCCTCCAGTCCATGAGTTTTCCTGGTACCGGAGGAGATCCCCTTCCATTCGGTTGCCGTTAACAGAGGAGTTTGCTCGCCGCGAGCTAACGCTTCCGCTTCATCCTAGATTGGGTGAGAGCGAACTGGAATTTGTGGTGCGTGCCTTGTCGAACGCGCTGGCGCCCGGATCTCTCCATGACGACCTCGATAGTCCCTCGGCAGCCGCGGCCGCTTCGATCCGCGGCCCGTGAACGTCCCATCGCGGTGGGGCGGGCCGTCGACGTTTTCGTCGCGGTCGGCGGCCTTGTAGTCCTCTCCGCGCTCATGATCTGTATTGCCGCGGTGATTTTGGTCGATGGGGGCGGCCCGATCCTCTTCTCGCAGCTTCGTCTGGGGATGGGCGGTCAAGCATTCCGGCTATACAAGTTTCGTAAATTTGATGAGAGCAGACGAGGGGGCGGCGGCGCTCTGACGATAAAGGGCGATCCACGGCTGACGCGATTCGGAAGGCTGCTTGCGAAGACGAAGCTCGATGAGCTGCCCCAACTCTGGAACGTGCTGAGAGGTGACATGGCTATTGTTGGGCCGCGGCCAGAGACGCTCGACTTTGCCGATTGCTTCGATGCCGGCCATCGCTGGGTGCTCGACTACAGGCCGGGCATTTTCGGGCCTGCACAGGTGTTTTTCCGGAACGAGGGGACTCTCTTCCGGAATCAAGAAGGCCGCGATCCCGAGCAATTCTATCGTGAGATTGTGTTTCCCTTGAAAGCGCGAATCGACCAGGCCTATTACCCCGAAAGGACTTTGCTTCGCGATATCCGATGGATCCTCCGCGGGATTTTCGCTGTCTTCGGCTGGGCGCCTTCGCTGCGCGAGGAGAGTGACTTGGCAGCGCGGGCCGAGGCGTGGGTTCGTCGCAATTGCGGGCGCGGCGCGGCCCAACCGGGAGAGCGCCTTCATTCGAATTTTTCTGGTGGCACCAATGACGCAGCATCGCGCCCAGCACGATAACCTGTGGCCTCTTTTGTAATGAAGGTTCTTGTCACAGGTGCCGAAGGGTTTATCGGCTCTCATGTCGTCGAAGAGCTTCTCGCCTCCGGCATCGAGGTCCGTGCCTTCGTCATGTACAATTCTTTCAACTCCTGGGGATGGTTGGACTACGTCCCTGCCGCCGCCCGCGGCGAGATTGAAGTCGTTGCCGGCGACGTTCGCGATCGCGATTGTGTGCGTAGCGCCGTTAGCGGCTGCGGTTCCGTGCTGCACCTCGCGGCGCTGATCGCGATTCCCTTCTCATACGTCGCCCCCGAGGCCTACTTGGACACCAACGTCAAAGGGACGCTAAACCTTTTGACCGCTGCGCGCGATCTCGGCGTCGAGCGTTTCGTCCATACCTCAACAAGCGAGGTCTATGGCACCGCGCAATTCGTGCCGATCGACGAAGATCACCCGCTCCATGCCCAATCGCCGTATGCGGCTTCCAAAATCGGTGCTGATCAGATCGCGCTCGCCTTTCACGCGTCCTTTGTCACGCCGGTGACCGTGATAAGGCCATTTAACACCTATGGGCCGCGGCAATCCGCCCGTGCGATCATTCCGACGATCATCACGCAGCTGTTGAGCGGCACCGGCCCGATACGTCTCGGCGCGACTCATCCTACGCGCGATTTCTCTTTTGTGCGCGACACCGCAAGAGGGCTTATCGCGGGCCTCAAGGCACCCGCCGAACAGGTACTTGGTGAAATAATCAATCTCGGCAGCGGGTTCGAGATCACGATCGATGAGCTAGCGCACGAGATCGCAGAAGTGATTGGCGCACCGCTCGTGATCGCGCAAGCTCAAGAACGCCTTCGCCCGAAGAAGAGCGAGGTGGAGCGGTTGTGGTCCAACGCCGCCAAGGCGGCGCACAGACTGGGGTGGCAACCGATATATCGCGGACGGGAGGGGCTGCGCCGAGGCCTATCCGAGACGGTCGAGTGGTTCCGCGATCCCGCCAATCTCGCTGCCTACAAGGTGGCCGCTTACAATAGATAATCGGGGACTTAATGCTGCGGTTCGTTCCTGAAATGAGACTGCACTCGACCAGGCGGGCGCGGTCGAATCACAAGGGGCGCGTCTCTATCCTTCTGATTGCGCACGCGTGCGGTGTGGAGCGATCTGAGAGCGTTCCTTTGCCGGTGGCTGCGCGACATTGCACGTATCGCCGCTCCCGCCTGGCGCTGGCGATTGCAGGCGTTGGCTCGCCAGTGCTGCTTCTGTCCGGTTATGCACGGCGAGTTTCGCGATGATGTTATGCACATGCGCCTTTGCGGTGCTCACCGATATAGCCAAATGATATGCGATGATTTTATTGGGCAAGCCACACTGCAACAGCTTTAGTACGGCCCTCTCACGCGGCGTCAGCAAGGTCGCCGGGACCGATTGCTCGAAGGCGGGACAGATGGGGAGCAGCAGTGACGTACGCCTAAAATCTTCCCAGGCGGGTGGGATATAAGTTCCTCCCGCCGCAACTAGGTTGAGCGCCGCCGCCGCTACCTCCATGCTGCTGGACGTCGGGATCAAGCCGCGTAGGTTCATCCCGTCGTACTTTGCTGCGGCCGTGTGGGTGTCGTCTTCGTCGCCAATCGCCACGATCGGTACCTCGGGCCGCGTCGCACGCAGGAACGCGAGCTGGCGCCGTAGCCAGGCCTCAAACTGGATGGTCGCGCTCACGCCGAGAATTATGGTAGACGCACGTCCGATCGTATCGGCGATGATGGACGTCTCGACGTCAGGGGCGCTCACCACCTCGAGATTTTCATCCAAAGCACGCAGCCAGAAACTCAGAAAGCCGTGAATCAGCTCGCGCGGATGAAGGACAATTGCCAATTTGCGATGGGCGAGGTTGCGGCCCGTTGGTTTGAAGAGAGGGGCCGGATCGATCGGAGGATTGGTATCTCTCGAAGCCATCAGCGTTCCCCGCAACCAGTGGAAAGTGCGGAGCCGCCAAGGCAACGTCGCTAAACGCCAAGACCAACAAGGTTGCTATACCGTAACACAGCTGACGCAGGTCGATTTATGCCTTTTTTGTTGCATTTGGTGGTCTCGCCACTTCCGCAGAGGCTACCGGCATAGGCTTTTCCTCGAAAGCATTGCCTCTACATACCGTTGGATTCTACATACCTTCGGACAGCGACAGACTAATCGTATCAGCCTTTAGGGCATGGCCTTGGAATCGTTTCACTGCGCCGGATGCTGTGTCCGCTGCGCCCGCGCCGCAGAATGGAATTGGATTATTCCCGCGGTGGCAAAGGAGAAGATATATCCGGAGTTTGCTGAGTCAAAGACACAAGGCCAACCGCTGCTTGAACAGGAATTCGGCGCAGCTCGGCTCGTCCCGGAAGGCCCGCTGGAACTTGGGGGCGTTCGTCCTCTTCGCCGTCGTGCTCTGATCATCGGCACCTACCCGGGGTACCAGTTTGGCTGGCCAAGCTTAGCCGAACAGCGCTACTTATGGTGGGTTCAGCGGGACAAGCCGGCGCGCTGCTTTGTGCTTAAGGTAGCTCAAGACAGAACGGCAAACGCCCATTGATAAGGAAGTGAGCCCGCCCACTCTGCTGCGGAACGCCAATACATCATATTTGCACTGGAGAACTACGCGGTAGCGATTGGCGGATAGCAACCGAATCAGTTCTGTTTGCCCGTCATCGGAAAGATGCCTTTTTTCGACAAGGACGAGCGTTGGTGCTCCTATTGAAAAATCATATGACCTTAAAACGGCCAAGTCATGTCCTTCTACATCAATCTCTAAGAGAGTTGGCCTTTGCAGACCGTTTTTGCGCATGAACGAAGCCAGGGAAAGAGTCTCTACTTCTATCTCTTGGACGTATGGCGCAGCCCTTTCCAGATGTTCTTCAATATGCCCGGGAACGAACGACGCAATTTTGTCCCACCACTCTGGCAATCCTCGCAACTCCTCCCCGGCCGAAGGATTGACCATATACATGGTTGCCTTTCCGTCAGTATCGCTGATGGCGACCTGATAACAGCTAAATCGACTTGAATCGGCGTAGAGCGTCGAAAGCCTCTTAAATATGTATGGTATCGGTTCTACCAGGGCTCCTTTCCACTTCCTGCACGCCAGCAGTGCGTCTCCGCAAGGGTCGCCGGAAAGGCCATCGTTCGCACCAACCTTGATAAATGTCGGCTCCTTGTTGATTGCGTTGTGGAGGCGAATGAAACATTTCACCGTATGTGGAAGTAGCGAGAATTGTACCGAGTCGGACCCGAGGAGCAGTCGTTTCACTTTCAGTAACATTGCTCCTCCTGATGCCGATGGGCGTTTCGATGTCCATCAAAAGCTAAAACGTCTTTGCCTCAACCGCCCGCGCCGCGCGTGATCATTTGCAGTAGAAGTCGAAGACGTGCCGCTGCTCGATCTGCGTGACGAAGCGCCAGGTGCTGAATTCCGGGAAATTCACGCGGCGAAAGAGCCCGAAGCTCGCGATATGCTCGGGCGGCACGGGTGCCAATTCGGGCGTGTCGTTCCAGCCGAGGACGAAATGGCCGCCGCGACGAAGGCGCGAGTGGCACTGCGCGAAGGCGGCGTCGCAATGCACGCGCGAATCCAGCCCCCAACCGTAAACGCCGTTACAAATAATGAGATCGAAAGTCTCTTCCGGGAAGAAATCGGCCAGGCTTTCGAGCGGCGCGACCACATGATGGCTCGCGCCGTAACGTCTGGCGTCGCGCAAAGGCTCGATCGTCCAGAATGTCTGCCGCGGGAAATAGGTTTTCTCGTATTGCCGCGTGTACCACTGGCAGCCCACGAACAGGACCGTGTGCATGTCGTTCCGGTTTGCGTAATAGGGGAAGATCACCTGCTCGAGGATGCGGCGGTCTTCCGTGTGCAGGGCTGTGCGCAATCCCAAAGCATAGCGTGCGACGCGGACAATATAGGCGGGGTCGCTGAGCAGGCGCAGGATGCGTTTTCGCGCCAACGCACCGACGCTCAGGTCCTTGATGTGGCGCCGCTCAGGCTCGTTGGCTTCGGCCATCAATTGACCCCGGTAAAGGATGACGGGGTAACCAATTCGGTCTGTTAGGTGAGCCGCCATCGCGCGTCATGTGATCATTTGGTGGCGAGGCGGCTTGAGCCTGAGGTGGGTTGTTTTCTTCGTGCGCGCTATTTTTTTCTTTTTCTTTCTCGTTTCGGAGCAGCGACAGAAGCGCCGTAGCCCTAAGAGCCGAAAGACCCAAGGGGTTAGGCCAATGGATGATCAAGACTCCATCGCGCCAGTTGTCTGCCGATGCCGATCGTCTCGTCCTCGTCGTCGGGATGCGCAACGACGATCGCGAGTTCGCATTCTCTTATGATTTTATGGCGCCGAACGGAGGCGCACTGCTTCACGAGGGGAAAAGTGGCGCCAAGCCGCGCGGGCAGCGCTCGCCGAATTCGCCGTCTCCTAGGACGGCCGGTGGCGCGGGCGAAGGAACCTCGATGAAGATCGCGTTCGTCAACCAGCCCTTTGATCGAATTCTGCCCCCCCTGCAAAATTCCATCGGTATTTGCACCTATGGACTGGCGCGCTCGCTCGCAAACTTCGCCGATGTGATCGTCTATGGGAATCGCGAGCTCCACGAAGACGTACCGTCCGACTTGACCGATGACGGCGTTCGTTTCCGCTTCCTTTCTTCCCGCGCTCGGGAGCGAATCCTGTTCTCGCTTCATCGCAAGCTCAATATCTCCGGCGTGCCAATATCACGGGCGATCACCGCGGATTGGGCTTATCCGGGTTTGGTCCGCGAGGTGGCGATGGATCTTCGCAAGGAGGGTTGCGATGTCGTCCACATCCAGAATTTTTCGCAATACGTGCCGGTGATCCGTAGTTTCAATCCTCACGTCAAGATCGTCTACCAACAGCACGCAGCATGGTTCTGCCAGCATGATCGTCGGCGCCTTGCAAGGCGATTTAAGGATGTCGACTTGTTCGCCGGCGTCAGCGATTACCTGGCCGATACCGCACGCCGGCATTTTCCCATGGTCGCCGATCATCTCGCGACGATTTACAACGGCATCGATCCGAAAGAGTTCAGGCCTGTGAAGGACTACCGGGCTGCGCGTAGCCGCAATGAGAAACGGCTGCTCTATGCGGGCAATTTCTCGCCGAGCAAAGGCCTCCACGTTCTGCTGGATGCGTTCAAGCTCGTTCTCCAGCGCTATCCCAATGTGCTGCTGGACATCGTGGGGCGAAATTTCTCATACGCGCTCCTCGATATGTTCGACCGGGAGGACCCGGCATTGATCGCGAGCGTGAAACCCTGGTATGCGCCTCATTACGCTGCCCATATCAAGGCGTGGTTGTCGCTCGCTCCGAAGGATGCGGGATCCTATGCGTTTCGTTTGAAGGCTTCGCTGCCGCCGGAGGTTGCGGCCAAGGTCTCATTCCTCGACCAGATGCCGCACGCCGAACTCGCGAATCGCTATGTCGAGGCGGATGTCTTCGTTTTCCCGCCGCTGAGCCCTGAAGGGTTTGGCTTGCCGCCGGTCGAGGCCATGGCAGCAGGGACGCCTGTCGTCGCAACCTGTTCGGGAGGCATTGTCGAAACCGTAAGAGACGGCGAAACCGGAATCCTCGTCGCCAAAAACGATGCGTCGGCGCTCGCACAAGCGATCCTGCAATTGCTTGAGGACGACGCGCTTCGCGAAAGGATGGGCCGCGCAGCGCGCGCCTGGGCGCTCGGTCACTTCACCTGGGACCGCATCGCGGAACGGGCCTACACAATGTACAAGACTCTATCCGTCCCAGCGCCGGTATGATCGGCGGCGATCGCGACCGATTTAGGTCCTCGCCGATCTTCTTCCCGGGCCAGCCTTTTTCCCCAGAAGCCTGCACTGTGACGGCCATCGCCGCCGCGACCGACTACGCGGTGAGCCGCGTCGAGGATATCGCCATTCTCGAGCCGACCCCGCGCCCCTCCACGCCTATGCCGCCCGGATGCTGCGCGTGCCGCGCGCCCAGCGATCCGCTTTCGCCACTGAGCTCGAGGCTCAGCTCAAGCGCCATGGCGCTTGAGGCGACTCCCGCGCCGGCGGCTCAGTCCGTGTAATGATCGCCAACGACGCCCTCGCCCCGCCAGCGCGCCGGCCCGGCGCGGGCTGCCGCGCTCCAGCGTCACCTTGGTCCCTGCCCGGCGCGGGCGCACGCTGGACGCCGAAGGCGCCGCTTACTCGATGAAGAACTTGGATTGATCGGGATCGTCGCGCTACGGCCGCCGTCGAGCGGTTTGACTGGAAACCTCTTGCGGCTCGCTGCCAGCGCCCAACTGCGCTCGCGCGTGGGTTCAGCGAGCGCGGTCATGGCCGATTGCTGATTACGACAATGATCGATTTCTATGGAGCCGTCGCGGCGGCCAGAGGGAGTTGGTCGAGGCGCCAAAGGGTCATCGTTCTGGGACCTAGGGTTGTGAACTCCCACGGCCCCTCGTTAATGATTTCGATCGGTGGCGGCAGCCGGAAAGGTGCCCGCAAAAAATTGACGCGCCAATTGCCCGCGCGGATGTCGCAATTTCGCCGGACAGCCGGGTAGTGGGTTATCAGCATGTAGGTGGCGCCGCTGGATTTGAAATTCCGCAACACCGCCGAGACATCTGCCAGTGGCAAGTGATCGAGCGTGTCGCGCGAAAATATCAAATCCACTTTCGGAAGTTTATCGACAACCGCGTCAAGCACCAGGAACGCGTGTCGGTCATC
>Ga0134125_10003083_pt1 | contig 19520 bp, 15 predicted proteins | sample KB31751_FD_96464 | JGI IMG/M metagenome (GOLD analysis project Ga0134125, IMG submission 96464) | Terrestrial soil microbial communities with excess Nitrogen fertilizer from Kellogg Biological Station, Michigan, USA - KB3-175-1 | ecosystem: Environmental > Terrestrial > Soil > Unclassified ... | reverse complement strand
CACCCTACCCCGCGGTGGTCCGGGGCGCAGTTAATCGGCCACGATATTCAATCAGGCGGCAAGGCGAAATCGAGCGAGGGATTTGCCACTGCATACCGCTGAAACACCAACCGGCCTCTCTGCAGAGAGAAGTTAACGACGATGCTGCGAAGCCGAAAAGCCTTGATGCACTGGGCAACAAGTGATCATGATTGTTCCTGCGTTTCCCCGTCGAACGGCTTGGCCGCGATAGCCAGAGGATGGCCCCCGGTCAACGCGAAGCCAGCCACGTAGCCGCAGACCGAAGCGCCAGCGTCAGTGCGACGCGAGGCTGGCCGTCTTGATGCTTTCGCGTCCCCCGAGATTGGTGGCGGCGGTGATGACGGCCTGCTCGATCTGACGAAGAGCGTGCACCGCGGTGAGGAATCGCCGGGTGTCGGGCCGCGATTCGCCGCCGCGAACGTCGCTGTCCTCTTGCCGGGCCAGGGTTTCGGCGGTGTCGAGCTCGTCGGCCGCGGAGACCAAAGTTGGTGCGTGACCGCCGTCGATGGCGTCCTGCAACGCCTCGATGTTGCGTCGCGTCTGGGCGGCGGCCGCCAAAATAGCCTGGGCTAGTTTCGAGGCGAGCGGGGGTGAACCGGCCCGGTCCTGATACCGCTCGGCGCTGCGCGCCAAGCTGCGGCCGTACTGGTCGCACGCGGCGAAGATCCGCAAGGCGCGACGAATGCTGCGCCGGCCGGCCAGCCCGGTGACGCCCGCCACGAGTGGCTTGGCGGTGACCCGGAACTGCTGCAGATCTCGATCGACCTGACGGGCTTGCTCGGACGGGCTGGCGCCCTCCGCACCGAACATGGTCGCGGTGGAGACCTCGATCAGCGTGGACAGGCTCATCAGGAAGGCACGGGTGTCGGTGCGGATCGCGGTTCTGGTGTTCGTCGGCAGCACCACGACGGCCACCGTCGCTCCGATGACGGCACCGATCGCGGTCTCTTCGATCCGCAGCATCAGCACGCCGAAGGAGAATTGGCCGAGCAAGCCGTAGAGCAGCGCCAGCATCGTGGTGAACCAGAAGGTCATCAGGCTGTAGGTGACCGTCATGAAGTAGAAGGCGCAGAACAGGCACACGAAGATTCCGGCGAGCGCGGCGGTCTGGTGGCCGGTCAGCAGCGTGGCGACCAGCACCCCGGCGGGCACACCGAGCAGGGTGCCGAGCAGGCGTTGCCAGCCCTTGGTCAAGGTTTCGCCCCAGGAGTTGGTGCCGGCGAAAATGACGAACGCGGCGATCACCGCCCAATACCAGCGGGCCGGCGATACCAACTCCCCGGTGACGATGGCCAACGATGCGGCGATGGAGACCTGGATGGCTTGGCGGGTGGTCGCCCGCAGCCCGGGGGGCCGTTCCTCTTCGGCGGGCTTCTCCGGCACGGCGCTCTCGGCCGCCGGCGGGCGCTCGCCGGCGGTGTCGCCGAGAGGTGCGCCGGTGGCTATTCGGTCGACGATTGCCCGAACATCGGAAGTTGCTCCCGCGGCGTTGATTATCGCCAGGGCGAGCCGGCGTACGGCGGTGCCGCCCGGGTCATCATCGGCCGCCGGGACTCCGGCGGCGCCGCGCTGCTCGTCCAGCAGCCGTTGGGCTTGGCCGGCGGCCCGCCGCAGTCCTTCGGGTTCGGGAAGGCGGATCGCCCGCGCCAGCTGGGTGAGCGCGTCGACGAGCGCGACGCGGGTGGCGACGGGGATGGATTCCGGGGTCTCGCAAGCGACGGTGGCGGCCCGTCGGCCGGCGGTGGCGACCCATTCGATGGCCAGCTCGGCGTCCAGCAGCCACGGGGCCAGCTGTTCGGCGGTGACGCCGGGCCACAGCCTGCCGGGATCGGCGTTGTCTTCGATCTGGCTTTGCACCAGCAGGGTGGTCTCGTTGAGCCGGGTGGTGCGCGCCCGCATGCGACGGCGCCGCCGTTCGTCGAGCCGGCCCGTCCGCACCGCTTCGGCGGTGGTGTCGATGACGATCGCCATCCGTGCCCGCAGCGCCCGGATGGTGGCGCGCAGCACCCGCTCTGGCCGGTCGGGCAGCACGTAGCTGGTCATCACGTAGGTGCACACGGTGCCCACCACGACCGCCCCGATCATCCAGGGCAGCTCCGAGACGCGGGCGTGCAGATACAGCGTGAAGAAGTACGACATGAACGCGACCATGCCCAGCGCCCTGCCGCGCGCCCCGAAGCGGCGGATGTATGCCGCGGTGAACACGATCACCACGAAGACGGCATCGCTGGCCACCAGGTGCGGCGCGAGCAGCGCGGCGGCGGTGATGGCCGCCGCGGCGGTAACGGGCAGCAGCGCCATGGTGATTCGTTGCTGGCGAGGGTCGGGCTCGTTGACGGATCGCGACGCGACCATGGTGATGACGACGCCCAGCAACGCGACGGTCAGGGGTTGTCCCGTCGCCCTGGTCAGGACGAAGAGGGCCAGCAGTGAAAGACCAAGCGCGGCCGTTGTCCGAGTCGCCATTCGCAGCCGAAGCAAGCCAGGATCGGAGCCGATCACCCAGTTGCGGGCGCGTTCGTAGGCCTCTCCGATATCCGCGAGCGGTCGCGGAATCGCACGCTCAGGCCATCTTGCGTGCGATTCTGTGTCTCCTCGCTGCCGGGACATACATGACCAAGCTAGTCTTCGACATCGTGACGGGGCCGACGCGGGTGAAGCTGGCTGACGGTCGTGACCTGCTGTTCTTCTCGTTGCCCGGGCATCGTCCCGCGCCGGTCGAGGATCGCCGGCCGCTGCCGGCGCGTGCTACTGAGTCCCCGGCGCAGTCGCAGTTGCGGTTCGACCCGACCACCGGGCAGTGGGTGATCATCGCGGCGCTGCGCCAGGACCGCACCTACAAGCCACCGCCGGAGGCGTGCCCACTGTGTCCGGGCCCGACCGGGCTGACCAGCGAGGTGCCCGCGCCCGACTATGACGTCGTCGTGTTCGAGAACCGCTTTCCCAGTCTGTCCGGTACGGCGACCCCGACCCCCCTGCCCGCCGCCGGCGACGTCGAAGGCTTTGTGTCCGCCCCGGCGCATGGCCGCTGCGAGGTGATCTGCTTTTCGGCCGACCACACCGGGTCCTTCGCCGGGTTGACGCCGGCGCATGCGCGGCTGGTGGTCGAGGCGTGGCGGCACCGCACGGCCGACCTGCTGGCCACACCGGGCATCGAGCAGGTGTTCTGCTTCGAGAACCGCGGCGAGGAAATCGGGGTCACGTTGACCCATCCGCACGGTCAGATTTACGGCTATCCCTATCTGACGCCGCGGACCGCCGCCATGCTGGAGCAGGCGCAGGAATACCGAAAGCGGCACGGCGGCAACCTCTTCGGTGATCTATTGGCCCGCGAGGTCGACGACGGCAGCCGCATTATCGCGCGCAATGAGTTGTTCACCGCCTTCGTGCCGTTCGCGGCGCGCTGGCCGGTCGAGGTGCACATCTACCCGAACAGGTTCGTGCCCAACGTGATAGGCCTCGACGAGGACGAAGTGGACGGGTTCGTGCAGGTCTATCTCGACGTGCTCCGGCGCTTCGACAGGATGTATTCCGAACCGCTGCCCTATATTTCGGCGTTGCACCAGTATGCCGGCACCGGGGCCCAGGCGGAGGGGTACTTTCATGTCGAACTGATGTCCATCCGGCGCAGCGCCACCAAGCTCAAGTACCTGGCGGCCTCCGAATCGGCGATGGACGCCTTCATCGGTGACGTCACCCCCGAAAGCGTGGCCCAGCGGTTGCGGGAACTGCAATGACGGTGCGGTACGCCGCGCCGGGGCGGATCAACCTGATCGGCGAGCACACCGACTACAACCTGGGTTTCTCGCTGCCGATCGCGTTGCCGCAGCGCACGGTGGCGACCTTCGCGCCGGCCCACGACGATGCGATCACCGTGGTCAGCGATCGCGCGGACGCCCCGGTGCGCGTTCCGCTCGGCACCGCTCCGGGGGAGGTGACCGGCTGGGCGGCCTATGTTGCCGGGGTGATGTGGGCGCTGCGCCGAGGTGGCCACCCGGTGCCCGGCGGCGCGATGTCGATCACCAGCGACGTGGAAATGGGCTCGGGCCTGTCGTCCTCGGCGGCGCTGGAATGCGCGGCGCTGGGCGCGATCGTGTCGGCCGCCGGTGTACGCATCGACCCCAAAGAGCGGGCACGGCTCGCCCAGCGGGCCGAAAACGAGTATGTCGGTGCGCCAACGGGTTTGCTCGACCAGCTCGCCTCGCTGTTCGGCCGGCCCGCGACGGCGGTGCTGATCGACTTCTCCGATCTCGCCGTCACGCCGGTGGCTTTCGACCCGGACGCCGCCGGCGTTGCCCTGCTGCTGATCGACTCGCGGGAGCGCCACAGTCATGCCGGCGGTGACTACGCGGCCAGGCGCCTGTCCTGCGAGCGGGCGGCCGCCGATCTGGCGGCGTCGTCACTGCGTGAGGCGAGCGATCGCGGGCCCGCCGACTTGTCCGCCGTGCGGGACCCGGTCGACGCCCGTCGCGCCCGCCACGTGCTCACCGAAAACCAGCGGGTCATCGATTATGTTGCGGCGCTGGCTGATTCGAATTATCCCGAAGCCGGGAGGATCTTCACCGCCTCGCACGCCTCCATGCGTGAGGACTTCGAGATCACCACCGAACGCATCGACCTGATCGCGGACACCGCGGTTCGGGTGGGTGCGCTCGGGGCGCGGATGACCGGCGGCGGATTCGGCGGCTGCGTGATCGCGCTGGTGCCGGTCGAGCGCACGGGGCTGGTCGCCGAGGCCGTACGGCGGGCCGTGGCCGACGCCGGCTTCGAGCAACCCCTCGTCACCCGGACCCGCGCGGCCGCGGGCGCGGGCCCGTGCGGGTGAGCGAGCCCAAAACTTACTCGTCCGGCAATTTTGTTGATTCCGCGGTGACCACCGGTCAGAAACTGTAACCTCACGCCGATGGGGGTAGCTCTCTCCTGCATGTGCAGTCCCAATTTTCCCGTCCGGGCAGCAGCGATCCACCTGAGATCGCGAATGCCCTGCGCCGCCAGCCCGATTGCCCTCGATGCGAGACGTTCGCCGTGTCTTGGAAACTAGACGGCCTGGCCGCGGCGATCGAACGAGATCTGGCCGGCGCCATGCCGCTGTGCGTGGGCTGGTTCCGTTTCTACTTCGAGGGACAGCGCTGGGTGTGGTCCGACCAGGTCCAGCGCATGCACGGTTACCAACCCGGCACCGTGACACCGACCACCGAGCTGGTGCTGTCGCACAAACATCCGGCCGACCGCCCTGCGGTGGCCGACGGCATCAACGACATGATCAGGCGTCGTCAGGCGTTCGACACGCGGCATCGCATCGTGGACACCGGCGGCCTCATCCACCACGTCATCGTGGTGGGCGATCGATTCTGCGACGACAACGATGAGGTCATCGGGACCCACGGCTTCTACATCGAAGTCACACCGGCACCCACCCGCAGTCGCGAGGAATCCATCACCGCCAAGGTCTCCGAGATCGCCGGCCGTCGCGGGGTGATCGACCGCACCAAAGGGATGCTGATGCTGGTCTACGGCATCGACGAGGACACCGCGTTCACCATGCTCAAGGTGCTGTCCCAATCGGGAAACATCAAGGTCGGGCTGCTCGCCCGACGCATCGCCGAAGACTTCTCGGCGCTGGGCAAGGAAGTGATCACCGCGCGGTCGCGATTCGACCAGCGCTTGCGGGCCGTCGCGCAGCTGCACGCGCCCAGCGCCGGTGGTCATCCGGATGGCGGGAGCGGCTGAGCGCGCTATTCGGCCGCACTCAATCGGACCGCCCCCAGGTGGAGCCGGTCGACCGCCTCGGCGAACTCGTCGCGTGTCGGTATGCGGTGATCGCGGAACTTCAATCCGATCATGCGCTGTGCGCGCGCCACGCCATAGGACTCGGCGGCGCGCAACAAGAGATCCGAAACGACGGCCCGGTCGCGGATGAGCTCGCCGCGCATCGCCGTCGTCTTGCCGTCGTACACGACTTGGACGGGGCAACCGTCGCGGAAGTTCTGCTTCCACGGCGCACCGGTCAGCGCGTAAAGCTGATCGTCAATCAGGTGCGCGCTCAACGGAATTGAATACGGACGCCCCGTCTTGCGCCCGGTGAAACTCAACACCATGAATTGCTTGCGCGCGGCGCCGGCGAAGGGGCTGCGCAGCAGCAACCCCATTACCGGGTTGATGAGGCGCAATAGCGCCGACGGTGGATGCCCGGTGTCGACCGCATATGACTGCTCTGCCATCGGTTCACCGTAGAGCCATCCGGCCCCGCGGCCTACCCTCTCAGCCGGTGATGGTGGTCTTTTCGTCGATGACCATGGCCGCTTCCATCAACGAGCCTTGATCGCTCTCCAGACCCTCGGCGCTGAGCTGGAGCACATAGAGCGCACCCTGGCTGGGAATCACCACCGTTTTCTGCGCCATGACGCGGGTTTTGCCGCCCCTCTCGTACGTCCCGCCCAGCTGCCAGGCCTGGAAACCGCCGAGCGTGGACGCGGAACCATCACCGCCGCCCTGGAATCCGGGCAGGTTCTGCAGCTCGCCCGGGGCGAATTGGAGGACCTTGGCCGGGTCGACGTTCCCGGTGAGCTTGGAATACAGCGACGAGATGGTGGGCGGATCGGAGGGATTGGCGGGTTGGGTTTGCACGAGGCTGCCATAGGAGGTGCCGGAGTCCTGGTTGAGCTGCCAGCCCGTGGGCACCGGCAGGTCGACGTTCGGGCCGGGATCGCCGTGGCGGATCGGCGTCTCGGAGATGTGGTTGTCCTTGACGTAGTCGGCGATGGTGTATTTCGCCTTCGCCGCCGGTGCCGCGCTGGTTTGCGACGAGGTTTGCGACGAGGTGGTCGACGTCGGGGTCGATGTGGACGTTTTGTCACCGGATTTCTGGTCGTGGCCGCAACCGACAAGCGCAAAACTCAGCGACACGCAAATGGTTGCTAGAGTCAAATGTTTCATTAATCCAGGCTCCCGAGAATTGGGCCGATACCAGCGCCAGCCACGCTGAATGACAGTAGCCGAAATGGCGTACAAGTTTGCCGGTATTTCTTGGGACTTTTGCTGGCCACCCGGCCCCTGCCGTCGTTATCCAATTCATGGGCGAAAACGCCACCGCAATGCAGCGCTTTACGGTCGTTATCCAGTAAGAGACAGGTATGCGGTCACGAAGGGCGTTGATTGCGGTCATCGCGGCGTCAGCCGTCTTCCTGACCTTCATCGCCGCGGCCCCGCCGAAGGGGTATGACGGCCCGCCCGTGTTCGTGGCCAATCCGGTCGACCACGTTGCAACGCTCATCGGCACCGGCACGGGCGGTGAGACGGTGGGAGAGATCAACAACTTCCCCGGCGCCACCGTGCCGTTCGGGATGGTGCAGTACTCGCCGGACACCGTCGGCAACTACGCCGGCTATAACTACGACAACCCACGCGCGAGCGGGTTCAGCATGACGCACGCGTCGGTGGGATGCGCTGCGTTCGGCGACATCTCGATGCTGCCGACCACCGGCGGGATCGGCCTGCAACCCTGGAACGCTTGGGAAAAGATCGCCCACGACGACACCGAGCAGGGTGAGCCCGGCTATTACACGGTGCGGTTCCCCGGCACCGGGGTGAAGGCGGAGCTGACCGCCACCGCGCACACGGGTGTCGGGCGATTCAGCTACCCGGACAACGGCCGGACCGCCCGGCTGCAGGTGCGCTCGGGTTCGTCGCTGGCGGGCAACTCCCGCGCGACCATCGAGATCGGGCAGGACGACACCACGATCACCGGCTGGGCCACCAGCGGTGGGTTCTGCGACAAGCCGAACGCCTACACGGTGTATTTCGCCATGAAGTTCAGCCGGCCCTTCACCGCGTACGGATCCTGGGATGGCCAGACGGTGTACGCCGGGGCCCGCGCTGCGAATGCGCCGTACAGCGGTGGCTACGTGGAGTTTCCGGCCGGTTCGGTGCTCGAGGTGCGGACCGCGATCTCCTACGTCGGGATCGAGGGCGCGCGGGCGAACCTGGCGGCCGAGGGCGGGGCGAGCTTCGACGACGTTCGCGCGGCCGCATCGAGGGAATGGAACGCCGCCCTGTCCCGGATAACGGTGGCCGGCAGGGACGCCGACGACCTGACGACCTTCTACACCTCGCTGTACCGAACCCTCCTGCACCCCAACACCTTCAACGACGCCGACGGGCGCTACGTCGGGTTCGACGGCGGCATCCACACCGTGGCAGCGGGCCACACGCAGTACGCCAACTTCTCCGACTGGGACACCTACCGGTGCCTGGCGGCGTTGCAGGCGTTGCTGTTCCCGGAGCGGGCCAGCGACATGGCACAGTCCCTGGTGAACGACGCCGATCAAAGCGGTTCGCTGCCGCGCTGGGCGTTCGCGAACGCCGCGACCGGCGAGATGACCGGGGACAGCGTCGTGCCGCTGATCGTCAACCTGAACACCTTCGGAGCCAAGGACTTCGACGTGCATGCCGCGCTGCGCTACATGGTGGACGGGGCCACCAAAGGCGGAGTCGGGCTGGCCGGATACGTGGAGCGGCCCGGCATCGCCACCTACCTGCGGCTCGGTTACGCCCCGTTCACGTTGGAGTTCGGCCGCAACGGCTGGATCGCCAACGCGTCGATCACGCTCGAGTGGTCGATCGACGACTTCACCATCTCCCGATTCGCCGACTCGCTCGGCGATGCGGCGACCGCCGCCGAATTCGGAAATCGAGCGCAGTACTGGCAGAACCTGTTCAATCCGACCACCCGATACGTGGTGCCCCGCAGCTGGAGCGGATTCTTCCGCCCCGGCCCCGCATTCGTCGTGTCACCGGAGAACTTCGGCCAGGTCGGGTACGACGAGGGCAACGCCGACCAGTACGTGTGGTCGGTGCCGCACAATGTCGCGGGCCTGGTGACCGCTCTGGGCGGCCGCGGGGCCGTGGCCGACCGGCTCGACCGCTTCACCGAGAACCTCAACGTCGGCCCCAACCGCCCGTATCTGTGGGCCGGCAACGAGCCGAGCTTCGGTGTGCCGTGGCTCTACAACTACATCGGCCAACCGTGGAAGACTCAGCGCACCGTCGACCGGGTGCGCGGGCTCTTCGCGCCGACGGCCGACGGGGAGCCGGGCAACGACGACCTGGGCGCGCTGGCCGCCTGGTACGTGTGGGCGGCGCTGGGCCTGTATCCGGCCACCCCGGGAACCCCGATCCTGACAGTGGGGGCACCGCTTTTCGATCGCGCCGAAATCGCGCTGCCGGATAGCAAGTCCATCCGGATCTCCGCCCCGGGCGCGTCCGGACCGCAGCACCTCAAGTACGTCAGCGGCCTGAAGATCGACGGCCAGGCCACCGGGCGCACGTCGCTGCCGGAGTCGATCATCACTACCGGCGGCACGCTGGCGTTCTCCCTCGCCGCCTACCCCGACAAGCGTTGGGGCACAGCCGAAGCGGACGCGCCGCCGTCGTTCGGGGCGGGCAGTTCGGCACTGACCGCCAACGTTGCCCAACCCGTCGTCACAATCGCGCCCGGGCACACGGGCACGGTCACCCTCGACGCGCAACGCATGATCGGCGGTACCGACGGTTACACGGTCTCCGGCACGTCCTCCGACGCCGGGATCACCGTCAAGCCCACGTCCGGCCAATTCGACGCCGGCGGAGCGGCAAGCGTCGCCATCCCGATCACGGTGGCGCAGTCGGTGCCCGAGGACTACTACCTCGTGTATTTGACTACCACGGCCGGCCAAACTGTGCGCAGATCAACGGTTTTCGTGGTCACGCAGGCCGAATCCGGCAACACCTGAGCGGGATCCCTCAGATCATCTCGTTGGCGGTCAACCACCGCATCACCGGCCACCCGACGAAAACCGGTAGCCAGCAGGTCAGCATCCGATACAGCAGCACCGACGGCACACCGATGGCGGCCGGCACGCCGAAGGCGGCCAGACCACCGATCAGCGCCGCCTCGACGGCACCGACGCCGCCGGGGGTCGGGGCGGCCGACGCCAGCGTCCCGCCGACCATCGTGACCACGGTGACGGCGACGAATGTCGTACCGCCGCCGAAAGCCTCGATGCTGGCCCACAGCGCCAGCGCCGCGCCCAGGGTGGTGCCGGCACAGCCCAGCAGGATCAGGGCCAGCCGGCGCGGCTCGCGGGCGAGCTTCACCAGGTCGCTGACGACCTCGTTCAGCTTCGGGCGCACCTCGGTGGACAGCCACCTGCGCAGCGTGGGCACGAACAAGAACGTGCCGATGATGCCCAGCGCCACACCCGCGATCAGATACAGCAATGTCGCACTCGGCACGAAATGCGAGAGATTCATCGAGGCGCCGGCCGCGGCGCTGAACGAGATCAGCAGCGCGAGATGCGCGATCACCTGTACCGACTGCTGCAGCGCCACCGCCGCGGTCGCGCGCATCGCCGACAAGCCGCTCTTCTGCAAGAACCGGGTGGACAGCGCCAGCCCGCCAACACCGGCGGGGGTGGTGGTCGCGGCAAAAGTGTTGGCCACCTGCGCGATTGACAGCGTCCAGAAGTTCACCATGCCATCGGCGCAGGCCCACAACGCGGCGGCCGCACCGACGTAGGTCAACGCCGAAACCAGCAAGCCCAGCAGCGCCCACGACCAGTTCGCCGTCTTCAGCTCGGAGAAGAACGTCGGCGCCGTGCTGATGAAGGGATATGCGACATAGACTAGCGCACCGAAGAGCACCAGCTGAATCAACTGGCTGCGGGTGAACCGTGTGATGGTCTGGGACTTGATCTGATCGGCGCCGGTTTGACGCTTCACCTCCGCGCGCGCGCCGGAGATGACGGCCCCGGAGTCCGGCACCGATCGCCGAATGAACCTCGGCACAGCGACTTTGGTGAGCCGACGGGAGGCGGACAAGATGGTGTCCGCCCCGAACACATCGATCGCGGCCCGCACCGCGGACTTCGGGTCATACAGCGCCGTGGTGGTCACCAGCAGCTGCGCGATATCCGACTGAAGTTGTGCGTCGGTCGCGCCGTATTCCGCGCTGCCGAAGCTGCCGAACAACACCGCGCCGTCGTCGACCGTGAGGTGCTGACTGCGTAGGTCACCATGGGCGATCTGACGGTCGTTGAGGGTTCGCAGCGATTCCCACAGTCGGTGAACGGGCGTCGTCGCCGCACAGTGGTCGATGGGAGTGCCGCGAGGAGGCTTGTGCGAGTGCAGCATCCATCCCCGATCCAGGGGGGCGAGAGCGACTGTCGCGGTGTTGGCCAGGCCGGCGTCACCGATGGCGATCGCCATCAACGCGCGATGCTCCACCGCGCGGCGCATGGACGTCACCAGGGGAGCGGTCTCGGCGCCGCGCAGCTTCAGCTTCCCCCAGAGCTGGCGCAGCGCGCCGCCGCTGCGTTGATGCGGTCCATACAACTCGACCAGCGCTGTCCGGCCGGAATCGCCGGAACCTTTGCCGTCGGCCGAAAGGATGAGCGGGCCGCGCCCGGCCGGCCGAACTACGGTGAGCCGCGACACCGCAAAGCCGGCTTTGGCCATGGCGCGCACCGCGGCGTCCAGCGGCACCTCGAGCGCGGGAGTGCCGACGACCAGCACCACCAACGCCCCGACCAGCCATCCGACCGCCAGACCCACCAGCGATCGCGCCGGAACGACCGCACTGATCACGAGGTGGATGGGCACGAAGGCCAGCAGCAGCGCCCACCACCAGTGCCGCCAGCGCGCCGGCAGCCAGGGCCCCGACACGGTCAGCACCGCCGCCAGCATCCCGATCCACCGCGGGTCGTCGAGTAATTGCGCCGGCAGCGTGCTCAGCCGGTCGAGGACGTCGAAATGCCAGCGAGGCGCCGCCAGGCCGGTGCCGCTGATCGACAACAGAACGATCGCGCCCAACCCCGCGGCCGCGTACGCGCCCAGCAGTTTCCACTGACCGGCGACGATCAAACCGATGAGGATCATGAATGGCAGCGCCACGATCGCCACCCCGTACACCAGGTACACCACATCGGACTGGGTGGGCGACAAGACGCCGACGATCTGCGAGACGGACTTTTCCAGCGCTATCCACTGCGGGCGGGTGATCACCGAACCGGTGATCACCAGCACCAAGAAGAGTGCGGCCAGCACCAGCCGCAGGATGTCGTTGGTCCGCCGGGTCAGTGGTTGCAGCAGGCTGCCGGAAACGGTGATGTCGCGCCCGTCAACTCGCATGTATCAACGATCCTTCGGATCCGCCCGGCATCGCTGACACCGCGCTCTCGCCCTGCCCATGGGCTCGCCGACAAGTTAACTCAAATACCCGGCTCGTTGACAGCTCCGACTCATCCGGCCCCGCGTAGGGTCGGGTAGGTAGCCGTGCTAGCGAAGTGGAAGGACGTGCGCGTGGCCAGGACCGAGAACGACAGCTGGGAGATCACCGAAAGTGTGGGTGCGACCGCGCTGGGTGTGGCATCGGCCCGCGCCGCCGAGACCCGCAGCGAAAACCCGTTGATCAGCGATCCGTTCGCCCAGGTTTTCCTCGATGCCGCCGGCGACGGCGTGTGGAACTGGCACGCCGCCGGCCAGCTACCCGACGAGGTCGTCGAAGCCGAACCGACCTTGCCGCTGCAGATGCAGGCGATGGTCGGCTACATGGCCTCGCGCACGGCGTTTTTCGACACGTTCTTCCTCGAGGCCACCGGCGCGGGCATTCGCCAGGCGGTGATCCTGGCCGCGGGCTTGGACGCGCGGTCGTGGCGGTTGCCCTGGCCGGCGGGGACGACGCTCTACGAGCTCGACCAGCCCCGGGTGCTGGACTTCAAGGCGTCGACGCTGGCCGAGCACGGTGCACAGCCCGCCTGTCACCGCGTCCCCGTTGCGGTGGACCTGCGCCAGGATTGGCCGGAAGCATTGCGGCAGGCGGGTTTTGACGCCTCCACGCCGAGCGTGTGGTCGGCCGAGGGGTTGATGCCCTATCTGCCGGCCGCGGCCCAGGAGTTGCTGTTCGACCGCATGCAGGAGCTCACCGCCGCCGGCAGTCGGGTCGCCGTGGAGGCGCTGGGCCCCACGTTCCTCGATCCCGAGTTTCGCGCCAAGCGCCGGGAGCGGATGGACCGGATCCGCGCGCTGATGGCCGACACGGAGCCGGATCGCGAGGTTCCGCGGACCGACGAGCTCTGGTATTTCGAGGAGCGCGAGGACGTCGGCGAGTGGTTCGGCCGGCACGGCTGGGACGTGACGGTGACGCCGTCCGGCGAATTGATGGCCGGTTATGGCCGCGCGGCGCCGATCGAGGTTAGGGACTACGTGCCGGGGAATTTGTTTGTGGCAGCGCAGCGCACGGGACGTTAGCCGCTCCGGAAAGATCCGCGACACGCCGGTGGTCTGACCACCTGACTGGCCGTCGGCCAGCCACACTGGCCGCATGGCGCTGCAGCCGGTAATTCGCCGATCGGTGCCTGAAGCGGTCTTCGACCAAATCGCCACCGATGTACTCAGCGGCGAGATGCGGCCAGGTACGGCGTTACCCAGCGAGCGCCGGCTGGCAGCGGTTTTCGGGGTATCCCGGCCCGCTGTCCGCGAGGCGCTCAAGCGGCTCTCGGCGGCCAGCCTGGTCGAGGTCCGCCAGGGCGGCGTCACCACCGTGCGCGATTTCCGGCGGCACGCTGGCCTTGATCTGCTGCCCCAGTTGTTGTTTCGCAATGGCGAATTCGACGCGAGCGTTTTCCGCAGCATCCTCGAGGCCCGTCTGCGTATCGGTCCGAAGGTCGCAGAACTAGCAGCCGAACAACACGGCCCCGAGCTGGCTGCATTGCTTGAAGATTCGCTGCGTGGCCTCGAGGGCTCAGAAGACCCGGTCGAATGGCAGCGCGTCACCCTCGGGTTCTGGGATCATACGGTCGACAGCTCTGGATCGATCGTATTCCGCTTGATGTACAACCCTTTTCGTGCCGCGTATGATCGGGCTCTGGCTGTCCTGGCCGCCGCGATGAACGCCGAGGTCAACCGAACGGACACGTACCGGGAACTGGCCGAGGCCATCTGCGACGGCGATGCGGCCAACGCGAGGAAAGCCGCCCACGACGTACTCGAACTCGCGAACTCGACGATGCTGGCCGCACTCGACCGTTGGGCGGAACGCCGGTGAGCACCCACACCGTGATCACCACCTATCTTCGTGGCCAGATCCAGCCAGGGGTCGACGCGATCGGTGGCTTTTTTCGGACCTGCGTGCTGACCGGTAAAGCGCTGTTTCGGCGGCCCTTCCAATGGCGGGAGACGATCGAGCAGGGTTGGTTCATCACCAGCGTCTCGTTGCTGCCAACCCTCGCGGTCGCGATTCCGCTGACCGTGTTGATCATCTTCACGCTCAACATCCTGCTGGCGGAGTTCGGCGCCGCCGACATCTCAGGTGCCGGAGCGGCATTGGGCGCGGTCACGCAACTGGGCCCGCTGACCACCGTGCTGGTGATCGCCGGCGCCGGATCCACGGCGATCTGCGCCGACCTGGGCGCGCGCACCATCCGCGAGGAGATCGACGCGATGGAGGTGCTCGGCATCGACCCGATCCACCGCCTGGTGGTACCCCGCGTTGTCGCCGCGACCATCGTCGCCACCCTGCTCAACGGCGCGGTGATAACCATAGGCCTGGTCGGCGGATTCGTGTTCGGTGTTTTCATCCAACACATCTCGGCCGGCGCCTACGTCAGCACCCTCACCTTGATCACCGGTTTACCCGAGGTGATCATTTCGGTGGTCAAGTCGGCCACATTCGGAACGATCGCCGGCCTGGTCGGCTGCTATCGCGGGCTGACCACGAAGGGCGGCCCCAAGGGCGTCGGCACCGCCGTCAACGAGACGTTGGTGTTGTGCGTGATCGCGCTGTTCGCGGTCAACGTGGTGCTGACGACGATCGGCGTGCGGTTCGGGACGGGACGCTGACATGGCGGCGATATCAGCGCCCGGCGCGCTGCGCGCCCGCTACCCGCGGACGGCCGCCAACCTCAACCGCTATGGCGGCGGCACGGTCCGAAGGCTCTGGCAGATTGGCATTTTCGCGAGGTTCGCTCGGATCGCCGTCGGGCAGATCGGATGGGCGTTACGCCGCTACCGGCGCGAGACCTTGCGCCTGGTCGCCGAGATCGGCATGGGCACCGGCGCGATGGCCGTCGTCGGTGGCACGGTCGCGATCATCGGATTTGTGACGCTGTCCGGAGGTTCGCTGATCGCGATCCAGGGCTTCGCGTCGCTGGGCAACATCGGCGTCGAGGCCTTCACCGGATTCTTTGCCGCGCTGGCCAACACGCGCATCGCCGCGCCCATCGTCGCCGGCATCACGCTGGCCGCCACCGTCGGCGCCGGGGCCACCGCCCAGTTGGGTGCCATGCGGATCAGCGAGGAGATCGACGCCCTGGAAGTCATGGGCATCAAATCGATTTCGTTTCTGGTCTCCACCCGGATCCTCGGGGGGCTGGCGGTGATCATGCCGCTGTACGCCCTCGCCCTCGACATGGCGTTCACCTCGGGTCAGGTCGTGACGACGGTGTTCTACGGGCAGTCAAATGGCACCTACGAGCACTACTTCCGCACCTTTCTGCGACCCGAGGACGTGGGCTGGTCGGTCGTGGAGGTCGTCATCATCGCGGTGGTGGTGATGATCACCCATTGCTACTACGGCTACACCGCCAGCGGCGGTCCGGTCGGCGTCGGCCAGGCAGTCGGTCGATCGATGCGGTTCTCATTGGTCTCGGTGGTGGTGGTGGTCCTGCTGGCCCAGTTGGCGCTCTACGGCGTCGACCCGAATTTCAATCTCACGGTGTAGTCGACATGACGACACCGGTGACGCGGAAGACCCGACGCGCGTGCGTGTACGTCGAGGGTGTGTTGCTGCTGTTGGTCTGCGGGCTGGTCTTGATGCTGGTGTATCTGCAGTTTCGGGGGGATTTCACACCCAAGACCGAGCTCACGATGGTCGCCACGCGGGCGGGCCTGGTGATGGAGCCGGGATCCAAAGTCACCTACAACGGGGTGGAGATCGGCCGGGTGGGCGGCATCTCGGAGATCGAGCGTGACGGAGCGCCCGCGGCCAAGCTGATGTTGGATGTGGACCCGCGCTACATCAGGCTGATCCCGGCCAATGTGGCGGCCACCATCGAGGCGGCCACCCTGTTCGGCAACAAGTACGTGTCGCTGACATCACCGTTGGCACCGGAAAGGCCTTCGCGGCAGCGTATTTCGCCCCAGGACGTGATCGATGCGCGGTCGGTGACCACCGAATTCAACACATTGTTCGAGACGGTCAACTCGATAGCCGAGAAAGTGGATCCGATCGAGCTGAACGCCACGTTGTCCGCGCTCGCGCACGCGCTGGACGGGCTGGGAGGCAAGTTCGGCGCGTCCATCGTCAACGGGAATGAGATTCTGGCGCACGTGAATCCACGGATGCCACAGATCCGGTATGACGTGCGGCGGTTGGCGGATCTGGCCGATGTATACATCAAGGCCGCGCCCGACCTGTGGGACTTCCTGCGCAACGCGGTGACCACCGCGCGCACACTGACCCGCCAACAGGGCGACCTGGACGCCGCGCTGTTGGCGGCGGTGGGCGTGGGTCACACCGGCGAAGACATTCTGGCCCGGGGTGGGCCGTATCTGGTGCGCGGGGCCGCCGATCTGATCCCCACCGCTGATCTGCTCGACACCTACAGCCCCGAACTGTTCTGCATGATCCGCAACTTCCACGATGCCGCACCGGAAGTCGCGAAAGCCGCCGGCGGCAACGGCTATTCGCTAGCGGCCGCCGGGTCGATCATCGGTGCGCCCAACCCGTATGTCTATCCGGACAATTTGCCACGAGTGAACGCTCACGGCGGCCCCGGTGGGCGACCGGGCTGCTGGCAGAAGATCACTCGGGAGCTGTGGCCCGCCCCCTATCTGGTGATGGATACCGGCGCCAGCCTTGCGCCCTACAACCACCTCGAGATCGGCCAGCCGCTGGCCACCGAATACGTCTGGGGACGCCAATACGGGGAGAACACGATCAACCCATGAAAGTCACTGGCACAGCGGTAAAACTTGGCGTCTTCTGGTCTGTGCTGGCGATGTTCACCGTGATGATCATCATCGTGTTCGGCCAGGTGCGATTCGACCGAACCACCGGGTACTCCGCGGTGTTCACCGACGCGAGTGGGCTACGGGCAGGGCAATTCGTGCGCGCGTCGGGTGTGGAGGTCGGCAAGGTCTCCAAGGTGACATTGACCGACGGGGACACGCGGGTGTTGGTGGAGTTCAACGTCGATCGCTCACTGCCACTGGATGAGGCGACGACCGCGTCGATCCGCTACCTCAATCTGATCGGCGACCGCTACCTGGAACTCAAACGCGGCGAGAGCGGCCGACGGCTCGCCTCCGGTGGCCGCATCCCGCTCGAGCACACCCAGCCGGCGTTGGATCTCGACGCACTGATCGGCGGGTTCCGGCCGCTTTTCAAGGCATTGGACCCTGACAAGGTCAACGGCATCGCGCAGTCGATCATCACCGTGTTCCAGGGACAGGGCGCCACCATCAGCGACATCCTCGACCAGACCGCAGCGCTGACCGGGGCGCTGGCCGATCGCGACAAGGCGATCGGCGAGGTCATCAACAACCTGAATACCGTGCTGGCCACGACCGTCAAGCATGAGAAGGAGTTCGACCGAACGGTCGACAAGTTGGAACTGCTGATCACCGGATTGAAAAACAGGGCCGACCCGCTGGCCGCGGCCACCGCACACATCAGCGACGCGGCGGGCACCCTGGCCGGTCTACTGAGCGACGACCGGCCCTTGCTCCACGGCACCCTCGGACATCTCGAGGGCATCCAGCAGTCGCTCATCAACGACCTGCCGACGCTTGACGACGTGCTGGCCAAACTGCCGGACGCGTTCCGCGTCATCGGCCGCGCCGGCGGCATCTACGGCGACTTCTACAACTTCTACCTGTGTGACATCTCGATCAAAGTCAACGGATTACAGCCTGGCGGTCCGGTACGCACGGTCAAGCTTTTCGGACAGCCGACCGGGAGATGCACGCCGCAATGAGAACGCTGACGGAGTTCAACCGCACCCGCGTCGGTCTGATGGGCACGCTGGTCACGCTGCTCGTCGTCGGTGTGGGGCAGAGTTTCACCAGCGTTCCGATGCTGTTCGCCACACCGACCTACTACGCGCAATTCACCGACACCGGCGGCATCAGCGCCGGCGACAAGGTGGAAATCGCCGGCGTGAACGTCGGTTTGGTGCGCTCACTGGTGATCCGCGGCGACCGCGTCCTGGTTGGCTTTTCGATGCCCGGCAAGACGATCGGGACGCAAAGCCGTGCGGCGATTCGCACCGATACCTTCCTTGGACGCAAGAACATGGCGATCCAACCCCGGGGTTCGGATCCGCTGCGGCCCAATGGAATCATCCCAACCGGTCAAACCACCACGCCGTACCAGATTTACGACGCGTTCGTCGATGTCACCAAGGCGGCGACGGACTGGAACATCGACGTCGTCAAACGGTCACTGAACGTTTTGTCGGAGACGTTCGATCAGACCGCGCCGCATCTGAAAGCCGCCCTGGACGGTGTGGCCAAATTCTCCGGCACCATTGGTAATCGAGACGATCAGATCAAACAGCTGCTGGCCAACGCCGACAAGGTCACTCGTGTGCTCGGCGATCGCAGCCAGCAGGTCGACGGGTTGCTGGTCAACGCCGACACTCTGCTGGCCGCGTTCCGGCACCGCAGCCAGGCGCTGAGCATACTGCTGAGCAACGTGTCGGCGGTGTCGACGCAGGTGTCCGGCTTCATCAAGGAAAACCCCAACGCCCACCAAGTGCTGCGACAGCTGGGCACGGTCAGCGACGAGCTGGTCAAGCGCAAGAAGGAACTGTCCGATGTGCTCGTACTGGTCAGCAGGTATACCGCGTCCCTGACCGAGGCCGTGGCTTCCGGACCGTTTTTCAAGGCGATCGTGGCGAATCTGCTGCCCTACCAAGTCCTTCAGCCGTGGGTCGACGCGGCGTTCAAGAAGCGGGGAATCGACCCGGAGAACTTCTGGCGCAGCGCCGGGCTGCCGGCGTTTCGCTGGCCCGACCCCAACGGCACCCGGTTCCCCAACGGCGCCCCGCCACCGGCGCCGCCGGTGGCCGAGGGCACTCCGGATCACCCGCGACCGGCCGTACCGCCGGGATCGCCGTGTTCGTACACACCGGCGGCCGATAGCCCGCCGCGGCCCGAAAACCCGTTGCCCTGTGCCCTTTCCGGCCAAGGCCCGTTTGGCTCGGTCCCCGGCGGTTTTCCGGCTCCACTGGATGTCGAGGCGTCGCAGCCAAATCCTGACGGGCCGCCGCCCGCATCGGGTATCCCGAGCGCGGGCCGACCGGGTGAGGCGCCGCCGGACGTTCCCGGCACTCCGGTGCCGCTCCCGGTGCACGCCCCACCGGGGGCCCGCACCGAGAACCTAAGCCCCACAGGGCAACCGGCGCGGCCGGGGCCGGGCCAACAGCGGGCGACGGGCGGTAGCGGCCGATGAGCACCATCTT
>Ga0134125_10003082_pt1 | contig 19520 bp, 17 predicted proteins | sample KB31751_FD_96464 | JGI IMG/M metagenome (GOLD analysis project Ga0134125, IMG submission 96464) | Terrestrial soil microbial communities with excess Nitrogen fertilizer from Kellogg Biological Station, Michigan, USA - KB3-175-1 | ecosystem: Environmental > Terrestrial > Soil > Unclassified ... | reverse complement strand
GGATGCCACGGCGCCGACACTGCCGGCCGCGCCGGTACTGGCGCTCGACGGGCGCGTCGGCCGGCTCGACCTGCCGGCGTACCTGGCGCTGTGGCACGAGGCGGCGCGTGATGCGGCGCTGCCGGCGCTCGCCGCGCGCCTGAGCGCCGTACAGCTCGTGGCCGGCACGCGCGTGTTTCCGGAGGTGACGGTCACGGCGGACGCGCTGCGGGGGGCGGGCGAGGTGCAGCTCGCCTCCGCCGACCTGTCCGGCTCGCTGCGCTGGCCGGCGCAGGTGTCGGAGGCACACCCGGCCGCGGCACGCTTCGCCGACTTCAACCTCACGGAGCCCCGCGACGCCGCACTGGCGGCGGCGCTGGCGCAGCTGTTCGCGCCGGCGCTGCAGCTCGACGTCGACGACCTCGCCTGGCAGGGCCGCTCGCTCGGGCGGCTGACGGCACGCCTCGCCGGGCATGGCGGGACGCTCGAGGTGAGCGGCCTGCAGCTCGCCGGGCCTCTCGGCGAGACGCGGGCCAGCGGCCGCTGCGCGGGCGGTGCCTGCAGCGCGCAGCTCACCCTGGACAGCCACGACGTCGCGGCCACCCTGGCCGCGCTCGGCCTGCGCAGCGAGATCAGCGCCGCCCGGGGACTCCTCAGCGCCCGCCTGCAGTGGTCGCCGGGTGGGCCGTCGGCCCTTGCATCGCTCGGCGGCGACCTCCATATGCAGCTCGAGGAGGGCGCGGCGCGCGTGGCCACCGCCGCCGACCCCGGCACGCCGCTCGCGCTGCTGCCGGTGCCGGCGCTGATGGCGGCGCTGAGCGCGCAGCTGCCCGCCGGCAGCGAGCCCGGCCTGCAGTTCGCGCGCGTCACGGCCGGCTTCGCCCTCGACGGGGGCGAGGCGACCACCTCGGACCTGCACTTCGACGGCGATGCCGAGATCATGATGCGCGGCCGCGTCGGGCTCGTGGCGCGCGACTACGACGCCGAGGCGGTGATCCTGCGCGGCGAGGAACGGCTGCCGGCGGCGCTGCGGCGCCTGGTGGCGACCCCGCGCGTGGCGGCGGCGTGGCTGTCGCTGCGCGAGCTGTTCGGCGGCGCGCCCGCCGAGCGGGGCCCGGCGGTGCTGCGTTTGCGCGGCACCTGGAGTGACCCCATAGTGACGGCAGCGGAGTGAGATGATGCAGGTTGCGGCGATCCAGATGACCTCCGGCCCGGACGTGGCCGCCAACCTCGCGCAGGCGCGCGAGCTGCTCGAGCAGGCGGCCGCGCGCGGCGCCAAGCTCGCCGCGCTCCCCGAGAACTTCTCCTTCATCGGCCTCAAGGACGGCGACAAGCGTGCCGTGGCCGAGGCCGAGGGCGCAGGTCCGGTGCAGGAGTTCCTGGCCGCGACCGCGCGGGCACTGAGGCTGTGGATCGTGGGCGGCACGGTGCCGCTCAAAGCCGGCGCCGACGGCCGGGTCGCGGCGGCATCACTGGTGTACTCGAGCGACGGCGAGCGCGTTGGCCGCTACGACAAGATCCACCTGTTCGACGTCGACCTGCCCGGTCGCAGCGAGCGCTACCGCGAGTCGGCGCACGTCGCCCCGGGCAGCGCGCCGGTCGTCATCGACACGCCGGTCGGCCGGCTCGGCCTCTCGGTGTGCTACGACGTGCGCTTCCCCGAGCTCTACCGGCACCTGAGCGCCGCCGGGGCGCAGCTGCTCGCCGTGCCCTCGGCCTTCACCAGCCCCACCGGGCGGGCCCACTGGGAGACGCTGCTGCGCGCACGGGCGATCGAGAATCTCTGCTATGTTGTGGCGCCGGCACAGTCCGGCTTCCACCCGGGCGGACGCGAGACCTACGGCGACAGCATGATCGTGGATTACTGGGGACGGATCCTGCAGCGCGTGCCGCGCGGCCGTGGCTGCGCGGTGGCGGAGCTGGACACGGCGGCGCAGGCGAGCGTGCGTGAGAGCTTCCCGGCGCTCGCGCACCGGGCCTTCGGCGCGGCCGCCGCGCCGGGAGCTGCGCGATGAGCACGCCGGCGGACGCGCTCGACCTGGCGCGCAACCTGATCCTGCGTCCGAGCGGCCTCGACGACGCGCGCCTCGATCGCGTGTTCGGCGAGGTGCTCAGCCACGCGGTGGACTTTGCCGACCTGTACTTCCAGCTCGCGCACCAGGAGTCCTGGTCGCTCGAGGACGGCATCGTCAAGGACGGCAGCGCCAGCATCGAGCAGGGTGTCGGGGTGCGCGCACTCGCCGGCGAGAAGACCGGCTTCGCCTACTCGGACGAGATCATGCTGCCGGCGCTCACCGAGGCCTCGCGCGCCGCGCGTGCCATCGCGGTGCACGGCGGCGAGCGGCCCGTGGCCGCCTGGCGGGCGCGGGCCGGCCACCAGCTGTACCTGCCGGCCGATCCGGCCGCCGCGCTGGCCACCGAGGCCAAGGTTGCCTGGCTCGAGCGCGTCGACCGCGAGGCGCGGCGCCTCGACCCGCGCGTGGTGCACGTGACCGCGAGCCTGGTGGCCGTGCACGAGGTGGTGCTGATCGCCACCAGCGACGGCCAGCTGTCGGCGGACGTGCGCCCGCTGGTGCGCTTCAACGTCTCGGTGCTGGTCGAGCAGAACGGCCGGCGCGAGCAGGGCTACGCCGGCGCCGGCGGGCGCTACTCGCTCGCCGAGCTGGTGCACAGCGACCGGCCGCTGGCCCTCGCCCGCGAGGCGACGCGCCAGGCGCTGGTGAACCTCGAGGCGCGCCCGGCGCCGGCCGGAACCATGACCGTGGTGCTGGGCCCGGGCTGGCCGGGGATTCTGCTGCACGAGGCGATCGGCCACGGGCTGGAGGGCGACTTCAACCGCAAGGGCACGTCGGCGTTCGCCGGCCGCATCGGCGAGCGCGTCGCCGCGCCCGAGTGCACGGTGGTGGACGACGGCACGCTCGCCAGCCGCCGCGGCTCGCTCAACATCGATGATGAGGGCACGCCGACCGAGTGCACCACGCTCATCGAGAACGGCGTGCTGCGCGGCTACATGCAGGACCGTCTCAACGCGCGCCTGACGGGCCAGCGCCCGACCGGCAACGGCCGGCGCGAGTCGTTCGCGCACATGACGCTGCCGCGCATGACCAACACCTACATGCGCCCCGGCCCGCACGCCCCCGAGGACATCATTCGCTCGGTCGAGCGCGGCATCTACGCGGTCAACTTCGGCGGCGGCCAGGTGGATATCACCTCCGGCAAGTTCGTGTTCTCGGCGAGCGAGGCCTACGAGATCCAGAACGGCAAGCTGGGCGCGCCGCTCAAGGGCGCCACGCTCATCGGCAACGGCCCGGACGTGCTGACGCGTGTCTCCATGGTGGGGAACGATCTGAAGCTCGACGACGGCGTCGGCACCTGCGGCAAGGATGGCCAGAGCGTTCCCGTCGGCGTGGGCCAGCCGACTCTCAAGATCGACTCGCTCACGGTCGGCGGCACCGGCTGAAGAAAATCGCGCGGCAAAATCCGCGCGCGCCGAAAAGCAAGCGTGGCGCTGGCGTGCTGTGCGCCGTCGCACGTGCGTGTCGGGCAGGCGCGACATAATGACGCGCGCTGCCGAAGCTGTGATGCTCCACACGTCCGACGGGCCCGCGAGCTTTTACCGTGCTGCGGGCGTGACCATGCATAGGGAAGGATCTGCCGATGTTCTCCGAGGAAATGACCGTCGAGCATCCCAAGCTCAATATCCCGGCCGACCTGCTGGCCGAAGTCGCGCGCCGCAACAAGGGCCGCACCCAGAGCGACTTCCGCGTCGAGGGTCTGAAGCCCTCGATGTTCGAACGCCTGGCGAAGATGCTGGGGCTGGCCTGACGCAGCGCATTGCGACGCCCGCGGCCGGCCGCCGGCCGTGCCGCGGGCGGCACACCCCAACAGCGCGGCCCTGATTTCCAACTGCGCCCTGCGGCGCGTTAGGATGCGGGGATGACGCGCCGTACCCCGCACTTCTCCCGCCCGGTCTACGAAGGCCTGCCCTGGTTCTACATAATCTTCGGGCTGGCGGCGCTGTTGCTCAGTTATCTCATCGCCGCGCGCCCCTTGCTGAGTCATACGCTCGGGCTGGCGGGCCTGCTGTCGGTGGTGGGCGGCATCGTGGTGCTGCTGCGGCGGCGTGACTATCGCAAGATGCGCGCCCAGTACGGCGATCCCGGCTCGCTCGGCGGCGACGAGCGCTGAGCGCGCGGCATCAACCCCTGAAGCACTGGTGGCTGGCCGCGCTGCCCGCGGCCGTGCTCGCCGCCGACTCCGGCGGCTTCGAGACGGTGCCCGATCACACACCCGCGCAACTGCTGCCGGCCGCGCTGGCCTCCGGCACCGACTTCCACGTGGTCGACCCGGTGCACGGCGACGGCCTCATGTACCGGTTCGTGCTCGACAGCCGCTTCGGCAGCTTCACAGCTTACGGCCGCGTGGCGCTCGCGCTGCGCGTCCGTGAGGTCGAGGCGCTGACCGAGCTCGCGCGCACCTCCAGGCTCGGCCTGGTCGCCGGCGGCGTCGGACACGGGGTCGAATCGCAGGTGAAGACCGCGACCGGCGCCGTGACGCACCCGGTCGCCACCGTCACCGGCGTGCCGCGGGGAGTTGCGCACCTGTTCCGCGGCTACCAGGCCCGCGGCGAGGAGGCGGTGGCCACCGTCAGCCGCAGCCACGACGGTGGCGGCGTCGTGCATCCCACGGCGGCCGATGCCGGCAAGGCGGAGGGCGCGGCGCGCAGCTATGCGCTCCGGTACCTCGGCGTCACCGGCGCCGAGCGCGGCTGGTACCTGAGGCTCGGGGTCAGTCCGTACACCGATAACACCGTGCTGCGCCAGGCCGTGCACCGCGCGGCGAAGACCGAGGCCGTCGGCAGCCTCGGGGTGAAGTTCGCCTCGCTCCCGGCCATACCCGGCATCGGACTTACGCAGAAGACGGTCGATGCGATCTACAACGAGGATCCGGCGGCGGTGCGCGAGCGCACCCGCAAGGTGCTCGCCGGCTACGGCATGGACCCGTTCGAGACCGATGCCTGGATGAACGCGCCGCTCATGAATCCCGCCCGCCAGGTGTTGCTGCTCGCGGCTGCCGAGCACCTGGAAGGCGTGGCCGGGCGCGCGGAGCTGTTCCGTCACTCGACCGGCCTGAGCTCGGATGCCGAAGTGCAGGTGTATCTCGAGAGCGCGGGGCTGCTGGTGCGGGCGCACCAGACCCATCCCCTGAAATCTCTCGTCCCGGGCGTGCGCCTGCCGGCAGCTGCGCTCGCCGGCGGGCGCGTGCTCGTGTGCGGTGCGTTCGAGGCGGTCTACTGGACCGCCGACGTCGCGCAGGGGGAGGCACAGCTGCGCGGCTCGCTGCCGCCGCAGCCCGAAGGTGCGGGGCGCGAGCTGTGGCTCGCCGGTGAGCTGTCCGAGCGTGCCCGCAGCGAGCTGCGCGAGCGCGGCTGGGACGTGCACCAGGGGCCGGCACTCGCCCGGGAGCACTAGCGGGCACGAGGTCTGCAGTGGCCGAGTGCGGGAACGCGGCGTAGCATCACCTCAACTTGAGCTCAGTCGTCGCAGACGGGAGGGGTCATGCGCACGAGTTCCGGCGGTCGGCTCATCGGTCTAGCCCTGTCCGTGTGCCTCGCCGGCGCCTGCAGCCGTGCGCCAGCACCCGCGACATCCTCCGCGCCCGCCCCGTCCGCCCCGAAGGTCGCCGGAGCCGCGGTCTGGTCGGGCGTGCCGCTGCGCGGCAACAGCACCGAGGCGCTGCGCACCTATCTCAACACCGTCGAGGAGATCAAGCCCAAGCGCTTCGAGGTGCAGTGGAGTCCGGCCGTCGTGGCGATCGACAAGGCCGCCGCGCTGCGCTCGCTGCGCGCGGTGAGCCGCGACGGCACGACCTTCACGTTCGCCGCCGACGAGCCGGCGCTGAAGAAGCTGCAACCCGGCACCAGCATCCTGTGGGTGTGGGACCTCGCGGTGCGCAAGGTCGACAGCGTCGAGACCTACGGCGCCGTCACCCACGTGCATACCGGCGTGGTGAAACTCACCGAGGCGATGCCCAACGCGCGCATCGAATTCGAAGCGCCGGTGAAGCTGCAGAACTACATCCCGCAGCGCCAGGTCGAGCCGCCCGCGCCGGCCGGCGCGCGCCGGCGCGCGCCGGCGCCGGGCCTGATGTACGTGCTCTACAGTCCGCCCGCACCCGGCGACCAGCCGGGCGGCGGCGGGGATCCGGCGGCGCTGCCGCCGGAGGACCTGCCCGATCCGGACTCGCCGCAGGACAGCGACGATGACGACTGGTACGAGGAGGGCATGACCGCCGACGGCTTCAACGGCACCAAGAGCGGCTGGGCCTATTCGGTCGGCTACCGCACGCGCCCGGGCGGGATCAGCGTCGAGATCCAGGCTCGCAAGGGCGATCTCGAGGGCGGCTCCGCCTCGGGCACGCACGACCTGATTCCCGAGTACAAGGCCATCGAGGCCGACCGCCAGCAGATCCACAAGTCCATCGAGCAGGCCGAGCAGGAGATCAAGGACGAGGAGAAGGGCGTCACGCAGAACGACCAGGACTTCGAGCAGGAGATGAAGCAGCTGCTGCAGGACCAGGCCGACCGCAAGAACCCCGGCTACTCAGGTCCCACCCTGCCGCGGCAGGTCAACAAGTACGGCGAGCCGATCACCGACCGGGCGGCGCAGCAGCTGCTGCGCGACAAGTGGCAGAAGAAGCACGACGTCGAGATCCAGAAGCTGCAGGCCACCGAGCAGATCCTCGGCGAGTGGCGCATCAAGAAGGATCAGCTGGAGGCGCGCAAGCGCGCGCTCAAGGTCGCCAAGGGGGTCGCCGCACAGCTGTTCCAGATCGCCGACGACAATTTCGACGCCCGCATCCGCGGCCGCGTCGACCTCGACGGCTTCGCCATCGGCCAGGATCTGGGGTTCGTCAACGGCGACGTCGACGTCGCCGCCACGCACTTCAAGAATCTCAACGGCAAGGTGCAGGCGCAGCTGATCGGGCGCCTCGGCAAGACCGGCAACGAAGCCACCAAGATCCCCGTCATGCACGTGCCGGTGCAGTTCAACGTGCCGATCCCGGTCGGCGGCGTGCCGTTCGTCGTGCAGCTGGGCTCGGACTTCCTCATCACGCTCAGCCTGTCGGGCCTGCACGCCTCGCTCGCGGTCGACGGCCAGGTGGCCTTCAAGGGCGACAGCGGGCTCACCTACGCGCAGGGCAAGGCGACCTACGACACGAGCTTCTCGACTTCCGGCGATCCGCAGATCGGCAACTTCCAGGGCATGAGCCCGGGGGTGTCGGCGGTGGTGCTCGCCATCCAGCTGCCGCGCGTGGGCCTGGGCCTGGGAGTGTTCGGCGTCTCCTCGGTCGCCTACATGGACGTGGTCAACGTCGTCACCATGACGCAGGGCGGCGTGGTCGGTGCGGGCCTGATACCGGCGTGCAAGCGCATGACCTACAACGCGATCGGGCACGTCGGCGTCGAGACCAACGTCATCCCGCTGCCGTTCGTCGACACCTCGCAGGTGGCGGGCGCGCTCACCACCAAGAAGGAAATCTTCAACTCCACGACCAAGAAGCTCGATCCGCCGATCAAGGCGTGCGAAATCTGAGCCGGCGCGCGGGCGGTGCCGCAGCTCAGTGCGCCGGGCAGGGGCGGGACAGCTCGACGCGCCGGTTGTGGGCGCGTCCCTGCACGGTGTCGTTGCTCTCGACCGGGCGCGTGAGGCCGTAGCCGCGGGCGGCCAGGCGCGCGGCGGGGATGCCGTAGCGGCTGACGAGCGCATCGCGCACCGCCGCGGCACGCCGCTCCGAGAGCTTCTGGTTGTAGTCGGGGCCGCCGATGCTGTCGGTGTGGCCCTCGATGGTGAGGCTGGCTTCCGGGCTCGCCTTCACCAGCGCCGCCACCTGCTTCAGCATCGGCTCGGATTCCTCGAGCAGCACCGCGCTGCCGGAGTTGAAGTAGACCCCGTGCAGCTCCACGTGGCAGGCCTTGCCGGCGAGCTCCGCGGCCATGTCGCCGCCACCGCCACCGCCACCGCCACCGCCACCGCTGCCGCCGGCGCCCGCGCCGCGGCCCGCGCCCGTGACCCCCGCGCCGGTGGGCCAGTCGATGCGCGTTACGAGATCGCTCGCCGGCCCGAACACCCAGTGCAGGGTCACCGGCCAGTCGGGATTGTCCAGCCACCAGATCTCGGCCTTCTGCGAATCCTGCGCGAAGGTGAACGTGCCGGCGGCATGCACCGCGGGGAGCTCGACGCGCTTGCCGTTGACCAGCACCGGCACGCGCACGTCCGCCGCTTCCACCCGGTGCAGCGTGCCGCGGTAGTAGTGGCGCGCCGACCCCAGCAGCATGTTGAACATCTGCCCGACGTCGGGCAGCGGCGGACCGCCGCCGCTCGCCGGCGCCGCTGCCGGCTTGGCACTCCCGGCCTGCGCCAGCGCATCGAGCGGGCCGGCCTGGCCGGAGGCACCGGCGTACGGGCCGAACACGAACGGCGTCTCGCCGCCGGCCTTGAGCGCGGCCAGCGCCTTGCGCGAGGTCTCGGCGAAGGTCTGGCCGGCGTAGTTTTCCGGATCGTTGCTCGAGTAGAGGAGCGTCATGCGCGTCGACTCCTCGAGGTCCTCGCGCCGCACGTGGCGCGGCCACTTGAGGCGTGCGGCGATCTCCTCGACGCGCTGGTTGCCGGGCGAGCTCATGCGCACTTCGTACCCCAGGCCGTCGGCACCCACGGCGGACAGGGTGAAGTGGTCCTCGGTGTCCATGTAGCCGAAGCTCTGGCCGCCCGTCACGACCGTGGCGAAGACGGTGCTGGTGATGACGAGCCCCGGCACCGGCTTGACGTCGGCGGCCTCGAGCGCGAGCGCTCCGGGGACCGCCCCCAGCGCGAGCCACACCCCGGCGAACGCGCGGCGCATGTCCTTTAGTCCTCCGCGCCCGGGGCCTTTTCGGTATAGCCCTGCGGGATGGCGAACTTGTCTGCCGGCAGGGACTGCGACTGGGCGGAGCTGAGCGTGTGCACCTCTGTCGCGCTCGATACGAAGTGCCAGCTCGCCGGGAAGCCGCCCAGCTTGCCGAGCCGGGTGAAATGCTCGGCCTGCTTCGCCAGCTGCGGGACACCCGCGGTCAGCTGCTCGGCGGTCGCGATGGCCTTCTTCATTGCCGTGTCGAGTTCGGCGCCCGCGGGCAGGCTCGAGGCGGCCACCACGCAGTATTCGGCATACGGCTTGCCGTCGCGCTGCTCCTGCCACACGCGGCAGGCGTACTGCCCGGCGTGATCGCCGCGCCCGGCATCGCTGAAGGTGAACTCCGTGTGCGCCGCCTTCTGGCGCATCTGCGCCATGCGCGCCTCCATGACCGCGCGCTTGTCGGGCGGCAGGTTGGCGAGCATGGCCTCGAGGCGGGCGTCGCCGCCGCCGAACAGCTGCTTGAGGGCGGCCTGGTCGATGCGGGTGAAGGTGCGTGCGCGTGGGTCGATCTCCCAGATCACCCCGTCACGCACCACCTCGATGCGCGTGACGCTGCCGCGCGTATCGAGTGAATCGATGCGCAGCATGCCGTCCTGCGCGTAGTAGACCTCGTTCGGCACGGACTTGCCGGAGTCGTCCTTTGCATCCACCTTGAGGACGGCGCCGGCCTGGGCGCCGGCGCTGACCAGCGAGGCGAGGAGCATCACGGTGAGGCCACGCATGCGGTTCTCCCTTCACGGCCGGGCGCGCCCGGCTCCGGTTCAGATCTTGGCGGCGATCGCCGCGATCAGGGCCTGCGCGCGGGCCCGGTCGACGAACATGCTGTTGACCGAGACCTGCACGTCGCGCTTCACGATCACGAAGTGCATGCCGTTGTTCGAGACCGACTCGGCCGGGTCGGGCGCGGCCGCGGCTGCCCCGGGGTCGGCCTGCTCGTGGCTGACCTGCTCCGGCTCGGGCAGCGGATGGCCCATCGACTTGGTGACGTCTGCGGCAATCTGGCCGACGGCCGCCCCGCCGATGCGGTTCACGTAGCGGTCTGAGCGCCAGTCGGCGTAGCCGCCGCGCCAGCGCAGCTCCACGTCGTAGACCTGCGGCGGCGTGCCGGCCGAGGGCAGCTGGTACTCGCACCCGCTCTTGCTCGGCTTGGGGTCGGAGGCGAGCTTGCCCAGGATCGCCTCGACGTCCGCACGCGCCAGCATGGAGCAGACTTCCACCGGCTGCGGGCGCGTCTTGTCGAGGGCCTTCGCGGCCGCGACACCCGCGCCGCCATCGATCCGCAGGGGCTGGTCGATGCGTTTGTAGGCGCTGTCGACCAGGCCCGCCGCCTGGCGCAGCGTCGCCGTCGAGGCGGTGAAGTCCATGGTGATCAGCTGATCGCCGCGCAGCGCCAGGAAGATGCAGCAGTTCATCGGCATGAGCGAGGCCTCGTCCCACTCGCCCGCGAGCTCGGTGCCGTCGTCGAGGCGGAAGTTGCGCTTGGCGTTGTGGGCGATATCGGCGCTGCCGCCGCCGCTCTTCATGAGGCCCTTGACCATGCCGGTCATCGAGTAGGCCTGCGTGCCGCCCTCGTAGGTGACATCGAGCGCGATGTAGCGGAAGCCCGCCGTCTCGTAGATGCAGGTGTCGCCGTCGGGTGTGGGACTGACGGTGCCGTTGCCGGAACGGTAGGGCGGGACGGCGAGTGGGGCGCCGAGGACCGCCTCGACCTCCTTCGGCTCGAGGAGATTGCAGGGGTCCTGCTTGTCGAAGTTCTCCTCGGCGACGGGCGAGGTCGCGAAGGGCGGCGGCGCCTGCGCGCTCGCCGGCGCGGCCTTGTGACTGCAACCGAGGAGCGCGCCGCCGATGAGGGCGGCGAGGCCTAAGGCGAGTGATCCCCTGATCTGGCCCGGCATGCTGTGTGCCTCGTTTTTGAGCCGGCGGAGTAGCTTAGCCAAGATGCCTCGCTCGCGCCACAGCGTGCGCGGCGGCCCACGCGCGCGCGGATTACGCGCGCGCCCGCTGCAGCCGCGGCCGCGCGGGGCAGGGTTCGAGGCGCGGCCGGCGCGGCGCCGCGCTGCGCGATCCGCCCGCCAGCGCCGCCCGCAGCGCCGCCACGCCGCGACCGATGTCCTCGAGGTCGGCGGCGCCGTAGCCGATCACGAAGCCGGCGCGGGCAGGACCCAGGTAGTAGCGGCTGAGCGCGTGCAGGCGGACGCGGCGGGCGAGCAGGGCCTCGCTGACCGCGTCGAGGTCGGTGTCGGCGCGCGCGAGCGCCGCCACGTGCATGCCGCAGTAGGAGGGCAGGGGCTCGAGCCAGGCGCCGAGCTCGCCGCCCAGCAGCTGCAGCAGGCGCTCGCGCCGCACGCGGTAGATCTCGCGCATGCGGCGCACGTGGCGCGCCAGGTGGCCGTCGCTGATGAAGCTCGCGACCGCGAGCTGGATCGGCACCGAGCAGTGCCAGTCGAGGGCGTTCTTGGCGGCGGTCAGTGCCGGCAGCGCCCAGGCCGGCGCGACCACGAACCCGAGGCGCAGCGCGGGCAGCATGCACTTGGAGAAGGTGCCGACGTAGAAGACGACGTCGGCCGAGTCGGCGGTGCGCAGCGCCGCCAGCGGGCTCCCCTCGAAACGGAACTCGCCGTCGTAGTCGTCCTCGATCAGGACCGCGCCGCGGCGGCGCGCGAATTCGATGAGCGCCTGGCGCCGGCGCGGCGACAGGCTCACGCCGAGCGGGTACTGATGCGAAGGGCACACGCAGATGACGCCGGCGTCCGGCGGCAGTCGCTCCACCACCAGCCCCTCGGCATCGACCGGCACCGGCACGATGCGCGCGCCCGCGGCCGCGAACGGCACGCGCAGCGGTGGATAGCCCGGGTCCTCGATCGCCACCACGGTCCGGCCGGCCGTCACCAGCACGCGCGCCAGCAGGTCGAAGGCCTGCTGCGCGCCACTCGTGACCAGCACGTCGTCGCTGTCGCAGGCGACGGCGCGCGTCAGCGCCACGTAGCGCGTGATGGCGCTGCGCAGGTGATAGTTGCCCTGGTGGCCCTGCGGACTCTTGTAGTCGGCCGGGTTGCGCTCCAGGCTCCGCAGCCGCCGCGCGTTCATCTGGCGGAAGGTCTCGAACGGAAACAGGCTTGCGTCGACCAGTCCCGGGCGCAGCTCGACGGCGCGCGCGCCGTCCGCCGCGGGCGGACCCTGCGTGCGCTCGCGCCAGAAGCCGATCGCGCCGGCGATGTCCGGGCGCTGCCAGAACTCGTTCAGCGGGTACGCCGCGGCGCCGGCGGGCGCCGGCCGGCGCGCCGGCGCGGGCCGCGGCGCCACGTAGGTGCCCGAGCCGCGCCGCGAGACCAGGTAGCCTTCGCAGGCGAGCTGCTCGTACACCGCGGCCGCGGTGTTGCGCGAGACGCCCAGCAGGCGCCCCGCCTGGCGCGTCGCGGGCAGCTTGCTGCCGGGCGCGAGACGGCCCGCGGCGATCGCCTTCTTCAGCTGCGTGCCGAGCGCGCGCGCGGCCCCGCCGCGTGCCGCCGGCAGCTGCAGATCGATCTCGAACAGCGCATCCATTGCCTTTCGACTCCTGCCAGTGCTGGGCAAATTTTCCCGGAGGTGGCCCTTCGGCGGAAGGCGTACCCGGTGCTTACTGGTCTCACCCGGGTCTCCGCTGGTCGCAGTGGCTGCGGCGGTGGTTGCCGGCCCGGGGGAGAGCCAACGCAATGAGCATGTTGAAGACCCTGGGCGGCACCCTGAGCGCCGTCGCCGCCTGCGCCGCCGTGCTGGCGGCCGACACGCCACCCGCGGCGCCGGCCGTACGTGATGGCGCGCACGACTTCGATTTCAACTTCGGTGTCTGGAAGACCCACATCCGGCGCCTCAAGGAGCCCCTGTCCGGCGCCAGGGACTACGTCGAGATGAACGGCACGGTGAGCGTGCGCAAGGTGTGGGGCGGGCGCGCGCAGCTCGAGGAGATCGAGGTGGATGCGCCGGGCGGCCACTGGGAAGGGCTGACGCTGTTTCTGTATGACCCCAAGGCGCATCAGTGGAGCCAGACCTACGTCGGCAGCGCCGACGCCACGATCACGCCGGGCATGATCGGTGAGTTCCGCGACGGGCGCGGCGAGCTCTACGGCCAGGAGCCCCTGCACGGCCGCACGGTGCTGGTGCGCGGGGTCTGGTCCGACATCAAGCCCAACTCCCACCACTTCGAGATAGCCTACTCGCAGGACGGTGGCCGCAACTGGGAACCGTCCTTCATCGCCGATCTCACCAGGCTGCAGCCGTGAGGCGCGCGGGCCCTGCCGCCGCGCTGGTCCTGCCGGCGTCGCTGTGCCTCGCGGCGGCGCCGGTCGCCGGCCACGATGGCAGCCATGACTTCGACTTTGATTTCGGCACCTGGCAGACCCACTCCTCGCGCCTGATGCATCCCCTGAGCGGGGCGCACGACTGGGTCGACATGGACGGCATCACGGTGGTCAGCCGGGTCTGGGGCGGGCGCGCCAACCTCGCCGAGTACCGCGCCGAGGGTGCGGCGGGGGTGGTCGAGCTCCTGGCACTGCGCCTCTACGACCCGGTGAGCCGGCAGTGGCGCATCGATTTCGCCACGCCGAACGGCGGGGTCCTGGGCGCGGTGCCGGGCGTCGGCGCGTTCCACGACGGACGCGTGGACTTCTATGACGAGGAGAGCATCAGCGGCCGCGCCGTGCTGGTGCGCTTCTCGCTCTGGGGCGTCACGCACCAGGAGGCGCGTTCCGAGCAGGCGTTCTCCGCCGACGGTGGCAGGACCTGGGAAGTGAACTGGAAGACGCGCTACACGCGCATCGGTCCCTGAAAAACATACTCCCCGGCACACCGGTGAGGCGGTGTGCCGGGGAGCGGCCGCGTCCCTGCGGCGACCTTTACACTGTCACGGCGACAGGTCGATGCGGCCGTAGCTGCCGTTCACCTCGCCGTTGGTGCCGGCGGCGAAGAACAGCGTGTTGTGCGGCTGACCGGCGGCGTCGTTGCCGAAGGCGATGCCCCACAGGCCGGGCACCGCGAACGGTCCGCTGGCCGTGCCCAGGGCGCCCATGGCGGCACCCGAGTTGGGGTCGAAGGCGTTGATCTTGCCGTCGCCGAAGTTGCCGACCAGCAGCGTTTTGCTGAGCGTGCCGAAGTCGGCCGGCGCGAGCGCCAGGCCCCAGGGGGCGTTGAGCGCGCCGCCCGCCGCGACCAGCGTCTTCACGAACTTGCCGTTGGCATCAAAGATGTCGACGATGCCGAGGCCCGCGCCGTCGGTGTGCACGATGTTGGCCGGCGCCTGCTGCTTGGCGTAGGTGACGTAGATCTGCACCGCGCCGCCCGCACCGGTATTGAGCGCCTGGATGCCGAACGGGGCGTAGCCGGCCGGCAGGTTCGGATCCTGGAACGTGAAGCTGGTGGCACTCGGCGTCTGCTTGGTGAAGCTCGCGTTGAACACGTCCACCTTGTTGTTGTGGAAGTCGGTGGCGTAGAGGAAGTTGCCGCTGCCGTTGTTGGCGAGCGTCAGCCCCTTGTAGACCGCGCCGCCGGCGTCGGTGTACATGACCACCGCGTGGGTCGCGTCGACGCCCGGTGACCAGCCGGCGATCATGCCGCCCTCGCCGCTGAAAATGAACACGGCCGCGCCGGAATTGGCGCCGGCGCTGACGACGAAGTCGGTCGTGGTGTTGCCGACGATGCCGGTCGCGGCGAACGCCGCGCCGCCGCCCGCCGGCGGCAGCTGCACGATGAGCGGGGTGCCGGCCGGCTGCGGCACACCGCCGCCGTCATACAGCGTCGACGTGGCGCTGTGATTGTTGGCGACCCACACCGGCGCGCCGGTCAGGAAGGTGATGCCCCACGGGTTGACGAGGTTGGCGTCCACCGTGACCGCCCCGCCGCTGGCGGTATCGGCCACCAGGTTCTTGGCCGCGAATACGCTCGCGGCGGTCACCGTCAGCGTCACCGACATCTTGCTGGTGGAGGGTTCGGTGTAGGCGCTGCCCGCCGTGGTGCAGGTGAGCGTGTAGGTGTCGGTGCCCGCCGTGGTCGGCGTGACGACCATCGTGCCGCTGAGCGGCTCGTCGCCGCTCCACGCGCCGCTGGCGGTGCAGGTGGTGGCGCTCGCCGACCAGGTGAGCGTGGCGCTCTGGCCGGCGACGATGGTGCCGGGCTGCACGGTGAAGTTGATCGTCGGGGCGGGCGCGGCGCCCATGCTGCCGCCGCCGCCGTAGCCGCCGCACGAGGACAGCACCAGGACGAGGGCGGGAACGAAACTCTTGAACCGCCGCAGCGGCATTGTCTGGACAAACATAACGACACTCCCTCAAGGCGCAGGCGCACGCGGTGATCGCGGTGCCTTGTGCCGGGCCTTGCGGGTCATGGGTGGAAGTTCGGCGTGCGCCGGTTTCAGGCAGCGGGGCCGCGGAACGTGGAAATTTGCCGTGCGGCCGCGGGAACGGCGCGCCGGGTGCGCGCCGGGAAGCTCAGGGCTCGCGCAGCGGCGCGGCGCCGGCCGGCGCCTCCTCGTCGTCGTCCTCGCCGAGCGCCTCGGTGGCGGCACGCACCTGCGCCAGCGTGCCGCTGAGCGGGCTGGCGCGGGTGCGCGAGGCGCGCTCGTCGACGTAGATCAGCTCGTGCTTGCCGACCAGCACCACGTCGCCGTCGTTGAGGTAGTGGCGGCGCACGCGGTTGGACTTCACGTAGATGCCGTTGGTGCTGTTCAGGTCCTCGATGACGCACGAGTGCTCGGTGGTGATCACCTGGCAGTGGTGGCGGCTGATGAAGCGGCTGTCGATCTGCACGTCGTTGTCGGGGGTGCGCCCGACGATCAGCCGCCCGGGCCGCAGCGGCACCTCGCGCACCGTGCGTCCGTCGGTGGCGACCAGCACGTGGCCGAGCGCCCTCGGCTGCGTCTGCGCCGGTGCCGGCTGCAGCACCGCGGTGGCGGCATGGGTGGTGTGGGCGGCGTGGACGGCGCCCTGGATGTCCGGCCCGTGGCGATGCGGGCGCGAGTTATACGGCGTCCACTGCAGCTCCTGCACCGCGGTGGCGATGTCGATGCGCGTGACGACGGCACGGTCGGCGGTGAAGGCCGACATCATGGCGGTGTCGCACAGCGTGTTGACCAGGCGCGGCACGCCGCCGGTATAGCGGTAGATCTCCGGGAAGGTGTCGAGCGCGAACAGATCGCGGTCACCGGCGCCGGCCACGTCGAGGCGGTGCTGGATGTAGCTCTGCGTCTCGTTCTCGGACAGGGTCTGCAGGTGAAAGCGCAGGCGCACGCGCTGCGTCAGCTGCTCGAGCTCGGGCGCATCGAGCTTGGCGTTCAGCTCCGGCTGCCCGGCGAGGATGATGCGCAGCACCTTCTCCTTGGTGGTCTCCACCCCGGACAGCATGCGGATCTCTTCCAGGACCCGCATCGACAGGTTCTGCGCCTCGTCGACGATCAAGAGCACCTTGCGGCCGGCCGCGTACTGCTCGATGAGGAAGTTGTTGAGCGTGCTGATCAGCTCGCCCTTGCGCATCTTGAAGGGCGAGAAGCCGAACTGCACCAGCACGGTCTGCAGGAAGTCGATCGCCGACATCTGCGTCTGGTTGACCTGCGCCACCACCACGTCCGCCGGCACTTCCTTCAGGAAGGACTCGATGAGGGTGGTCTTGCCCGAGCCGATCTCGCCGGTGATCACCACGAAGCCGTCGGTGAACCAGATCGTCGACTCCATGTACGCCTTGGCGCGGGCGTGTTGTTTCGACAGGTAAAGGAACTGCGGGTCCGGGCTTAAGCGGAACGGCAACTCCTTGAGTTTAAAGGGTTCGAGGTACATGGCTGTTGGTCCGCAACCGATGTTACGGGATGCGAACGTCCACGGCCAAATCCCGCAGCAGACGCCGTGCACGAGCGTCGCGGCCGGCCGACGTCCCCGCCACAATGGTGCAGTGTCCGACCTTGCGCCCGGCGCGCGGCGCCTTGCCGTACTCGTGCAGGTGCACGCCCTCGAGCTTAAGTAGTGTGCCGCGCGGCGGCAGGCGGCCGATGAGATTCACCATGGCGCTGTGGCCCAAGGGCGTGGTGGCCCCGAGCGGCAGGCCGAGGATGGCGCGCAGGTGGTTCTCGAACTGGCTGGTGACGGCGCCCTCGATGGTCCAGTGGCCGGAGTTGTGCACCCGCGGCGCCAGCTCGTTGGCGATGAGCTTGCCGCGCCGCACGAAAAATTCGATGGTGAGGATGCCGCGGTAGCGGAAGTGCTCGAGCACGCGCGTCAGGTAGCGCGCCGCCTGGCGCTGCCAGCGCGATGGCCCGAACGGGGCGAGGGTCAGGCGCAGGATGCCCGCGCCGTGCACGTTGCCGCACAGCGGGTACACCGCGGTCGCGCCGCCGGCGCCGCGCGCGCCGATGATCGACACCTCGCAGTCGAAGTCGACCCACTCCTCGTACAGCAGCGGGGCGTGGCCGAGCTTGCGCCAGGCGGCCGCCGCCTGTGCGGCGCTGCGCACCACCGCCTGGCCCTTGCCGTCGTAGCCGAGGCGGCGCGTCTTCAGCACGCCCGGCAGGCCGATGCGGTCGAGCGCGCGCCGCAGCTCCTGCGGCGAGCCGACCGCGTGCCAGCGCGTGGTGGGGATGCCGAGCCGCTCGAACAGGCGCTTCTCGGCCACGCGGTCCTGGCCGGTGGCGAGCGCGGTGAGCGGCGGGCAGATGCGGCCGCGCCCGCGGCGCGCGACCGCCGCCAGCCCCGTCACCGGCACGTTCTCCCAGTCGAAGGTCACGACCTCGCAGCGGGACAGCAGCCGTGCCAGCAGACGCCGGTCGGTGAAGGCGCCGTGCAACTGCGGCGCCACCTGCCCGGCGGGTGCCTCGCGCGCGGGATCCAGGCACAGGAAATCCAGCCCCAGCGGATAGCCCGCCAATGCGAGCATGCGGCCGAGCTGGCCGGCGCCCACGATGCCGACGGTCATGAACGCGTGGGCGCGCGCGGGTCGGGGTTGCCGAGCACCCCGGCGGTCTGGCGCTCGCGGAACGACTCGAGCGCCGCGTTAATCGCCGGGTGCTTGTTGCCGAGGATGGCAGCGGCGCACAACGCGGCGTTGCTGGCGCCCGCGGCCCCGATGGCGAAGGTCGCCACCGGCACGCCGGCCGGCATCTGCACGATGGACAGGAGCGAATCCATGCCGCCCAGGCTCTTGGACGGCACCGGCACGCCGAGCACCGGCACGGTGGTCTTGGCGGCGGCCATGCCCGGCAGATGGGCGGCGCCGCCGGCGCCGGCGATCAGCACCTCCAGGCCGCGCTCGCGGGCGCTGCCGGCGTACTCGAACAGCAGGTCGGGGGTGCGGTGCGCCGACACCACGCGCACCTCGTAGGGCACGCCGAGCTTATCCAACATGTCGGCGGCCGACTGCATGGTTTCCCAGTCGGAAGCGGAGCCCATGATGATGCCGACCAGCGGCTTGCTGCCGGCGCGTGATTTGTCGGGCGGTGCGTTCAAGGCGGCATTGTAGCGAACAATGCCCGCAATGCGCGAAACAGCTCCCGCGCGGCACCGCCGCCGGCACCGCGCGTGCCGTGTTCGGCCCGCGCGGCCTCGATACGCCGCGCCCACTCCGCGCTGTCGATGTCAGGGTGCCAGCGCTGCAGTTCCGCCAGCGCCGGTGCCCCTTCTGCGAGCAGCCGCGCGCGCCAGGACTCGATGCGCTTGAAGCGCTCGGTCTCCTGCGCGTCGCGCGCGCTGCGGGCCGCGAGCGCGGCGTGGATCGGCGCGGTGTCGATGCCGCGCATCAGCTTGCCGATGTACTGGCGCTGGCGCGCGCCGCCGGCGCGGCTGCTGATGCGGCGCGCGGCCCGGATGGCCTCGGCCAGCGCCTCCGGCAGCTCGAGGGCCGCCAGCTCCGCCTCGCGCAGCGCGATGAGCTCCTCGCCGAGGTCCTGGGCGGCGTGCGCGGCGCGCTTGCGCGCGCTCTTGCTCGGGCGTGGCTCGCCCCCATCATCGTCGTTGTGGTCGTGCGCGCTCACGCGTGGTGCCGGTGCCTTGCTGCGCCGCCGGCGGGCGCTCACCGCGCGGCTGCTACAATCCAAGCTTAACCTCCGGAACCGAAACACGCTCGATGGATGAGACCGCGACCGCACAACTGAAGGACGTTGCGAGCCTGGCGCTCGAGGAGGCCCGCCGCCAGGGAGCTTCGCAGTGCGAAGCCGACGCCTCGGTGAGCCAGGGGCTGTCGGTGAACGTGCGCCTGCGCGAGGTCGACACCGTCGAGTACCAGCGCGACCGCGGCCTCGGGGTGACGGTGTACTTCGGCCAGCGCAAGGGCGCGGCCAGCACCGCGGACCTGTCGGCGGCGGCGGTGCGCGAGACGGTCGGCAAGGCCTGCGCCATCGCCCGCTACACCGCCGCGGATGAATACGCCGGACTGGTGGAGCCGGAGGCACTGGCGCGCGATATCCCCGACCTCGATCTCGATCATCCCTGGGATCTGACTCCCGAGCGGGCCATCGAGCTGGCACGCGAGTGCGAGGCCGCAGGTCTCGAGGTCGATGCGCGGCTCGCCAACTCCGAGGGCGCGGCGGTCAGCAGCCAGCGCCACACCGGCGTGTACGGCAATTCGCTCGGCTTCCTCGC
>Ga0134125_10003079_pt1 | contig 19527 bp, 15 predicted proteins | sample KB31751_FD_96464 | JGI IMG/M metagenome (GOLD analysis project Ga0134125, IMG submission 96464) | Terrestrial soil microbial communities with excess Nitrogen fertilizer from Kellogg Biological Station, Michigan, USA - KB3-175-1 | ecosystem: Environmental > Terrestrial > Soil > Unclassified ... | reverse complement strand
GTCGATTCGATATGTTGCACATCGTTGACCAGCGTTGTCAGAGTGCGCTCGAAGTTCGTCGTGATGTAGCCTTCCATCTCTTCCGCGTCAAGGCCTGTGTAGTTAAAGTCGGCGGCAATGACCGGAATGTCGATATTGGGGAAAATATCGGTTGGGGTACGGAGAATCACCACCGGGCTCAACAACAAAATCAGCAGCGCAAGGACTATAAAGGTATAGGGCCGGTTGAGGGCAACGCGAACTATCCACATGTGAAAACACCTCGGCTAGAGGCCGTGGGAGGAGCTACAGGGTTTTTGATTATTTCGATACTCACAAGTTTCGAAAATTAGTCTAAGTTCCTATTATGAAGGTTTCCAAAGCCGCAAGGTTACAGAACCGTGGTCCGGGAAGACCGCGCGACGAAGATGCGCGACGCAGGGTACTCAGAGCCGCCAGCGATCTCCTTCAGGAAGTCGGCTTCCGCAGCGTTACTGTGGACGCTATCGCGGAGCGCGCCGGAGCAAGCAAAGCCACTGTCTACCGCTGGTGGCCCGACAAAGCATCCGTTTTAATCGAAGCCTTTAGAGAAGCTGTTTCGCCGGAGTTTCCCTTTGCGGACACCGGATCTCTTTACAGGGATATCCGCACCCAGCTTCGCCGATTCTCGCGGTTTTTGCTAGGCCGAAGGGGCAGGCTGCTTGCGGCCATTGTTGTGGGGGCGCAGGAAGACCCTGAAATGGCGGCGGCGCTCCGCGATTATTGGATCCGCCCGCTTCGTAAGCGCGGTGGGGCGATCCTCGAACGCTACAAGCAAAGCGGCGAACTGGCGCCCGAAGTGGACCTCGATTTCCTGCAGGACATGATGTATGCGCCGCTCTATTACAATCTCCTGACCGGATACACGCCGATATCGGACGAGTACGCCGATATTCTCACTCGAACATTGCTCAGCGGAATTCGCCATGGGTTCTCTCGCGGCGATGAAGCCGTCGAGGATATGTCTATGCGGCTGCCGGTTTAGGCACGCAGCGAAAAAATTCCCCGGCGCGAATAGGCCATTTGCAAAACCGTGTCGGCTGCGCGACCGGGCAATGTAGAAACCGCAATTGCCCATCCGGTAAGCCGTATACGCGCCGCCAGCGTCAATTCATCGCCCGATTTCCAGACCGAACTAATCAACTCGCGTGCCGTGCGAAACGCTTCGCCGCTGCCGTCCAATTTCTGCAGTGTTAGCACGAGCTTTTTATGGGTCCAATGGTCAAGGCCGGCTTTCGGAGAGAGCTTGAGTCCGTGCTTAGTGCAAAATTCGCGCAACAGGTGCGCTTGCATCTCATTGTGTTCCACCAGCATCGACAAACGCCGGCGGTTCAGGCCGCTCATCCCGCTCATATTCTGGTCGTGAACTCGATAGGAGCCAAGAGGTTCATCGAAGGCGATCACTGTACCGTAAAACGGCGCGAGCGTTTCCAGATAGCAATCGAAGTGGTCCCATGTATCTTCGGGAATGGGCAAAATCTTTTCGAGGACGTTTCGCGAATATATGTTGCCGGTGGACGGAGCGCTAATGTACTTGCCTCTTGCCAGCAGGATTTTAGAAACGTCTCCGGACGCGAGCCTGGCGCGCGGGTTTAAAGCCCCGCAATCGGCTCCCATCGAATCAATGACACGCAGCGGGAAATGGGCTTTCACCGCCTTGCTGCTCCAGGTGTCCACTACTCGCTCGATCGCAGTGTGATCGTATAGATCGTCCGAATCCAGATTCGCAATTAATTCGCCGCGACTAACCTGAAACCCGGCATTGATTGCAGAGGGCTGGCCACCATTGGATTTGAACACGCTTCGAATCCGGTCACCATAGCTTTCGACGACTTCGCGTGAATTGTCCGTGCTGCCGTCGTCGACCACGATCACTTCAACATTCGGATAGGTCTGGTTCAAAGCGCTGTCTACCGCTTCACCCAAATACCGCGCATAGTTGAAGTTATTGATAATTATGCTGGCTAGCGGCCTTTGCATAGGAAACAGATTCGGAGTATCTGCAGGGACGGCGCCCTTTCCGCCATTGTGCCACAGCCTTGTCTCCTATCATGCTTGTGGTAATACTTGCTGCCCACCCCGGACGTGTCATCCGGTGCTAGAATACTAAATACCCTTGCAAAAGAAAGGTTTTGCTGTTTGACTCGCCACGAACTGAAGGAGCAGCTTCAACACGATGCCTTCAGAGATAACGTCGATACCGCACTCGACTACTTCACCACACACCGCGAACAGGTAATCCGGTGGGTTGCCGTCATTGTTGTTGTCGCAATCGGCGTCGGGGTAGCTTATTGGGTTTACTCGCATCAGAAGACGAGCCGTGACCGTGCGTTACAAGCCGCGCTGGGTATCGCCGACGCGCCTGTGATGCCTCAGTCGGACGGCTTCGGGTTGTCATTTCCCACCCTAGAGAAGAAGAACGCCGCGGCTACGAAAGCGCTCTCCGATGTTGCCTCCAAATACGCCAACACAGAGCAGGGTGACATAGCACGTTATTACCTCGCCGGATTGCAGGCAAGCGAAAACAAATACGCGGAAGCGGAAGCTAATTTCAAAGCGGTGGCCGATTCCAAGACCGCTGTAGCGGGGCTCGCCAAGGTCGGGTTAGCCGAACTTTATGCAGGCGAAGGAAAGAACGATCAGGCACAAACAATTTTGGAAAAACTGGTGGCGAATCCGGGCCCGATGGTGTCAAGGGCGCAAGCAACAATCATGCTGGCAAACGTTTTGAAGAGCAAAGATCCACAGCGCGCCAAACAGCTCGTTGACTCGTTAAAAGGGCCAACAGAAACACCCGCCGTAACCGAAGCCGCCAATCAAGTTTTGCAGGAAATCAAGTAGTTTTACTGGCCACTATGCTCGCTTACCTCCGCCTCAGCACAGAGGCGGCCAGCGGCCGCAAGTATCCCGAACCTCGCCATCCTTACCGTAACGATTATCAGCGCGACCGTGACCGCATCATTCATTCGCGTTCGTTTCGGCGGCTGGAAGGGAAAACCCAGGTCTTCGCGCCGGGGCTCAGCGATCATTTTCGAAACAGGCTAACTCACACACTGGAAGTGGCGCAGATCTCGCGCACTGTCGCCTTCGTTCTCGGACTCAACGAAGAATTCACGGAAACCTTAGCGCTGGCTCACGATATCGGCCATCCCCCGTTCGCTCACGCCGGGGAGCATGAGCTGAACCGGCAAATGCAGCGTTTCGGACTTTCCTTCGAGCACAATTTGCACTCTCTCCGGCTGGTGGATCGTCTCGAGCAGCGCTACGCCTTGTTTGACGGGCTTAATCTCACGTTTGCCGTGCGTGAAGGCATCGTGAAGCATTCCCGCGAAGTGCCGGTGGGCGCGGAAGGAATCCTTGCGGAATTCCTTCCCGGCCTGAAGCCGCCGCTTGAAGCACAACTCCTCGATATCGCCGATGAGATCGCCTATAACACTGCCGATCTCGACGACGCATACTCCGCCGGGATGATTTCCTTCGAGGAAATGGCTACGATTCCGTTTCTCGCCGAGCGTATCGAGCGGGCCGAGACCATGTTTCCGGGTGCACCGGATAAGATCCGGTTCAACGAAATTCAACGCGCCCTGATCAACACACTGGTCGGTGGTTTTATCGAAGGCACCAAGAGCAACGCGGAGCAGAAGAATATCAAGACGACGGAGGATGTGCGGCACGCGGGAGAGCGGATCGCCGTGCTCACTCCCGAAGCAAGCGGCCTGAATCAGCAGTTAAAAGCGCTACTGACAAGCCGCGTCTACGATTCGCCGGTGCTCGCCGAGCATCGCCACTCTGCCGCAAGCAAAATACGGTGGCTGTTCGACTATTTTCTCGAGCATCCCGAGCATATCCCTTCCGGATTTCGCGAAAACCTCGAAAGCGAGCCGCCCGCCCGCGTGGTCTGTGACTATATCGCCGGCATGACCGACGGATTCTTTCTCAAGACGTACGCGCAGTTCGCGCAATAGGCAAACTTCGGAGACTAAGAGGCTTTATCCTGCGCTGACCGAACGCCGCAACAAACGAAGGGCCGCGAATCCAACGCCGATTCCGCATGCGACTCTAAGCAGCCGCTGATTCACCACGCGCTCTTTCACATGCTCCGGTCTGACGCCCATCCCGATCAAGCGGCCCAAAACACGTTGAATCCCTGGAATTTGCATCGCTAATTGAAACTGCCACGGCGCAACCATTGGCCCGGGATTGTCGAACAACCGCGCCATGCCCATATGCGCTCGCTTTTGCAGGGCCTGGGTCACGCGCGCCGGAAATTTGCGCCTTGCCTGAACGAGAGGGAGCAGTTCATCAGTCGAGAATCCATCGCGCAATGATGGGGCGAGAATGCGGGCGGCGGCTATTGCATCCTGTATCGCGAGATTGATGCCCACCCCGCCCGCAGGCGACATCGCATGAGCCGCATCGCCGATGCACAGCAACCCTGGCGCATACCACTGGCGAAGGTGGTTGATTTGCACGGTAAGCAGCTTGATCTGCTCCCAGTCCTTTAACTCGTCAACCCGTCCTTCGAGAAAGGGCGCAATCTGCACAAGATCTTTGCGAAGCTTCTCCATGCCGTCGCGCTGCACCTGGTCGAAGCCGCCCTTCCTAATGATGAGTCCGGCCTGAAAATAATCGCCGCGATTGATGAGAATCATCGCCTTTCCATAATTCAGGCGGCCCAAAAGTTGTTCGCTATCGTTCGATTTGCGGCTGAGGCGAAACCAAAGCACATCAATCGGCACGCCGGAATCCACTACTTCCATGCCCGCCGCTTTCCGCAGCGTAGAATGGCGGCCATCGCAAGCGACAATAAGGTCGGCCTCTATCGTTTTCGCACCCTCGGGTGTCTTTACTTCGACGCCGATTGCACGTTGGCCTTCATGTACGAGGCCTGTCGCTTCATGCTCCATGGAAAGCTGAAAGTTCGGGAACCGGCGCGCGCGGCTGGCGACAAAATCGAGCAGATCCCACTGCGGCATTAAAGCAATGAAGCGGCAGCGGGCCGGCAGATGGTTAAATCTTGCCGCAGTGAAGCTGAAGTTGCCAAGCACTCCACTGGCAGATGTTATTTGCTGATGAGGCACTCTCAGGAAGTCGTCGAGCAGCCCGAGTTCGTAAAACACCTCCAGCGTTGACGGATGAACCGTGTCGCCACGAAAATCGCGGAAAAAATCGCGATGCTTTTCGAGCACCCGGACCTCCACCCCGGCTCGCGCAAGGAGGAAGCCAAACATCATGCCCGCCGGGCCGCCACCCACTACACAACAAGTCGTCCGTTCGTCTTGATCGTTTGCCATTAGGAACACGATATCCCAGGTGCAGGATACGCCGGAGATTTACTTGCCGTAAATCCGCCGTAGCGCAATCTGTGATACGCTCTACCTACTCCGTCGATACATCAGCAAAGGGTGATGGCATGGCTAATGTAGATGTTGTCAATACGGTAACGACGAGGCCGGGCTTACCGGCCAAGCCTTTTGCGGAAACCGGCTCCCCTCAAATTATGGTTCCCGCCGGCCGGCATCTGGTCGTCGAGACCCTGAGTATTCAGGTGGATGTTTCTCCGTCAGATACGAAAATCGAGGCATTCGTTAACTACACCAGTGGCGGCAACAGCGTCACTCTATTCGTGCCCTTGACGTATGCCTACACTATGCCGTCAAACGATTTCGCTTTCTATGTCGCGCTACAGCCGGTTCGATTCTACGCTGATCCGGGCACATCCATTGCCGTGACAACCAGCAGCCCGGCTCACTCCGGCACACTGTTCATAACGGTGTCGGGATATTTGGTTTGATTGGACCCGCACCGCGCCTTATTTCCCCGGCTCATTCACTGTAAACGAAAATAGCGTATCGCCGGCGCAAACCAGCACATATTGCTTGCCGTCCACCATATAAGTGATCGGCCCCGCGCTGGGGCTTCCGGTGAGGCCAGCATGCCAAAGTATTTTGCCGTTAGCCGGATTAAACGCGATGAGATTATTTCCGTTGCTGGTGAACAACAAATTGCCGGCGGTCGATAGCATCGATACCACGGCGTTGCCGCTGGGCCAATCGTGCCTCCACGCAATGTTCCCGGTCTTGTAGTCGATTGCAAGCAGCGCGCTTCCTGTGCCGCCGGCGCTCCGGTCGACACCCGCCCAACCTTGCGGCCGGTCATCGGTATCGGTTAGATAAAACATGCTGTAACTCTCGTGTGCTCCGACATAAAACAGCCCCGTGTTCGGATCGAAGCTCGGCGCGGGCCAATTGGTTGCGCCGCCCGAAGCAGGCGAAACAAGCACGCCGTCCGTTGACGGAAATTTTTTAGGATCGGGAATAGGCTGCCCCGTAGCGTTAAATCCTTTGGTCCAATTCAGCGTGTCGATAAACGGCTTCGTCAAAATATGCTTGCCGTTCGTGCGGTCGAGCAAAAAGAAAAGGCCGTTTCGGCTGGCCTGAGCCAGCAACTTTCGCGGCTTTCCGTCAATTACGCCGTCAATCAGAATCGGCGTTTCCACCGCGTCCCAATCGTGCACGTCGTGCGGCGAAACCTGGTAGTACCACACCAGCTTGCCCGTATCCGGATTCAACGCCACGATGGAGCAGGTGAAAAGATTATCGCCCTTACGGCTCTTATCCGCCATTACCGGATTCGGATTGCCGGTTCCCAAATAATAAAGGTTCAACTCCGGATCGTAGGTGCCGGGTATCCATGTCTGTCCTGTGCCATGAGCAGCGGCGTACTCGTCCGGCCACGTTTCGATTCCGGGCTCGCCTTTGCGCGGCGTCGTCCACCATTTCCATTGCAGCGCACCGGTTTCGGGATCGCGAGATTGCAGAAAACCGGGATTATCCAAATGATCGCCGCCGATGCCGACAATCACGTGATTGCCCACAATCACCGGCGCGACTGTCGAGGTGTAATCAAGCTTCGGATCGGCAATCTCCACCTTCCAGCGTTCCTTGCCGGTCTTCGCATCCAGGCTCACAAGATGACTGTCGGGCGTTTCAAAATACAACCAGTTCTCGTACATACCAACGCCCCGGTTGCCTATCGTGCTGCCTGTATTCGGAGGATATTCGTAATGCCACAACTCGTGGCCTGTGCGAACGTCAACAGCCCAGACGTTGTTCGGCGAGGTAAAGTAAAGAATTCCGTTTACCAGCAGTGGTGTCGACTTAATTTGCACTCTGCTGCCCGGATTATCGGCCGTATATCGCGCCGCCCAAGCGAGTGACATCTGGTGGACATTCGATGAATTAATCTGCTTGAGTTCGCTGAAGCGTCGTCCCGAATAATCGCCATTATAGGTTGGCCAGCTATCCGGGGGCTGTTTCCGCAAAGCGGCCGGGTCAAGTCCCTGACCGATAAGCGCAACGGGAAGAACAAACAGAAAAACAGAAAAAAGATGGCGGCGCATGTTCATTTGAGTGTCACCAGGTAAGCCGTCACGTTGTGTATATCCGCGTCCGTGTATTTCCCAAGCATGTCCATATGTGCTTGGAGAGGATCGCGTACCTGTACTCGCGGCGGATTCGCTCCATCGAGCGAGAACGAGTGAAAATCACCTTGGGCGTCGCGCAACGACACCACGAAATCGTCAATATGGTCCAGCTTGCCCGAAAACGATTGGCCCGAAGCAAGGGTCACCGTGACTGTCGGAACAGCTCCGCTTGACTCTTTTCCGCTTCCGCGCCGTGTTCGTCTGCCCCTCACTTCCCGCGGCTGCAGCCAACGGGATTGCAGTGACAGCGGCTCATATTTTTTTCCAATGCCCGCCAGGTCGCCTGTAGCTGAGTGGCAAGTGCTGCATTTTCCGGCGCCGTTGAAATAGGCTTCGCCCTTTTTCGCGTCGCCCGTGACAATGTCCTGGAACATATATGTTGTGCGGTGCCCGGCGGTATAGGTTTGCAGGTGCAGCCACGCGACTATGTCCGAAATCTGCTGTTCGGTGAGGCCAAGCTTCGGCATCCCCTGGTCGGGCCTGCCGTTACGTATGACCGGAGCAATCAGGATTCCCTTTTCATCATCGAGAACCAGCAGCGAGCGCACAAGATCGGGTGCGCCCGGGCCACCTCTTGCCGCTGGGCCGTGGCAACCCGCGCAGTTTGATGCAAATGCCTTTGCTCCGCGCTCCACAGCCGCCGGGTCCTGCTTCGAACCTTCTAGCGCAGCCGTATTGGTCACCTCTTCAGCGCCGGCTTGTTTCGTCGCGCTCTGCCCGGCCGTGTTGGCCGGTTCCTGGCGCCCGAAACACATTGCCGCAGTTGCCAAGAGTGCCGCCTGCAGAAAAATCAGCTTGGAATAGTACATCTTTTCGGAATCTCAAATTGAGTATACGTGGCGTCCCCGCCCTATCAATACCGGCTAAGCCGTTGTTCGGCCCGCAGCCGCTATAATACCGGCAGCACCCGCTATGCGACTTCGGGGTGCAATCCCCGCCGTGTGAGTGATGACGAAAACCAATGCCGCGCGGTTACTCGACTCCCTGGGCATTCATTATGAACTGCGCGCCTACGATGTCGATCCCGGCGATCTCGCGGCCGAAACAGTAGCCGCCAAAATCGGGCTGCCCGCCGAGCAGGTTTTCAAAACTCTCCTCGTGCGAGGCGGCGAGCCGTTCTTCTGCGTTATTCCCGCCAACACGGAGCTTGATCTTAAAGCCGCGGCTCGCATTTCCGGTAACCGCTCGGTGGAACTTGTTCCACTAAAAGACTTGCAATCCCTAACCGGTTACATTCGTGGCGGCGTCACGGTCCTCGCCGCGAAAAAGGAATTTTCCGCGTTTGCCGATTGGACAATCGAACTTTACGACGTCATAGCCGTCTCGGCCGGCCAGCGAGGCTTGCAAATTCTGCTTCATCCAGCCGATTACCTGCGCTCTACAGCCGCAATTTGCGGTGAGATAGCCAAACTTAAGTGACGAATAATCTGTCACGCGGCGAGCACGATCGAGCGCCCGAATCGCCTGCATTGGCTTCACACACAGCCCGGCGCCTATCTCGCCGAAAAGCTCGTTCAGGTTCTGCCGTCTAACCTGACGCGCATTTTTTACGTCTGATTCGCGCACGAGCGGAATCGTTTCGGCGCTTTGAATGTTTTGGCGATGTCCGCGAGATCGGCGGTGTTCTGGCGATTGAACCGGTTCGTGATCGCATTCGCGATGAGGCGCATTGGTCGCTGGATCAGATTGAGTGTGTTCTCCATAATTGGAATTGGCCGGAAGGATGACCTCTTACCTGCACCTGTGCGGTATTGAGGCGTGATCCGGTTTCAATCAAAATCCAACAGGCGTATGCTTCTAGTGAGCTAAGCCAATGAATCTGCCAACGGAAGCCATTCATGCCCCTATCCCCACGGGCTGCGATCAAATCCTAAGCGCCACCGCCATCGACTTCCTCACGGAACTCCATCATCGCTTCGATAAAACACGCCGCGAACTGCTCGAACGCCGTACCACACGGCAAGCCATGATCGATGCCGGCCGCCTCCCTGATTTTCTGCCCGAAACCGAGACGATTCGTAACTCCACATGGCAGGTGGCGCCCACTCCACCCGACCTGTTGGACCGCCGCGTTGAAATCACCGGCCCTGTCGATCGCAAAATGATTATCAACGCGTTGAACTCCGGCGCCAGCACATTCATGGCGGATTTCGAAGATTCAAACTCACCCACCTGGCAGAACGTCGTCACCGGCCAGCTTAATTTGCAGGAAGCAATCCGGGGCACCATCCGCTATAAGGGCCCGGATGGAAAAGAATACTCGCTAGGCTCGCGTCCGGCCGTGCTTCTGGTTCGTCCCCGTGGTTGGCATCTGGTCGAAAAGAATACTTCCGTCAACGGCGAACCGATGTCTGCGTCGCTGTTCGATTTCGGCTTGTATTTCTTCCACAACGCGAAGGCTCTTCTGGAGAAGCGATCCGGTCCATACTTCTATCTGCCCAAGATGCAGAGCCATCTCGAAGCGCGCCTTTGGAACGACGTTTTCGTTTTCGCTCAGGAATACATTGGTGTACCGCGCGGAACCATTCGCGCCACCGTACTCATCGAGACCATTCTTGCCGCGTTCGAAATGGACGAAATTCTCTACGAGTTGCGCGACCATTCATCCGGCCTGAATTGCGGCCGCTGGGATTACATCTTCAGCTTCATCAAAGTCTTTCACAACAATCCCGGCTTTGTCTTGCCCGATCGCGCCCAGGTGACGATGGATCGCCACTTTCTCAACTCCTACGTCGAATTACTTATCCAGACATGCCATCGCCGGGGCATTCACGCCATCGGCGGCATGGCCGCTCAAATTCCTATCAAAAACGACCCCGCCGCAAACGAGGCTGCCTTCGACAAAGTCCGTCGCGACAAGCTGCGCGAAGTGAAAGCCGGACACGATGGAGCCTGGGTTGCCCATCCCGGCTTAATCCCTGTTGTAAAGCAAGTCTTCGACGACAATATGCCCGGCCCGAATCAAATCGAGCGAAAGCGCGAGGACGTACGAATCACAGCCGCTGATTTGCTTTCAGTGCCGGAAGGGACCATTACGGAAGAGGGCCTGCGACTGAACATCGATGTCGGCATTCAATATCTGGAATCGTGGCTTCGTGGATCCGGATGCGTTCCTATTTACAACTTGATGGAAGATGCCGCAACCGCCGAGATCTCGCGAACGCAAGTTTGGCAGTGGCTTCATCACAGTGCTTCGCTCAAAGATGGCCGCCCGGTCACACTGGCGCTGATTCGCGAGGTCACTGAAGCGGCGCTCCGCCATATTCGATCGCTCATCGGGCCCGAGCGTTACGATGCCGGAAAGTTTCCTCTGGCGGCCAGGATCTTTGAGCAAATGATTACAAGCCACACTTTGCCCGAATTCCTGACTCTTGCGGCATATCCGCATATATAAATGTTGTGAAGCTAATTACTAGATCCCGCCCGATTGAAATAGAGCATGTCTAACATTACCCGCCGCAATTTTGTTCATGGGACGGCGCTCGCCATGAGCGGTGCGCTCGGCGCAAAAGAAGTGCAACCGGCCAAAAGGACGATCGGCATTCAGATAGGAGCTGTTTCCTTTGCCGATGAAGGCGTAGAGCCAGTTCTCGATATCCTTCAAAGCAAAGCTTCTGTGAATACATTGTTTATTGCCGCTTTCACATACGGCCGCGGAATCGCAGGGAGGCAAGTGCCCGGTCAACCGCTGCCCGATCACGGAAAGCAGCAATACGATACGGACACGTTTCACGGTGGCAGCTACACGGCCATCCACCAAAAATATTTTCGCAACACGCCGCTGAAAGATGTGCGAGCTCCGGATCTGGGTTCGTTTGATGTATTCGAGCAAGTGCTGCCGGCATCTCGAAAGCGAGGGATGCGCAATATTGCCTGGTTTGAAGATGTGTTCCGACCGGATATTTCGGGAGTGAATCAACTTCAGGAACACGATCTGCACGGCGGTAACGCGCATACTTTGTGCTTTAATAATCCGAACTATCGCAACTTCTTACTCGATCTGGTTGAAGATTACACCCACTCGTGGGATCTCGATGGAATCATGTGGGGATCGGAACGCCAGGGTGCTTTCGCTAATGCGCTGGGTTCATCGGCCGGCGGCCGGCACAACGATCCTGGCCGCGTTACTTGCTTCTGTCCGTATTGTCAAAAGAAGGGAAGCGAGCGCGGCCTCCAATTCAACAGGGTTCAAAAGGGCTTCCTCGCGCTCGAAAAATTCGTTCAGGCCGCCAGACAGAGGCAGCGCCCCGTTGATGGTTACTACGTTGAGCTGTGGCGGTTGATGCTCGAATATCCTGAGCTTCTTGCCTGGGAAAATCTTTGGCACGACAGCCTGCGCGAAACGTATGCCGCCATCTACCACAAAGTAAAATCCATCAACCCCTCCGTCGGCGTCGGTTGGCACATCTGGCATACGAATTCCTTCAGCCCGATCTATCGCGCGGAGCAGGATCTCGCGCGGATTGCGCCAAATTCCGATTTCCTCAAGATTGTGATGTATAACAATGTAGCCGGTGAGCGTTTGGCCAGCTATATCTCAAGTGTCGGCGAGACGCAGTTTGGCGACGTACCGCCGGAAGAGTTGCTTCAATTTCACTATCGCGTGCTGGGGTATAAAGACGAAGGTAGTTACAACAAGATTCCTGAAACCGGTTTGTCGAGCGATTACGTATATCGCGAAGCCGAACGAGCGCACACCGCGCTGGAAGGGACACAAACTAAGCTTTGGCCTGGAATCGATATTGATGTTCCTACAGCCGCCGGCCACAGCAAGTGTACTCGTAACGGAGTTCGGGACGCTGTCCTTGCGGCCTTTCGTGGCGGCGCCGATGGCGTCATTTTGTCCCGCAAATATTCCGAAATGATGCTCGATCATCTGGCGGGAGCCGGCGATGCCATACGGCATCTTGGTTCCAACTAATCGTTCCGCATGCGCTACAAGTGGAATGTAGAGCGTAATTTAACGCCGCCTCAAGTTTCAAATGACAGATTCATCAAACGGCGTCACCCGCCGAACCTTTGCCGCCACTCTCGCGCTGGCCTCCGCGCTGCGCGCCAATGAAACAACGCCGCCTCGGCAGCAGGTCTATTGGTACGATCGCATCCGGCGCCTCGGGCAAATCAATATCAATGAAAAGGACGCCGCGACTCTCAACATCGATGAATGGATCGATTATTGGAGCAGCCTGAAGGTTGACGGGCTCATTGCCAGCGCGGGCGGCATCGTCGCCTTCTATCCCACCGTAGTTCCCTTTCAGCATGTGTCGCCCTGGCTCGGCCAGCGCGATCTCTTCGGCGACTTCTTGCGTGCCGCGCGCCATGCCAAAATCCGCGTTGTTGCGCGCCTCGATCCTACTTACAACTTTTCCGATGCGCTTGTCGCTCACCCCGAATGGTTTTTTCGCGACCGCTCCGGCAAGCCTGTCAAGCATCGTGAAGCTACTCAGCTTTACGCAACGTGTATGTTCGGCGCTTACTACGACCAGCACATGGTCGCCATTATTCGGGAGCTGAATCAGCACTACGATCCAGACGGTTTCTACACCAACGGCTGGCCGGGCACTGGTCTCGGCCGTATTTGCTATTGCGATCACTGCCGCTCGTCCTATCGCGATCGCTTCCATTCCGAGCTGCCCGAAAGCTCCAATCGTGCCGATCCAAACTTCCGCCGCTGGACCGATTGGCGGCTCGATCGCGTGCTTCAAGTTTGGACTCTGTGGCAGAACACAGCCGTCGAAGGTCGCCCGGACCGCGTCTACGTCGGCAATCTCGGCGGCAGCATCCGCGCCGAAGTGAATGTCAAGAAAATTGCCGGCCTTTGCAAATGGATGAACGCCGATCATCAGGATCGCAGCGGCGCGACACCGCTCTGGGATTGCGCGCAGCAGGGACGCATCTCTTACAGCGTGATGCGCGGCCGCACCGCCACCAACGTAACCAGCGCCTATAACATGAGCGATGCCATCTGGCGCCACACCAGTAAGCCGCCCGTCGAAATGCGCTCATGGCTCGCCCAAACAGCAGCCAGCGGCATGGCGCTTTGGGAAACCTGGCTCGGCGGCTCTCCAAAAGATAAGCGCTGGCAGCAGCCCTCACGCAATTTCTTCCAGTGGCTCGCCGCTAACCAGAAGCATTATTTCAATCGCCGCTCTCTCTCGGCCGTCGCGCTGGTCTGGCCGCAACGAACACAAACGTGGCATCCGAAACTCGCCGGGAATACCGAGGCGCTTCAGGGTTTTTACTACGCGCTGCTTGAAGCGCGAATCCCATTCGATCTGGTCCACGATGAGGATCTATCTCCGGAACGTGTCGCGCAATATGCCGTCATCGCTTTACCGAACGCCGCGTTATTGTCCGATGCCGCTTGTGAATGCCTTCGCGGATATTCGCAAAAAGGCGGTGCGCTCGTCGCTACTTCCGAGACATCTCTGTATAACGAATGGGGTGATCTGCGCAAAAACTTCGGCTTGACCGATGTTTTCGGAGCGACGGTAAAGGGCCAAGTTGAAGGCCCGCTGCACAATTCCTATCTGCAAGTGGAGGGCGGCCATCCCATCCTCGAGGGTTTGGGCGATACCCGTTTGCTGCCAGGACCCATTTTTCGCGTGCCAATCGAAAATATCGAAAATCCGATACTCACTCGCGTTCCGCCGTTCCCCGCGTTTCCTCCTGAGTTTGTGTTTCCCGAATCGTCCAAAACAATCGGTCCAAGTCTCGTCATCAAAGAGAGCAAGGGACGCACGGTCTATTTCCCCGACGATGTCGACCGCACGTTTTGGCGGAGTTGGAATCACGATCTCGGTATGCTGCTCGCGAATGCCGTTCGCTGGGCCGGCAAAGATCCGTATTCGGCGAAGGTGAGCGGCCCCGGGTTATTGGACATTTTCTATTGGGCAACAGAGCCCGGCCTCGCTCTCCATATCCTGAACTACACAACACCCGCCTTGATGAAGGGCCCGGCCCGCGCCATCTATCCCGTTGGACCACTCGAAGTGCGCCTCCGCCTGCCCGACAACTTTCATCCCGGTAAGGCAATGGTGTTGAGCAATCACTTGGAAATTGCGCAGCAGCAGCACGGTCACGAGTTGGTCCTTACCGTCCCTGTAGTCAACGAGTATGAAGTTGTCGTCGTCCCCCACGCTTCGTGAGATCTCGTGTCCTTTCCTTCAGTGACGCGTATTTCACGATACCAAGGTTCGGAATGGCATCACGGTTCAGGTTTTGGTCCCCCTTTTAGCCTGAAAACGAGAAGACGTATTTCTGTAAGAGCTTCATGGTCGCCCAGTACCTGTAGCACATCGCCTATGTACAGCGTCGTGCTTCCTCTCGGAACAAGATAATCTTTGCCCCTCGTAATAAGCATCACGTGAACGGATCGCGGAAGATGCAGATCTACCACTCGCCTCCCGGCCGCGGAGGAATACTCTGGAATCGTGATCTCTGCAAGTTCGCTCTTGTTTACGCCTGCAGGCAGGATATCCAGCGGGAACCGGCGGTCTCTCTCTGGTGAGGGGCGCTGCAGTCCGAGTTTTCGGGCAACCCACTGAATTGTTGTTCCTTGTAGAAGTACTGATACCAGAACGATAAAGAACACGACCGGAAAATAGAGATCTGCGTTGGGAGTACCGGCAGGCAGCGGGAATGTTGCCAGGATGATGGGGACCGATCCCCGGAGACCAGTCCAGGAGATCAATACTTTGTGGCGCAAGCCGACCCGGGCGAACGCCAGGCTGACAAACACGCTGAAAGGGCGCGCCACAAAGACCAGAAACAGAGCCATCAAAACAGCAGCGCCCATAACCGGCAACAATCGCGACGGAAAGACGAGAAGGCCTAAGACAAGGAACATCGCAATCTGCATCAGCCACGCGAGGCCGTCGTGAAAGCGAGTCAGACTCCGGCGGTGTACAAAATCACTGTTCCCCATTACAATGCCTGCCAGGTACACCGCCAAAAATCCACTTCCGCCCAATGAAGCGGTAGCGCCGTAGGTGAGAAGAACCACGGATACAGTCAGGGCCGAATAGAGGCCCTCGCCGTCAAGTTTGAGCCAGTTAATGAGTAGAACCGCCGACTTTCCCAAACCATAACCCAAGGCTCCCCCGATCAACATCTGACGGAAAAACATCGGGATCAACTCCACGCTGCTCTCGGCGGGGTGTATCAAAAGACTGATAAGGCCCAGTGTGAGAAACACAGCCATAGGGTCATTGCTGCCGGATTCAAATTCCAACAGCGGCTGGATCCGTCCTTTAAGAGCAATATTCTTTGAACGTAGAACGGAGAACACCGCAGCGGCATCTGTGGATGAAACGATAGAGCCGAGCAGCAGCCCTTGTAACCACGGAAGGCCAAAAACGACTGTAGCGAACCAACCCATGAGCACGGCTGTCATCAGAACTCCCACGGTGGCCAAGCTCAAGCCCTGCCAAATGACTCTGGATACGCTTTGCCAATGGGTATCCAATCCGCCCGCAAAGAGAATAAACGCCAGCGCAACAATCCCAACGGATTGGGCAAGCGAGGCGTCGTCAAATGGAATTCTCCCTGGACCTTCCGATCCCGCTAACATCCCAATCAGCAGGAAAAGCAGGAGTGCGGGAATGCCCAGTTTGCTGGATGCTTTACTGGCCACGACTCCAAGCAATAGAAGAATCGCGGCGATAACGAGAATTTCTTCGATGGGGATCATGGTTCGCGTGTAAAATACGATACCGCGTGTTCGAAACCCAACAGGAATCCAAACGCTCAGTATCAGAGACTCTAAGCTGGAGTAGCCCGCCTGATTCAGGCGAGAACGACAACCTTTTTGAGGAGACGTCTGCTATGAAACTCATTGAGCGACAATTCGCTATTTTTTCGCAAAAAATGCGCAGTGTAGCGCTTACAATTCTCGCGTTAGCGCTTACAATTACATCTTTGGCAGCTCTCTCTTGCTGCCTCCCGCTCTCAGCCGCGTCGCCCCCCGTCGCGGCTGATACGCGCCAATCCGTCGAGAGGCCCCCCATCGTCGGGTTGGCGCACGTAGGCTTCTTTGTTAGTAATATCGCGAAAGCGGATGAATTCTACGGCCACATTCTCGGCTTCGCCCACTTCAGCCTCGACAAGTCGCCCGGCGTCCTGATGCTGAACTATTACAAGGTCAACGATCATCAATTCATTGAAATCTATCCCGGGCTCAAGGGCGATGAGCAGGACCGCCTTTCCCACGTCGCGTTCGAAACCACCGATGCGCGGCAATTGCGCGATTACCTTGCCGCCAAAGGAGTCAAGGTTCCCGCGTCGCTAAAGCCCGGTCTCGACAAAAATCTCAGCTTCATGGTCGATGACCCCGAAGGCCGCCGCATCGAGTTTGTCCAGTATGTGCCCGGATCCCTGCACGCCAACAAGAACGGCAAATTGGAGCCAAACACCCGCGTCTCCAGCCACATGATTCACGCCGGTTTTATCGTCCACGACCGTGCCGCCGAAGACAAGTTCTATAAGGACATCCTCGGATTTTCCGTCATGTGGTACGGCGGCATGAAAGACGGCGAAACGAACTGGGTGGATATGCGCGTGCCTAACGGCCACGATTGGATTGAATACATGCTTCGCGTGAACAATCCATCCGTCAAAACGCGCGGCGTGATGAATCATTTTGCATTGGGCGTAGCAAGCATCCAACCCGCCTATCGCACGATTCTCGACCACGGCGGCAAGCCTCCCCAGCCTCCCAAAATCGGCCGCGATGGCAAATGGCAGTTGAACCTTTACGACCCCGATCTAACGCGCGTCGAATTGATGGAATTTAAGCAAGCCCGACCGCCGTGCTGCTCGCCCATGCACGCAAACTAAGGACGCGTTTGTCCAATTCAGCCCACCGGGATTGGCGACGGATTCCGCCCGCCCTCGGTTTGCCGTTGATGCCAGTAAGGATAAGGCAGCGTAACGGCGCTGGCAGCATCGAGCTTCTTGATTTGATCTGCTGTGAGATTCCAACCCACCGCGCCCAAATTCTGCCGCAACTGCTCTTCATTGCGAGCACCGATGATGACCGAAGAAATCGTGGGCCGCTGTAGCAGCCAGTTTAGAGCAATCTGCGGCACGCTTTTGCCGGTCTCTTTTGCTACTTCGTCAATGGTATCTACGATGCGGTAAACGTATTCGTCAGCCACGGGCGGTCCCGCTTCCGAAGTCTTAGGAAGGCGTGTAACGTCCGGCAGCGGCTGCCCGCGTCTGATTTTTCCGGTCAGGCGCGCCCATCCGAGCGGACTCCAAACGAGCGTGCCGAGGCGCTGATCGAGCGCCAATGGCATGAGCTCCCACTCGTAGTCGCGGCCGACAAGCGAATAATAAGCCTGATGCGCCACATACCGCGCCCATCCGTAGCGTTCCGACACCGACAGCGACTTCATCAGATGCCATCCTGAATAATTCGAGCATCCGATGTAGCGAACTTTCCCGCTGCTTACCAGCGTGTCGAGTGCGCGCAATGTTTCTTCCACCGGAGAAATCGCATCGAAAGCGTGCATCTGATAGAGATCGATGTAATCGGTGTTCAATCGCCGCAGGCTAGCCTCGCACGCCTGAATTAAATGATGTCGCGATGTGCCACGATCGTTCGGTCCGGCGCCAGTTGGAAAGAACGCCTTGGTAGCCAGCAACACCTTGTCGCGGCGCCCTGCTACCGCCTTGCCAAGAATCTCTTCGGAGAGCCCTTCCGAATAGCCATCAGCGGTGTCGAACATGTTAACGCCGGCTTCCAGACAAATATCCACCAGCCGGGTCGCTTCGGGGACATCGGTTGATCCCCAAGCCTTAAAAAATTCGTTGCGGCCTCCGAACGTGCCGGTGCCGAATGTCAGAACAGGGACTTTGAGACCTGAATAGCCAAGTTGCCGGAATTCCATATTGAGTTACTTTGTAGTGATGCTAGATTGAGGTAACCCGCTTCCACTTTTTACCGGCCCGAACCACCATCAGCGCCGGCGGATTCGTTAACACAAGATCCATCACACGCTTGCCGTTTATTTCCACCGCGCCTTCCTTCACTCTGCGGGTTGCTTCCGTGACACTGGGAGCAAGTTGCAGCCGCGCGAGAAGCTTATCCACACGAATGCCCTTGTCGTTTCTAACATCCGGGGGTAGCGGCACAGTCTCGGTGTCCGCCGGTTCCAATCCCTGGCGCACTTCGCGGTTAAAGGCATCATAGGCTGCCTCTGCGTCGGCGGCGGAATGAAAATCGGCGGCTAATTGTCGTGCTAGCGCCATCTTCACCTCCATCGGATCGCGTTGGCCTTGGCCTATTTGCTCGCGAAGCTGCTCAATTTCGTTGACCGGCATATCGGTTAGCAATTCGTAATACCGATACATCAGCTCATCGCTGATCTGCATCACTTTGCGAAAAATTACTTTCGGTGGCTCCGCAATTCCGATGTAGTTACCCTTCGACTTCGACATCTTTTCAACGCCATCGGTGCCTTCAAGCAGCGGCACCGTCGCTACAATCTGTGGCGGCTGACCATAATCCCGCTGCAGCTCGCGCCCAACCATAAGGTTGAATTTTTGGTCGGTTCCGCCAAGTTCCACATCGCAGCGGAGCATCACTGAATCGTAGCCTTGCGCGAGCGGATACAAGAGCTCGTGTAACAGGATTGGAATGCCTTCCTTGTACCGATTGGCGAAATAATCGCGTTCGAGGAGCCGCGCCAGTGTGTATTTCGAACAGAGGCGCACTACATCTTCAAATTTCAGCGGCTCCAGCCAGGTGCTGTTAAATTCGATCTTCGTTTTTTCGGGGTCGAGAATCTTGAACACTTGCGACTTATAAGTCTCGGCGTTCTTTTCAATTTCCTCGCGCGTCATCGGCGGCCGGGTTATGTTTCGCCCCGTCGGATCGCCGATCAGCCCCGTCATCGATCCAATCAGAAAAATGACTTCGTGACCAAGATCCTGAAAATGCTTCATTTTCCGAAGCAGCACAGTATGACCGAGGTGCAGATCAGGAGCTGTAGGATCGAATCCCGCCTTTACGCGCAACG
>Ga0134125_10003078_pt1 | contig 19533 bp, 22 predicted proteins | sample KB31751_FD_96464 | JGI IMG/M metagenome (GOLD analysis project Ga0134125, IMG submission 96464) | Terrestrial soil microbial communities with excess Nitrogen fertilizer from Kellogg Biological Station, Michigan, USA - KB3-175-1 | ecosystem: Environmental > Terrestrial > Soil > Unclassified ... | reverse complement strand
GGACCGGAATCAGCCTTTTGCCTCGAGCTTTACCCGGGCAAAGCGCTTCGAACCCACCTGCAGCACGTGGTCGGCCCCGGCGCTCAGCACCAGCGCCCGGTCGCTGACCCGCTCGCCATCGATCCGCACCGCCCCCTCTTCGATCTTGCGGGTGGCCTCCGAGGTGCTCGCGGCGAGTCCCGCGGCCTTGAGGAGGCTCGGGAGCCTGAGGCCGGAGGCGTCTACCTGAACCACCTGGGGCGGCAGGTCGGCAGGCACCGCCCGCTCGCTCACCCGCGCCCGGAAATCGCGCTCCGCGCGCTCCGCCTCTGCCGCGCCATGGAAGCGGCCGGTGATCTCGCCCGCGAGCTCGAGCTTGATGTCGCGGGGATTGCGGCCTTCACCGGCAGCGCGCTTCAGCGCCGCGACCTCCGCCAGGGGGCGGAAGGACAGGAGCTCGAAATACCGCCACATCAGGTCATCGGAGATCGACATGACCTTGCCGAACATGTCGCCGGGCGCCTCGGCAATGCCGATGTAGTTGCCGAGCGACTTCGACATCTTGTTGATGCCGTCCGTCCCCTCGAGCAGCGGCATCGTGATGACGACTTGCGGCTCCTGCCCGTAGGCCGTCTGCAGCTGACGCCCGACCAGCAGGTTGAATTTCTGGTCGGTGCCACCGAGCTCGACGTCTGCCTTCAGCGCGACGGAGTCGTAGCCCTGCGCCAGGGGGTACAGGAATTCATGAATGGCGATCGGCTGGCCGCTCTTGTAGCGCTTGTCGAAATCGTCCCGTTCCAGCATCCGCGCCACGGTGTAGTGCGCAGCCAGGCGCACGAAATCCGCCGCTTGCATGGGTGAAAGCCAGCGGGAGTTGAAATCGATACGGGTGCGCTCAGAGTCGAGGATCTTGAACACCTGACGCTCATAGGTACGTGCGTTGGCCTGTACTTCTTCGGGTGTGAGCGCCGGACGCGTCTGGTTGCGTCCGCTCGGGTCGCCGATGAGGCCCGTGAAGTCCCCGATCAGAAAGATCACCTCGTGGCCCAGCTGCTGGAACTGGCGCATCTTGTTGAGGAGCACCGTGTGCCCCAGGTGCAGGTCCGGGGCGGTCGGGTCGAAGCCCGCCTTGACGCGCAGCGGCTGACCCCGGCCCACCTTGCGGACGAGGTCCGCCTTCAGCAGGACTTCCTGGGCGCCGCGCTCGAGCTCGGCGATCTGATCGTCGAAATTCATGGTTCTCGGAGCTCTGTCGGGTGGTTCTGTAACACATCCGTAACGGATGTAATAAACGAGTGTAGTCGATCGCCCGCCCGCTCGTGCATAAGCTCCCGTAGTCTGCTGTACTTGGGGGCATGGACGCACCCGATCTCAAGTCGCCCGGCCTCTACTTCAACCGCGAGCTGTCCTTCCTCGAGTTCAACCGCCGCGTGCTCGCGCAGGCCTTCGACGAGTCGGTGCCGCTGCTCGAGCGGCTGCGCTTCCTCTGCATCTCCTCGAGCAATCTCGATGAGTTCTTCGAGATCCGGGTCGCCGGCCTCAAGCAACTGCTCGAGCTGGGCTCGGGCACGTTCGCGGCCGATGGCCTGTCGTTCGAGCAACAGCTCACGGCCATTCACGAGCGCGCCGCCGGCCTCGTGGCCGAGCAGTATCGTTGCCTCAACGAGATCCTGTTGCCGGCGCTCGCGAAGCGCGAGATCCCGCTGCTCGGCGGCAACGACTGGACGCCGGAGGCGAGGCGTTGGCTCGAGGAGTATTTCGAGCACGAGGTGGAGCCGGTGTTGAGTCCGCTGGGTCTCGATCCGGCGCGCCCGTTCCCCCGCATCCAGAACAAGAGTCTCAACTTCATCGTACGCCTGGAGGGCAAGGACGCGTTCGGCCGCGACAGCGAGCTCGCCATCGTGCAGGCGCCCCGCTCGCTGCCGCGCGTCGTGCCGGTGCCCGTCGAGGAGAGCCGGCGCACCCTCGTGCTCCTCACCGGCATCGTGCAGGCGTTCGTCCAGAAGCTCTTCACCGGAATTCAGGTCGTCGGCTGTTACCAGTTCCGGGTCACCCGCAACAGCGATCTTTTCGTCGACGAGGAAGAGATCGATGACCTGCGCCGCGCGCTCGAGGGCGAGCTCGCGCATCGGCGCTACGGGGCGGCGGTGCGGCTCGAGACCTCGGAGGACTGCCCGCCCGACATCGTGCAGTTCCTGCTGCGGCAGTTCGCGCTGCGCGACGTCGATACCTACAGCGTCCCGGGGCCCGTCAACCTCAACCGCCTCTCGGCGGTCTACGACCTGGTCCAACGCCCCGAGCTGAAATATCCGGTGTTCACGCCCGGGGTGCCACGCCGCCTCGCGGGCAGCACCGACCTCTTCGCCTGCATCCGTCAGAAAGACGTTCTGCTGCATCATCCTTACCAGAGCTTCGCGCCGGTGATGGATTTCCTGCGCCAGGCGGCGAGCGATCCCAACGTGCTCGCGATCAAGCAGACGCTCTATCGCACCGGCAGCGACTCACCCATCGTCGATGCGCTGGTGGCCGCAGCCGGGGCCGGCAAGGACGTGACGGTCATCATCGAGCTGCGCGCCCGCTTCGATGAGGAAGCCAACATCGAGCTCTCCAACCGCCTGCAGGAGGCCGGCGCGCACGTCATGTACGGCGTGGTCGGCTACAAGACGCATGCGAAGCTCGCAATGGTGGTGCGGCGCGAGCCGGGCGGCATCCGCCGCTACTGCCACCTCGGCACCGGCAACTATCATCCGCGGACCGCCCGCCAGTACACGGATTACGGGCTTTTTACGAGCGACGATGAGGTCGGCCAGGACGTGCACGAGCTCTTCCTGCAGCTCACCAGCCTCACGCAGACACCGAGGCTCAATCGCCTGGTGCAGTCTCCCTTCGGCATGCACGACAAATTCATCGCCAAGCTCGATCGGGAGGCGGAGCACGCCCGTGCCGGGAGGCCGGCGCGCGTGATCCTCAAGATGAATGCACTCGTCGAGCAGCAGTCGATCGAGGCGCTTTACCGGGCCTCAGGCGCCGGCGTGAAGGTCGACCTCATCATCCGCGGCGTTTGCGCCCTGCGTCCAGGCGTGCCTGGCGTCTCGGAAAACATCCGCGTGCGCTCCATCGTCGGACGCTTCCTCGAGCATTCGCGCGCGTTCTACTTCGAGAATGGCGGCGAGCCGGAGCTCTACTGCGCGAGCGCGGACTGGATGGAGCGTAATTTCTTCCGCCGCGTGGAGGTGGCATTCCCCATCCAACGGCCCTCGCACCGGGAGCGCATCTTCGAGGACCTGACACGCTACCTCGATGACAACTCGCAGGCATGGTCGCTGCTCCCGGACGGCCGCTACGAACGGGTGCCCGCCGGCGATGAGCGCCGGAGCGCACAGACGGAATTGCTCGGCCACTTTGCGGCCGGTCCCACCTTCGCCGCTGCCCCCGTCGACGACGATGGCGGTTAGCCCTTGGCTCCGTGCGAAAGCACATGAGTAAGCGGGCCAGGGCCGCTCCCTGGACCGCGAGATGGAATGCGGTGAATGGGCTGGCCGCGCAAAGCGCCGCAGGCGACTTTGAGCTAATCAACGAGCCCGACTGAAAACGCGGAGCCTCAGGCCGGCGGCGCGTAAGTAATCCACTTCCTGCTGCAGATCCGCCGAGGTCAGCGGATGCTCCTCGAGCCAGCGGGCGGGGAAGAACACCTCGAGCGATTTCGACGCCGCCGAGATCGCGATCGGCGGCAGCGCGGTGGGGCTGCGGCCGCGATGCAGCAGCACCGCGAGCCGCAGGATCACGATGAGATGGATGGCGTTGCGGTCCCACGGCGGCACCAGCTCCTCGAGCCCCTCGAGCGCCAGCTTGCGGCGATGGCCGCCCACCATGCGCGCGAGCAGCCGCTGCTCCTCGCGCGAGAACCCGGGCATGTCGGCATTCTCGAGCAGATAGGCGCCGTGCCGGTGATAGCCGCTGTGGGAGACGTCGAGACCGATCTCGTGCAGCCGGGCGGCCCATTTCAACACGAGCTCCGCCGGAGGGTCGCCCTGCACCTTCCAGGTGTCACGGGTCTGCTCCAGGAAATGCAGCGCGGTCGCTTCTACGCGCTCGGCCTGCGCGAAGTCGACGTGGTAGCGCTCCTGCATGCCGCGCACGGTTCGATCGCGTGCGTCCTCGTCCGTGTAGCGACCCACCATGTCGTAGAGCAGGCCCTCGCGCATGGCACCGTCGGCGGCCCGCATTTCTTTCAGCCCCAGGCCGGCGAAGATCTCAGTCAGGATGGCGATGCCGCCGGGGAAGACCGAGCGGCGGTCCTCCGTCAGCGCTGCGAGCTTGAGCTCGCGCACGTGGCCGGCCTCGACCAGGTAGGAGATGGTGCGCTCGAGACCCGCGGGCGTGATGGCGAGCGCCTGGGAATCGAGCTCGCGGATGGCCTCGCCGATCGCCCTCACGGTGCCCGAGCTGCCCGCAGTTCGCTCCCAGCCGCGGCGCCTGAAGGCCGCCTGCACCGGCTCGAGCTCGAGGCGCGCCGCTACGCGCGCGGCGGCCATGCGCTTCATGGAGATCTTGCCGTCGCGGAAGAACCGCTCGCTCAGCGATACGCAGCCCATCTGCAGGCTCTCGAGCTCGAGGGGGCTCAGGCCCTCCCCAATGATGAGCTCGGTGCTGCCGCCGCCGATGTCCGCGACCAGGCGCCTCCCGGGCTCGCTCGGCATGGTATGCGCGACACCGGCGTAGATGAGCCGCGCTTCCTCCATGCCGGAGATGATCTCGATCGGGTGACCGAGCGCGTCGCGGGCGCGCTCGAGGAAGGACTGCTTGCGATGGGCGCGGCGCAATGCGTTCGTTCCCACGACGCGCACGCTGTCCGCGCGCATATCGCGCAGTCGCTGCCCGAAACGCTGCAGGCAGGCGAGCGCACGGGCTGCCACATCCTTGTCGATGCGGCCGTTCTCCTCGACGCCCGCGGCCAGGCGCACCATCTCGCGCAGGCGGTCGATGATGACGAGCTGGCCGTGCGAGTAGCGCGCCACGACCATGTGGAAGCTATTGGAGCCGAGGTCTACCGCGGCGAGGACATCGGGGACGGGATTGGCGGCCGGCCTTGCGTCGGCCTTCTGCGTGTCGCGGACAGGGCTGGCCGGACGCACGCGACTGGAGCCGGGCTCAGGCTGCTGAGAACGAGGACCCGCAGCCGCAGGTGGTCGTCGCGTTGGGATTGCGAATCACGAACTGCGCGCCGTCCAGGCCCTCGCGGTAGTCGATCTCCGCACCCATCAGGTACTGCACGCTCATGGGGTCGACCAGGAGCTTGACCCCCATGTTCTCGATGCAGGTGTCACCGTCCTGGATCTGCTCATCGAACTCGAATCCGTACTGCAGTCCCGAGCAGCCGCCCCCCTGGACGAAGACCCGCAGCATCAGGCTCGAATTGCCCTCGCCGCGGATGAGCTCGCCCACCTTGCGGGCGGCCGCATCGGTGAAGAGCAGGGTGGGGGCGTCAAGCGAGGCTTCGACGGTACTCATTGGGGTTCGGATCTCCTCGAAATTCGGGGCCGTCGGCTCCGGGCAACCAGTCTAGGAGGCGATGCCACGGGCGTCAAAGCGGGTCCTCAGGACTGCTTTGCAGTGCCCGTTCCGGGCTCAGCCGCAGCCTCGCCGGCCGGCGCCAGCCGGATCAGCTTGCCCGTGATCTGGGCGCCGAGGGTCATCTCGATGACACCGTAGTACACGTTACCCTCCACACGCGCGCTCGCCCCCAGGAGGACGTGCCCGCGAGCCACTATATCGCCACGGACCGTCCCGTGAAGGACAAGGTCCGTGACCTCTACCGGTCCCTCTATGGAGCCGGTATCGCTCACACACAAGGAGGCGGGCGTCTGCAAATCGGCCCGGACGCCTCCCTCGACCTGGCCGTCGAGATGCAGGCCACCGGCAAACTCCAAGCCTCCATGGACCTTGACCGACCTGGCGATCAGCGTATCGATGCGGACGGGCTTGGAATCGCGATTGAACATGGCTGGCGCTTTCCGGCTAAGGCACGACCACCGCACTCCAGGGGAACGCCTGGGTCAGCGGGGCGATGTCCTTGCGGTTCGAGCTGACGGTGACGGTCAGATGCTCCGGGCGGAAGCCCAGCGGCAGCGTCACGGTCTGCTCGAGATCCTGATAGTAACGGAAATCATAGGTCACATTGGTCGCGCCACCGCCCGCCAGTGCCTGGCTATCGAGGGTCGCGGGCTTGCCCTCCGGGCCCTGGCCATCAACTGACAGGCTCACGGTCCCGGTAGTCATGCCGTCGGTCTTGCCGGCCCGCACCAGCGACACGTGGACGAGGAAATTCCCGGCGGCCTTGGCCGCAGACAGGCGCACGGTGCCGACCCGCACCCCGATGGGCGGTGCACCTTCTGCGACCACGGCGCGATAGAAGGCCAGCTCTTCGGTCTGGCGCGCCACCTGCGCCTGCAGGTCCCCGATCGTCCGCGCCACGACCTGATCCTCGCGGGTATGGCCCGCCGTCATCGTCTCGAGCCGGATGATGCGGGCCTGCAGCACGCGGTTGGAGTCCTTGAGCTGGCTGGTGGATTGCTGGAATTTCGCCCGCTCCTGAAGCGCGGAAACGATGTTGTAGCCGGCGTAATAGCGCCCAAGCTCGAAGGCTGCGTAGAGCCCGATGATGACGAGGACGGCGACCGTGACAGTCAGGATCAACCGCCGCATGGGCGCATGCGGCCGAATCACCAGATCCGCATGACCTTCCTTACTGAACAGCGCCACTCGGAATGCTCATTCTTGGCCTCAGTGCGCCGGCGCCGGCTCGCTGCGCGGGGGCCGGCGGCCCATCTCGTCCCACCAGCCCGGAAGCGGCGGCGGACCTGCCGGAAAGGCAAGGGGCGCGAGCTCCAGGAGCGCGCGCTGATACACCCCACGCTTGAAGTAGATGACCTCTTTCACGGGATCCCAGAAGCTCGTCCACCGACACTCGTCGAACTCCGGCTCATCCGTGCGCCTGAAATCGAAATTCATCGGCTCGCGTCGCAACCTGAGAAGGAACCAGCGCTGCTTCTGGCCGATGCACACCGGCTGCTGATTGCGGCGCACGTAGCGCGCGGGCAGCCGGTATCGCAGCCAGCGAGCGGTGTGCCCGAGGAGCTCGACGTCGGTCTGCTCGAGCCCGATTTCCTCATTCAGCTCCCGGAACACGGCCTGCTCGAGGCTCTCGCCCTCACGCATGCCACCCTGCGGAAACTGCCAGCCGCGCCCGCCCGTGCGCCGCCCGAGGAGGACCTCGCCTGCGCCGCGCATCAGCACGATGCCGACGTTCGCGCGAAAGCCATCCGAATCGATGACGTCTCTGGCCATGTGAGGCTTTTATCAAGCACGGCTTGTAGTGAGCAAGCTTTAGCTGTTGTTCGATGCACCGGATCCGGGCATCCTGCCTCGTTCGAGGCACTGGATCCGGGCATCCTGCCCGGCCCAGTGCTGCTTCGAGCAAAAAGCGTGGTTTTTGCTCGAAGCTCCGCCACCTGCGGCGGCGGGGCACACTCCCTGTGCCTGGGACGAAGAGCGATGGGCAATTGATGGCAGCGACGTTTCACCGCGTTCATGGCGGCGCCTGGAAGGGCTTTGTCGCGCTGCTGTTCATGGCGAGCGCAGTGTTCATCGGATCGCTGCTCGTGGGCAGTGCGGAGTTCGCACCCTCGCGGATCGTTGCTGCGCTGTTGGGTTCTGGCGACAGCGTGGCTCGCAGTGTGGCGCTCGCCGTGCGGCTGCCGCGGACGCTCGCCGCCTTTGGCGTGGGCAGTCTCCTCGCGCTCGCCGGAGTCCTGCTGCAGGCGCTGTTTCGCAACCCCCTCGCCGATCCGTTCGTACTGGGGGTCTCGGGAGGCGCCGCGGTCGGGGCATTACTCGCCATGATCGCGGGTGCAACGGTGTTGGCCGTACAGGGGTCGGCCGTGGCCGGCGCCATCGTTGCCGTCCTCATCGTGCACGTGCTGTCACGAAGCGGCGGGACCACTCGGCTGCTCCTGACGGGCGTCGTGCTGGCCAGTGCGTGTGGCGCGATCGTAACGGTGCTGCTGTCGGTCGCCGACGCTTCGCGCCTGCGCGGGATGATCTTCTGGCTGGCAGGTGACCTGGAGTGGGCGGTCAACCCGTGGACGAGCGCAGTCACAGCGCTCTTCGCCGTCGCGCTCGCGGTCATGATGGCGCGGCCTCTCAACGTGCTGGCGGCCGGCGAGCTCCGTGCGCGCAGCGTAGGCATGCAACTGGAGACGTGGCGCAGTTTCGTGTTCGTTGGATGCGCTGCATTGACGGCAGTGGCAGTCGTCAGCGCGGGGACCGTTGGCTTCGTCGGGCTCATCACTCCGCACATCGTGCGGCTCGCCTTCCGCACGAGCGATCATCGCGTGGTCGCACCGGCCTCGGCTTTGCTCGGCGGAACGCTATTGGCCTGCGCCGATGTAGCGGCAAGAACGGTGGTCGCGCCGCGTCAGCTTCCCGTTGGCGCCATCATGGCGCTCGTCGGTGCGCCGCTTTTCATCGCGCTCCTGCGGCAGCGGGGATGACGCTCACTTGACGATGTTTTTCGAGATCGAGACCCTGTTGCGGCCGGCGCTCTTGGCGCGGTAGAGCGCCGCATCGGCCTCGGCGATCAGACGCTCGGCCAGCACCTTGTAGTCGCGCGTGGCCTGGTCAGGCGCGGCGGCGGCCACACCGATCGACAGCGTCACGGTCTCGGCCGCGTGTCCGCCGATCGATACCGGCTGACTGCTCACGGCATGCAACACGCGGGCGGCGACCCGTTCGCCGTCGCCGACATTCCCCTGAGGCAGCACGATCGCGAACTCATCGCCGCCGAAGCGAACACCGGTATCGCTCACCCGCATCTCCGCATCGATCCGCTGTGCCACTTCCCGCAACACCGCATCGCCTGCGAGATGGCCATATTGATCGTTGATGCGCTTGAAGTGATCGACGTCGACCATGAGGCATGCGACAGGCTGCCGCGCACGCTGCGCCCGTGCCAGCTCTTCACGCAGGCGCGCGTGCAGGTAACGTCTGTTGTGGAAGCCCGTGAGGAAGTCCGTCAGGCCGCTGCGCACGAGCCGCGCCCGGTTGACGGCGTTCTCGATGCAGATTGCCGATACCACGCCGAGGTGCGCCAGAAAGTCACTGGCGAGATCACTGGTGAAGCGCCTGGGATCGACGCTGAAGAAAACCAGGACGCCGTCGAGCTGCTCCTGGCGCGTCAGCGGAATCAGCGCGACGCTGCCGCCCTTCTCCACGCCCGGCAGTAGCAGCTCGTGATCGGCGAGCCGAAACGGCCCGAGCCAGGGCCGCTCGAGATTGGCGACCTGCGGAGCCGCAGTGGTGAGCGCATCGACGAAATGCACGCCCTCCAGCTCCTCGAGGAGACAGTCATCGCCCGAAAGCAGATGCCGGATCTCGTGCTGCGGATCGTGCAGCACCAGGCTGACGACATCGAGTTGGTAGGATTGGCGCAGGCCGTGGATCAGACGGTCGAGAAGCTGTGCCAGCGATCCCGCGCGCAGCAGCTCGAGCTCCCGCTCCTGTGTCTTGCGGAAGAGTGAGTCATTGCGGCTGACCTCCTCGGTCAACTCCTTGAGCCGCGCCCGCAGGCGCTCGATCTCCCCCTCGAGCCCATTCAGACGGTTTACTGCCATGACCCGTCCTCCTCCATCCTTTGTGCCTACGCCCGTCGCTCCGCGACGCTGCGCCGGTCTTCGAGATATTCGCGCCCCTGACGCATGAGGGTGGCAAAGACATCATGGTCACGCGACAGCACTGCTGCGCGGATGCGCTCCACCGCTTTCGAGAGCGCCTCCAGGGACTCCGCGCCGTAGTCGTTCAGGCTCTGGATCTCGAAATAGAGATCCGGGCTTTCCTGCGCCACACGGCTCGCGACGTCCAGTTGCGCATCGAAGGTCGTGCTCGAGAGCCGCGCCAGCCGCGGCGCGGCCTCGCCGCTCTCGGCGAGGGCAGTGAAGAAAGCGATGTTGAGCGCATGCGACAGGCCGAGAACGTAGGCGATCAGCCGGTCGTGATCGTCCAGGCTCATCACCACCTGCTCCGCCATGGTGGATGCGAACAGCGCACGCGCCTCCGCCAGGGCCTCGGCGTTGCCCAGGTCGACGAAAATCACGTGCCGTCCCGACAGTAGCTCAGTGTCAGGTCCAAACATCGGGTGAATGGAAGTGACGCGGCAGCCGTGCGATCTCAACGCCATGAGGCCCGCGCGCAGCGGTGATTTGAGAGAGCCGACATCGAAGATCACGGCGCGGGGCCGGCGAAGCGCCAGGTCGCGCAGGATGGCATCGGTCACCCCGAGCGGCGTAGCCAGCACGATGTAGTCGTGTTTGAGGTCGGTGGTATGCCAGTCCGCGACGCGCGGCACGCCATCCGGCCCGCTGTGCGGGTCAGCCACCTCGACGGCGAAGCCCTGTGAGGACAGGAATTGCACGAACCAACGACCCATCTTGCCGCCACCGCCGATGACGAGCACGCGCCGGCCGGAGCCCGCGCCACGCGCCACGACACTCGCCTGCTCCTGGGTGGTGAGCGATGAACGGATGAGCAGGCGCAGCAGCTCTTCGGCGAGAGCCGGCGGCACGCCCACCTCTTGAGCCGTGGCCCGGGCACCCTCGATCACCTCGCGCTCGCGCTCGAAATCGCGGGTGGGATATCCGGTCGCCCGTTTCACGCGGGCCACCTCGCTGCTCAATGCCTTGCGCTCGCCGACCAGCGCGAGGAGCTGGCGGTCGAGCTCGGTCAGGCGCCGGCGAAGATCATCCAGGGTCACGACATCCCGCGTCATAGAGAGGTTTCCAGAGCCGAGGTTGTAGGCGGCCCCTTCCTTTTATCGGCCCGGCGTGGCCGCTGCAAGTATGCGCCGGCCTGCGCGGGACGCCGGTTTTCCCTTACCATGTCCCCATGATGCGACAATCGGAGCTATTGCCCCAGGAGCTGCCCCCGGAGCCCCTCGTCATCCTCAACCGCTGGATGGCCGAGGCCTGGCAGCATCGGCAGCAGCCGAACCCCAATGCCATGGTGCTCGCCACGAGCGACCTCTCGGGGCACCCCTCGGCGCGGGTGGTGCTCTGCAAGGAGGTGGTGCCGCTCCCCGGATACCTCGTCTTTTATACGAATTACCTGTCGCGCAAGGGCCGGCAGCTCGCGGAGAACCCCCGGGCGGCCGCGGTCATTCACTGGGATGCGCTCCATCGCCAGGTGCGCATCGAAGGGCGCGTGCTGCAGGCCCCGGCGGCCGACAGTGATGCGTACTTTGCCTCCCGGCCATGGCCGAGTCGGGTGGGCGCCTGGGCGAGCGCGCAGAGCGAGCCCGTGGAATCGCGCGAGACCCTGCTCGAGTCGCTCGCGGTGACCGCGGAGCGCTTCGGCACGCCGCTGCCGGGGCTCCCCGGGGCAGAGGGCGAGATCAACATCGTCATTCCGAGGCCGCCTCATTGGGGCGGATACCACCTCTGGGCGGAGGCCGTGGAGCTGTGGGTAGAGGGAGAGGCACGCGTGCACGACCGCGCGCGTTGGACGCGCAACCTCACGTTGCAGCCGAACGGCTTTTTCGAGGCCGGGTCCTGGACCGCGACGCGTCTGCAACCCTAGTCGTTTCCCGGGGCACATCGCCACGAGAAAGCGCTACTGAAAGGCAGCGGTGCACGCTCGCGGCCCGCGGCGTCGATGTTGCAGTCGGCGCGCGCCAGTTGGTGACGGACCTGTCGCTGGAATTTTCCCCGGGCGAGTTCGTGGCCATCCTGGGCAGGAACGGCACCGGCAAGACACTCACGCTCCACACGCTCGCGGGGCTGCGGCGGCCGCAGGCGGGCAAGATCCAGCTTGATGGGGCGGCCATGGACAGCCTGAGCCGACGGGCAGTGGCACTGCGGCTGGGGCTGCTCGCCCAGGATGTCGAAGAGTCTTTTGTCACGACGGCTCTGGAGGCGGTACTCGTAGGGAGGCATCCGCATCTGAAGCTGTGGCAGTGGGAGACCGCGGAGGACGAGCGGATCGCGCACCAGGCGCTGCTGTCGGTCGACCTGGCGGACTTCGCGCATCGCAGGACCGACACGCTCTCGGGGGGAGAGCTGCGGCGGGTCGCGGTGGCGGCGCTGCTCGCGCAGGAGCCGGCCGTCTATCTGCTCGATGAGCCTTCCAACCATCTCGATCCGGCGCATCAGCTGGAGATCCTCGGGCTGTTCCGGGAGCTGTGCAACACCGGCAAGATGGTGATTGCGACCCTTCACGATCCAACGATCGCCGCGCGGTTCGCCGACAAGGCGCTGCTGCTCTTCGGCGATGGCCGCTGGTCGGCAGGGCCGGCTGTGCAGATGCTGACCGCAGAGAGGCTGAGCGAGCTCTATCTCTCGCCCATGTTGGAATTGGAGAAGGATGGGCGGCGCATCTTCGCCAGCGCGTAGACGCTCAGAGATCCCCGAATTGGTGTTGGAGCAGAGTCAGGGCCGCGACCGCCGCGGTCTCCGTACGCAGGACTCTCGGTCCCAGCCTCACGGCGACGAAGCCCGCAGCCAGTGCGGCTCGCTGCTCGGGTTCGGCGAGGCCGCCTTCGGGGCCGATCAGTACGGTCATTCCGCCGTCAGGCTTCGTGAGATCGCCGATGCGCAGGGCGCCCGCGGGAGACAGCAGCAGGCGGGCTCCGGGCGTCTCCCGGTCTTGCTGCAGGAAATCATGCAGGCCCACGGGATAGGTGATGTCGGGCATGCGGGTTCGGCCGCTTTGCTCGCAGGCCGCGGTAGCGATGCCTTGCCAGTGTTGGAGCTTGCGCTGCGACTGTTTGGCGTCGAGCTTCACCACGCTGCGCTCGGTCAGCACGGGGATGATGCGGGTGACGCCGATCTCGGTGGCCTTCTGTATCACCCAATCCATGCGCTCGCCGCGCGAGACCCCCTGCGCCAGAGTCAGAGAAAGCGGCGATTCGCGAGCCACGTCGGAGCGCTCGCCGACGTCGACGATGACGGCACCCCGCTTGAACCCCTCGATCCGCGCGGCGTGCTCTCCGCCCCGGCCATCGAAAAGAACGAGGCCATCACCCGACCCGAGGCGCAATACCCGCGCGATATGGTTGGCGGCGTCGCCTTCGATCGTGTGGCGCCGGCCGGCGGCCAGAGGCCCCGGCACGTGGACACGGGTCAGTCGCATGTCGCGAGCTCGATCCCCTCGCGCGCAACGTCGATCATGAGATCGATCTCTTCCGGCGTCACCACGTAGGGAGGCATGAAGTAGAGCACCGTCCCGATGGGACGCAACAGGACGCCGCGACTCAGGGCATGGCGGTAGATTCTCAGGCCGCGGCGCTCCTGCCAGGGATATGGCTCCCGGGTGGCTTTGTCACGCACCAACTCCACGGCGACGATCATGCCGTGCTGGCGGACCTCCGCGACATGCGGGTGCGCTTCGAGCTCGCGGGCCTTCGAGCCCAGTTGAGCTGCGAGCGTGCGGTTGCGGCTGAGAACATCGTCGGTGCGAAAGATGTCGAGACTCGCCAAGGCGGCGGAGCAGGCGAGCGGATTGCCGGTGAAGCTGTGGGAGTGGAGGAAGGCCGTCAGCTTGACGTACTCGTCGTAGAAAGCCGCATAGATCGGGTCCGTCGTCATGACCGTCGAGAGCGGCAGGTAACCGGCGGTCAGGCCTTTCGACAGGCACATCATGTCGGGGCTGATACCCGCCTGCTCACACGCGAACATCGTCCCGGTCCTGCCGAATCCGACGGCAATTTCATCCGCGATGAGATGCACCCCATACCGGTCGCAAGCCTGGCGCAGCAGGGCGAGGTAGACCGGATCGTACATGCGCATGTTGCCCGCGCATTGCACCAGCGGCTCGAGTATGACGGCAGCGGTCTCGTCGGCGTGCCTGGCGAGCGCCGCCTCCATGTGTGCGAACTTGCGTCGCGAATGCTCAGGCCAGCTCTCGCCCCGCTCTCTCTCGTAGCAGTCGGGCGATGGCACGGTGATCACGTCCATGAGGAGCGGCTGGTAGATCTCCTTGTAGAGGTCGACGTTGCCCACCGCGAGCGCGCCCAGGGTCTCGCCGTGGTAGCTGTTGGACAAGGTGATGAAGCGCCGCTTCGCGGCCTTGCCGACGTTGCGCCAGTAATGAAAGCTCATCTTGACGGCGACCTCCACCGCGGAGGAGCCGTTGTCGGCGTAGAAGCAGCGCGTCAGACCCTTAGGAGCGATGGCCGCCAGTGCCTCGGAGAGCGCAATCACCGGCTCGTGGGTGAAGCCTGCGAGGATCACCTGCTCCAGCCGCTCGAGCTGATCGCGCACCGCCGCATTGATGCGGGGATTGGCGTGACCGAAGAGATTCACCCACCAGGAGCTGATCGCATCGAGGTAACGCCTGCCCTCGAAGTCCTCGAGCCAGGCCCCCGTGCCCCGGCGGACCGGAATCATGGGAACGTTCTCGTGGTCCTTCATCTGGGTGCACGGATGCCAGACGTGGGCGAGGTCTCGGGCGGCGTAGAGGGCGTTGCCGGTAGTCATGCGGGCATTGTGGCATGATGCTGCCGCCATGCACGGCTCCCAACTGCAGTATTTCCCGGTCTCCCTGCCGTTCCTGCTCATCTTCTGGGGCCTCATCGTCGTCCTGATCGGCCTCGCGGCGCTGCGCCTGCTGCGCTATGCGTCGCTGTCGATGGGCATCACCGAGACCGCGCTCATCGCGGTCCTCGGACTGTCCCTGCTCGGCAGCTACATCAACATCCCGGTGGCCTATCTGCCCGGGCACCGGGCGATGACGACCGGCGAGATCAACTTCTTCGGGATGACCTATATCGTCCCCATCGTGCAGCAGTCCCGCGCAACGGTTCTCGCGATCAATGTCGGGGGAGCGATCATTCCGATGATGCTGTCGCTCTATCTGCTCTTCAAGCATCGCCTCTTCTTCCTTGGCGCGGTCGGCACCGCCTTCGTCGCGGTGGTCTGCCACTTCCTCGCGCAGCCCGTGCCGGGCTTCGGGATCGCCCTGCCGATATTCGTGCCGGCCGTTGCCACGGCCATCATTGCTGTCGCGCTGACACGCCGCCGCGCGGCGCCCCTCGCTTACATCTGCGGCAGCTTCGGGACGCTCATCGGCGCAGATCTCCTGAACCTGGGGGCCATCCAGGCGATGGGAGCGCCCGTGGCCTCGATCGGCGGCGCCGGTACGTTCGATGGTATCTTCGTGACGGGCCTCCTCGCCGTCCTATACGCAGGCTTCTCGCGCTACCTGCATGACTGAATCGTCCGGAACGAATCTGCAGATCGAGCCCGCCACCGGCTTGCTCACCGGCGTGCGTCAGGTCCTGTCGCCGCATTTCGATGCCCGCCCGAAAGGCATGACGCCGGACCTCATCGTGGTGCACGGCATCAGCCTGCCGGCGGGCGAATTCGGCGGGCCCTGGATCGACCGCCTCTTCACCGGCGACCTGCCACCCGACGCGCACCCCTCATTCCGTGAGACCTCGAGCCTTCGCGTCTCTGCGCATGCGGTCGTCCGCCGCGACGGCACCATCACTCAATACGTTCCGTTCGGCATGCGCGCCTGGCATGCCGGCCACTCCGAATATAACGGCCGCAGCGGCTGCAACGATTTTTCGATCGGCATCGAGCTGGAGGGAACCGATCAGACTCCCTACACCGATGCCCAGTACGAGACTCTCGCCATCCTCGTCAAGGCGTTGCTCACGAGCTACCCGACGCTCTCTGCAGGGCACATCGTGGGCCACTGTGATGTCGCCCCCGGGCGCAAGACCGATCCCGGACCGGCGTTCGACTGGCCGCGTTGGCGAAGGCTGTTGGCGTGAGGTCATGAGGCGAGACGATCGATCGCTCTGCTGAGGAGATAGGTCATGGCACATATCGAAGGTGGCTGTCTGTGCGGCAAGGTGCGTTACGCCGCGGATACCGAGCCCAGGTTCGTCGGCGTCTGCCACTGCGCCGACTGTCAACGCTTCACCGGCTCGGCCTTCTCGACGGTGATGGCCTTCCCGGCCGCGGAGCTGAAGGTGACCGGGACACTCAAGACCTTTACCAAGGCGGGGGACACCGGCAAGCCGATCCACCGCCGCTTCTGCCCGGAGTGCGGCTCCGGCATCGTGGATGAGGCGGATGCGCTGCCGGGCATCGCGATGATCAATGTCGGCACGCTCGATGACCCGAGCTGGGTGAAGCCGCAATCGGAGATCTACTGCGCGAGCGCCCAGCCCTGGGTATCCCTCGGCGGCGGGTTGCAGCGCTTCGCGAAAACGCCGGGCTGAACCGGCGGCGGCCCTGGTTGTCCTATCCGGCGTGGACACGCGCCGCCCGGAGGGAGGCTCACATGAAGAAGATCGCTTTGGCGCTGCTGGCGGTGCTGATCTGTGCCTCGGTGCGCCCTGCCGAAGCCGCCTCGCAACCCTGGGTCGAAGGGACTCACTATGTCGTCCTCGACCAGGCGCAACCCACGACGGTGCCCGCGGGAAAGGTCGAGGTCATGGAGGTGTTCTCCTACGCCTGCCCCTTCTGCAACAAGTTCCAGCCGGTCATGCACCAACTGGAGCGCAGTCTCCCGCCCAATGCGGAGATGGCGTACTTGCCCGCCTCGTTCAATTCGACTGAGGACTGGCCGATGTTTCAGCGCGCCTACTACGCGGCCGAGTCTCTGGGCATCGCGAAGCGCACGCATCAGGCGATGTACGATGCCGTATGGAAGACAGGTGAGCTCGCGATCACTGATCAGGGGACGAATCAGTTGAAGCATCCGCTGCCGTCCCTGGAGGATGCCGCGCGCTGTTACTCGCGGCTCACGGGCGTGAGCCAGCAGACGTTTCTCGCGACTGCCCGGTCGTTCGGCGTAGATACCAAGATGCGCGAGGCGGACGCTCAGGTCATGGCCATGCAGATCCCGGGTACGCCTTGCATCATCGTGGACGGCAAGTACCGCATCGTCATGGACTCTCTGAAGTCGTATGACGAGGTGATCAAGCTCGTCAACTTCCTCGTCGCCAAGTCAAGCGCGCACTGAGACGGACGCGAGCGTCGGACGCAGCGCTCGCAGCGGCTTTCAGACTCTGGCCGGCCGGGTCGGGTCTGAAGGACCGGACGCGCTCCCGACGTCCACCTCCGGCGGCACAGCCTTGAGCCGGAAGTCCGACCAGCGCGAGTTGAGCGCCCAACGCATTGCGAACACCTGTATGACGGCGGTGAGGACCATGGAGAGGATCCCCACGGTCATCCCACCCGATGCCAGACGGGCGAGCTGATCGATGTTCAGACTGGAGAGGCTCTGACCGGACTGCAGCATGCCCTCGACGGTGGAGAAGAGTCCCGCCAGCGACCACGCCGTCATGATGATCATCAGCGGGATCACGAGGAGGCTCGCCCGCCAGCTATAGCTCCACCACACCTTGAATGCCTGCATGAGAGTCATGGGTCGTCCCTTCTGCCACACACAGAGATGACGTTGAGGTCGGGAGACCGCGCGCGCGGATGCGGGTTCCCGGATCGGCCGGATCGCCGGGGTCGGCCAGGATTATGCGCCCCTAAACCATGCGGCGTGAGCAGCCGCCTGGATGGCCGCGGCAAAGGGCAGGCAGACGAGTGCCAGCAGAATGCCGATGACGGCGGCGAACTTCAGGGCGCGGCTGACGACCACCTGCCGGCGGGTCGCTCCCCCGACAGACAGCCGCCCGAGTGCCGCGAAGCCGGCACTGCTGCCGATCAGCCCGACACCGGCGAGAGTGCGGGCCCAGGCCGCCGCCACCTGGGCGGGATGCAGCCAGCTCGAGAGACCGAAGAAGAGCAAGGCGACCCCGAGCACCAGGAGCGCAACGGCGAATACGTACGCCGCTACCCCGGCCAGACCCAGGAGGGCTCCACGCAAAGGCACGCCTGTCAGCCGCGCTTCCCTCGATCGTGGCGCCAGAGCACCTCGCTCCCGCGCTCGTGGCGCGCCAATACGCGCGCGAGGACGAACAGCAGGTCCGAGAGCCTGTTGAGGTAACGCAGTACCTCAGGGTTGACCGTCTCAGCTCTCGCCAGCGCCCATGTCCTGCGCTCGGCGCGCCGCGAAACGGTGCGGCCCAGATGACAGGCCGCCGCAGCAGGGCCGCCCCCGGGGAGAATGAACTCCTTCAACGGCGGCAGCGGATCGTTGAACCCGTCGAGCGCCTTCTCGAGCCTTTCCACATGCGCAGGCGTAATGACGATGTGACCTGGAATGCAGAGCTCGGCGCCCAGATCGAACAGCTCATGCTGCACCTCCGTCAGCACCGCCGTCACAGCGTCTGGCAGCCCAGCAACTGCCAGCAGCACTCCGAGGACGCTGTTCAGCTCATCGACAGTCCCGTATGCCTCTACACGCGCACTGTCCTTCGGCACCCGCGAGCCGTCACCGAGACCGGTCGTGCCGTCGTCACCCGTACGCGTGTAGATCTTGCTGAGCCTGTTGCCCATGGGTCGCCTCCGCGCATGCAATCGCCGAGCGCGATTGTGCCAGACCCCGGGATTTGACAGCGCCCCGCCGCGGTTGTAGTAAACGCTGGATCCGGGCATCCTGCCCGGCCCAAGCGCGGCGTCGAGCACAAGGCGCGACTTTTGCTCGACGCTCGCCGCCTCCGGCGGCGAGCACCTCCCTGTACCTATGCTTCGTCGGCTGCCCCCAAATCGCAGGAACAGCGTCCACCATGCCATCCCGTGAGCTGCAAGCCGCCCTCGATGCCGCGCACGCGGCGGCCGAGGTGATCCGCGCCCTGTATCAGAAGAACCTCGCCGTGCGCACCAAGGAAGACCAGTCGCCCGTCACCGAGGCCGACGTGCGGGCAGAGGAAGCCATCCGGGCGGTGCTGAGCGAGCGCTTCCCGAGCTACGGCTTTTATGGCGAGGAAACCGGCAGGCACTCGGCAGATGCCGAGAGCGTCTGGCTGGTGGATCCCATCGACGGCACCAAGTCCTTCGTCCGCGACTGTCCTTTCTTCTCCACCCAGATCGCACTGATGCGTGGCGGCCGTCTGGTGCTGGGCGTCTCCAGCGCTCCCGCTTACGGCGAGCTTGCTTGGGCCGAGGAGGGCTCCGGTGCCTTTCTGAATGATCAGCGAATCCGGGTGAGCACGATAGAGGACATATCGGCAGCGATCGTCTCGACTGGCAACCTGAAGACGATGACCCGCTCCGCGCAGTGGAACCGGCTCGGCTCCCTCATCGGCCGCGTGAGCCGCATCCGCGGCTACGGCGACTTCGTGCACTACCATTTGCTCGCGCGCGGCTCCCTGGAAGTCGTCATCGAGTCCGATGTCAACATCCTCGACATCGCTGCCCTCACCGTCATCGTGGGCGAGGCCGGCGGCACTTTCACCGACCTGGCCGGCAAGGACGTCACCCTCGATACAACGACCGTACTGGCGAGCAATGGGCACCTGCACGCCGCCGTTCGCGCGGCGCTGGGCTGAAGCACCCCAGCAGCTATCGCCGAAACGGTAAGGACATCTGCCCGAAGCTCGGCGCCGTCCTACGCCGCGACCCGCGTTTCCTCGGCGATCATCTCCTCCAGGCGCTC
>Ga0134125_10003077_pt1 | contig 19537 bp, 13 predicted proteins | sample KB31751_FD_96464 | JGI IMG/M metagenome (GOLD analysis project Ga0134125, IMG submission 96464) | Terrestrial soil microbial communities with excess Nitrogen fertilizer from Kellogg Biological Station, Michigan, USA - KB3-175-1 | ecosystem: Environmental > Terrestrial > Soil > Unclassified ... | reverse complement strand
GACGGCGAGGATCCGGGCGCCTTCGTCCCCGATGAGCAGCGCAAGGTCTACGACGTCCGCGACGTCGCGGGCGCGGTGCTCGACGGCGGCAGCCTGCAGGAGATCTGGCCGAAATGGGCGCCCAACATGGTCACCGCCTTCGCCCGCCTCGAGGGTCGCCCGGTCGGCCTGATCGCCAACCAGCCGCGTCAGCTCGGCGGCGTGATCGACGCCGCCGCCGCGGAGAAGGCGGCGCTCTTCGTCGAAGACTGCAACCGCTTCGGCATGCCGCTGGTCGTCTTCGTCGACACCCCCGGCTTCATGCCCGGCAAGGTCCAGGAGGAGGCCGGCGTGATCCGCCACGGCGCCTCGCTGCTGCGCGCCTTCGCCGGCGCCTCGGTGCCGAAGGTGACCATGGTCCTGCGCAAGGCGTTCGGTGGCGCCGCGATCACGATGAACTCGAAAGACCTCGGGGCCGACGTCGTCTTCTCCTGGCCCGGCGCCCAGATCGGGATCATGGCCGCCCGCCAGGCGGTCGGCATCGTCCACGGCCGCCGCCTGCGCGAAGACGAGAACCTCTCCCGCGACGATCTCGCCGACGCCTATGCCGCCGAGCACCTGACCGCCCCGGCGGCCGCCGCCAGCGGCTGGGTCGACGAGGTGATCGCGCCCGCGGACAGCCGCGCGAGCCTGGCCTGGGCACTGCGCTCCTTGAGGGGCCGTTGAGCGGTCGCGTCGTGCGCGCCTACGCGGCGCTCGGCGACAGCTTCACCGCAGGGCGCGACTCGATCGATGCCGAGCGCTGGGCCGACCTTCTCGCCGCCGGGATGCGGCGGGTGAATCCGGATCTGCGCTACGCGAACCTCGCCGTCGACGGGGCGACCAGCAAGGAAGTGCTCGACCAGCAGGTCGATCCCGCGCTGGAGCTGGAGCCCGACTTCATCACCGTGATCTGCGGCGCCAACGACGTGCTGCTGGCGACCCGGCCCGACGTCTCGGGATATGAGAAGCGGATCGACAAGGTCTTCCGTCGCCTGCGGGAGGGTTCGCCGGAGGCGGCGATGGTCACCGCCACCGCTCCCGAGAGCTGGCACTTCATGGAGATGCGGCCGCGCACCGAACGGCGCCTGATCAAGGCGACGACGGAGTTGAACGAGGTCACCCGGGCCGCCGCCCGGCGTTACGACATCCTCTGCCTGCCGATCGCCGGGCACGAGGCATTGCGAGATCCGGATACGTTCTCGGCCGACGGGTTGCACCCGTCGAGCGGTGGCCACCGGTTCGTCGCCGAGCAGGCGGCGATCGTCCTGCACCAGCACTTCGGCATCGAGATCGAGATGGAGGGAGAGGGAGACAAGTGATCCTCGAGGGAAAGAAGATCCTGATCACCGGCGTGGTCAATCGCCACAGCATCGCCTTCGCGATCGCCGAGCGGGCCCAGGCGCAGGGGGCGGAGGTGCTGCTGACCAGCTTCGGCCGGGTGAAGCGGATGACCGAACGCTCGGCGGCGCGGCTGGAGCCGGCGCCCGAGGTGCTGGAGCTCGACGTCAACTCCGACGCCGACATCGCGGCGCTGACGGGCGAGCTGAAGGAGCGCTGGGGAACGGTCGACGGGGCCGTCCATGCGATCGCCTTCGCCCCCGGCGACGCGATCGGCGGCGAGTTCATGGCGACCCCGCGGGAGAGCGCCAAGATCGCCTTCGAGACCAGCGCCTACTCCTACAAGGCCCTCGCCGAGTGCGTGGTGCCGCTGATGGACGGCGGCGGCGCGCTGGTCGGCCTCGACTTCGACGCCACCGTCGCCTGGCCCTCCTATGACTGGATGGGGGTGGCGAAGGCGGCGCTCGAGTCGGTCAACCGCTATCTCGCCAAGGACCTCGGCCCGCAGGGGATCCGGGCCAACCTGATCTCGGCCGGCCCGGTCCACACCGCCGCCGCCTCGGGGATCTCAGGCTTCTCCGACCTCGAGAGCCTCTGGGGCGACGCCGCCCCGCTCGGTTGGGATCCCCACGACGCGACCCAGGTCGCCGACGCCGCCCTCTTCCTGCTCAGCGACCTGAGCCGGGCGACGACCGGCGAAATCCTCCATGTCGACGGCGGCGCCCACGCCGTGGGAGCCCCGCCACAGCAGTCGTGAGGCGGCGTGGGGCCCACGCCGCCTCATGCCGACACCACGGGGTGGTTGGCGTGGAAGAGGTTCTCCGGGTCGTAGGTCTGCTTCGCCTTCCGTAGCCGCTCGACCGTCTCCGGCGGGAAGGCGACCGCGATGTCCACGGTTTCGTCGGAGAAGTTGAGGTAGCGGCCCGCGTCCCAGGGGCCCATCGCGTCCGTCATCGCCCCGAGCCACTGCCTCGAGGGCGGCATCGCCTCCGGCACCGGCACGATGTTGACGCCAAACAGCAGGTACTCGCCCGGCAGGGCGTCCATCGCCCCATGGTCGGGGCCGCCGCGGCCCATCGCGCCACCGTCGTGGCGCATCTCCACCGAGAGCAGTTTGGCCCCCGAGTCGGGGCCGACGGCGCCCAGCAGCGCATCGATCCCGGCGTCCGGCAGCTCGCCCAGCAGCATCCCCTGGCCCGTGTACGGCGAGGGCTCGGGCGGATCCATGTGCAGGTCGACGATCCCCGCCGGCGGCACCGCGGCGAAGGTGTCCATGGCCGGGCCGAGCCCGCGCAGCGGCGCCAGCATCTCGGTCGCCTCGGCCTCCGGCAGCAGGGCCACCGCCTCGACGATCGCGAACGAGTTGCCGCGCATCGGCTCGGGGATCTCCGGGATCGGCGGGAAGTTCATCAGCCGGCCGACCGAGGTGACCTCCTCCGGCGCGCCCTTGGTGAACTCGTGCCAGGCGTGGAGGACCTCCGCGGCCCGCTCGATCGGGAAGAAACAGGCTCCGCCGAACACCTCTGGGATCGGCAGCAGTTCGAACTCGAGCGCGGTGACGACGCCGAAGTCACCGCCCGCGCCCCGCATCGCCCAGAAGAGCTCGGCGTCGCCCCCGGCGTCGACCCGACGCTCGGTCCCGGTCGCGTCGACCAGCTCGATCGCGGTCACCCGGTTGCACTGGAGGCCGTGCTTGCGGCCGTACCAGCCGACGCCGCCGCCGAGGCTGAAGCCGGCGACCCCAACCGTCGGGGAGGAGCCGTGGCAGGCCGCCAGCCCAAGCTCCGAGGCGCGCGGCACGAGGTCGCCCCAGAGCGCCCCCGAGCCGACCCGGGCGACGCGGCGCTCGGCGTCGATCGACACCGTGTTCAGCGCCGAGGTCCGGATCAGCAGCGTGCCGGACAGGTCACCCAGCGGTTCGGCCGCGTGGCCGGTCCGCTGGGCTCCGACGCGCAATCCCTCCGCCTTCGCGTAGTCGATCGCGTCGACCACGTCGCCGGTCGTGTGGGGCGTGACGATCGCCGCCGGTTCCTGGCTCAGAAGGACGTTGAAGGCGCCGCGGTTCTCCTCGTAGCCGTCGCTGCCGCGGGACAGAACGTCGATTGACATGCACTCATTCCTTTGGTCGGATGAACGAGACGACCAGTGGATAGTAGTTTCGTGCCGCTTTCCGAGTGGGGGCGTGGGTGGACGGCGGGGCGCACGCCGTCGGCGCCCCGCCGCGGTCCTGCCGCTATTTCTTCAGCCGGGTGAACGAGATCGAGTAGGTGATTTCGGTCTTCGACCACCAGCCGGAGCCGCTGTCTTTGGCCGAGCCGTGGCCGATCGCGATCCACTTCTGGAACTGCGGATCGAACAGCTCGTCCTGGCTCACTTCGGCGTAGATGTATTTGCCCTGATGACCTGACCCTTCGACCAGCAGCCAGGGGAATCCGGCGGTGCCGTTGCCCGGACAGTTCAGATATGGGTCGCCTTCGCTGTCGCCGCTGAGCAGGAGGGCGTTTTTCTTGTCGGTCGCGTACTGCAGGTTCAGCTTCCACCCGCGGACGGTTTTGGTCCCACAGTCCGGTTTGGTCACTTCGGCGCCGCCGCCGTTGTCTTCGCAGGTTCTCGCGGGCCCGGTGATCACCGGCGTGAAGCTGCGCTGCACCTTGGCGGTGGCTGGGATGCCAAGCTGGCTGGTGCTGAACATCTGCGGGTTGAATTCGCCCGGCATGTGGGTGGCGTCGACGTAGATCGGCTTGGTGGTGTGGAAGCTCACCTTCTCGCGGCCGAACGAGTGGTCGCTGACGCCGCATTCGTCTTCCGCGTCGACGGCGCGGTGGTAGACGGAGCTCTGGGTCCCTTCGATCTCGATCTTGAATTTGGCCACCTGGAAGCCGTTGCCCGAGGTCGCCGCGCCCGCCTTGGCGGTGAAAGCGGCGACGACGGCAACGGCTGCGCAGAAGGCCAGCGCGAGGGCGACGGCTCTGTCGGTCCTGTTCATGGTCTTGATCCTCTTCTCTCGCGGCGCCGCCTCAGCGGGCGGCGCCGATCTCGTGGTTGGCCTGCATCAGGCGCTCGGGGTCGTAGGTGTCGCGAGCCGCTTCCAGGCGCTCCGCGACGTCGGGCGGGAAGAAGCCCGCCGCGTCGCTCTTCTCCTCGACGAAGTTGAGGTAGCGGCCCGCGTCATAGGGACTCATCGCGGCCGCCACCTGGTCGAGGTCGGCCCGCGTCTTCGCCGCCAGCATCGGGTCGGCGATCCCGACCCCGAAGAAGGCGAACTTGCCGGGCAGCGTGGCGACGGCGCCGGCCCCGGGCGAGGTGCGCGCCATGGCGCCGCCCGCGTGGCGCAGCTCGACCGAGACCAGCGTCGATCCCGACCCCGGCCCGGCCGCCTCGACCAGGCGGTCGATCGCGGTCGAGTCGAGCTCACCCAACATCGCGTGGGTGGACTCGGCGGGGACCGGGTCGCGCGGGTCCATGTGGAGCTCGGCGATCCCGACCGGGGGCATCGAGGCGAAGGTGTCCATCGCCGGGCCCAGCGCCCGCAGCGGCTCCAGCATGCGCGCCGCCTCCTCCTCGTCGGTGAGGAAGACCGCCTCGATCACCGCGAACGATTTGCCGCGCACCGGCTCCGGGACCTCCTCGACCGGCGGGAACTGGAGGATGCGGCCGACCGAGGTCACCTCCTCCGGGGCGTCCGCGGTGAACTCGTGCCAGGCGTGCAGCACCTCGGCTGCCCGCTCGATCGGGAAGAAGAGCACTCCGGCGTAGACCTTCTCCAGCGGCAGCAGCTCGAACTCGATCGCGGTGACGACGCCGAAGTTGCCGCCGCCGCCGCGCAGCGCCCAGAACAGCTCCGCGTCGTGCTCGTGGCTCGCCCAGCGGATCTGGCCGTCGGGGGTGACGACCTCGACCGCGACGACATGGTTGGCGGCCAGCCCGTGCTTGCGGGCGTACCAGCCCATGCCGCCGCCGAGGCTGTAGCCGACGATGCTGACGTCGGGGGTCGAGCCGTGCAGGGCGGCGAGGCCGAGTTCGGAGGCGGCCGGGACGACGTCCTCCCAACGGGCCCCGGCACCGACCCGGGCGCGGCGCGCCGGGGCATCGATGGAGACCCGGTCGAGGGCGTTCGTCTTCAGCAGGATCGAGTCGTCGAGCGGGCCCAGCGGGGCGGCATTGTGGCCCGTCCGCTGCGGCGCCACCCGCATGCCCTCGGCGCCGGCGAAGCGCATGATCGCCGCGACTTCCTCGGCGTTGCGCGGTTCGACGATCGCCGCGGGCCGCTGGTCGACGATGACGTTGAAGGTGGCGCGGGCGGCGTCATAGCCGGGGTCGCCGGGGACGTGGACCTCGCAGCCCACGAGGGCGCGCAGGACGGCCGGCGAGCGGCGGGTGGTGGTGTCGGTGGTATTCATCGTTTCTCCTCGAGAGCTGGCGTGGTCGATGCAGCCAGCTTCCGCGGGAACGGCGTTTCGCACATCGGGGCGATCCCTAAACCGGACCCCCCAAACTTTGGGAAGGGACCCCCTAGGTCATCCCTCCTGCTGGGGGACGAGCCCGCGGAAGGGACGGCGGGGTACGGGGGCGGGGCGGCCGTCCGAGGTGCGTCCCGGGCGTCTCGTGGCGGCCCGGGCAGGCTGTGGCCGCCACGAGACGCCCGGGACGTGAGGGTCCGTGGGGAAGAGGGCACGGGTCGTGACGGAGTCCACGCTTCGGGGACGGGTTCGTGCGGAAGAGTCGCCCCGGACACCCGGTCGGTGACGAAGACGCCGGGAACGTCACACTTTCCGGCCCTCTGGAGGCCGGAATCGAGGGGTCCAGGACGCGCTGTCGACTTTGACCCTCCTATAGGAGGGTCAAACCCGGGTCACGTGTTCGTGACGCCTGAAGAAGACGGGAGGAAGAGTCACGTTCCCGGCATCTTCGTGACGAGGCCCGACTTCGGTGACGGATCCGGCACGCCCTCGTGACGATCCCCCGCTCCCCGCACCCCGGCCGTCTCGGCCACGGCCACAGCCTGCCCGGGCCGTGGCCGAGACGGCCGCGTCCCTCGGCCGTCCCTACCCCGAGACGGCCGCGTCCCCCGGCCGTCCCTTCCCCGGCCGCCGGCTTCCCCGGGCCGATCCCTTCCCGGCCGCGGCGCTCGTGGAATCAACTCCCTAGGGGGTCGCCAGAGCACCCGCGAGTTGGCGCCGGGAGCGGATGTCCAGCTTGCGGTAGGCGTTGGAGAGGTGGACCTCGACCGTCTTCGGGGTGACGAACAGCTGCTGGGCGACCTCGCGGTTCGTCATCCCGTCAGCGGCGAGGCGGGCGACCCGTTCCTCGCTCGGGGTCAGCGAGGCGATACCGGAGAGGGCCGTGCGGCGCGGCCTCGCCCCGCTTGCGGCGAGCTCGGCGCGGGCGATGTCACGAACTCGTTCGGAGCCGCATGCTTCCGCCAGCTCGACCGCCCGCTGCAACGGCTCGCGCGCCTCGGTCGGGCGCCGCGCGGCGCGCAGGGCGCGGCCGAGCGCGGTCAGCGCCTTCGCCTGCTCGAGGCGCGCCGTGCCCCCGTCGAGCACCGCCGCCGCCTCTTCGATGTAGGGGAGAGTCTCGCCGGGGTCGCTGACCCGCGCCATCGCCCGCACCGCCGCGCCGACCGTCCCCGGGGCACCCCAGTGGCGCGCCAGCCGCAGGTTCTCCTCGGCAAGCTCGCGCGCCTCCTCGCGCCTGCCGAGCTTGGCCAGCGCCCTGATCTTGTATTCGCGCCAGGGGTTGTGGGCCGTGTTGAGGACGCGGGCGTGGCGGGCGGCGTGGGCGTCGGCCATCTGCAGTAGCTGCTCCGGCGCGACACCTTCGACCGCCGCCACCGCGAGCCTGGCGTTGTCGAAGTAGCGGGTGCCGTCGGCGTCGTCGTCGGGATGCTCAGCGACCGCCGCGAGCGACTCGCGGGCTCCCGCCAGGTCGCCGCGCTCGAGTTGGACGATCGCACGGAAGCCGTTCAGGTAGAGCCCGGCGCCGGCGCCGAAGCTCCAGAGGTTGAACTCGCTCTGCGCCAGCGGCAGCACCGTTTCGGCCTCGCCGAGCTCGCCGCGGCGCAGGTGCGCCCCGCCCTGCCACATGTGGAGGCCGGAGATCGCGAAGAGCGACCCGTGTTTGTGGGCGTTGGCGAGCGCATCGTCGATCGCCACCATCGCTTCCGGCCGGTCGGCCCAGGCGAGCACCGTGATCGGCGCGATGCCGAAGTAGCCGGGGTCGGCGCCGAGCAACGCGCCGCCCTCGAGCGAGGCGAGGGCCAGGCGGGCGCACTCCTCGCTCGAGCCGTCGAGCTGGGACCAGATCACCGAGGCGATCGCCATCGCCATCTTCGCCCCCGGGCCCTGGCCGAGCGCCGGGTCGCGGAAGCGCTGCAGACGTGACGCCTCGGCCGGGTCGACGACGCCGAAGAGGATCAGGCTCAGCTCGAAGGCTTCGATCCCGAGCCGCGCGTCCTCCATCTCCGGCGGCAGGTCTTCGCGATAGCGTCGGGCCAGGGTGAGCGCCTCGGCCGGGCTCTCGGTGAAGAGGACCAGCCGCAGCAGCACGTGGGCGACCACCGCTCGCATCGCAGGATCGTGGGTGGCGGTGTAGGCGGCGCGCAGGTGACGGGCGGCGAGCGGACCGTCGCTGAGCGACTCGGCGAGGCCGAGTTCCCGCAGGACGTCGACCCGCGCCTCGGGGACGGGCGGCTCCTCGCGGGCCCGGCGCAGGTAGGCGACGGCGCTGTCGACGGCCCCTTTGCGGGCGGCCGAGCGACCCGCCTCGCGCAGCAGCTCGACCACCTCGGCGTCGCCGCCCGGGGCGGTCGCGAGCAGGTGGGTGGCGATCTCCTCGTGGCTCGCCCCGCGCGCCCGCAGGAGGGCCGCGGCCTGGGCGTGGGCGACCTGGCGCTCACCCGGCGACTGCTCGCGGTAGACCGCCTCCAGGATCAGCGGATGGACGAAGCCGAGCGGCGGCTCGCGCCGCAGGATCTCGACCCGGGCGAGCTCGCCGGTCGAGCGTGCGACGGTCGACTCGTCGAGCCCGGTGAGCGCCGCGATGTCGGCGACCGAGGCGCCGTCGGAGAGGACCGCCACGGCTTTCGCGACCTCGATGTCGGTGGGGGCGAGGCGGGAGAGGCGGAACATCACGCTGCGCGCGACGGCGCTCGGGCCCATCGTCTTCACCGCGCCGACGTTGTCCGCGGTCGGGGTGATCCCTTCGCCGAGCAGCATGCCGAGCAGCTCGCGCAGCAGCAGCGGGTTGCCGCCGGTCGCCTTGCGGCAGGCGGCGGCGAAGGCGGGGTCGGCGTCGGGGCCGAGCAGCTCGGCGATCCCGGCGACGCTGAGCGGTTGTGGGCGCACCGAGGCGGTGAGATGGTCGCGGGCGATCTCACCGAGGAGGACCGGATCGGTGCCCGGCTCCGCCGTGCGCAGCGTCGCCCCGAGCATCAGCGGCGCGCCCTCGAGGCGCGGCACCAGGTAGGCGAGGAAGCGCAGCGAGGGACGGTCGCACCAGTGCAGGTCGTCGACCGTCAGCAGCAGGGGGCGTTCGGCGCCGACGTTCAGGGTCAGCCAGTAGAGGCCGTGCAGCACGGCGAACGTGGCTCCTTCGCTCGTCTCGCCCTCGAAGACCGGGCGGGCGGCCTCGGCGGCGCCGGCGAGGACGGTGTCGCGGCCGACCTCGACGAGGACCGGTTCGAACAGCTGTCGGACGACGCCGAAGGGGAACTCCCGCTCGAGTTCCGAGCCGCGCGCGGTGAGGGCACGGATCCCGCTCTTCGCGGCGCCGTCGCGGAGCTCCGCCAGGAGGCGGCTCTTGCCGATCCCGGCCGGCCCCTCGATCACCACCGCGCGGGAGCGGCCCGCGATCAGGCCGTCGAGGAGCTCGGCGAGGGCGCCCAGATCGCTCTCGCGCTCGACCAGGTCCATCAGCTATCCGATAGTCGTTCTCGTCACCTCAGTGCCCCGGGCGATGAATATGTCACTGACGAGGCTCGGAGGGAAGAGGCCCTGGGCCGCAACCCCTGGATCAGCCTCCAATCGCGCCGCCAGCGTCGCCGGATCGTCGCGGCCCGGGCCGCGATAATCGGCGATCAGGCCACCGTCCGGGCTGGGCGGGGTGTCGGGCCGGAGGGTCACGTCGTCGCCGAGCCGGGTGAGGGTGGAGGAGAGGCCGAAGGCGAAGAGCTCCAGCGGGATCGGCCAGGTGAACTCCTCGACCGGCTTCGAGGAGTCGGCGATGACGACGAAACGGTCGGCCGCCGCGGCGACGATCTTCTCGCGCAGGTGGGCGCCGCCGCCGCCCTTGATCAACCAGCCCTGCGGGACCACCTCGTCGGTGCCGTCGATCGCGATGTCGAGCCGTTGCAGGGAGTCGAAATCCTCGACCGGGATGCCGAGCCCGCGTGCCTGGTCCTCGGTCGCCGGCGAGGTCGCGACGCAGCGAAGATCGGTGAGCCCGCGGCGGGCGAGGGCGGGGAGCAGGTGGGCGACGGTGGAGCCGGTGCCGAGGCCGACCGTCATGCCACTCTCGACCAGCTCTGCGGCCGCCTCGGCGGCGAGGCGCTTCTCGTCGTCGGCGGTCACGGTTCCGCGACTCTATTCGGCTACCCTGGACAGCTGCGTCTACGACCCAAACGATCAGGAGCCAAGCCAAAAACATGACTGTCACGCCCACCCAGGACTACAAGGTCGCCGATATCGGCCTCGCCGAGTTCGGTCGCAAGGAGATCTCCCTCGCCGAGGTGGAGATGCCGGGCCTTATGCAGACCCGGGAGGAGTTTGGGGCGCAGAAACCTCTGGCGGGCGCGCGGATCACGGGCTCGCTCCACATGACCGTGCAGACCGCGGTGCTGATCGAGACCCTCGTCGCGCTCGGCGCCGAGGTGCGCTGGGCGAGCTGCAACATCTTCTCCACCCAGGACCACGCCGCGGCGGCGATCGCGGCGGCCGGGATCCCGGTCTACGCCTGGAAGGGCGAGACGCTGGAGGAGTACTGGTGGTGCACCGAGCAGGCGCTGAACTGGCCTGGCGAGGACGGCCCGAACATGATCCTCGACGACGGCGGCGACGCGACGCTGCTGGTCCACAAAGGCGTCGAGTACGAGGCGGCGGGCGCGGTGCCCGATCCCTCGACCGCGGACTCGGAGGAGTTCCGGATCGTGCTCGAGACCCTGACCCGCTCGCTGGAAAGCGACCCGACCCGGTGGACCAAAGCGGCCGCCGTGATCCAGGGCGTCACCGAGGAGACGACGACCGGCGTCCACCGGCTCTACCAGCTGGCCGAGGCGGGGGGCCTGCTGTTCCCGGCGATCAACGTCAACGATTCGGTCACCAAGTCGAAGTTCGACAACCTCTACGGCTGCCGCCACTCGCTGATCGACGGCATCAACCGCGCCACCGATGTGATGATCGGCGGCAAGGTCGCCGTCGTCTGCGGCTACGGCGACGTCGGCAAGGGTTGCGCGTCCAGCCTCCGTGGCCAGGGCGCCCGCGTGATCGTCACCGAGATCGACCCGATCTGCGCCCTGCAGGCGGCGATGGAGGGCTACGAGGTGCGCCGGCTCGACGACATCGTCGGTTCGGCCGACATCTTCGTCACCACGACGGGGAACAAGGACATCATCACCCTCGACCACATGTCGCGGATGAAGCACAACGCCATCGTCGGCAACATCGGCCACTTCGACAACGAGATCGAGATGGCGAAGCTGGAAAAGTCGGACGCCGAGCGGATCAACATCAAGCCGCAGGTCGACGAGTGGAAGTTCCCCGACGGCCACTCGATCATCGTCCTCTCCGAAGGCCGCCTGCTGAACCTCGGCAACGCGACCGGCCACCCGAGCTTCGTGATGTCGAACTCCTTCACCAACCAGGTGATCGCCCAGATGGAGATGTTCACCCGGCCCGAGGAGTTCCAGGCGAAGGAGGTCTACATCCTCCCCAAGCACCTCGACGAGAAGGTCGCCCGCCTGCACCTGTCGGCGCTCGGCGTCGACCTCACCGAGCTGACCCCCGACCAGTCCGCCTACCTCGGCGTCCCGGTCGACGGCCCCTACAAGCCCGACCACTACCGCTACTAGCTCGATGTTGACGGGCCGAAAAGCGCTGATATGGAGCGCTTTTCGGCCCGTCGACGGTTAGGGGCGGCCGGGGTGGACGCGCGGATCTGGGTCTCGGCGGGCGGTGCGGCGCCTCGGTCGGTGTCGCTGGCGGGGGAGCGGACGGTGGTCGGCAGGTCGCCGGACGCCGACTTGACCCTGGAGGACGAGGCGGTCTCCTGGAACCACCTGGAGATCGAGGCGCGCGATCAGGTGCTGATGGCCACCGACCTCGACAGCCGCAACGGCACCGCGCTCAACGGTGAGCCGCTCGATCGGCCGCGGCGCCTGCGCGACGGCGACACGCTGATCGTCGGCGGCCACCGGCTCGAAATCTCCACCGCCGGGAGCCCGACCCCGGTCGCCGCCACGGTGGCGGCGGGGGAACCGGGGGTGGCGCTGAACGAGGAGGAGCGGGCGACCGCCGCGGCACTGGTCGCCCCGTATCGCAGCGAGGGCGCCTTCGCCGGGCGGCCCGCGACGCGGGCCGAGATCGCCGCCGAGCTGCACGTCTCCGAGCGCACCGCCCAGCGCCGGCTCGATGCCCTGGCGGCGAAACTCGAGGTCGGCGGCGACGCCGGACGCGATCGCCCCCGCCAGATCGCCGCCCGCGTGATCGAGCTGGGACTGGATCGGCGGTAGGACCGGGGGCGGCGGGCCGGGGACGGCAGGGCCCGGGCGTCTCGGAGGCGACCCGGGCAGGCTGAGGCCGCCTCCGAGACGCCCGGGACGGGAGGTCTTCGGGGGGAGCCGGCGCAGGGACGGTGTCCCTGCGGGGAGACGTCGCAGGGACGGCACGTTGCAGGGGAAGGCGGCACGGAGATGTCGGGAACGGCACGGAGGCGCCACACATCCCCATGACCCCCCCGGGCAGCGTCCGACTTTACCTGCCATATATGGCAGGTAAAGTCGGACGCTGCCCGGGGCGCGGCCCCACACGTCGCGTCCCCCCTGGACAGACGTGACGTTCCGCGCGTCTCCCGCAGCTCTCCACGCGCTTCCTCCCGAGACCCGCAAGGAACCCGCACCCTCACTCCCCCCCACGGACCCGGCCATCTCGGAGGCGGCCTCAGCCTGCCCGGGTCGCCTCCGAGATGGCCGCGTCCCTCACCCGTCCCTTGCCGCCCCCGTCGCCCTGGTCCCTCGCCATCATCCTGGCCCGTTCCGGGCCAGACATGGCCCGATCGATGGCACGCGTGTCGTTGGCGCGCACGGCTCCGGATCCGAACATCGGTGACACCAATTCACCGACGCTCGAAAGGAGCATCAGATGTCCACTCGCACCACCATCCGCACTCTGTTCATCTGCGTCCTCGGCCTTCTGGCGCTCGCGCTGCCGGGCGCCGCCGACGCCGCCCACCGCGCCGGCGCGGTCGTCTTCTCGCAGTCCTGGACCGTCACCACCGAAGAAAACAAAGAAAAGAAAGAAGTCGAAGAAGGCGGGCTCTTCGCCGTCCGCGACGGCCACAGCAACCAGCTGACCGAAAACGCCGCCGACACCGAACCCTCGTTCTCGCCGGATGGCCGAACCATCGCCTTCGCCCGCGAAGGCCACATCTACACCGTGCGCCCCGACGGTTCCGGTGAGCGTCGCATCACCATCGGTAACGCGCTCGACTCGCGTCCCCAGATCTCGCCCAACGGGCGCATCGTCCTCTTCGAGCGGCGCGCCGCCGAAGGCGAACCGTCCCACCTCTACACGGTCCCGGTCGGTGGTGGACAGGCGAAGGAACTGGCCCCGGATACGGCCGAAGATTTCGAAGCCCGCTTCTCCCCGGACGGCAGCAAGATCGTCTTCGTCCGTCGCACCACCACCGGGACGCGGCCGAACGACGACCTCTACTCGGTGCGCCCGAACGGCACCGGCCTCACCCGCCTCACCACCACGGCCCGAGTCGACGAGTTCGACCCGCGCTACTTCGCCGGCGGCATCGTCTTCAGCCGCGGCAACCAGTCCGAAGGGGCGGCCGGTTACGCCGACATCTACACGATGAAGGCCAACGGGGCGAAGGTGAAGCCGCTGGTCGAAGGCGTCGGCTCGGCCTACGTCGAAGACGTCTCACCGCAAGGCCACACGTTGATCTTCCGCCGCGATCGCGGCCTCTGGGAGAAGAAGATCGGCCCCGGGAAGGCGAAGAAGATCGTCGAACTGCCGGACGGCTCGCAGACCAACTCGGTCTTCTCCTCGGACGGGACCAGCGTCGCGACGATGATCGTCGGCCACAGCCTGGAGCAGCTGGTCGGGTTCAGCCTGGTCACCGGTCGCCACACGACGCTGGCCAGCGCCTACGGCATCGAAGAGGGCGGCTCGGCGAAGATCGGTCCGGTCATCGACTGGCAGCCCGTTCGCTGAAGTGACGCCACCGGGCGGTATAACCGCCCGGTGGCAGACCTCGCCGTCGGTGACGAAGTCGCCGGATACCGGATAGACGCCCGCCTCGCCCGCGGCGGGATGGGCGTCGTGTACCGCGCCACCCATCTCGGCCTCGACCGGCCGGTGGCGCTGAAGGTGATCGCCCGCGAGCTCGCGGGCGATGCCTCGTTCCGGGAGCGCTTCCTGCGTGAGTCGCGGCTGGCGGCGCGGCTCGACCACCCGGCCGTGGTGCCGATCTTCGACTCGCGCGAGGTCGACGGTGAGCTGTTCGTCGCCATGCGCCTGGTCGAGGGCGGCGACCTGCGCGGGCTGATCGACCGCACCGGGCCGGTGCCGGCGGAGCGGGCGACGGCGCTCCTCGGCCAGGTCGCCGAGGCGCTCGACGCGGCGCATGCGGCCGGGATCGTCCACCGCGACGTGAAGCCCCACAACGTCCTGGTCGAAGGCGAGCGCGCCTACCTCTCCGACTTCGGCCTCGCCAAGACGATCGACGAGAGCGCCGCCTCGGCCGCCTCCGTGGTCGGCACGGTCGCCTACATGTCTCCCGAGCAGTGGCAAGGACGGCACGTCGGCCCGCCGGCCGACATCTACTCGCTCGGCTGTGTCCTCTACGAGTCGGTGACCGGGGTGGTGCCCTACGCCCGCGCCGACGCCGACCCGGCGACCACGCCACGGCTGCCGATCGGTCTCGATCGCGCGATCGAGCGCGCCACCGCCCCCCGTCCCGAGGACCGCTTTGCGACCGCGACCGAGCTGATCGACGCCGCCCGCGGGGCCGCCGCCGACCCCGAGCACCCCACCCACGTCCTCGACGCCGCAAGCGATCCCCGCCGCCCGGCAACCCGACCGCGGTCGACCTCCGTCAACCCGCCCGAAGCGCGGTCGACCTCCGTAAGCGATGAGTTGACGCAGGTCGACCGCGACGGCGCGAAGTTGACGCAGGTCGACCGCGGGGTGGGGAGGCGCGGCCGTCGGCGTCTGCTTCTCGGCGGCGGAGCGCTCGTCGTCCTTGCCGCGCTTGCTGCCGTCGTGCTCCTGCTCACCTCGGGGAGCTCCGGCCCCACCGTCGCCGCCCCGGTCGCGATCGGGAAGCCGCCGCTGCGGATCGCGGCCGGCTCGGAAAAGATCTGGGTGCTCTCCGAAGCGGAAGGGACGCTGACCCGGATCGATGCGGAAACCGACGAGATCAGCGGCGCGCCGATCGACCTCGGCCAGGGCGTCGCCGCGGTCGCCGTCGGCGGCGGCTCGGTCTGGGTCACCGACTCGCGCACCGGCGAGCTCCTCCGCGTCGACGACGAATCCGGCCGCGTCACCCGGCGGATCGACGTCGGCGGCCGCCCCGGCCCGCTCGTCTACGGCGGCGGTCGGATCTGGGTCGCCGACACCGAGGGCGCCGGGATCACCGCCGTCAACGCCAAGGGCGGTCGCGTCGTCCGTCGCCACCTGCCGCCGCACATCGCGCCGCTCCGCCTCGCCACCGGCGCCGGTGGCCTCTGGGTCTCCAACGCCGCCACCGGCACCGTGCGCCGCATCGACCTCGGCACCTTCGCCCTCGGCGCCCCGATCCCAGCGGGTCGCCGCCCGGCCGGCATCACCGTCGCCGACGGGCTCGTCTGGGTCGCCGACACCCGTTCCGACTCGGTCACCCGCGTCGACCCCTCCCTGCAGGCGGTCAGCGGCGCCCCGATCCCGGTCGGCGAACACCCCGGCGGCATCGACGCCGGCACCAGCGCCGTCTGGGTCACCACCTCGGGCGCCGACGCGGTCCGCCGGCTCGAACTTCCGTCCGGCGAACCGGACGGCGGCCCGATCGCGGTCGGCCCCGAACCGAGCGCGATCGCGGTAGGGCTGACCGCCGTCTGGGTCGTCAACGACGGTGACGGCTCGGTAACGCGAATCGAACCCTGAGGGCTAGGATCGTCAGCAGTGGCGCAGGATCTCGACCAGCTCTGCATCAACACGATCCGCACGCTGTCGATCGACGCGATCCAGAAAGCCAACTCGGGTCACCCGGGGACGCCGATGGCGATGGCCCCGGTCGCCTACCAACTCTGGCAGCGCCACCTGCGCTTCGATCCCGAAGACCCGATCTGGCCCGGCCGCGACCGCTTCGTCCTCTCCGCCGGCCACGCCTCGATGCTGCTCTACGCGATGCTCCACCTCGCCGGGGTGAAAGCGGTCGACCCCGACTACGAGGTGATCGGCACCGAAGCGGTCTCGATGAAGGACATCGAAAGCTTCCGCCAGCTCGACTCGAAGGCTCCCGGCCACCCGGAGTACCGCTGGACCTCGGGGGTCGAGACGACCACCGGCCCACTCGGCCAGGGGATCGCCACCTCGGTGGGCATGGCGATCGCCTCGAAATGGCTGCACGCGACCTACGACTCGGGTGGCGCCGACCTCTTCGACTTCGACACCTATGCGCTCGCCGGCGACGGCTGCCTGATGGAGGGGGTGTCGAACGAGGCCGCCTCGCTCGCCGGCCACCTGCGCCTCGACAATCTCTGCTGGATCTACGACAACAACCACATCACCATCGATGGCAAGACGCGCCTCGCCTATGAAGACGACGTCGCCGCCCGCTTCATGGGCTACGGCTGGAACGTCACCAGGGTCGGCGACGCCAACGACCTGGCCCTCCTCGATCGCGCCTTCGAGGAGTTCAAGCGCGAGTCCGACCGGCCGACGCTGATCATCGTCGACAGCCACATCGGCTGGGGCTCGCCGCACAAGCAGGACACCGCCGCCGCCCACGGCGAGCCGCTCGGCGCCGAGGAGGTGAAGGAGACCAAGCGCGTCTACGGCTGGCCCGAAGACGCCCAGTTCCTCGTCCCCGACGGGGTCCGCGAGCACTTCGCCGACGGCGTCGGCAAGCGGGGCGCCGAAGCCCACTCCGCCTGGATGCTCCGCTTCGAGTCCTTCAAAGCCGAGTCGCCGGAGCTTGCCGCCCAGATCGACGCGATGCAGCGCCGCGATCTCCCCGACGGCTGGGACGCCGCGATCCCCTCCTTCGAGGCCGACGAAGCGAAGGGGATGGCGACCCGCAAGGCCTCCAACCAGGTCGAGAACGCGATCGCCGCGCACCTCCCCTGGCTGATCGCCGGCTCCGCCGACCTGACCGACTCGACCTCGGTCCGCCTCAGCTTCGACGGCGCCGCCGACCTCGAGCCGGGCAGCTACGCCGGCCGCCAGCTCCACTTCGGCATCCGCGAGCACGAGTCGGCGGCGATCTCCAACGGGATGTCGTTGACCAAGCTGCGCCCGCTCTGGTCGACCTACCTCACCTTCTCCGACTACGCCCGCCCGGCGATCCGCCTCTCGGCGCTGATGGAGCTGCCGGTGATCCACCTCTTCACCCACGACTCGATCGGCCTCGGCGAGGACGGCCCGACCCACCAGCCGGTCGAGCAGATCGCCTCGCTGCGGGCGATCCCCGGCCTCGACGTGATCCGCCCCGCCGACGCCAACGAGGTCGCCGAAGCCTGGCGCCTGGCGGTCGACCGCCGCCACCAGCCCGTCGCCCTGATCCTCACCCGCCAGGACGTGCCGATCTTCGACCGCTCGAAGTACGCGAGTGCCGCGGGCGTGCGTCGCGGCGGCTACGTGCTCGCCGACCCCGCGGGTCCACTCCCATCGCCGACGGAGTCGGCGATGGGGTGCCCGAGGTGATCCTGATCGCCACCGGCTCGGAGGTCGCGCTCGCGCTCGCCGCTCACGAGGAGCTCGCCGGCGAAGGAATCCGCTCGCGCGTCGTCTCGCTCCCCTGCTGGGAGCTCTTCGATCGCCAGGACCAGGCCTATCGCGACGAGGTCCTACCGCCCGCCATCCGTGCTCGAGTCTCGATCGAGGAGGCCTCGACCCTCGGCTGGGACCGGTGGATAGGACCCGAGGGTGCAATGGTGGGTATGCACACCTTCGGCAGCTCGGCGCCGCTGAAGGACGTGATGAACGAGTTCGGGTTCACCCCCGACAAGGTCGCCGAGGCGGCCCGCGGCGCGATCGAGCGCGCCGCCCGGATCGAAACTTCGTAGCGAGAGAGAAGAAGGAGACAAACATGAAACCCACGCAGAAACTGCACGAGCTCGGCCAGAGCCTCTGGGTCGACAACATCACCAGGGACATGCTCCGCACGGGCACCCTCAAGGGGTACATCGACGACCTCTCGGTCACCGGCCTGACCTCGAACCCGACCATCTTCGACAAGGCGATCGGCGCGGGCGACTCCTACGACGAGCAGATCGCCGAGATCGGCGCCGGCGCCGAGGACGAGGGCGGCGCCGGGGTGAGCCCCGAGGAGAACATCTTCTTCGAGCTCGCGCTGGCCGACCTGCGCGACGCCGCCGACCTCTTTGCCGACGTCCACCGCGCCACCGCGGGGGTCGACGGCTTCGTCAGCCTCGAGGTCTCGCCGCTGCTCGCCGACGACACCAAGTCGACGATCGACCAGGCGGCGAACCTCCACGCCAAGGCCGACCGCCCGAACCTCTTCATCAAGATCCCAGGTACCCCGGCAGGCACCGAGGCGATCGAGGAGTCGATCTTCGCCGGCATCCCGATCAACGTCACGTTGCTCTTCGACGACCAGCAGTACCTCGCTTCGGCCGACGCCTACATGAAGGGGATCGAACGGCGGATCGAGGCCGGGCTGGACCCGGTGGTCCCGTCGGTCGCCTCGATCTTCATGTCGCGCTGGGACGTGGCGGTCGCCGAAGAGGTCCCGGCCGAGCTGAAGAACCGGCTCGGGATCGCGATCGGCGGGCGCGCCTACCGCGCCTACCGCGAGCTGCTCGACTCCGACCGCTGGATGCGACTCGCCAACCAGGGCGCCCGCCCGCAGCGCCTGCTCTGGGCGAGCACCGGGACCAAGGACCCCGACGCCCCCGACACTCTCTACATCGAGGCGTTCGCCTCGCCGTTCACGATCAACACGATGCCCGACAAGACGCTCGAGGCGTTCGCCGACCACGGCGAGGTGGGCGATCTGATGGACCCCGACGGGGGCAACTCCGAGCAGGTCCTGAAAGAGTTCGAAGCGGCCGGGGTCGACCTCGAGGCGCTCGCCGCCCGCCTGCAGAAGGAGGGCAAAGAGAGCTTCAACAAGTCCTGGGAAGAGCTCTCGAAGACGATCGCCGACAAGCGCGGGGTGGCAGCCGGGTGAGCGTCACCGCCGAGGGCTCGCTGCGCGAGGCGCCCGCCTGGGGGCGCCTCCAGACCCACTTCGCCGAGATTCGCCAGACGCACCTGCGCGACCTCTTCGCCGCCGATCCGGAGCGCGGCGAGCGCCTGGTCGCCGAGGGGGCCGGGCTCTTCCTCGACTTCTCGAAGAACCGGGTCACCGACGAGACGCTGATGCTGCTCGGCGAGCTGGCCCGCGAGCGCGGGGTCGAAGAGCGCCGCGAAGCGATGTTCCGCGGCGAGCACATCAACGTCTCCGAGGACCGCGCCGTCCTCCATGTGGCGCTGCGGATGCCGCGCGGGCGGTCGTTGATCGTCGACGGCGTCGACGTGGTCAAGGAGGTGCACGAGACGCTCGACCGGATGGGCGCCTTCTGCGAGCGGGTCCGCGACGGCGAGTGGCGCGGCCACACCGGCAAGGCGATCCGCAACGTCGTCAACATCGGCATCGGCGGCTCCGACCTCGGCCCGGTGATGGCCTACGAGGCGCTCCGCCACTACTCGAACCGGGAGATGACCTTCCGCTTCGTCTCCAACATCGACGG
>Ga0134125_10003074_pt1 | contig 19542 bp, 19 predicted proteins | sample KB31751_FD_96464 | JGI IMG/M metagenome (GOLD analysis project Ga0134125, IMG submission 96464) | Terrestrial soil microbial communities with excess Nitrogen fertilizer from Kellogg Biological Station, Michigan, USA - KB3-175-1 | ecosystem: Environmental > Terrestrial > Soil > Unclassified ... | reverse complement strand
GAGTCTCTTCTGAGTCAATCTATCTGGAGTTCCTGAAATGGCACAAGTTTGTGATATCTGCGGCAAAGGCCCGCAATTTGGCAATAAGGTGAGCCACGCGCACAACGTGAGCCGCCGCCGCTGGAATGTAAATCTGCGGCCCGTTCATGCGAAAGTGAATGGCGGCAACAAGCGCATACGCGTATGCACAACCTGCCTGAAATCCGGCAAAGTAACCAAAGCATAAGTTCATCTTTGGCAAAAAGTTCGAAAAGGCCTCTTGCAGGGAGGTCTTTCTTCCTGGGCGACCGAGATGGGCGTGGTTAGAATTTCAGGACGATGCCACCGCCCGCAAAGACATTTTGCAAGTGGTTGCCCAGAAGGCCGGTTCCAGCAAGTGAAGGACGTCCGGTAACGAAATCCCGGGCTTCGACGCGAAAAGACAACCTGGGCACTGGTGTTCTGAAATCGAGCCCGCCACCAAATTGGAACGCTCCCTTGGTATCCGAACTTGAGCCGACGCCGAAATGCGAAAATCCTGCGCCCGCGCTTACAAACGGAGAGATGGCTCCTTCGGGAATGAAATTAACCTTTACCGACGGCGTAAATACAAACCTGGAGAATTCAGAATCCCCCACAGGACTTACCTGGCTGTTTGGTGCAGCGATGAATGGAGTCTCAACAAAGAGAGAGGCCACATGCGCATTCACAAGCCGATGCGCAAATCCTCCTTCGACAGCAAACGATAGATTGACAGTATTTGTGGCAGTTGCGGGACAAACCAATATCGCTTCACAAGCCGGTGCAACTTTGGTGTTCGGCGAAAACATTGCCCCCACTGAGAGTGATAGTTCATTGCTCTGGGCAAACATCGCACCGTGGAACAGCAGGACCAGCAACAGACCGAAAATGGATTTGGAGTTCACGTTTTTTCCTCCTGACGACTTCTCCAGTTCACCCACTCCCACATCAAGCAAAGCGATAACATCGATTTCGCCCGATGCGTTCTGCGGCAGGCGTGCGGCTTCCACAGTAAACAACCACGTCGGCGAATCTTAGGTCAGACTCCACTCTTAATCAAACGCTAAAACTTCAGGACAATTCCGCCGCCCGCGAAGATGTTCTGCACGTGGGAACTGAAATTTCCCAAAGGCGACACTGAAGCATGACCCAGGATGAAGTCGCGCACCTCTGTGCGAATGCTAAGTACGCGCAGCGGCGTTCGAAAGTCTACTCCTCCGCCCAGTTGCAACGCTCCAGCATTGCCTGTGGAGTCAAGTGAGCTGATATGCGCCACTCCGCCCCCGACGCTGGCAAACGGCGATATGCTTCTTCCGGGCAGGAACTTCACGTGAGCAGAAGGCGTAAAGAAAACTGACGAGAAGTTACGGCTGAAGGAGGTTCCGGTTCGTGAAGGCGCATTAGTAAAAGGGAGTTCGACGTATAACGCAGCAGCTTTAAGGTTTGCCAGCCGATAAGCGAGAGACACTTGCCACGTAAAGCCCGATCCGATCGAAATTGTGTTGCTGGTTCCCTGTGGAATCGTACAAGTGATAGCGTTACTGCAACTCAGTGGTTCTTTGCCATCGGGGGAAACTGCCGCTCCCAGGGTCATCGAAACTTCGGTTTTTTGGGCGTAGACGGCAACGCCCGTTAACAGCAGGATTAAAAGAAGAGCACAACGACACCGATACATCGACATCTCCTTTCAATGCAGATGAATGAACGTCTTTGTACTGCAAAGCGGGTTTTCTGAGAACGTTACGCCAACGCGATTACGTCGATCTCTACTGCTACGTCGCGCGGCAGGCGTGCCGCTTCCACGGTAGAACGTGCGGGTGGCGCTCCCTTGCAGAATTTTCCGTATACCTCATTCATCTGGCCGAAGTCGGACATGTTTTTGAGAAACACCGTCGTCTTCACCACTTTTTCCCAGCTGCTGCCTGAAGCCTGCAGGATGGCTGAGAGGTTCTTCAGCACCTGTTCCGTCTGCTGCTCAATGCCGCCGCTGATGAGATTACCTGTCGCGGGATCAAACGCCACCTGCCCCGAAATGAATACAAAGCCATTGGCTTTGATTGCCTGCGAATAAGGACCAATCGCCTTCGGCGCATTAGGTGTGGAAACTACGTCTCGCGTGAAGCTCATTAGATTATCTCCCCATTCAATGACCGAGAAGCATAACAGAAGAGCATTGAGGTATCTCGGAACCAGCTAGCAATAGCCGTGTGAACTTCAGGTATCAGGATTGGTTTTGTTTGGGCAGTTGAAGAATGGCGGGTGTTTAGATTTTGTTCAGACGCTGCACGTCGTGGATGCCGGGAATTTTGCGCAGGCCGCCGATCACACGTTCCAGATGCTTCACATCTTCAATATCGATCACAATATCGATGGTGGCCTGGCTATCGGCGGTGCGGGCTTCAATATTTCGGATGTTGGTATTGTCATCACTGATGACTGCCGTAAGCTGCTTGAGCATTCCTGCGCGATCGTCGCAGAAGACCGCCAGTTTGACGGGATAAGTAGCCTTTCCGTCCTGGCGGCTCATCATCGCGGGCTTTGACCATTCCACCGCGATGCGGCGATCTGCTTCGTACATCAGATTGGTAACGTTCGGGCAGCTCACAGCGTGAACTGCCACTCCCTTGCCGCGAGTGACGTATCCAACAATTGCCTCGCCGCGAATAGGGTTGCAACATCGCGCGCGGTACACCAGGAGATCGTTATAGCCCTTTACTTTGATGGCGCCGCTGTCGGCACTCTGCCCGAAGACGCGTCGCATGACCGTGCCGAGGGTGCTGATATTCTTCGGTTCTTCCTGCGGAGGCTCTTCTGAAAGTCCAGGTGAAAGCTTGGCCAACACCTGGCGTGCTGAATACTTGCCGTAGCCGATTCCGGCCATCAGGTCTTGCCCATTCCCGAGCCCATATTCCTTGGCCATTTTGTCCAGCTCTTTGTCATCGAAGTCCTTGAGCGCGAGTCGGTATTTTCGGGCCTGCTTCTCCAGCAGCTTCTTCCCGATTTCAATGGCACGCTCACGCTGATGGATGTTGAGCCAGTGGCGTATTTTGTTGCGGGCACGCGTGGATTTGGCAAAGCTGAGCCAGTCACGGCTGGGATTGTGGCCCGGCTGGGTCATGATCTCAACCACATCACCATTACGCAGCTTATAACGCAGCGGAACAATGCGGCCATTTACGCGCGCTCCCACGCATGTGTGGCCAACCTCCGTGTGAATGGCATATGCAAAGTCCACCGCGCTGGCGTCTCGCGGAAGGATGACCACCTTGCCCATTGGAGTGAATGTGTAGACTTCCTCCGGGTAGAGATCGACCTTCAAACTCGATAGAAATTCACCGGGGTCTTTTACATCCTGTTGCCATTCCACCACCTGACGCAACCAGGAAAGCCGCTGTTCGTCTTTGGCGCTGACCGGGCTGCCATCTTTGTATTTCCAGTGCGCCGCAATACCCTCTTCCGCCATCTTGTGCATTTCCTCAGTACGGATCTGCACTTCAAACTGATGGCCGTCTTCGGTAATAACCGTGGTGTGCAACGACTGGTAAAGATTAGGCCGCGGCATGGCGATGAAGTCCTTGATCCGTCCAGGTACGGGTCGCCACATCTGATGGATAGCGCCAAGAGCCGTATAGCAATCTTTGACGGACTTCGTGATGATGCGAACCGCCAGCAGATCATAGACCTGGTCCACGGTGATTCTTTGGCGCAGAAGCTTCTGATGAATGCTGTACAGGCGTTTGATGCGGCTGTCGACTCGCGCTTCAACACCGTTTTCTTTCAATTTCTTCTGCAGAACCTTGACCATCTCAGCCAGAAATTTCTCGCCGGCTTTGCGCCGCGACTCCACCGCCGAGTGCACTTGCTCGTACCCAATTGGATCAACGTAGCGAAATGCCAGGTCCTCGAGCTCGCCACGAACTTTTCCCATTCCCAGGCGATGAGCAATTGGGCCGTAGATCTCGAGCGTCTCTCGCGCTACATTCTGGCGACGTTCTTCCGGCAGGTGCTGGAGTGTGCGCATGTTATGCAGGCGGTCGGCCAGCTTGATCAGCACAACGCGGATGTCATCCACCATAGCCAGCACCATTTTGCGGACGTTTTCGGCTTGGCGCTCCTCCCGGCTGGCAAAATCGATTTTGTCGATCTTGGTGACACCTTCCACGATATGAACCACGTTCTCGCCAAACTCCCGACGTATGTCTTCGTGGGTAACGGGGGTGTCTTCTATCGCGTCGTGGAGCAGGCCGGCGGAGATTGCAGTAGAATCCAGCTTCATGTCCGCAAGCACTAATGCAACTTCAAGAGGATGAATAAGATACGGTTCACCCGAGGCCCGCGTCTGGCCGTCGTGATGTTTGAGAGAGAAGTCGTAAGCTTTGCGGATAATTTCCAGATCGTCTTTGGGACGATTCTCGGCGACGTTCGCCAGGAGTTGCTGAAATTTGGCGTTCAGCAGCTTCTGCGATGCTGGCTGAGGGTTTGTCGCCATGGTTGATTATAGCTTGAATTAATGCAGCGTTAAGACACCTCAGGCGTGTGTATGCACGTAACCCCAAGTGAGAGCTACGATTCGCAGTTCATCGGTCCGCGCCTTAGCAGTTACTGCGCGCCTGGCCTGGCTCCGCCCTTGTGCTTGCCAGTGAGCAAGTCGACTTCAAAAGGAACCTCTTTGTCGCTGGTTGCGTCCCAGCCAAAGCCTTGCAGCAGATGATCACTGATAGCCGTGACTCGTAGCCCTTCCCAGGAGAGCCGCTCAGTGCTCCACGCAATTCCCTCGGGGCCGACGCCTGTAATGGAAGTAAACCCTTCAAACAGCAGGAGTTGTTGATCTCTCACCGTTCTCAACTCAACTACGGGACGTTGATCTACCCTGAGCCACTGGCTGGGATCGTTCGTCTTTACAACGTAGGCATAGCCGCCGGCGATCACACATACAGACTCAGGGTCGGGACACGAGCATATCGCATTCATCACATGGGGCGAGTCGAAGCCAGAGGCAAAGAACCCATACCAGGGCTGCCCGGCATGGGGAGCAACTCTTACATACACGCCGGAGCGATCTCCCTCTTCCAGTTCTACCGGGAAGTGGTACAGCTTTTCGAGCGGGTGCGCCAGCGGCGCCGATGCCAGAACTTTAGCGTCGTAATGGCGGGCGAAGGTGAAATCAAATCGCATCTGACCGCCGTGGAATCACCTCTGCCCTAATGCGGCCAGAAACTGCTGAACCCGCTCTGTGACGTTTTTAACGTGCGTTGGCAGCTGGAGCCGGCTACCTTCCTCAAGCAAAGGAACAAGCCTGTCAAAGTCAGGGCCCGAAGGGAGGCCGATCAATGCAATCCTCACGGGATGAAAAAGATCCTTTCCCTTGGTACCGGTTTCGGTCTTTACTTCATTCATGATTTGCTTGAAGCGCTCGGGTGTCAGGGACGACTCTGCCGTCGCCCGGCTGGCAAACCCTTCGATCACCGCGCGTGTTTTAGGCGCTCCCAGCACTTCCGCGTTTTCGGGAAGGGATATTGCCTTCGCAGGATCAAAGTGGAATAGAATCCCCGCGCGCTCCGGCAGTTGCTCCATCCGGTCAACATACGGCGCGAAAAGATCAATGACCTTGTCCGCCCAGGTTGTGACGTTTCCATTCAAACTTGCGGGCAGCAGCTCTGCGCGTCGCAAAAAGCCGATGCCCATCTCATGAATGACTGACGACGGACTGCTCTTAATGTAATGGCGGTTCAGCCAGTTCAACTTCTCGTTGTCAAAGATGGCCGGCGCGGAATTGACCCTTTCGAGAGAAAACTCTCGAATCAGTTCAGCAGTGGGGAAGATTTCCCTATCGCCGCCGGGCGGGGCCCACCCGAGCAGGGCGAGATAGTTTGTAAGTGCCTCCGGAAGAACTCCCATTTCGCGAAAATGTGAAACCGAGGTTGCACCGTGCCTCTTAGAAAGCCGCTCCCGGTCCGGCCCAAGAATCGTAGATAGATGAGCAAATTTTGGCACTGGCAAACCCAGTGCTTCATAAACAGCAACCTGCTTGGGCGTATTGGAAATGTGGTCATCGCCGCGGATCACATGAGTGATTTTCATATCCGCATCGTCAATGACTACCACATAGTTGTAAACCGGCATGCCACTGGAACGAACGATGATTGGGTCGCTGACTACTTCATTGGAAAACTCGACAGAGCCACGAACAATATCTTCGAAACGGATCGGGTGTTCGGGAATCTTCAGCCGGACGGCGGCGGGCTTGCCTGCCGTACGTCGACGTTGCACCTCAGCAGGATCGAGTTTCCTGCACTTGCCGGAGTAAATGGGCTGGCGTTGTTCGGCCAGCGCCTGCTGGCGTTCGCGCTCCAATTCCTCGGCGGTACAGAAGCAGTAGTACGCTTTTCCTTCATTGATTAGACGTTCTGCATAGGCTCGGTAGACCTCCATTTTGTCGGACTGCCTGTAGGGAGGATGCGGTCCACCCACGTCCGGCCCTTCATCCCAGTCGAGCCCGAGCCATTTCAGATCAGCCAGAAGCTGCGTTTCATAACGCTGTTCGCTGCGTTCAAGGTCAGTGTCTTCGATGCGAAGGATAAATGCTCCACCGGTTTTACGAGCAAACAGCCAGTTGTAGAGCGCAGTGCGCACGTTTCCAATGTGTAGTTGGCCGGTAGGCGATGGAGCAAATCGTACTCGTACTTTGCTGTCAATAGCCATTCAAATGATGGTAACAAATCATCAGGGTTGCAGAAGTGGGGAACAGTTATCGCGGGGCATCTTGTAACGGGAAGAAAAGTGGCTGCTTCAAACCCAAGTTGGTCTTGTCACGAAGTAACGTCAATCCCAGGGCGAAATCGCGTCTGAGGGAGGTTGACCGCTCACTCTGACCAGAGTCCTTGTAATCCGATCATGCCAGCTGAATTGGTCCTCGTCTACGAGCGACCACGCATAGCCAAAACCGAGCGAAAGCGCAGAAAGGATGCAGGCCGCTGCACGCCATCGGCGAGCTCTTGCATCCAGCGCCTTGCCTTCAAATGTTGCGAGTTCAAGCTGCGCGAGGCGCATCCCGGGAGTTCCTTTCCCGTAAACCAGAAAAAGGTATTGGAAAAGCATCCATAGAATGCCCCCGACGCACAGCGCGCAGAGCATAGCTATGCGTGTATGCGGATTGTCTTCGGCGAGACTGGTAAATGTGAAATTGAAGATGACCGCCGCCAGAACAACGGCTGCGATGTCGACAGCGCCCGCAAAAAGTCGCGCCTGCAGTGCAGCCGGCTGCGGAATTACCTCGCTCTCCATTTTCGCTGCGCTATGGCCGGGCTCCAGACGGATGTCTTCGAAATTGGGAAGCAGATCCATCTGCGTGGCCACAGGTTGGGGCTCGAGTCGCTCAGATTCAACCGCCACTCCCGCGTCGCTGGCTGGTTCCTCAATTACGTATTGTGCATTCTTTTCCGGTTCTGCTGAATAGACGATGCGAGGGGGCAACTCCTCGGCTTCAGCTGACAGGTCTTCCGCCAGATTGTTTGGGGCTGGAGTGATTGAGCGCGGGAAGCGAATTACTTTGGGGTACGAAGCTGCAATTTCCTGTTCCGGCTCTGCAGCATCCAGCTGTCTATCCATCGGTAACGCATATCCTTCGAATGAACTGCGGCGGAACCGCTCTCGAGTCACGGGCTCCTGTGTAACTGATATCGCTTCCTCTGCCGAGAAGTCGAATTCCATCGCGCCTTCCGCGTCACTGTGCTTGCCGCGGCGGGCCCGATGTTGCTGCACCCGTGAAACCACCTCCTTGCGCCAGTTTGGGTCATGAGGAGCACTTTGTGTCATGGGCGCTGACAGCTCTCCCCGAAACTCTGGTTGTTCGACAGCTGCCATGGAAAGTGGAATACTCGTCCGGCCATGGCTGCACGGGGACTCGTTGCCGCAGATGGGGCAAGTCATCGGACGGATTGTGAGTTTCGCCAGGAGCAGGGAAAAGTCGCATCCCGATTTTGCTTTTCTAAAACTGGCCGTGTTACCTTGCCCAGTCCGATTCTTTCTACGGCATGCGTTCCCAATCTACATTTGTTATCACAGCGGGGGTACTTTGTCATCTGTTTCTGCTCATGCCGCTAGTGATGAGCCAGGTGCAGAATACTCCCCAGGCACAGACCGGCGCTGAGCAGGAAAGCGGATGCCATCTGGTGCTCACGGCACCCCCGGTATTTCAAAAGAACCAATCCGGAGCTGCGACCGCGGGTAACAATCGGACACCTGAGCCACGGAATGCAAGCGCGTCTTCCAAAGTCAATATCACCGAAAACGAGCCCGTAACCATTGATGCTGCGGAATGTGAGAAGGACGGCAGCGTCTATCGTTTAAGGGGTAATGTGGGAATTACCTTCAACGGCTTCACGTTTCACGGCGACAACGTAACGTATGATTCCGAGTCAGCGGAAGCCACCACGACTGGCAACGTACAGCTCAACGGCGGTCCGCGAGATATACACATTGCTGCAAGTCACGGCGTATACAACGTTCGCACCCGGACGGGCAAGTTCTACTTCGTAACGGGCACTACCGGCGCCAGTTTTCAGGGCAGGAATGTGACACTCACATCATCCAACCCCATTGCGTTCACCGGCAAAATGGTAGAGCAGACCGGACCGGAGGAATATGTTCTGCACAACGGTTCGGTGACTTCGTGTGAGCTCCCGCACCCGAAATGGACTTTCAACGCGGCCAGGATTATCCTGCGCGTCGGCGATTCGGCCAAGGTTTATAACACGACGTTCAGGCTGAAAGGTGTCCCGGTGGTGTATTTGCCCTATGCATCGCCGCCGGTGGAACGACTGGGCAGAAAAACCGGCTTTCTCATCCCAACCTTTGGGACGTCCAGCACCAAGGGAACGATCGTGGGTGATTCTTTTTACTGGGCCATCAACCGGAGCATGGACGCGACGCTTGGCGGAGAATATCTTTCCAAGCGCGGATGGTCTCTCCAGGAGAGTCTCCGCGCGCGGCCCAGTGACGACTCTTATTTGAACTTTAATTATTTCCAGGTGTTAGACCGCGGTATTGTCCAGAACGTGCCGCAAACGGTTAACGGCGTTACCAAATCTGTCCCGCAAACCGTAAACCAGGGCGGTGAGGACATCAAGCTGAACGGGGAGCAGAGTTTTGCTCACGGGATTCGCGGCGTGGCCTCACTCGAATACCTGAGTTCCTTTCTTTTCCGTCTGGCGTTTACGGAGAATTTCTCGCAGGCCGTGGATTCCGAGGTCAACTCCGTGGCCTTCCTTTCCAAGAGCGTGGGCGGATTTTCATTCAACGGATTTGGCTCGCGTTACCAGAACTTCCAAAGCACAAACGCCGGCGATGCCATCACGATTCTGCATCTGCCCGCGGTCGAATCTTCCGGAGTTGAGCAAAGGATATTCAACTCTCCTGTGTATTGGGCCTACGACGTCGATGGCGAAGGGCTGCGGCGCAGTGAACCGGGATTTGTCACAAGTGGCGTCGTAGGCCGGTTTGATATTGCGCCTGTCCTCTCTCTTCCGCTGTTTTATCGTGGCTGGACGATACGTCCCGAGGTACAACTCCGCAATACTTCATATACACAGCAGCAGGAGCCAGGTTCAAGCATTGCCGGAGTCACACCGATAAACAATCTCTTGAACCGGCGCACGATTGATACCAGCGTTGAGCTGCGTCCACCCACCCTTGCCAAAGTTTTCGAAGGTGAAGTAGCTCACCGGAAAATAAAACATACCGTTGAACCCCGGCTGGTTTACCACTATACGAACGGAGTCAATAACTTCAATTCCATCGTTCGCTTCGACGAGAGGGACATTCTCAGCAACACAAATGAAATTGAATACGGCCTGGTGCAGCATCTTTACCTGAAACATGTCAGCGAGGGTTGTGAGAGTGCGGGCGCATCCGACCAGGCTACAAACGGGGAAAACGGGAAAAACACGCCATTATCTAACAGTGGTGCTTCCAATGCGGCATGCGCGCCTGCTGGCGCGCATGAGTTCGTGAGCTGGGAGCTGAAGCAGAAATACTTTATGGACCCAGATTTTGGTGGGGCGGTGGTGGACGGAAAACGCAACGTTCTAAGCACCACCGTCGATTTCACCGGTATCGCGTTTCTCACCGAACCACGTCGCTTTTCCCCTCTCGTGTCACGTTTACGGATCCGCACCAGCACAAATAGCGATTTGGAATGGGAATTGGATTATGATTCGAAAAAAGGCCGGATTAATTCAAGCACCGTCTATTCCACACTACATTTCGGAAATTTTCTTATTCAGGGCAGCCATGCCTTCCTGCAGGACCCGGGAGAGACTGTCTTTGTGGAAACCACTCCCAACGTGTTCACCCCACTTCCCCCCTGTGTACCCGGAGTTTTCAATAGCCAGGTGCAGTGCGTACCGTCTGTATTCGACCAATTTCGAGTGCTGGTGGGCTATGGTAACCCGGTCAAACGCGGATGGAGTGCTGCTGTCAATGCGGGCGTGGACTCAGAGTTTAACCTGGTCCAGTACTCCGCCGCACAAACAGCTTATAACTGGGATTGTTGTGGCGTGCAGTTTGAATACCGCCGCTTCTCGCTGGGCCAGGTCCGTAATGAGAACCAGTACCGTTTTGCATTCACCCTCGCGAACATTGGATCGTTCGGCAACCTGAAGCGCCAGACTCGGCTGTTCTAATCACGGACGCTGCCGCTCCATGCGAACACGCCCTTCTGCCATCTACGGTTAAAATAAGGGGATGCTGGACATCAAGCAGCAACGGCTGGAAGAGATCCTGGCGCGACTGGGACGGGTGCTGATAGCGTATTCCGGCGGAGTTGACTCAGCATACCTTGGTTACGTTGCCCATCGCGTTCTGCGTAATGACATGATGGCCGTGATTGCCGATTCGCCCAGTCTGGCTCGCGCTCACTTGCGGGACGCTACGGCGTTTGCTCAGGAACATCGGATTCCGCTTCAAATAATCCAAACAGCGGAAATGGAACGACCAGAATACGTCCGCAATGACGTTTCCAGATGTTTCCACTGCAAGGACGAGCTCTTTCGCGTATTGGAGGCGTTCGCGGCCGACCACGGGTTCGAAACCATTGCTTATGGAGTGAATGTTGATGATCAGGGCGACTTCCGTCCTGGCCAGGCAGCGGCCCGGCAGCATGGGGTTGCAGCTCCGCTGCTCGAGGCAGGCCTGACGAAGAAGGAGATCCGCGAGCTGGCCCGCGAAGCCGGTCTCCGTGTCTGGGACAAGCCCGCGTCCGCTTGCCTGTCATCGCGTATTGAGTATGGAAGGCCAGTCACCCCGGAGGCCTTATCGGCGGTGGAACGAGGGGAAGAGGCACTCCGAGCCCTTGGCTTCCGGCAGTTTCGAGTGCGCTATCACGGGGAACTTGCGAGAATCGAGATTGCCCAGGATGAACTGCCACGAGCATTAACCGTACCGATGTTTGCCGAACTCACGCGGACATTCAAGGCGCTGGGATTTACCTTCGTTACCTTGGATACGGAAGGTTTTCGCTCGGGGTCCATGAACTCCTCAGTAACCGTTCAGCCGTTGATAAAGCTTCTTACCTAAGCGTCTCAGAGCAGCGGCATGAGATAATTTCCACAAGCAAATTTTTCATTAAGGTGGTTCTTTTTGGTAACAAAAGGCCGTATCTCCCTGTTGGTTCCGGTATTCCTGGTGCTCTTAGGAGCGGGCTGCAGAGCTCAGACTTCAAACGCGACTCCTGCCGCTCTCTCTCCTGACACTGTAAGGCGCATTCAAACCGAGATTCGCTCGCGTTATCAGGTGCCACCCCAGATTGATATATCAGTCTCCGCTCCAAAGGCCGCCGATATCCCGGGTTACGACGCTGTTGCCGTGACAATCAGCGGGGCATCCCATACCAGCACGTTTGACTTCCTGGTTTCCAAAGACCGCAAAACGCTTGGCCGGCTGGAGACGATGGATATCTCGCAGGACCTGATGTCAAAGATTGACTTGAAGGGCCGGCCGGTGCGCGGCAATGCCAATGCCAAAGTGACCATTATCAATTATGACGATTTTGAGTGTCCTTACTGCTCGCGCATGCACGCCACATTCTTCCCCGGTCTTTTGAAAACCTACGGCGACAGAATCAAGATTATCTACAAGGATTATCCGCTGGTTGAGATCCATCCCTGGGCCATGCATGCTGCCATTGACGGAAATTGCCTGGCCGATCAAAACAACGAAGCGTACTGGGAGTACGCGGATTACGTCCATGCAAACCAGGGAGAGATAACGCCCAGCGGTCAGGGTCAGCGTAATTGGTCAGAATCCTTCACCAAACTGGATACGATTGCCAAAGAGCAAGCGACGAAACACAATCTTGATCAAAAGAAGCTTGATGCCTGTGTGAAGAAGCAGGACGAGACCGCGGTTCGTGCTTCCATGGCCGAAGGAGACAAACTGGGTGTGGACTCCACGCCGACGTTCTTCATCAACGGTGACCGCCTTGCTGGCTGGGTACCAGAGGACCAGGTACGAAAAATCCTTGACCGGGCCCTGGTGGCGGCGGGTGAGCAGGCGCCTACGTCGACCGCAAAGAAGTAGCTAAGCGGATGAAACTCAGTTATCGTACTTTAGCGGAAATTGCCAGGGAGGAATGGTTGGTCCAGGCGACTAAACAGTGGCGACGTGTATCTTTTTTCGCGGCCCTAAGCCTTCTTGCGGCCATCTCCGGATGCACCGGATGTGGCCGCGATGGGTCGGGCCAGGATGTGATGGCGAAGGTGAACGGATACAAGGTCCTCCGTTCCGAAGTCGATAAGAGCTACAACGTGCAGATTGCGGGATCACCGCAAAAACCGACGTCGGCCGAAGAAGAGGCCCTCCGTCTGAACATTCTTGCCCAAATCATTGGCGTGCAACTCCATCTGCAACAGGCGGAGAAACTGGGAGTGGTGGCCACAGATGATGAAGTAGACACCAAATTCAATCAGATGAAAGCTCCTTATACTCAGGAGGAGTTTCAGAAGAAACTGAAAGATCAGGGGCTGACCGAGGCGGATGCAAAGCAGGAGATACGCCGCAACCTGACGGTTGAGAAGCTGCTGAACAAGGAAATCGCCTCTAAAGTTACCATTTCTGACGCTGATATTCAGAACTACTATGCCCAACATAAATCCGATTTCAATTTGATCGAACCGCGTTATTTCATGGCGTCTATTCAGGTTTATGTGCGCCCTCCCGGGCAGCCGCCTGGCGACAAAGGTCAAACTGAAGCCCAGGCAAAACAAAAAGTCCAGATGATCTACAACCGCCTGGAGAGCGGAGAAGACTTCGGAACGGTGGCCTCTCAATGGTCTGAGGATCCTGACACCGCACACAATGGCGGCGAGATGGGTCCCGTTCCTGAATCACAGCTGAAGGGGACTGATCCCGCAACTCGCGACGCCGTCCAGAAACTCAGGCCGGGGCAGTACAGCAACGTCATTCCGCTGGTGAACCCGGAAACACATCAAACCGTTGGTTACAGGATTGTGAAGCTCATCGGCAAAGAAGCAGCGGGCCAAAGGGATTTGAATGATCCGGCGGTTCAACAGTGGATCAGAAACCAGCTGCGTACCCAACGCGAACAACTCTTGCGGGCCGCCTACGATGAGGTGTTACGCGACAAGGCGGAGATCCACAACTATTACGCGGAAGATGTGATGAAAAATACGGCTCAGAAGTAAAGCCGGCTTACTCCACTTCAGCAAGGGATTGTCCGGCCTCCACAGCGACGCCCTCTTTTACATTCAATTTGCTCACAATCCCCTTCTTTGGTGATTTGAGCTCGTTCTGCATCTTCATCGCTTCAATCACAACCACTCCCTGGCCGGCTTCGACTGCGGTACCAGCATTGGCCAGGATACGCACAACTTTGCCGGGCATGGGCGCGGTAATTTTTCTTGGGCCACCACCATCTCCCGCTGTCGTGCGGCGTGAACGAAGAGAGCGCGGGTCATGCACCTGCACAGGGAAACGTTGACGCCCTACAACAATGTTCGTTTCTGGCCCGGTACTCTCCAATTTAACTACGTAGGATTTCCCATCAATCAGGAGCGACAGAGTGCCACTTTGTGTCGCAACAACATCTAGTTTCATCTCCCGGCCATCGAGTTTGCATCGCCACTCTGCGCCTTGTCTCGTCAATTCAATGCGGTGAGTCTTGTCCCTGACTGTTACGTCATAGATCATTCGCTGCGCACCCCTTCCGTTCGGGCGGTGCGCTTCCATTGCGATGCAGGACAGCTGCTGTTTGACCCGAGTTTTGCGTTTTGCCCGTTTAGCTTTACAGTGCTGGTGGCGGAAAAGAATACTGCGGACAGGGCAGCGATATTCGTCAATGAATCCAGCGTGCTGTCACTCTCGTTTGCGGCCGAGACAAGCAAACGATCAAGGAACCCGGTATCAATGCGTGCAGCTTGAAAGTCGGGATGGTCAAAGATCCGGCGGAAAAGCGGCAGGTTGGTTTTTATCCCGCCAACAAAATATTCATCCAGAGCACGTCGCATGCGTGCGAGGGCGGATTCCCTGTCGGGGGCATAGGCAATCAGCTTGGATAACATCGGGTCGTAATCCAAGGGCACTGTCCAGCCTTCATACACGCCGCTGTCCTCGCGAATTCCAGGCCCGGAAGGCCGCAGGAGCCTCGCAATTTTTCCAGGCGATGGAAAGAAGTTGTTATCAGGATCTTCTGCATAAATTCGACATTCCACCGCGTGGCCGCGCAAATGTATATCCTCCTGGCGAAATGGAAGCTTTTCTCCAGTGGCAATGCGGAATTGCAGATGGACCAGATCTAAACCCGTGACCAACTCGGTAACCGGGTGTTCGACCTGCAGGCGCGTGTTCATCTCGAGGAAGTAAAAATTCCTGCGCTCATCCACAAGAAACTCAACTGTGCCTGCGTTTGTATAGCCCGCAGACTTGGCCGCCTGGACCGCCACGGCACCCATCCGGGCACGCAGGTCTGGGTCTACGACCGCCGATGGGGCCTCTTCAATCACCTTCTGGTGTCGACGCTGGACGGAGCACTCGCGTTCGCCGAGGTAGACTGCATTGCCATGCTCATCCGCCAGGACCTGAATCTCAATGTGCCGGGGATTCTGGATATACTTTTCCAGATAGACTTCATTGTCGTTAAACGCCCGGAGCGCTTCGCTCTGGGCGGTTTCAAAGGCGGACCGAAGTTCTGGCGCAGTGTGCACCAGACGCATACCTTTTCCGCCCCCTCCTGCCGCCGCCTTGATCATGACCGGGTAGCCGATCTGCGAGGCAAGCTGCTGAGTTTCTGCGAAGGTCAACCCTCTTGACGATCCTGGTACAAAGGGAACTCCAGCTGCTTGCATTGCCTGACGCGCGCGGGTTTTTGAACCCATCAAATCCATGGCTGAAGCAGGAGGGCCAATGAATTTAATGCCAGCGTCTTTGCATGCGCGGGCAAATTGTGCGTTCTCCGAAAGAAATCCGTAGCCGGGATGAATTGCCTCAGCGCCGCTATTTCGGGCGACGTCAAGCATTTTGGCAATATTCAAGTAGGACTCACGAGCCGGCGCCGGGCCAATGTTGTAAGCTTCGTCCGCCAGGCTTACGTGCAGGGCGGCACGATCAACATCGGAAAACACAGCAACAGAAGCGACTCCCAATTCGCGGCAGGCGCGAATCACCCGTACCGCAATTTCACCGCGATTTGCAATGAGCACTTTTCCGAACATAACTTGGACTACAAACCTTTGATTTTAATGGATTCAGGACGGCGCATCCGTCGGGTTCACAAGAAAAAAGCCCCTCCCTGAGGAGGGGCTTCAAAAAATGTAAGCAATGCTATTTTTTCTGGGGCTGCTGGCTTTGTCCAGAACTCTGGCCTTGCTGACCTTGAGGCGTATCGAGCACGATGCCACCCTGGTTCTTCTTGGCCGCTTCCTCAGCTTTCTTCTTGCGAGCAGCCATGGCCTTGTCACTCCATTCGTTGGCCGTCTTAATGAGATCTGCGCGAGCCTGAGCATCGTCGCAAGTCATGTCACTGGCTTTGCGGCGATAGAGCAGATTCATATATGCCATGGCGTCATCGTAGTCTTCCCTCTTATCGATGGCCGTCTGGAGCATTTTCATGCCTTCATCAATTGCGGCGCCGTCTTTAGCCTTAAGCTGGTCACACCATTTCTGACTGCCTTTTCCCTTTAACTCATCGTCTACCTTCAGGCTGTTCGCAGCCTTGAGGTCTGATGCGTCTTTATAGGACTGGGTCCAATCGATTACGCCGACGGAATAATAAACTTCCGGATCATTCGGATCGACATCGATGGCTTTCTTGTAGTACTCGCGGGCCTTGTCCCAGTCTTTCATCTGCATGTAAAGGAAGCCGATCCCTTTGAGGCTGTTTATGTTCTTTGGGTCGTTATCAAGCACCTTTTTGTATTCGTCAATAGCTTGGTTCGCATTACGCACATTGTCAGGCGATTCAACACCTGGAACGTATTGCTGCGCATAAGCGGTTGCCAGGTACAGCTTGGCTACCTTCAGGTCACTGTCGAGAAAAACAGCGGTCTTAAAGTGTTCAATGGCCTGCTCGTAATTTGCGCTTCTATAGGCCTTGACCCCCTTGTTCAGTTGGTCGCGCGCTCTGAGTTTGTTGCACCCCGCCGTGAATAGCAGCGAGGCGGCAATGGCTATGACCATCGCCAATCGTGCGCATGTTTTCATTTCATCTGGCTCCCTTGCCGGAGTTGGAATCTTTCTGTCGGGACAATTTTTCTTTCAGGCCCCTCGTTCACGTGAATACTGCGATGAGCAGAGTAAACCGTCACTGGCCAGCTTCAATTTTGGCCGTGATCAACCCCACTTTGTCGACCACCTGTGTCCCGCGTGCGATATCGATTACTTGAGCGACGTTTTGGAATTCAACGTCCGGGTCACCCTTGACGAACATGACACGTTCAGCACGGGTCTTGAAGATATCTGTCAGACGGCTACCGAGATTATCCCAGCTCACCTCTTCCTGATTGATCTTCAGCTTGGGCTTTCCTTCGTTACTCTGGAGGACCTGCACTACCACCGTGCGATCATTGGGCGGTGGCGGCTGGTTTGGCGGTGGCGGTTGTGGCACCAGTGCTTCCAGGCCCTTCGGGGTCAGCGGGGTAATCACCATGAAGATGATTAATAGAACAAGGAGCACGTCGATCAGCGGAGTTACGTTGATTTCCGATGTCTGACCGCCGCCGGAACCTCCCATTGACATTGCCATAACGTTATATCCTCGTATGAATTGCTTGTGGTCACTCGACCCGTGGCGCTCGTATTTGTCGTAACGCGAGCGCCAGGATCATGCTTGTCGTTGCCGCCGCAAGCTCTGCATCGGCAATCTACTGCTTACTGTCTTTTCTGCTCCGTCAGCAGGCCCAGTTGATCGACGCCCGCCGAGCGTACGTTATCGACAACTTCCACTACAGCTTTGTATTTTGCGCGGGCGTCCGCTTTTACATAGACGCGCTTGTCCACCCGGTTTTCTACGCGCTCTTTGACCTTATTGGTCAGTTCATCCGGGCCAACCTGCTGCGTGTCAAAGAAAATGCGGCCATCGCGCATGACTGCCACGATGAGCGCGTCTTCTTTGTCAGCGTCCGGCATCTGTATTGGATTTACTGTCTTTGCAAGATCAACGGACTGGCCTTTCTGCAGCATCGGCGTGATCACCATGAAAATGATGAGCAGAACCAGCATCACGTCCACCATAGGGGTCACGTTGATGTTGGAGTTGACCTTGGCTCCTTCGTTTCGAACGACTATTGACATGGTTTGCTCCCCGGCTTATCGCCGAACCGCGTTCGTCCGCTTCAGGAAATAATCCACTAACTCGCTGGAGGAGTTATCCATCTCCACGTCGAAGGCTTCAACCTTACCGGTGAAATAGTTGAACATCATGACGGCCGGAATGGCCACAAAAAGACCAAGAGCCGTGGTCACCAGTGCTTCCGAAATTCCGCCTGCCACTGCGCCCAGACCGGTGGCCTTTTGCTCGGAGATTTTACGGAATGCATTCAAAATTCCAATGACGGTTCCGAGCAGACCCACGAAAGGAGCTGTAGAACCAATGGTTGCCAAGCCGCCTAAACCGCGCTTCAGTTCGGCATGGACAATGGCTTCAGCACGCTCCAGGGCGCGCTTGCTGGCTTCAATCTGTTCGCCGGGAATTTCCGTGGAGTCGCCGTGCGCTTTGAATTCCTGCAGACCAGCCGTAACGACTTTGGCCAGATGGCTCTTCTTGTTGCGCTCTGCCACGCGGATCGCTTCATCGAGCTTGCCTTCGCGCAACGCGCCGGCAACAGCAGGAGCGAATTGGCGTGATTGTTTGCGAGCAGCGTTGAAGGCGATCCAGCGATCGATCATCACGCCGATCGACCAGGCTGACATGATGAAGAGAACGATGACGATGGTGCGGGCGAGCCACGCCATCTGCCGCCACAGTGAAATCGGGTCCCAGCCGATTCCACCTTCATCGGCTTGAAACATCAGGTAGGCCATCACGATGTGGGCCTTAGCGAACACAAGAGTTGCTAGATTTGCGACAAGCATGAGTTTTTTGTTTTCCTCCTCAGAACTTTTCAGAACGTTTTGCGGCGTAGGAGCAACCACGAGCCCGGCCAGGAAAGGCTGCCTGGCCCGGCAGGGAACGGGATTTCTCGTTACCTGGGATCCATGCCGGCGTTTGTGCCGGACTTAAAATTTTCGTCAGGAATCGACCACTCCTACATCTTGAAACTGACCTTGACGGTCGTCTCCACTTCCACTGGTTCCCCGTTCAGCAGGTAGGGTTTGTACTTCCACTGCTTAACGGCCTCCATGGCAGCCTGGACGAGAATAGGATGCCCGCTGACCTGATGAAGGTTTTCGATGGTTCCATTCTTGCTGATCGTAGCTGCCAGAACCACATCCCCCTGGATATGGGCGATTTTGGCCATCTGCGGGTATTGAGGTTCGACTTTCCTGAGCAGATTGCCCTCAGCAACGCCCTGCGAGACACGCAGCTTTTGCGGTGCCGCCACCTTGGGAGGAGGAGCACTCGAGCTGATGATGCCGCCAATAACGCCCCCAGCCTGGCCCCCGGGGACTCCGCCGACCACGCCACCCGTAACTCCCGTAGATGGAGGAGTCTCCTCTTCCTTGACCATTTTGATCACTTTAGGGATCTTGCTGGGTGTACGCAGTTCGCCATTCACCACTTCGTGCTGGATCACTTTCTGGACTGGTGCAGCCGCCGGCGGCGGGGGCGGCGGCGGTGGCGGTGGTGGCGCCACCAGGAATGAGTTGAGCTGGTGCAACGGCAAGGCTTCCGTAATCAACAAAGGAAGCAGGATCAAAAAGCCAACCACGACTATTTCAATGATGAACGAAACCGTGGTTGTGTACTTTTGGTTGGTCCGGATCTTGCCCCCGGATTCCATTAAGCTGTCTTCAAACATCCCTGTTCTCCAATCCTAGGGGGACTCTTCAATTACATTGGACACCGGGACTGCCTGTTTTGCTCCCGAAATG
>Ga0134125_10003073_pt1 | contig 19548 bp, 26 predicted proteins | sample KB31751_FD_96464 | JGI IMG/M metagenome (GOLD analysis project Ga0134125, IMG submission 96464) | Terrestrial soil microbial communities with excess Nitrogen fertilizer from Kellogg Biological Station, Michigan, USA - KB3-175-1 | ecosystem: Environmental > Terrestrial > Soil > Unclassified ... | reverse complement strand
TGGACCGAGCCACCGACGATGATCTGTCCCGAGACATTGTGTTTCCGAGTGGACGTCTGACTGACCGAGCCTCCAAAGACAACCTGACCCGCTGGTGTGGAATTGCGGCGGACCGATGCCTTGACCGAACCTCCGAGAACAACCTCACCGCTAGGGGTAGCATCGAAGCCCGAGAAGGGGATGGTGACCAATGTGAAGACGCTACCGCCCAGCGTGACCTGTCCTGAAGGCGATCCCTTATGGGACACCCGAGAGCCAGAGCTACCACCGAGGATGACCTGACCACTGGTGGTGGTTCGACGGGTTGTCTTAGAGGTTACGCTGCCCCCAAGCTTGATTTGGCCCGAAGGCGTAGAGCGTGTTGCACCCCCAGTCTGTGCAGATGAGTTACCACCGAGTAGAACCTGACCACTGGTGATGACCTTATGGGCGATACCCATGGATAGGGAGCCCGAAAGAAGAACCTCGCCGGATGGGGTGCTACTGGCCGCGATACTGGCATCAGAGGAGCCTCCGAGAGTGACCTGACCTGAGGGGGAGACGTTGACGGTGGATCCACCTGTAGCAGGTGCGATTGATACGGCCGAGATCACCCATGTCGCACTGTTGGCGTTTGTGTACGCCACCGCGGTGGATGCTGGTGTGGCAACCGTCTTGTATTCGGACGGGTTGCCGTTTGGGGAAGGTCCTGCGGTATACCCAGAACCTAAGCTGATCGAGGCGGCAAAGCTGATCGTCAACCCGAGCAGCAGCGCGTTCGCGGCGACGGTGGTGACGTTGATCGAGTAGCCGCCGGTGCCGCCGGTGCCGTTCCCCGCGCCCGACGCGTCCTCGCCGCCAGAGGTAGCGGCACCGGACAGCTCGAACAGCCAGATCTCCCGCTCCGTCGTTGACGGAGAGGCCGTGAGCTGCGGCGTGCACGCCCCCCCGTTGCAGTTCTGGCAGATGAACCACTGCGTCCGGAACGAGTTCGTCGACATCGTCGCCAGCGACCCGGCGATCGCGGTGAACGTGTTCCCCGCCGCACCGAGGTCCGAGACACTGAACGTGGCGCTTGAGCTTCCGGCTGCGACTCCGACAAGCAGCGTGTTGCCTGCGGTGACGCTCGACGCGAACGCCTTGCTGAGCGTCGTGCCGCTGGTGGTGGCCTGATTGCTGGTTGATTGGACGACCGCGATCGCCATGACCTACGGTCCGATCGTGCCCTGGTAACCCATCGTGCTGAGCACGCCGCCACCCGTGACCGGCTTGTAATAGTCGGCAGGCGGTGGAGACCACGGCGACCCGTCAGTCGGGGTCCATGTCGTGGACTGCCACGACGGCGTCCATCCCGTCACGCTGCCGGTGCCCGAGGCGCTGCTGTCCTGGGAGACGTTGTGATCACAGGTGGTACAGGTCCCGAGGCTGTAATCCCCGACACCAGCAGAGTTGTTATTGACCGAGATGTTGTCCTCGACAGTGAAGCCCGTAATCCCACCCGCACGACTGAAAAGACCACCAGAGGTTGCCTGCGCGAGGTTGGAGCCGATGATCGTATTGTTGCTGAAGGTAACTCCTGAGTCTGAGTTGCTCGAACCGTTCCCGTCCAGCCACATAGCGATAGACGGGCAGGTAGAGCCGCAGGTGGTGTCCTGGATATCCAAGTTATTGCTCGCCTGGGCTGTGGTCACGTCTCCATCGTCACCCCAGAGAATCTCCTGCGCGCGAGAGTCGGAGTGCCAGATGATGTTGTTGTCGAACTCGAAGTCAGAACCGCAGGCATGCGAGACGTTATTGTGTGCGCCAGCACTCAACGACGCCGCATTGAAGGGCCCCTCGAAGACGTTGTTGTCAGCGATGAAGCCGCTAACGCACTCCGTCTGCGTGTAGTGGTTGTCGATCGAGCCACCCTGCCCAATCCCTGGTCCGCACACATTGTGGCTGAACGTGATATCTCCCATCGAGCCCGTACCGGCGAACCGCAGGCAGTAGGCGGTGTGGTCGATCTGGTTGTACTCGACGTCCAGACCCGTGCTTGTGAAGCCGCTGTTTACGCACGAGTTGCACGACTCCACGGCGTAGCCTGAGAAGTTCTCGATCGTGTTGTAGTAGACCTTGTCGCTGTTGTCGCCCTCGCGAAAGTCGATCGAGCCGGTCGCATTGAGTCCCTCGATCGTGAGGTTGGTCATCTGCGCGGTCATCTGCACTCCCGCGACGGTCGCGCCACCCGGCGTGGCGGAGGCGAGCGTCACCCCTGGACTCTGCGTCACGCTGCTTGTGACGGACATTTGCCCGTAGGTGCCGCTGGCAAGACAGACGGTTGAACCGGCCGGCTCGCTGTGAAGGTCTGAGGCGGCGGTGGCCACCGAGCTGACCGTCACCGTACACGACGGCGTGGGAGCTGCATCGGTGCCCACGACGGTCGCTGACGGCGGGCAGGCCGGGGAGACGTAGGTGCTCGTGTACAGCACACCGACATCGCCGGTGCTGTCGTGAGGCTGGATGCCGAGCACGAATGTCGAACCGCAATCCATGCCCACTATGGCGTAAGGCGAGAAGGTGTCTGCTATCTGCGTCCCGTTGACCGTGACGAAGTAGCCAGACACTGTGAACCCGAACGATCCCCCCGAGGACCAGCTCATCCTCAGGCCGTAGGGTCCACAGTCGGCTGACGCGCAAGTCTGCGCCTGACGAACGATGCCCTTGGTCTTGGGCACCGGGCGCGCATGCAGGGGGAGCGGAGTCAGCCGGATGGCGACGTGCGGCGCCGCGGGACTCTTCGGATGTGACCCCTGACGATCGCATCCTCCGAACGCCAGAATCAGGAGGAGAGCGAAGACCGGGATGAGCGTCGCCAGACGCCTCATCTCAACTCCCGGTCGTAAGGAGAGGCGTGACGGTGAGGGTGGTGTTGTTCTGCGACATGTCCACAGGCGTGCCTCCGGCCTGTAGGTTCCATGCGCAGTAGGGGATCCCAGAGGCTCCCGTCCCGAGGCTCGGGGTGCTCAGCAGGACGACGCTCTTGACCAGGGTGCCCGACGTGTCCGTCGAAGCCCATGTGCCGGTGCCGTACTGGAGGTTGCCACCTGAGGGGGTCGGCGCGACCATACTGGCACGGACGTACCAGGATGCCGACATCTCGGCGATGCTGGCAGCACTGGTGACGGCTGTACCCAGGTGGGAGATGAAGTCCGAGACGGCGTAGGTCGAGAGGGCGAAGACCGCCGCGGAGGGCATGCCCGCCTTGATCGGTGAGCCCTGGCCAGCCTCGAGCATGCTGTTTTCGCCAGCGGCGAATGCGATGAAGTCTGGCATGGCCTACTCGGCCTTACCGCGGCGCCCCTTCTTGGGAGCGTCGTCCACCGCTGCGACGTCGGCGGCATCCACAGCCGAGCCCTCTGCGATGAGGGTGGCGGCGGCGGCGTCGTCGATCTCGAAGAGCTCTCCCGCGGCGATCGGGGTGCCATGGTGAAGGAGCCGCGTGGTGGCGACGAGCTCAGCCATGGAGGTCAGGAGATGACGGAGGTGAGCACGTACCCGGCGTCCGGCGCGACAACCCGCTCGTCTGTCCGCTCCCACTGGCGGATGTAGTCGATGTCGGGGTCGTTCTGACGCCAGCGGCTCACGAGCGGAGCCGTGTGCTGGAACTGGTAGCAGACGCTCGGGGTGCCCCAGGGCGCGCCGTTCTCCACATAGAGGAGACGAACGTGCTTGCCCCAGATCTCCGACTGCGTGCCGGTGGCCAGGCCACCATCCGAGTCGGGAGCCGAGTTGGTCTGCGGACCAAGGGGGATGATGACCCGCATTCCGTGGATCATATCCGGCAGGATGCCGATGCCCTCGCGGATGGCCTGCTGGCCATTGACCGTGTAGAGCATCTGCCCGCGGAAGGTGTCGGTGCCGTGCTGGGTGGCCAGGTTGTAGGCCACCGGATACGGCACAACGAGCACGTTCGGGTGCAGGCCGATCGAGTTGTAGATCGCCAGTGAGGCGGCGCGCAGGTCGGCCTCCGGGTTGGAGGTGCCGGTGTCCCACTTCGCGGACGGGGTGGCCGAATTGCCCGAGGTCAGTCCACCCTGGCCGTTCACGGCCGCGCTGGAAGCGGGATCCATGAGCAGGTTGGCCAGGCGAATCTCGCGAGAGAGCGCCATGCGCAGGGACAGGAAGTCGTTCTTGCTCTGCTCCAGCTTGAGGGCAGGATGCGCCTGCATGCGCTCCAGGTCCGTGATGGACACCTTGAGGCCGTACTCGGAGCACTTGTAGAACTCCGTGCTCCAGGAGAAGTCGATCTCCTTGGACGGCGTGCGGTCCTTGACCAAGTTGTCCGGGTCGGAGCGGAACCAGTCCTCCTTCTTGAAGACCGGGTACTGGCCGCTCAGAGTCTGCACCGGGAACCGGCGGACGAGCTGGTCATAGATGAAGCCGTGCGGGACGTAGCGTCGAGCCAGGTTCGTCAGAACCGGATCGATGATCTGGAGGGCGTTTGCGCGGTTGAGTGCCATGGTTCAGGTCCCTCAGATCAGGCGTTGAACGAGCCCGTAAGGCGGGGCTTGAAGTAGAGGGTGAACAGGGCGCCGGGGACGCCCGCGTCGAGCGCGATCCCGTGGCTCCACTTGGCAACGCCAGAGGCGATGGACAGCGGGCCAAGCTGGGCGATGGTTGCGACGGACGAACCCTGCGCGACCGTGGCAACTCCCAGCGTGGCGACTGTCAACTCGGCGCCGGGGCCGAAGCTCGCGCCAGCGATCGCCTTGACGATGTTGCCCTCCTCGCGGACCTCGACCGGCTGGGGCTGCATGAAGTCATGCTGGTCGCCGTAGTTCAGGGCGGCCGTGGCCTCGCCGTTGTAGCCGAAGGGCCGATCGTTGCATGATCCGACCGGCGCGCACTGGAGAAGTGAACTTCCCGCCAGGAGCAGGACTCCGGTGCGGGGGATGATGTTGCTCGCCGGGCGAACCGGGAGCTGGAAGTTGGGGCGGATGATCTCGAAGGCCATGTCAGACCGTCACTCCCTGCTCTGCGAGTTGCAGAGCCGCCTCGTAGGTGATGCCCTTGGCCTGCTCGAGCGCGACGGCCGCGCTGTGGATGCGTAGGGCGTCGGCGTCGATGCCGAGGGGGGTGACCTGATCCTGGAACTCCGCGGCCAGCTCGCGCGCCGAAGCGTCGAGGTTGGCGGGCTCCTGGCCCGTGCCCAGCGGCGTCATGTTGACGACCGGCTGAAGCTCGGAGAGCGTCTTGAGGGCCAGCTCAGAGTTCTGCTCGTAGATGGCCTTGAAGGTGTCCTTCTGCGCCGGGACCACCTTGCCCGCGGTCTGGGCGAGGCTGAAGGCGTTCTCGAACTTGGACTCCTTCAGCTCGGAGGCGGCGGCGCGGCCAGCGGCGGCGTCGGCCATGAGCTGGGTGATCTGCTCACCAGTGAGGGTCACTGAACCCTCGGGGGCGGCGGGAGTCACCGGAGGCTTGGCGGTGTGCTCCTTGAGCTTCGAGAGCACCGTGGCCTCGTCCGCGCTCTCATCCAGACCGAGGTCTGAGAGAGTCACGTTGAAGGTGGTGAGGAGAGCGGTAAGTTCCATCTGACGATGGCTATACGCACTGTGCTGCTTGCCTGTGTCGCCGAGCACACTGTTCGCCCGCGACCTGATTTCCGCAGCCTCCTGGGAGGTGATATGACCAGCTCGCTGGGCGGCTCCCACGAAGGCCAGGGCCAGTCGCGCGTGCACCTTGTCCCCGGGCGGGATGGGGAACATGTGCTTGGTCTTGCCCCCGACCTTCTTGACCACGACGGCGTGCTTCTTGCGCGAGGCGTCGGAGATGTCGAGGATGTGCGGCGCGATGTCGCGCAGGTGCTCCTGGGCAGTCTGGTCCTCATTCTCATCGCCATCGGGCCAGTCGAGGTCGATGTCATCCTGCGTCAGGCCGGCGTCGTCACCCGCCTGCTTGGCGAAGGCGAACTCGGTGTCCTTGGACAGGTTCACCGTGGCCATCTGGAGGAACGGTCGATTGGTCAGCGCAATGCCGACCAGGGCGGTGCCGACCTTTGAGCCCGTCTCGGTGGACAGGTTGTTCGAGTAGCTGGGGGAGATGTAGGCGTAACGACGCTCCGCGATCAACTCCTTGCCGAGGACGTTCCACTCCACCAGGCCCCACAGCTCCTTGTCGTCGCCGCGGACCTCGAGCTTTTTGACCCAGCCAACGGCCTCGGTCTCACCCTTCTTCTCGGGGGAGTGGTCCTTGTCGACGGGCAGTCCGAGGTGGCCGTCCGCGAGGGAGACCTTCTCGAAGTTCTGCATCCACCGTGCGAAGTCGGCGCGAGTGATGGTGAAGTTGCCGTACCGCGGGTCAGTGAACTTGCCGGTCTTGGCGACCTGGACCCAGGAGGTTGCGGCGTCCCCCTCGGACAGGGAGGTGGGGGCATCTACGAGGAAGGCAACGCCGGGCATCACCTTCGGCTATCCGCAATCAGTCGAGGATGTCCTCACCCTGGCAGAGGAACTCAAAGGCGGCGATGATACTGCGAAGCGAGATCCTCTCGCGCTTGAGCGTGAAGCAGTTCTCCACGATCGCGTCCTTGTCGGTGCGATGCGCCACCCGGAAAAGCCCGAGGCGATCAGGGCTGGTCAAGTAGGCGTTGCGCTGTGTCCGAGGGTCCAGACGCAGCATCTCGGGAGTCACTATCTGAGCCATGGCGCCGGTTGCGGTTGTAGTCCTGGTTGTAGCGCTTCACTCGGTCTGCGTTGGCCTGCTTCCACGCGCGAGCGTGGGCAAGCTGGCGCTCGTACTGCTCAGGCTTGTAGTCGACCTTCTTCGATCCCGATGGCATGTCACGACTGAGACATCGGTTCGGGAATCAGGAAGCATCGGCACTGGTTACCGTGCTGAGAGAGCGTCGACTCACAGCTCGGGTTGGGCGGCTGGTGCTCAGCAAGCCATGGGTCATCGAGCGGGCGCACCTGGCCGTCGTCGGCGTCCATGCAGTTGCCGCACGTGTTCTGGTCGAGGATCGCGGTGTAGACCACGCCCCATCCAGGCAGTGCCGGGGAGTCGCCGCCGATGGCGTCGAGGATCCGGTCTGAGCGGCCCAGGTTGAACGAGGCCGGGACATGGGTTCGGCCGGCCTGCTTAAGCGCAGCCGTCCCCGCGCGCTCTGCGTGCCGCTGGGCGACACCGGGTTGCAGACCGGCCATCTTGGCGTGCGTGTGCGCGAAGTGCATTGCCTGGATCACCTCGTCGTGGGCGAGGTTGGCGCGGTCTGCGAAGTGCGCGCGAGGCGTGAAGGCTGCGAGCTGGTAGGCGAGGTCCGAGGACTTGCGCTCGATCTCGTCAGAGACCGTCTGGGCACCGTAGTTGTAGCTGGCGCCGAGCGCGTAGCTCAGATCCCGGCGCAGGGGCTCATGCCCGGTGACGGTCTTGCCCGCGGCCATCTCGCGGGCGATGTGGCCAACGTGCAGGCTTCCGGCGTCGACCGCGCGCTGAGGGCCGCCGTCCAGGTGGTCCTCGATGCCGTCGAGGTCGCACATCAGCTCATAGGAGGCGGCGGGCCTCCAACGAAGGCGCTCCTCGCCTGGCATGTAGCTCGGCTCGTTCATATCCACCGCCGAGTGCTGACGAGAGTCATCAGGCTTCGGTGAAGACTTCTTGTCCTTGGCGATGGCGCGCTGGGTGAGCACGTCGTGCGCGGAAGTCGGCGGCGGCGGCTTCATCACGACGGGTTTGGCCGACGTGCTCGACGTCGCGGGCTTTGCGGCCGCCTTGGCCTTGTTGTCGACGCCCTTGGTTCCGGTCTGAGAGCCCCCCGTCGTGGACCCTGCGGGGCCGTTGGTGCCCGCCGGGGCCGAGCCGCCGCCGTTCTTGCCCATCATCACCTCTCGGCGCAGAGAGTCGTCCAGTCCCCCGCGCTCCTGCACCGCCTCCGGATCGGCCGGGGGCAGGTCAGCACGATCACGCAGGAAGTCCTCGAGCGTCTGATCGGGGAGCATCGCGCCGACCTGGACGAGCTTGAGCACGAAGTCCGCGAGCTCCGACAGCGTCGTGGTATCCACGAGCGACATGTGGACGCGCGGCATCGTCTTCGCCTTGGGCCTGTTGTAGGCCATGAGAGGGGCGACGAGCTGATCGCGGATGATGTCCTCGATCAGCGTAGTGAAGCCCTCCACCGAGAGCATGAACGGGTCCTGCTCCAGTGCCGCGGCGCGGTCGGCCGTCGTGAACTGGGTACCCGTGCGCAGGAACTCCGCGATGAAGGCTGCCGAAATCTTGTTGGTGTGGTAGGTCAGCGATGGCATGGGATCCCGGCCCGTGCCGTGCGTACCCGTGGTCATCCACTCCAGAAGCCATCCGCCGGAAAGCTGGCCACCCGAGGAGGTGCCCGCTGCCTTGGGACCGGGCATCAGGACAAACCCCTGGGCATTGGAGCGGATGTTCATCAGCACGGTCTCCATGGCCTCCATCTGCTGATCGGTTGCTCCCAGCGGCGGGTAGCAAACCGGGATGCCGAGTGCCTCGCGCTCCTGGGCGATGGCATCCATACGCTCGATGGAGTCTTTGAACAGCCAGTGCTTGTAGGCCGGGCGGAGCATGCTCTGCCCTTCCCAGTTATCGCCTTCGGCCCCGATCCGGTAGTAGACCATGCAGCTCGCGGGGATCCAGACGGTCTGCCGGTAGTCCGGCATGCGCGTGTCGGTGATGATCGAGGCGTCGGCTGTGCTGGGGTCGCCGTTGACTCCAGCATCGATGGACGTGGCGTCGGCGTCAGACGGTCCCTGGAGAACGGGGTTACCCGTGGCGACGATGTTGGGGCCTGCGACCACCTGGGCGCGGGGGACGGGCAGGTACTGCTCTATGGCCTCCAGGCTGCCCCAGGCATCCTGCTTCCAGCGGTAGATGGTACGCGGAAGACGGAGCTGGAGCGAACGCGGCACGGTGACCGACTGGCCCTCGTAGTCGGTGACCTCCCAGACCTGCTCAAACGGGGCGAACCCCGAGCGGAACAGTACCGGCAGGCACTCCTGTAGGTGCCCGCGGAAGTTGGGCGTCATGTTCTCGAACAGGGCCCAGCGGACGAACTCGGCGTCGGCTACCTGCTCTTCGTCTGCCTGGGAGCCACCCGCGGGCGACACCTCCCAGGTCCCAGCCACGATGGGGTTCATCACCAAGCGCACGACCTGCCAGACGTCGCCATCGGTCTTGTACATCCGGTCGAAGACCTCCAGGCCCTGACGGCCCTGGAGTGCGGCGTTCAGCTCATCGAGCTGTAGGAAGCCGTCGACATGCCCTCGGCCGGAGACAGACAGCGGCTCCGCCTGTGGATTCACGGGCGGGGCGCCGATCTTGCGTATGCGATCGAGGAGTCCCATCAGGTGGGGCTATCCGCGACGATTCAGCCCAGGCGATGGTACTTGCTGATCCCGACTCGATGGTGCTTGCCGTGGTCGGGGTGATGGCGCTTGCAGACCGGGTGTCCGTGTTCTGGATGTGGATGCCAGGCCGGCTTGTAGCAATGCTGGACGTGGCACTCGTGCCTGCGGAAGAACAGGATCCCGGCGACGGCCCAGCCGGGGAGCGAGACGATGAAGCTCCCGGCGATGCCCGACCAGAAGTTGTAGCCCTTGCAGCCCCGAATGGAATCGGCGGTCTTGTAGCTCTCGCGGCAGACCGCCGTGGCGAGGGGATGCCAGAACCAGTCTGGAAGGAGGAGATGGGCGATGATGACCAGGAGGAGCGCCACCAGCCATATCGAGAGCAGCACTTCGAGGTAGAACAGGGCGCGTCTCATTGCGGCGGCTCGATCCCCAGGTGCTTTTCGACACGGCGCTGGTGTCGGCGCGTCTCCTCACGGTGGGCAGCCCACTTCACGTAGGCGAAGCCACCGGTGGGGATCAGCGCGAGGATGTTGGGCCACACCTGGCCATAGGGGAGGCCGAAGTAGTAGAGGAATGCGTGCCACATCAGATCTTCTCCTGCTCAGTGGCGTACTTGGTCGTGATGTGCCACCACTTGCAGTGGGGGCATTGGTAGGCCCTGAACTGCGCGTATCCGGGCCGGTCGGCCTGACTCCAGGCAAAGTGGAGCGCCGTGGCCCGGGTGCGGTAGCGCACCTTGCCCTGTACCTTGCATCGCTTTGCTTGGTGGGGTGCCTTGGCCATGGGTCACGAGAAACTCAGCTCAGAGCCTCGAGGGGGGGGCCAGTGGACGGTGACGCTCTCACACCAGTAGACCGTCGACTTCCCATCACGGTCGCCCCCCGGCCAGGTGAGCAGACGCTGGCACACGTAGTGGCGCACGACGATTGCCGGGAGTAGCGAATCCTCAGAGCTGAGCACGCAGAGCATCGCCCACCATCGTCATTCCAGGAGATCGCTGCGTCCGCCCTCCAACTCCACTATTCGGATTGAGATTGGGGAGAAGCAGGGCTGCGTAGCTCACGGTGTCCACGATGTCGTCATGGGTCGCGTTGGGGAAGCCGGAGAGCTGCTCGATCGCACGGATAGTCCATTCTGACTGCTGGGGCAGATAGATCCGGTGCTCCTCGGTCCTGGCTACGGCCGGGAGAGCCCGCGCCACCTTGTCAGTGTTAGGCTCCAGCCTACTGATCGGTAGCCCTTTGCGGAGCAGCTCTTGGATGACCGTGAGTCCGAAACCGAGACGCTCAACCCCGACCACCGCGGGACGCCACTGCCGGTACTTGCGCTCCACGAAGCCTCCAACGTCCAGGCTTTCGAACTTGACGGACTCCATGTCGAGCCACACAAGATCATGATGCGGCGTGACCGCCCAGGTGGAGACGACAGTCTCATCCGATTCCTCCTTGCTCGTTCCCGCCACGTCGACGGTCTGGAAGATGATCCCGAAGTTCGGATCGAAGGCAAAGTCGCCCCCGTTGGCCTCGTCGCGGATGAGGCGCAGCACCCCGGGAGCGATCCCCTCGTAGTAGCGCCAGTTGTGGCGCTTGAACAGGTTGCCCTCGGCCGGCGCCGGGCGCTGCTGGTACATGGCCCCAAACCAGTAGGAGCCCATGGCGCGCCGCGTGCGGTCCAGGGCCTCCTCGTTGAACATGTCGGGCCAGAGCGCCTCGCCGACCTTGCGCCCGAGCCGATCGCGCCACGTCTTGGCATCCTCGCCCTTGGGCAACTCGCAGATCCCGGGGAAGTTGATCAGCTCCCACTCCTCCTCGTTGTCGGCCAAGAACCTGCCCGCGAGGTCGTCCTCGTGCCAGCGCGTCATGACCAGGATCACCGAGGCGTCGGCCTGTAGGCGCGTGCGAGCCGTGGACTTCCACCAGTCGTGCTGGGCTTGCCGTATGACATCTGACTGGGCATCGACGGCGTTCTTGATCGGGTCGTCGATGATCAGGAGATTCGCCCCCTTGCCCGTCATACCGCCGCCGACACCGGCCGTGTTCATCTCTCCTGACCGTAGAACCTTGCGGCCCCCGGACGGGAGTACCAGCTCCCAGTGCTGACCGCCCTTGGCCTCTTGATCCACGGACAGGTTCCAGAGCTCAGGGCCCACCGACTCCATCACCTCTCGGCTCGATCGTCCCCACGATGCGGCGAACTGGTCTGAGTAGGAGGCCAGCATCACCTTGTGCTCGGGGAACGTGCCCAGATACCAGGCCGGTGTGAACCGGGAGATCAGCTCGGACTTCCCATGGCGCGGAGGCATGGTCACGATCAGTCGCGAGTTCGGCGTGACCGCGGCGCCCACCACTTTCTCGGACAGGAGCTTGAGGTGGGGAGCCATGATCCAGGCGCCCTCCGAGTAGTACCAGGCCAGGCCCGCGGGCGAGGAGCGGGCGAGGAGCCGATTGTCAAGCGCCATGGCGGGACTCGCTATCCAGGACCCGACGTACCTGCTCGGCGCACCACGGCCCGTCCCAGCTCGAGGAGGGATACAGGCGGCGCATCAAGAGCACGAGGAGGTAGAGGAGCATCACCTGGGGCTATCCGTACGCGGATTTTTTATATAAGGCTACCGGCTGCCATCTCGAATCCTGGAGCTTATAAGGAGTCGGGTCGTCCCTGCCCCCTAAGGGCGCATAGCAAGTGCGGCCGGGGGCACCCCTCTCTTTGCGTCGCCGTAGCGGCGCGGCGAGGGGCCGTGGGCGCCAAGCGAGAGGCAATTCGCCCTCCCGTAGCCAATTGGCCATGAGGGCACGGGAGAAGGCTCGAGAGCGTTGGCCGGCCTCATACGAACACGCGTTTGCGCTTGACGTGGCTACCCGTAGCCGTCATACTTGCTCTACGCAATCGGGAAGGGACACCGAACCAAGAGTCTCCCCCACCGAAGCCAACATACAACCACCAGGGATCGCGGTTAGCGATCCAAGACAGAAAGGACATCGCTAAGCGCGATCCCCCACCCCACAAGGAGGGGACAATGTCATACCGTGATGAGACGCTTGCAGGCCAGGAGCTGACCGAGAAGGAAGCGGAAGCCCTTGCCATGCATGACGCGGGCGCGTCCGATCAGGAGATCGCCGACAAGATGGGTTACGCCAGTGCCAATGGCGCAGGCAATGTCCGTCGAGTGGCCATGACCAAGGTCGGACGTGGAAGTGAAGTTCGCCAGGGTGGTGGCGGCGGCTCAAGCCGCACCAGCACTCCCCGCAAAGTCTCGGCTTCGCAGATGATCGAGGATTCGATCGAGCGGACCAAGGCGGAGATCGATCGGCTGGGCACACGCCTTCATGAGGCGCGTGAGCAGGCCGACATCAAGCCCGCCGATCTGGTCAAGGCCGAGAGTCAGCGACTCACCGAGCTGGTCCAGCAGGCCCAAGCCAAGCTGGACGAGTTCAACGGACTCGACAAGCCCGCGCGTGATGAGTGGGTCTCCACCAAGCGAGATCAGGCGAGCAATCGCCTGGCCCAAATGGAGCAGGCGACCACCGAGGCGATCGAGGCCAACCAGGCCGAGCTCACCAAGATGGAAGCCGCACTCGAAGCGATCCGGTCCCTGGAGTCGTAGTACCGAAGTGCCAACCCTGCCAGGCCTCATCTCCTGGCAGGGCCCTCATTCCCCCATAGATCCAGTTACAACCACCCAAAGGAGGACACCTTGCGTCCAGACGATCCCGATGGCGACTGGGGCACCGATGGCGGAGCCTGACGTCCAGCGCTACAAGGAGGCCAAGGAGACCATGCTCCGCAAAGCCGAAAAGTTCGATGCCTGTGGCCGACGTGGCCTGGCAGAGGCTTATCGGCGCGCGGCGCGCAATCTCCAGGCCGACCACTTCCAGGCCATGGCAGACGCTGCGGCCGAGCGGAGCTAGTCGGATGCAAGGCCAGGCGTCCATCGCCTGGCCTAGCACCCGCCTAGAAGCGGGAAGGACACCAACCCCAAGGAGGGCGCTTCATGCGCACATACCGTCTGGGCCGTTTGCTCGTCTGCGAGCACAACGGCAAGGTCTTCGTCATTGGCAAGGCCTGATGCGCGCCATCCTGTCCACCATTCTCGTCTGGCTTGAGATCGCCAGCGAGATCGAGTCCCAGGGTCGATGAATCCTGCGATCATGTCCAAGGCGGCGATGGCTTCGGCCATCGCCGCTCTGGCGCTTGCACCTTCGGCCAGCGCTCTCACCTTCGATCTGGAGCAGACGCGACACCTATCGCCTGTCCAGGCAAGTGCGATCGAGCGCGCCGTGAGCTTCCAGGTCAATCGCCAGGTCGCCAAGTTCTGGCCCGGCGCCCATGCCTCCTTTGCGCCTGACGGGATCCCTGTCTACGTGACCGATCAGGCCTCCACCACCTTCCACTGTGGCGCAGTCGACGCAGCCTGCCACACCATTGCGCCTGCCATCTACGTCTCCTGGACATACCTATTCGATGTCCAGGATTCGATCAGCCATGAAGTGATCGAGACTGCGACCGATGAATCCGAGTCAGGCCATGAGATCTGCGACCCTGTCGAAGACCAGAGCTATCGAGGCCTGTCTGGCGTGACCCTCTCGAACTTCGTCACGCCGGCCTTCTACTCCCACCAGCCAGGACCGAAGTCCTTCCTCAGTGCGAGGCGTCTGGCTCGTCGGAAGAGGTCGCCTCGATAACAGGCCTCACCTTGGACACCTTTTCCAAGGCCTCATGAAGTAGCCTCACCGCCTCGGGATCCTGAATAAGCGCCTGCTCATCCAGAGCCGTCGAAGTGCCTGTCTGCTGATTCTCGATCGTCTGACGCTTGCGCCAGCGATCGGGAAACCTGCGCTCCAGGTAGGTCATCGCAGCGGTCCACTGGTCTGGCATATGCTTTCGGACGATCAGTACCGCATAGGCCTCTGCCTCTGCCTCTGCCTTGACCACCTCGCGTGCCAGGTACATGCGCAGCAGGTCGTTGTAGGTCAAGCCTTCGGGCAGATCACCTGTCTGAAGCAACTCATCGATGTCGACGTCCCAGGCCTCGATGAGCGCATGGCCTGTCTGGAGCCACTGGTAGTAGGTCGACTTGTGGACTCCCGCGGCCGTGCAGGCAATGTACACGTAGTTGCCCGCCTTGACGTACTCAACGATCCGGTCAGCCAACTCCACTGAGAGCTGTGCGTGCTTACCCGCCATTACTTCCAGAGATGCGCAACGCGCTGAAGTCGAAGGAGGGCCATCTTGACCTCGATCTCCTGAGCACCAAGCGCTCGGACGATCTCAGGCCTGGTGTGTCCCGCCGCCGAGAGAACTGCGACTCGCATCGTCAGCTCCATCTCGGGCGCGAGCGATGCGCTCAGCGCGCGGTGAAGGGCCCTCAAGAAGGCGCTTGCCGGGTGTACGTGCGAAGACGAAGTCACCGACTGTGCGGAGGGAGGCTGGTCCATCATCTATCCCCTGCTCGAGTTTCTCATCGAGGCTCGCTGGAGCCTCACCATAGATGTAGCGCTTCTTGCCATCGTCCTGCGTACAGAGAAGATGCTCGGGGTGCATGTTGTGCCAGGCTGCCCAGATCTTGCGAGGGAGGTACTGGGAGCAGTATCCGGCGAACGATCCGGCCTTGGCATACCCAGCCATGTGAGGCTTGAACTTTGAGGCCAGGTCGACGAGGATCGCCATGCCCTCGGCCACCACATCCTCGCGCTCGTAAGGGTCGGGGATCTTCAGCTTGGTCTTGACGATCATCGCGCGAACGAAGGCCTCGGGCTCCTTGACATCCCAGATCGAGACAGAGCCGTCCGCGGCCACCGTGATGTACGTGGCGCTCATACAAGACAGAGCACTGCCATCGCGTCATCCACGGACTCGACCACGGCAGCCAGTCCCCCAGCGTTGGCGATGCGCTGTAGTTCCAGCTCCTGGAGCTTGGAGACGTCGTGCTTGCGACCGGGGCGCTTGACCTCCAGACCGAACATGCGGCCACGGTAGCAGCCGGTGATGTCTGGGATCCCGCGCCGGCCGAAGGGGGTGCCGTGGTTCTTCACGTACCAGAGACAGGGCTCGCGCTTCAAGCGTCGGATGATCGCGGTGACGATCGCATCCTCTTTCGGTGGGGCTGGGACGGGCACCGGCGGAAGGATAGTCCGTCGTCCAGACATCCACGGGGGGTCCTTACGCGAGGCGCTCTTGCCTTTGCAGTGCAAGCCTCAAGCTAAGGGCTCGGCTCATCGGGCGCGGGTAGTGTCTGTGGATCCTTGAGACAGGGATGATTCCAGAGCGGGCCATAAGGCATGCAGGATCCGATCCCTCCATGGGCTCCATGCGAATGTCCTCGCAGCACCTCCGCTACTTCGTTGAGCCGAGCCTCCAGCTCGGCGACTCGGGCTTCCAGATCACTCACGCTGCCGCTGCGATCCGGTCGGCGAGCTCACCCAGCTCCATGTTCTCGTCGGCCATCTGGAACGCGAGCACGGCCACCTGAGTCCAGTCTCCCTGCACGTAGGCCCTGCCCATCCTCTCCGCCAGTTCCTGAATCCGATGCGCCTTCTTATGCGCCACCAGCGTGACCAGTTCCTGCATCTCATAACTCCACATGATCGAGGTTGGATGGGCCCAGTAGATGAAGCTCCTTCCGGGCTCGTGTCATCCCCACGTAGAACGTCCTGACGATGGGGTCCTTCTTGGTGCTCATCCATTCCTCCATCCCTGCTCTAGAGAGGTCAGGAGCGAGCACGACCTTGTCCGCCTCTCCACCCTTGACTGAATGGATCGTCCCAACGATGACCCGCGGACGGTCTCTGAGCACTGAAGCTCCTCGTCGAAGCGCCAGATCACACACGTAGCGCTGTCGCTTTCGATCGTCGTGCTTGAGGTGGTCTCGCCACCAGGCGATGTCTCCTCCCCACACAGCATCCCAATGGCCCATCTCAAATTGCTCCAGCACGAGATGCAGGTCTCGCACCATTCGCTCATCCTCTGAATCAAACCGTCCTCCTCTCGCCTTTCCTTCGATCCAGGTCTTCGATCCGCGGACCATCACATCCTTGGCCAGCAGCGGCGCCGTCCATTGCTTCATCTCCTCCCAAGTCCACAGGCGGGCCTCCTCGCCCCAGGCGCTCTCATGCGGGCGCAGGAACGCTAGAAGCCTCGACGCTGCCGCGAGTGGGTTCCACGCACCTTGGTTGACCCGGTATGGATTGTGGAAGGGGATCGCGGCTTCTCGTAGGGCGGCAATGACTGGGGCGAGCATGTACCCACAGGAGCCCAGCAGCATGACTGTCGACCCGTCACTTGCCAGATGCTCCACGAGGCGCGCTGTGCCGATCCCATCGCGTAGGCACAATCCCTGATGTCGTCGAACCACACCCTGCTCATCGGTTGGCCGGTACTCGACAGGCACACGATCTCGTAGCTGCTCGATCCAATCGACAGCCTGGCGATGAACGGCCACGGGTACGCGGTAGCTCTGCGCCAGTGTACGAGTGCTCTCCGCCTCCGCAGCATAGAACGCGCTCGGATCACTTCCCCTCCATTCGTACAGGTTCTGGTCCGGGTCGCCGCACACCACCAACTGGTCTGCGTGCTCCCCCCACTTCCTGGCTAGCGTCAGCTCCAGCCGGCTCATGTCCTGCGCCTCATCCAGCATGATGATCGAAGCGTCGATCGACTCCACCCGCTCAATGCCCCTGACGATCAGGTCCGTGAAGTCGATGCGTCCCGACTCGTCCTTCCACTCACACCATCGCTTCCAGAAGCTCAGAAGCCTGCGAGGCCACATGCGATCGTCGACCATCCTGGCCCGCCACACGCCGACCTCTGCCAGCAGACCATCACCGTTGTCCTCCCATGTCTGCGCTTGGTCGTCGGCCCCCGCCAGCTCGGGATTGGACACACTGCGCCGCGACAGTCTCCAGCCAGCAACCCCGCACTTCTCATTCCAGTCCTTGACCCCGTCCGTCGTCTCCGCCAGCGCCGGGCGCTCCAGCCTGCGATAGGCATGAGCATGCAGCGTCCCGATGTTCTGCGGCGGTACGCCCGTCGAGCGCGAGGCGATCTCGCGCGCCGCCGCTCTGGTCAGGGAGGCGATCGCCACCGACGAGCCTCCGACCTTCTTAGTTGCCAGCAGACACTGCCTGCTCAGGAACGTCGTCTTCCCCGTCCCCGGTGGGCCGATCACCCTGTGCTCGATCACGTATCACCATCCCTATGTGCTGCCCCAGGTGTCCCGGGCACAGCGGTCGTCGTTGCTTGATCGGGTCGATCCATCCACAGGATGGCCTACCACACTTCTCGCACGGCTCCAACTTGGCGAGGTTCACTTCTCGGCGATCTCGATAGCTGGCTCGAAGACGCTCTTGACGTCCTCCCAGTCTCTTAGGCCCCGTCGCCAGTCATCCACGGTGAATACCAGAGAGCGGAGGGCATCCCTGCACTCGTTGTAGTGCTGCATGCCCTCCTCGATCTCAGCGATTTGCTGATCCTTGGACTCGATCACCTTCTGCATCCTGCTCAGCTCATCCATGACCTCCTTGATCACCGGATGGTCGATGGGCAGCACCCTGCGTAGGGCCAACGCGATCCTCACCACAGGCGATCCCACTTCTTCTTGCGCGCCCCAGCCTTGGCCGACTCCGATCGGCGCTTCTCCTCAGGCGGCGACAACTCCTCGAGCGCGAGGTGCCTGGTGCAGGCCGGCACCGTGCGGTTGTCGCGGATGACGACGCCCTTGCCCCTTGCCACCTGCCCATGCTCGACCAACTTCAGTCCGGTCGCTGGCTCACCACACCAAGCGCACAGCTCAATAGCTCCCACCGTCTGCTCCTCCGATCGGGTCCGGTCCCACGAAGCGATCACCGTCTGCATCATCCGGCGGGTCCCAATACCCGCGGCGCTCCTCCTCAGCGTGCTCGAGCTTGCGCTCCTGCTGCTCGTTGGTTCCCCAGTCCTCGACGTCGTGCCAGCTCACCAGTGCCCCCGCCGTGCCGCCTCGATTCCCCACATCATCCCGACGTAGCCGAGCCCGACGCACGCCAGCCACAGGCTCTCATTGTCCACGTACACGCCTATGAGGCGCAGAAACAGCACGATGAAGCTCGCACCCAGCACACCAAACGCCATGCCCGTCAGACCGCACAGAATGCGGTCCACCAACCTCAGCCGATGTCTACGCGTTGGGGTCATCAACCATCCTCCACTTGTTCGACAGCTCCGCAAAACCAACCTGGGCGGTCACGTCGGGATCGACATGCTCGCCCTCCTTCAGCAACAGCAACTGGCCCCGCACGCACTGGTCGGCGCGGTAGATCTGCTCCAGCCTCAGCAGGGCCGCGTCGCTATCGCGTCTCCAGACCTGACCGATCCTGACTCGGTAGCGCATCTTTCGCGCACCGATCTTCTCTCCAGGTCGCATACATGCCGGGGTCACTTCGCACCATCCTTCCATGTTCCGATCAAACCACGCCAGGGGGTCGTCCCCCAACCCCTCTTATGGGCCTCCGCGATCTTTTCCGTCGAAGCTGAAATGAGTTCCGCGATTGGGCTCGCCCCGTGGGCCAGCTTCTCTGCTAGCAGCACATCCTCCTTGTCCGCGTCCACCACTGCGAAGGTGAACCTCGTGGATCCCGTCCGCACTTCCAGTCGCAGCTCCGGGTACTGCCTCCTGCCCTCTCCGTCGATCCAGTCATAGGCGGTAACCAGGTCCGAGAACACCGCCAGGGTACATTCTCGCCGGATCACGCTATGCAGAATAGCCATAAATAGCCCACACTATCTTCTAGGATTATGGCGATTAGCGGGGATTTTACCTCTGCATAGCGTGCATAGGCTATGGAAAGCTAAAATTGACCGTCGACGTCCATCGATCCCCCTATAAGAGGATTCGGTCACGCGGCCTCCCCGAGGTCGTCGTCGAAGTCGGTCCCGAAGAAGTAGCTGCGGGTGGTCCGGGTCCCGTCGACGCGCTGGTAGGTGACCGTCCTGCGCTCATACCCCAGAGCCCGCAGGTCAGCCGCGACGTCGGCCTGTTCCACGCGCTCGCCGATGACCCTGCGCAGGTAGCGCATGAGGTGCGAGAGGTGGATATGGCAGACGCCCTTGTCGATGAACGGCGCTCCCGAGGCGCAGGCCCCGTCGCGATCGTCTGATCCCGAGGACTCCAGGTAGTCGCGCAGCCACAGGCGCATCTGGCCGATCGCCGAGTCCTCCTCGTCATCGACCACGACCG
>Ga0134125_10003070_pt1 | contig 19556 bp, 21 predicted proteins | sample KB31751_FD_96464 | JGI IMG/M metagenome (GOLD analysis project Ga0134125, IMG submission 96464) | Terrestrial soil microbial communities with excess Nitrogen fertilizer from Kellogg Biological Station, Michigan, USA - KB3-175-1 | ecosystem: Environmental > Terrestrial > Soil > Unclassified ... | reverse complement strand
GGTCTCGCTGACCCAGCCGGCGCCGATCCAGGTCGACTCGACCGAGCCGGAGGTGATCAAGGCGGCGCTGGAGACGATCCCCGGCCGGGCGATCGTCAACTCGATCAACCTCGAGGCGGGCCGCGACAAGGCGGACGTGGTCGTGCCGTTGGCGCGGGAACACGGCGCGGCGCTGATCGCGCTGACGATCGACGAGGTCGGGATGGCGAAGACCGCCGACCGCAAGGTCGAGATCGCCAAGCGGATCAAGGAGATCGCCTGCGACGAGCACGGGCTCGACCCCGAGTCGCTGATCTTCGACCTGCTCACCTTCACCCTGACCACCGGCGACGAGGAGTGGAAGCCCTCGGCGGTGGAGACGATCGAGGGGATCCGCCGGCTGAAGGCCGAGATGCCCGAGGTGAAGACCTCGCTCGGCGTCTCCAACGTCTCCTTCGGGGTCAGCCCGCGACCGCGGGCGGTGCTCAACTCCGTCTTCCTCCACCACTGCGTCGAGGCCGGCCTCGACCTGGCGATGGTCAACCCGAACCACATCACGCCCTACTCGGAGATCCCCGACGAGGAGCGCGAGCTGACCGACGACCTGGTCTTCAACCGCCGCGACGACGCGCTGGAGAAGTTCATCGCCCACTTCGAGTCGAAGGGCGAGGAGGCGGAGGCCGAGACGGCCGACCCGACCGCCGGGATGGAGCCCGAGGAAGCCCTCCACTGGCACATCCTGCGTCGCAAGAAGGACGGGGTCGAGGAATGGATCGACAAATCGGTGGAGAAGATCGGCGCCGTCCCGACGCTGAACCAGGTGCTGCTCCCGGCGATGAAGGAGGTCGGCGACAAATTCGGCGCCGGCGAACTGATCCTGCCCTTCGTCCTGCAATCGGCCGAAGTGATGAAGCGCGCGGTGGCGCAGCTGGAGAACTACCTCGACCGGATCGACGGCCACACCAAGGGCAAAGTCGTGATCGCGACCGTCTTCGGTGACGTCCACGACATCGGCAAGTCGCTCGTCAACACGATCCTCACCAACAACGGCTACACCGTGATCGACCTCGGCAAGCAGGTCCCGGTCGACGCGATCATCGAGGCGGCGGTGGAGAACGAAGCCGACGCGATCGGCCTCTCGGCGTTGCTCGTCTCGACCTCGAAGCAGATGCCGACCTGCATCGCCGAGCTGCACGAGCGCGGACATGAGTTCCCGGTGCTGATCGGTGGCGCCGCGATCAACCGCGACTTCGGCCGTCGCGTCCTCTACCCGAAGGGGCGCGCGTCCGACGAGGTCTACGAGCCCGGCGTCTTCTACTGCAAGGACGCCTTCCAGGGGCTCGACACGATGGACGCGCTGGTCGACGCCGACGCACGCGCGGCGTTGGTCGAGCGGATGAAGAGCGAGGCCAAGACCCTGCGCGAGAAGCCGGTCGACACCGACACCGGTCCGCCGACCACCGACTCGAGCGTCCGCTCCAGGGCGGCCACCGACAACCCGATCCCGACCCCGCCCTACCTCGGGGTGCGCGACGTCGAGGTCGACTTCGACGACATCTACCCCTACCTCGACCGCCACGTCCTCTTCAAGCTCCACTGGGGCGGCAAAGGCATCAAGGGCGAGGCCTGGCGGCAGCTGGTCGAGGGGCACGACGGCGAGGAGGGCTTCGTGCCGCGGCTCGAACGGATGTGGCGGGAGCAGGACTACCTGCACCCGAAGGCACGGCTGGGCTACTTCCCCTGCAACAGCGACGGCAACGAGCTGGTCATCTTCGACCCGGAGAACCCCGAGGTCGAGCTGGAGCGTCTGGTATTTCCGCGGCAGCCGAAGCACGACCGCATCTGCCTGGCCGACTTCTATCGACCGGTCGACTCCGGCGAACGCGACGTCGTCGCCCTGCAGGGCGTCACCGTCGGCGCCGAGGTGACCGAGCTGATGGACCGGCTCGGCGCCGAAGGCGAGGTCACTGAGCAGTACTTCGTCCACGGGCTCGGCGTCCAGTCGGCCGAGGGTTTGGCCGAGTGGCTGCACTCGGAGGTGCGCCGCGGCCTCGAGATCCCGCTCGACCAGGGACGCCGCTACTCCTGGGGCTACCCGGCCTGCCCGGACCAGTCCGAGCACGAGAAGGTCTGGCGCCTGCTCGGCCTCGAATCGATCGGCATGACCCTCTCGGGCGGCTACGCGGTGATGCCGGAGCAGTCGACGGTGGCGATCATCGCCCACCACCCGCAGGCGGTCTACTTCGGCATGAAGTCCGGCTTCATCCCCGAGGGCAAGACCTCCGACGAACTGATCGCCGGGACCGAGCGCGGTGGCGACCTGCCGCCCGAGGAGGACCCGAGCACCGACGACGGCGACGCGGACGAGGCGAAAGCCGAGTCCGCGGCCGAGCCGGTCGGCTGACGCACCGCGGAGTGCCGGAGCGGGCCGGCGACGGCTGGATGGCCCCGTCGCCGGCCGGCGCCTCCCGGCATGCGAGGGGAGCCGGCCTGGGATCGGTGGCGACACCCCTTCCCGGCCATCGTAGCCTGTTACACGAGGGTTTTTTACAGATCAGCGAATATTGCGTTAAGCGACGCCGATCAGGCCATCCTCGGGCAGGCGTACATCCTGATCTGTTGGCCTGAGAATCGATCGGTATCGGTGGTAGCCTGCCGCGTCTTATGGCCGACCTCGGTGCGCCACAGTGGGAGGTCGAACGTCGTCGATTCGCCAAGCGCATCGCATTCTGGATCGCGGTCCTACTCGGGGTGCTCCTGCCGCTCGGGATCGTCACCGCGATCTACTGGCATTCGCCTCATATCGCGCACGATCTGCTCATCGGGGTGTCGGTGGGCGTCTCCGCCTCGGCCGCCTGGTGGGCGTTCTTCTCCCATTACGCCGAGCGCCAAGCCCGCCTCCTGCTGACCACGGAACTCGCCAAACAGCGGACGGTCCTCGATCGCGGCATCTCCGAGCTGATCGAAGAGGCGGAGCGCAACTCACGGCGCTGGCAGGACGAGCGACTGCCATTGGATCTCTATGCCTCCAACAACGGGACCGACCTGCGCTTCAACCGTGACGTGACCAGGGACCTCGCGCGCTCCAAGATCTATTACTTCTCGGGTCCCACCGGGATCTACGTCCCGGCCAGGATCGAAACCCGCGAAGTCGCACAGGATTTGCGTGAACTGCGGCTGCGCCTGATCGACCCGTGCAGTCCACCGGCGATGAAACGGGCGGTCGAAGAGCGCCTCCGTCGCGACGAGAACGCGGGCCGCTCCGAGGAGGAGATCCGAGAGAAACTGGAACTCGACCTGATCATGGTCCACGTGGCGCTATGGCGGATCCGCAAGAAGGTCGGCAGGATCGCTCTTTGTTACGAGAACGTCCCCGTGCTCAATCGGGTCGAGATGTTCGACGACTGCATCTACGACTCCAGCATCGAGAAGGATGGCCGCTCCGCCTTCCCCACCACGGCCAGGTGGGGCCGCGACCATTCGACCTGGACGCTCGCCGAGCAGGACTTCAAAGCCCAGGAGTTCACGAGCTTCATGCTCAGGCCGAGCACCTCCGAGGACGACCTACGCGTCCACCTGAAGAAGCAAGGAATGACGCTCGACCGCGACTTCGACAGCTACCTCGAGGAGTACGATCGTCGGTACGCATCGTGGATGCGGGAGACCCTGAAGGAAGCTCGCGATCATCGGGACGTGGTCGACGAGGAGGAGGACGACCCGGATGAGTAGCTCGGATGACGGTGGATCCCTCGCTCGGCTTCGCGAGACCTTGGCGACGTTCGACTGGTCCGACCGGGCGAGCGCTCACGCACGGGCCGCCGATGCCTTCGCCGCGGCAGGCGCCGACCGCCTGACCGCCGATCTGGGCATCAATCTCCCCGGCGCGGTCGACGTCGCCCGTTCGGTCGAGAAGACCACCCACTACAAGTGGTTCCTGGGCGAAACGCCAGATCGGTCATTCGAACTGTGGCTGCACGAGTACAAGCCCAAGCGCTTGCGCCGCGAAGGCCACGCCATGGTCGCTCACAACCACCGGTTCTGGCTCAGCTCGATCGTCCTGCAGGGTGGCTTCACCGACACGCGCTTCGAACGCGACGACGCGTCCCCTACGCTGCTCCGAGAGATCACGAGTCGGTCGCTCGCGACCAGCGAGACGATGGTCATCGATCCCGACGAGATCCACTCACTTTCGGCATTGGAGGACGGGACGATCACCCTGATCGCGCAAAGCGCTCCGGTCCGCTCCTACAGCGAAGTCTTCGAGCGTGGGTCGAAGAACGTCTACTTCGACCTGGAGGCGAAGCTGACCGGCCTGGGTGAATCCCTGCGCCGAGAGTGATACGGCTCGAGGTGAACAGGCGCGGTCGACAGCGCCTGCACGCGCAGGTCGCTCCAGGTGAGGCCCTCGCGGACCAAGGCGGGCAGGCCGAGCGCCACGGCGGTGGCGATCTCGACCCCCTGCAGGATCACTCCGTAGGCCAGCGCGTCGGCGGTGCTCACCCCGAATCCGGTGTGGAGGACGCTGATCACCGCCAGCTGGAAGACACCGATGTTCGACGGGGTCGCCGGGACGACCGCGGTGACGTTGACCGCGAAGAGGACCGCGGCGGCGGCGCCGATCCCCGCCCGGCCGTCGAGGCCGAGCGCGTAGAGGAGCGTCCAGCAGGCGGAGAGCTGGATCGCCCAGGCGCCGAGCTGGGCGGCCGCGGCGGCGGCGCCCTCGCGCGGGTCACGGAAGATCTTGAGGCCGGCGCGGACCTGGACCATCGCCCGGTGCGCGGCGGCGCCGATCCGGGCCACTCGCCCGTTACCCGTCTGCCGCATGATCACCGGCGCGACCAGGACGACGAGGAGCAGGATCAACGGCACCAGGCTGAAGGCGAAGAGCTGCTTGGTGCCGGAGTGGAAGAGCGGCGTGGTCGAGACGATGATCACCCCGAGCAGCGCCAGCGCCACCAGGTTCAGCAAGGTCTGTGAGACCAGGGTGCCGAGCAGTACCGGGAAGGTCTCCCGCATCCGGCCGGTGCGTCGGGCGAGGGCGAGCGCCCTGGCGGGCTCACCGAGGCGGGCCGGCAGGGTCGCCGACATCAGCACGCCGATCATCGTCGCCGAGGTGACGTCGCGGCGGCGGACCGGACGGCCCGGCAGCGCCGCCCGCACGATCCAGTACCAGGACGCGGCGCGGAAGAACATCGAGACCGACATCAACGCGAAGGCGAGGAAGACCAAGGTGAGGTTGGAGCGGACGATGCTTTCCGCCACTTCGTCGACGCCGATCCGCTTCAACGCCTCCCAGGTGAGGAAGGTGCCGAGCGCGGCGGCGAAGCCGAGCCCGAGGCGACGGGCGACTCGGCGGCGGCGGCTTCCGGTCTGGGCGGGGGCAGGGTCGAGCGAAGGCAGCTTCCGCGGCGGGATCGGCGGATTGCCGTCTGCCGGCCTCAGGCCCATCCAGTGGGCGGTGCGGGCGACGGCGCCGGCCGGCTCCGGGCAGGACACCGCGCGCTCGTAGACGGTCGTCACCTGGTCGGCGATCCGCGGCCAGGCATAGCGTTTGGCGCTGTGGCGGGCGGCACTGCGCATCGCCGCGAGCCGCTCCGGCTCATGCCAGACCCTCTGCAGCGCTTCACCAAGTGCTTTCGCATCGCCAGGTGGAACGAGGATTCCGTCGACTCCGTCGCTGACGACGTCGCTGTAGCCGGCGATCGCCGAGGCGATCGGCGGCGTCCCGCAGGCGAAGCCCTCGGTGAGGACCATGCCGAAGCTCTCGCCGGCGAGCGACGGCGCGCAAAGTACGTCGGCGCCCGCGACCTCGGCCCAGAACCGGTCCTGATCGACCTTCCCGAGAGCGTCGATCCGCCCGCGGACCTCCGGTTCGACTCCATAGCGATCCAGATCCTCCGGGGTGAGCCCGATCAGCGTGAGCCGGGCCGGGATGTGCTCGGTGAGCGCGCTGAAGGCCGAGAGGAGGACCGGGATCCCCTTGCGCTCGTCGGTCCGCCCGACGCAGACGATCCGCAGGTGGTCGGCAGGGATGCGCTCGATCTGGCGCGGGGCGACGACGTCGACGCCGTTGGGGATGATCGTGTACTCGCCGCCGAACCAGCGCTGCCCCGTCCAGGCGGCCGCCTCGGAGACCGCGATGCGGGCCGAGAGTCGGTTGAACATCCGGCGGGCGCCGAAGGCGCTGGCCAGGTAATTGGGGAAAGGCTTGGTCGAGTAGGCGTGGAAGGTGCCGACCACCGGAGTCTTGGCGCCGAGCACGGCGTTCCAGCCGACCAATGGGGCGAGCGGCTCGTGGACGTGGATCACGTCGAATTCGCCCGCCCGGACCTCGTGCCGAGGACGGACGTAGCCGCTCACCGGCGTCGCCGCGATATTGGAGACAGCGCCGTTGGCGCCGAAGCCGACCGTGCGGCCGAGCGGCACCAGGTAGTCGGGCAGATCGAGCGCCTGCGGAGTCGTCCGGTGCGTGGCACGGCTGAGCAGCCCGGGCGGATCGACCGGTGCGAGGACGCGCACGTCGTGACCCCTGCCCAGGAACTCCTCGGCGAGCGCTTCGACGTGCCGGTTCACGCCCCCATGGAAAGACCAGGAATATGGCGAGACAAGACCTATGCGCACGAGCATCTAAGGGTAGTTGATAGGGCGGCCTGCACGAGAACCTCTACCCGTTCCCTGCCTGAGGATTACGCGGCGCGCGCGGATCTCCCTGCTTCCGCCCAGGCCCAACCGACCAGGACGAGGAGATAGGCGGAGCCGATCTCCAGCAGCAGAGCGCCTGAATCGTTGGCCAGGGTGCCGACCACGGTGGCGACGACGGCGCCGATCAGGGCCGCCCGCACGGCCGGGTAGTCGCGGACCCAGGCTGAAAGCCGGTCGCGCCGCCACCAGGCGAGGGCCGCCAGCGCCGCGACCACCGGCAGGGCGACCAGCAGTACCGGGCGGGTGAAGCTGTGGCCGGAGAGCTGGAGCCGGCGCTGGGCGACGTCGCCGAGCGAGCGCAGGCCGCCCGCGTCGAGCACCGAGCGGGTGAAGTGCGAGTTGGCGCCGGTCACCAGGTCGGCGAGGGCGAGCAGGCCGAGCACGGCGAGGGGGATCGCGACCACGAGGACGATCCATCGGCGACGCCCACCGGTGACCGCGACCGCCGCACCCGCGACCCCGGCGGGGAAGACGATCGCGGCGCCGACGTCGGCGCCGAACTCACCGGAGGCGAAGATCGCGGCGAAGAGGAGGCCGATCGCGAGGAACGCGGCGGCGCAGCGGCCCGCCGAGAGGCGCGGCGCGAAGCCCGCCAACCCGGCGCCGATGCCGCCGACGATCAGCACCGCGAGAAGTGCCTCGAGCTCGTTGCCGATCCCGTAGAAGCGGACCCCGAGGCCCGGATTGGGACCGAGCAGGGACAGTGAGCTGAGCGGCGACCCGGCGATCGCGTCGATCGCGTAGGCGCAGACGGTGAGCGCCGCCGCGACGGCGAGCGCCCGGTAGCCGGGGAGCACCTTCAAGGTGAGCGCCGCGAGGGCCGGCGCGGCGATCATCACCAGGAGCATTTCGGGGTACTCGGCCGGTTCGAGCGCGGCGCCGGCGAGCAGCATCAGGGGCAGGTAGACGACCGAGAGGCCGAGCAGGCGCACCGCGAGCGCGGCGAGGGCGCCCCGCGAGAGCAGCGCCGGCAGCGCCGCCGCGATCACCCAGGCGAGCAGGCTGAGGCCGATCACCGGGCCGCGCCGGTGGGAGACCACCGCCATCCGGGCGCCACGCGCTTCGATCCCCGCCGGGTCGACCGAGCCTTCGGCACGGATCGGCTGTCCCGACATCTGCGAGGGGACGTCGAGGCCGAAATGGTCGAGGATCGTCGGCGCGATGTCGGTCGAGGCGACGTAGCCGTCGGTACGGGTGGTGTCGGAGGTGAGGTCGCCGTCGAAGCCGGGGCCGGCGATGCCGATCGGGACCGGGTCGTCGGTCTTCCCGGTCGGTCTCGCGATCGCGATCGCGAGACCGGACTTTTCGACGGCTCCTTCGGCGATCCGGGCTGCCAGTGAGAGCGGCGCGGAGGAGTCGACGAGGAGGCCTTTCCCTTCGCCGACCGAGTCGAAGAACCCGCCGCTGAGATCGATCCCGAGCGGGCAGGCCGACGGCCCCTGGCCGACGGCGCCCATGCCCGCCTGCTGAAGGCGCCGCGCCAGCAGCCCCGGTTCGATTTCGTCCGGCGCCGATCCGGCCCGCTTCACCGCCTGCTCGAACCAGGCGCCACACTCGAGTTCGGTTTCCGGCTCGGACGGGATCCCGCTGTCGTAGAGCGAGTTGAAGACCCGGTTGCCGGCGCCGACGTCGAGGTAGGTCTGGGTCGGCGTGACCGTCCCCAGCCCGGCGCTCATCAGCCCCGGGGAGAAGCCCGCCTGGGCGAGTTCGGCGACCGTCGTCGACGGCGGTACCCAGACCAGGTTGACTTTCGGCACCCCGGTCAAGGTCGGCGCTGCGGCGCCCTCGGCCGCCGCAGCGCCGAACAGAAGCAGGCACCCCGGTATCGTCAGGGCAATGGCCGCCGAGCGGACTTTCGCCAAATTCAGTTTCTTCAAGGTAGACCCCGCCTGGCGCCGACGCGACGCCGATCTCCGCGCGGCCGACAAGCAGGAGTTCCTCGCCGCATGCGAGGACTTCGGCATCGATCGGTCGCTGCGCGCCTACTCAACCATAGGTACGCGCGGCGATGTCGACTTGGTCCTTCTCAGCCAGAGCGCCAACCTCGATGACATCCACACTTTCCACGTGGTGCTCGGGCAGTCGGGCCTGGCGAAGTGGTGCGAGACGCCCTACTCGTTCCTCTCGATGACCAAAGCCTCGCCGTACTCGGAGGAGAAGGCGCGGCCGGAGATCTGCGTCTCCGACCGCAAGTACCTCTTCCTCTACCCGATGGTGAAGCAGCGCCGCTGGTACGGCCTCGAGCCCGCCGAGCGCGGTCGGATCATGAAAAGCCATATCGAGATCGGCCGCAGGTACCCGGAGATCACGATCAACACCACCTACTCCTACGGGATCGACGACCAGGAGTTCGTCGTCTGCTTCGAGGGCGACGACCCCGGCGAATTCCTGCAGTTGGTCAACGACCTGCGCCCGACCGAGTCCAGCGAGTACACCGAGTCGGAGACGCCGATCTTCACCTGCGTCTCGATGTCGGTGGGCCGTGCGCTCGACGCCCTCGACGGCGTCCACAGCGCGGCCACCCTGCCCGCCGCGTCCTAGGAGAGAGATGCCCAAGATCGGTACCCCTGAGAACCCTCTTCGCGTCGCCATCGTCGGCGCCGGCCCGTCCGGCTTCTACGCCGCCGAGCACATCCTCAAAGACGGTGACGTCCACGCCCAGGTCGACCTCTTCGACCGCCTCCCCACCCCCTTCGGCCTGGTCCGCGGCGGCGTCGCCCCCGACCATCCGAAGATCAAGTCGGTGACCCGGGTCTACGAAAAAACGGCGGCGCGGGAGGGCTTCCGCTTCTTCGGCAACGTGAAGATCGGCCACGACGTCGAGGTCGAGGAGCTGGAAGGGCTCTACCACGCGATCGTCTTCACGGTCGGCTGCGAGACCGACCGCTCGCTCGGGGTCCCCGGCGAGGACCTGCCGGGATCCGCCGCCGCCACCGCCTTCGTCGGCTGGTACAACGCCCACCCCGACTACGCCGACCATGACTTCGACCTTTCCGCCCGGCGCGCGGTGGTGATCGGCAACGGCAACGTGGCGATGGACGTGGCGCGGATGCTGGCGCTGACCGACCACGAGCTGCGCCAGACCGACACCGCCGACCACGCGATCGAGCTGCTCGACGCCAAGGGAATCGAGGAGATCGTCGTGCTCGGGCGCCGCGGCCCGGTCCAGGCCGCCTTCACCAATCCCGAGATCAAGGAGCTCGGGGTGATGGAGGACGCCGACGTGATCGTCGATCCCGCCGACATGCAGCTCGACCCGGCGAGCGCCGCCTTCCTCGCCTCCGAGGAGGCCGACAAGACGACGCGGGTCAACGTCGAGACGCTGAAGGAGTTCTCCGAACGCGCGCCGACCGGCAAGAAGCAGCGGATCGTGCTCCGGTTCCTCGTCTCGCCGGTGGAGATCAAGGGCGAGGGCAGGGTCGAATCGATCGTGGTCGGGAAGAACGAACTGGTCGAAGAGGGCGGTCGGCTGGTGGCCAAGGACACCGGCGAGCGGGAGGAGATCGAGTGCGGGCTCGTCCTGCGCTCGGTCGGCTACACCGGTGTGCCGATCGAAGGGGTGCCCTTCGACAACAAGCGTGGGCTGATCCTCAACGAGGGCGGCCGGGTGCTCGACTCCCACGACTCGGGCCACAAAGTCGGCCACTACACCGCGGGGTGGATCAAGCGCGGCCCCTCGGGCGTGATCGGCACGAACAAGAAAGACGCCCTGGAGACGGTGCAGCACCTGCTCGCCGACGTCGGGTCGGGAACCCTGCTGGAGCCGGTGGACCCGGCTCCGGAGGCGATCGAGCGGCTGTTGGCCGAGAAGGGCGTCCGCTTCGTCTCCTTCGAGGACTGGCAGGCGATCGACCAGGCCGAGGTCGGCCGCGGCGAGCCCCACGGCCGTCCGCGGGTCAAGTTCGTCCGTGTCGAGGAGATGCTCGACACGGTCGGCGAGGGCGTCGGCTGAACCGATGGCAGTCGATCTCACCGAGCTGCAGGCGATGATCGAGGCGGCGCTTCCCGGCGCCACGGTCGAGGTCTCCGACGAAGACGGCGGCGGCCAGCACCTGCGGGCGGTGGTCAAGGCCCCCCAGTTCGAGGGCCTCTCGCGGATCGACCAGCACCGATTGGTGAAGGCGGCGGTGAAGCCGCGCTTCGACGACGGCACGATCCACGCGCTGTCGGTGAAGACCCAGCCCGCCTGAGCCCCATCTCACTGGCACACAAAATTTACGGTTCCGCGCGCCACACGCGCGTAATTTCTCCCTACGCTTCCAAGCATGGAGGCAGCAAGGGCAACCTGGACCGATTCGCGGCTCGACGACCTGAAGGAGACGGTCACCAGCATCGACGAAAACGTCGGGCGACTTGACGTCAAGGTGGACACCGGTTTTGGACGGCTAGATCACCGGATCGACAAGCTCAACCACAATCTGGTTCAGGGCCTCATCGCCCTGATCGCCATCATCGCGGTCTTGCTCTCGGCCCTGGTCACCATCGTCGCGACCCATATCTGAGCCGGCGGGGGCGCTTGGCTAACCTTTGGCCATGGCCGACCAAGAGCTGAAATCCAAAGTCGAAGAGTTGATCGCAGCCAATCCCGTGCTGCTCTTCATGAAAGGCACCCCGGATGAGCCGCGCTGCGGGTTCTCGATGCGTGTCGTGCAGATCCTCGACTCGATGGATGCCGAGTACGGAGCGATCGACGTTCTCCCCGTGCTCCAACCGCTGCGCGAGGTGACGACCGAGATCTCCGACTGGCAGACCTTCCCCCAGCTCTACGTCAACGGCGAGCTGCTGGGCGGCGCCGACATCGTCCAGGAGATGTTCGAGGCCGGCGAACTAGGCGAGGCACTCGGCCTCGAGCAGCCGGAGACGGTGGCCACGGCCCCTGCGGCCCCGGCCAACGATCTGCCGGCCCAGTCGCCCCCGCTCCAGATCGAATAAATCTCGAGTCCCGGCCGAACACCGCACGGGCGCGAAAACCAAGCAGATCGGTGGACGCAGGGAGCGAGGTGAGGGGAGCGCACTAAAAGTGCGTGACCCGATCCGAGACGACCGAGGACGCCGAGATGCGCCGGTTTGCAGCGTCCGCGCCTAGGCGACAGCAGGTGACGCTTCAGCGTCGTCTTTGACCTGAAAAGAGGAGCCGCAGCCACAGGCGGCGACGACGTTCGGGTTGTTGACCTGGAACCCGGCGCCCTGGAGGCCTTCCACATAGTCGACCTCCGAGCCGAAGACGAACTGCATCGAGACCTTGTCGACGACGACGGAGACTCCGTCGACGGTGAAGACGTGGTCGTCCTCCTTGGCCTGGTCGAAGGCGAGCGCGTACTGGAAGCCGGAGCATCCGCCGCCGCGGACGGCGACGCGCAGGGCCTGAGCATTGTCCTCCTGACCGCCGAGCAACTCGCCGATCTTGGCGACGGCTTTGTCAGAGAGGGTGATCGCTGCGGTGGTGGTCGTGTCAGTCACTTCACAAAGTGTAGCGGGGAGAGGTGTCGGCTCCTAGGGTTCGCCGCCAAGCCCACCTCACCCCCGGCGGGCGACGTGGATGATCTTGTGGTCGCGGTCCTCGTCCCAGTCGTCGACGAGGGCGAGGCCAGACTCCGACTCGCTCTGGCCCATCGCCGCCAGCGGGGTGAGGCCGACGGCGCGCATCGTCGCCTGGACCTCCTCGACCGGGCGGTGGCGCTCGCGGTGCAGGTTCGGCTCGATCCGCTCGCCGGAGATCTGCGCCTCGAAGAGGGTCCCGTCGCCGCCGCGTCCGCCCCACGTCCACCGTCCGTCCTCGGTCTGCTCCTCGGCGCCGAAGAGCTCGCTGAAGAGCCGCTGGGTGTTGCAGTCGAAGACGAGCAGGCCGTCGTCACCGAGGTTCGCCGCCATCGCCGTGAGCGCGGTGCCGAGATCCTCGTCGCCGAGCAGGTAATTGACCGGGTCGTTCAGCGCCCAGACGAGCTCGAAGGTTCCGTAGACGGGCAGCTCGCGCATGTCGGAGACGTCGAAGGTGACGCCGTCGGGGAATTTCTCCCGCGCTTTCTCGATCATCGCGGGCGAGATGTCGCAGGCGGTGATCGTCCAGCCGCGCCGCAGCATCGGCGCGATCGCGCGGCCGGTCCCGCAGCCGACGTCGAGCAGCGACCCGCGGCGCAGCCCGAGCGCCTCCAGCGCCGGCAGCAGGTGGCCGAACCACATCTCGTAGTCGTTGGCCCTGTTGAACTCGTCGTAGACGCCGGCGAAGGTTTCGTAGGCCTGTTTGGCTGGATCGATCTCGGTCATGGCCCCAAACTTACGACCTCTGACAGTATTGGCGCCGGTGACCACCAGCACCGATACCGCAGTCTGCTGCGACAGCAGCCAGTACCTGCCCGCCGAGGTCATCGCCGCGAAGGGAATCGGGGTGGTCAGCCTCTATGTCTCGATCGACGGTGAGCAGCAGCGGGAGACGGAGATCACCGATTACGACGACTTCTACAGCCGTCTGCGCCAGTCGAGCCAGGGCGCGACCACCTCGCAGCCCTCGGTGGGCGACTTCCTCGCGGTCTGGCAGCCGCTGCTCGAGCAGGGCCGGGAGATCGTCTCGATCCACATCTCCGCGGCGATCTCCGGCACCTTCGAAGCCGCCAACCAGGCGCGGCAGCGGCTGATCGACGAGGGCCAGGGCGGCGAGCGGGTCCACCTCTACGACTCCGAAATGGCCTGCGGGGCGACCGGCCTCTGCGTGCTCGCCGCGTCGGCGGCGATCGAGGCGGGTGGCGGGCCCGAGGAGGCCCTGGCGAGGGCGAAACAGGTGCGCGAGACGCTGAAGATGTGGTTCGCGGTCGACACCCTCGAGTACCTGCGCAAGGGCGGCCGGATCGGCGGCGCCAGTGCCTGGATCGGCGGCGCGTTGAAGATCAAGCCGATCCTCACGATCGACCGCGAGATCGCCCCGGTGGAACGGGTCCGGACGCGATCGCGATCGCTCGAGCGGCTGCGCGGCTACGCCCGCCAGCTGCACGAATCGGGCGCCGATGCCTGGGTCGTCCAGCACATCCAGGACCCCGAGACGGCCGCGGTGCTGGCCGCCGACTGCCGCGAGATCTTCCAGAGCGAGCCCGCCTTCATCTCCGAGATCGGCCCGGTCATCGGCGCCCACGTCGGGCCGGGCCTGATCGGCCTCGGCGCGATCTCCTGGCCGATCCTCGACGCGAGCTGAGCCCACTCACGTGGCCAAGCTGCTGCTGATCTCGGGCAGTCTGCGCGCCGGTTCGACCAACTCGGCGACGCTGCGCACGGCCGCGGTTCTGGCTCCCGCCGGGGTCGAGGCCGAGATCTACGCGGGAATAGGCCGCCTCCCCCACTTCAACCCCGACGACGACCCGGCCGACGGGGTCGGGCTCGACGCCGAGGTGGCGACGCTGCGGGCGGCACTGGCGGAGGCCGACGCGCTGCTGATCAGCACGCCCGAGTACGCCGGGGCGCTGCCGGGTTCGTTCAAGAACCTGCTCGACTGGACGGTCGGCGGCGGACAGACCTACGGCATGCCGGTCGCCTGGATCAACGTGTCCGGCGCTGCCGCCCCGAGCGGCGGCGCCGACGCCCACGACAGCCTCCGCAAGGTCCTCGGCTACACCGGCGCCAAGGTCGTCGACGAGGCGTGCCTACGCCTGCCGCTGGCGCGAGACGACGTCGGCGAGGATGGCCTGATCACGCCGATCGAGGCGCGAGCGGCGATCGTCGAAGCACTCAGAGCCCTCGACGCATGCGCCTCCGCCTTATAGACCAAGCAGGTCAAGGACGCAGGGAGCGAGCCGAGGGAGCGCACTCCGGTGCGTGACCGAAGGCGAGCGTCCGAGGACGCCGAGATGCGCCGGTCTAGAAGCCGGAGCGCTTGCGGCGGCGGCGGCCGCGCATGAGTTTGATGCCGATGAGGAAGCCGACCGCGGCGGCGCCGATGATCAGCTGCTGTTTGTGCTCCTCGACCTGAGCCCGCCAGTCGGTCACTTCGGTCACCTTGCTGCGCAGGGCTTCCACGTTCGTCCCCAGCTGCTGGCGCTGGATGTCGATGTCGCGGCGGATCTGGTCCGCCGAGCGTCCGGGCTGTCCGGCGCTCAGGGGACGCCCCGTTTTGGGGTCGACGCTCATTTGTCCTCCTTGGTGAGCATCTCTTTGGTCAGCTTCGCCTCTTCGATCGCCTGTTCCGGCAGTGGCGGCGAACCCGCCTTCACCGCTTTGTAGGCGACCAAGGCGGCGAGCGCGGCGATCAGCAGGAAGACCGCGGCCTCGATGAAGAAGCCGGGCCAGGTCTTGCCGTCGAAGACCTCTTCGTTCAGCAGCCAGGCGATCCCCTCCATCACCAGGATCAGCGCCAGGAAGGCGAAGACGCCGGCGGAGATCCCGACGACCGCGCCTTTGGCGATCTTGCTCGCCTTCTCGGAGACCTCGGCCTTGGCGAGCTGGATCTCCTCGCGGACGAGGCCGGAGACCCCTTCGGTGACGTCGAAGACGAGCTCGCCGAGTTTGCGCTCGGACTTCGGGTCGCCAGGCGGCGGGACCGCGGGCGGCGTCTTCGGCCCGGTCGAGGTTCCGGTGGTCGGCTGCGAATTCGATGGGGTCTGGGAGTCAGGCATCGGGTTCCTTCCTACTCCGGTGGATCTTCACCGTAGATGCGGCGGAAGACGAGGGCCGCGATCCGCGCGGCGGCGATGCTCGCGAGCGCGCCCGTCGCCGCCAGGAGCCCGCTATAGACCAGTCTCTTCACCAACTCGTTGTCCACTGCAGACCTTTCCCCTTGGTAACTGAAGGTCAAACCCTAGTCAGCGCGGCTCGAGGCCGTCGCAGATCGTCATCACGAGAAGGTTTCTTGCTTCGTCGAACCGGCCTTCGGCGGGCGGCACGTCGTCGAAGATCCACTCGGTGAGGAGCTGCTCGACCGCGCCGTAGAAGGCTTGCGCGGCGAAGCGCGGGGCGATGTCGGAGCGGAACTCGCCCGCCGCCTGGCCGTCGGCGACGATCTTCGCGATCCCTTCATAGGCGCGGCGGATCTCCTCCAGATGGGTGCGGCCGAAGGAGTTCGCGGCGCGGGTGACCTCGACGATGATCACCTTCATCAGCTCCGGATCGTGGCGGTAGGACTCGAAGATGAAGCCGGCGACCGCGGCGAGCTTCTCGCGGTTGGCGCCCTCGGTCTTTTCGGCCTCCTCGATCGCGGCGAGGAGCAGCGACCAGCGCTCCAGGAACAGTTCGTTCAGGACCTGGTCCTTGGAGTTGAAGTAGTGGTAGACGAGGCCATAGGCGACCCCCGCCTCGTCGGCGATGTCGGAGACGCGGGTGGCGTGGAAGCCCTGGCGGGCGAAGACGGTGACCGCGGCGTCGAGGATCTGCCGGCGTTTGTCGACGGCGCCGGAGCGCTGCTGCACGGAGCGCTCCATCAGGCCCGGCCCTCGGCGTGGGCGGCGGCGAGCGCCGCGGGCCAGGCATAGGCCTGGGGACGGCGATTGGCGAGGGCCGGGAGCGCCTCGCGGATCCGCTCTTGGGCGGCGAGGTCGAGGTCGGCGGCGATGAAGCACTCGCCGTCCGGGGCGGTGGCGAGGACGACGCCCCAGGGGTCGACGATCGCCGAACGGCCGAAGGAGTCGAAGTGCGGCGGAGCTTTGCCGACCTGGCCCGGGGCGAGGACGAAGACGGCGTTCTCGATCGCCCGCGCGCGCAGGAGGACCTCCCAGTGGTCACGGCCAGTGGCGGTGGTGAAGGCGGCGGGGACGGTGATCAGGCGGGCGCCGCGCACGGCGAGGATCCGGTGCAGCTCGGGGAAGCGCAGGTCGTAACAGACGGTCAGCCCGGCGATCAGGTCGCCGACCGGGGCGGTGACGATCTCCTCACCCGGCTGCTCGTGGGCCGACTCGCGGTAGGAAACACCGCCCGCGTCGACGTCGAACATGTGGATCTTGCGGTAGACGGCGAGATCCTCGCCGTCGGGGCCGAGCAGGACCGAAGTGTTGAAGGGCTTCTCGCCGTCGCCGACGTGCTCGGAGATCGAGCCGGCGAGGAGGTGGATCCCGAGGGTGCGGGCCCAGCCCCGGGCGGCGGTGAGACTGGGACCGTCGAGCGGCTCGGCGGCCGCGACCAGCTCCTCCCCGGGAGCGAGCAGGTTCCACTTCTCCGGCAGGGCGACGAGCTCGGCGCCGTCGGCCGCGGCGGCGCGCACCAGGCCCTCGGCAGCGCCTAGGTTGCGGGCCTTGTCGGCGGTGGAATTGAGTTGTACGGCGGCGACGCGCATATGCGTGTTTTACGGGGCTTTCTCGGATGAAGCGACCCTGATTGACTCGTCAATCGGGTGGTCAGTATAAGTGCCCCGCCCCCGAGAGACGGGTGCGTTCGCAGAAATCACCGGATCGCGAGGATAAGTGCGAACTCACTCCGCGTCGGGTGGCTTCGGGAAGCGCATCGCGCGGGCGATCATCCAGTCGAAGGCCGGCGTCGGAACGAACGGCTTGAGGCGTGCCATCACCTGCGCGTCGATCCCGATCAGGTAGCGGGAGCGTGGTCGCCGGGCCTCCAGCGCGTGCTGGATCTTCGCCGCGACCTTGCCGGCCGGGATGCCCCGTTCGGCGGTGTCCTGGACGACCTTGCGGTAACGCTCGATCGTCGGGCCGTAGAGCTCACGCACTCGCGGCGCACGCTCGAGCAACTCGTCGGCCTCCTCCTGGCCGCTTTTCCAGATCGGCGTGTCGATCGAGCCCGGCTCCACCAGGACCACCCGGATCCCCCACGGGGACAGCTCCTGGCGCAGGGTGTCGCCGACGGCCTCGAGCCCGAACTTGGCGGCGTGGTAGGCGCCGGTCAGCGGCAGCGCGACGCGGCCGCCCATCGAGCTGACCAGGACGACACGGCCGCGGGCGGTGCGGATCGCCGGCAGCATCGCCTGGGTGACGGCGACCTGGGCGATCAGGTTGAGCTCGATCTGGCGGCGGAAGTCCTCGATCGGCAATGCCTCGAGCGGTCCGGCGACGGCATTGCCGGCGTTGTCGACGAGCCCGTCGAGCCCGCCCGACTCCGCCCCCACCCGCTCTGCCGCGGCGGCGATCGCCTCGGCGTCGGTGACGTCGAGCAAGAGCGGCTCGAGCCGCGCCGAGGACTCCTCGCGCAGCTTCGCCGCGTCCTCCTCCTTGCGCACCCCGGCGAAGACCTTCCAACCCGCCTCGTCCAACCGCCGCACGGTCGCCCTGCCGATCCCGGAAGACGAGCCGGTGACGAGGACGGTCTTCATCGGTCGAGGATACGGTGACGCGGCACCCGGGGTCAGGGCGGGCAGCCCTTGCCGATCGATTTGCGGCACAGAGCTTCTTCGATCGCCGTCCCGATGTCGGCGCGTTCCTGCCGCTGTGCCCTGGAGTCGGTCCGCGATCCGCCCGGACTCTCAGAGGCGCCGGATTCGTTGACGGTGAAATCGACGACGACGCCGAGATGCCCCTGGATCGTCCCGGTCAGGATCCCGTTCGATCCTTCGCTCATCGAGACGCCATAGGGCAGCGCCTCGATCGCTTCGCGGGCTTCGCTCGTCCAAGGGTCGGAGTCGGATCCGAAGAGCCGCTGGGCGATGAATCCGGCGGCGAAGACCGCGAGCAGGACCAACACGCCGCTCGTCAGCGCGCGGGTCATCCGCGGCGCTGTTCCAGCTCGGCGACGAGGAGCTTGGTGTGGAGCGAGGCGATCAGGTCCTTCAACGGTTGGGCGCCGGCTTCGAGCATCTCGACCACGCGCCCGGGCGGCACCTCGCCGGCGAGGCGGTTCATCACCATGTCGACCTCCTCGCGGACGAGGTCTTCGAGGGCGTTCTTGTAGCGCAGGGTGTCGTAGACGGTGAAGCCGATCTGCTCGTCGTAGCCGCCCGCGCGGAAGCGGCCGATCGCCTCGATGATCGTCACGTCGGAGGGCGAGTAGCCGCGGCTGTTGGGAGTGAGGACGCCGATCTCGGCGAGCCGGTCGAGCACCTCCTTGGGGACGCCGTAGCGGCGACGGACATCGGCGGCGCTGGTCCGGGTGCGCTCGCCGACCAGGGCGCGGTCGAGGATCTGGTCCTCCAGCGCGAGCAGCGCCTCGGCCCGGTCGGCGCCTTCGTCGAGCACCCCCTTGATCGCCTTCAGCGGCATGAAGCGCTCCTCCTGGAGGCGCTTGATCAGGCGGATCCGGTCGACGAACTCGGGTGGGTAGTACGCCATGTTGCGGCTCGTCTTCACCCCTTCCGGGAGGAGCCCCTCGCGCAGGTAGTGCTTGATCGTCGGCGCCGGGACGCCGCTGGCCTCGGCCAGCTCCCCCATCCGCAGCAGCTCGGTCGTCTTCGCCGCCATCGGGCGCGCCTAGGCCGTGGTGGCGGAGCGGGCGGTGATGCCGAGCAGCTCGCGCGCCTCGGCGGCGGTGGCCGGGCGGCGGCCGACGTCTTCGGCCATCTGGCGCGCCTTGCCGATCAGGTCGCCGTTCGAGCGGCACATCGTGCCGTCGGGCAGGTAGAGGTTGTCCTCGACCCCGGCCCGCACGTTGCCGCCGAGCACCAGCGCCGAGCCGAGCAGCTTCCACTGGTCGCGGGAGATGCCGATCAGCTGCCACTGGTTGGGGCCTTCGGGCCCGCCCGGGATCTGGTCCGACATCAGGGTGACGTTGCGCGGGGTCGGGCGGATGCCGCCGGTTACGCCCATCACCAGCGAGATCTGCAGCGGCGGGTCGAGCAGGCCCATGTCGAGAAGCGGATCGAGGTTGGCGACGTGGCCGGCGTCGAAGCACTCGTGCTCGGGCTTGATCCCGAGCTCCCGCATCGCGGTGAGGAACTCGGTGATCGTGTCGAAGCTGTTCTCGAAGACCGCCTTGAAGACGAAGTCTTTGCGCCGGCGCGAGTACTTCGCGTAGTTCAT
>Ga0134125_10003068_pt1 | contig 19557 bp, 16 predicted proteins | sample KB31751_FD_96464 | JGI IMG/M metagenome (GOLD analysis project Ga0134125, IMG submission 96464) | Terrestrial soil microbial communities with excess Nitrogen fertilizer from Kellogg Biological Station, Michigan, USA - KB3-175-1 | ecosystem: Environmental > Terrestrial > Soil > Unclassified ... | reverse complement strand
GCAAGGCGGGCGCGTGCGCCGACAAGACCATGGTCGTCTACGTCGACAACGCGACCGGGCACGGCTGCTCCGACGCCGCCGGCGCCGGAACCTTCGCCATGCCTTTCTGCACGCTCCAGAAGGGCCTGAACGCTGGCGCGATGGCGTCGAAGCCCGTGGTGGTGTTCGCGGGCACGTACCCCGAGAACGTGCTGGCGAGCATCAGTCTGAACGGCGGTAACGACTACGTCGTCACGCTCGTCGGCATCGGCGGGCCCGTCATCAAGCCGTCGAGCAGCGGCCCGGCGTTCTCCGTCGCAGGAACCAGCGGCAAGCAGGTGACCGCGTCGGTCGACGGCTTCGTGCTCGACGGATCGACGCTCACGGACGGCAGCAACGTCATCGAGTGCAGCGGCAACTCGGGCGGCGTCTACGGCGGCACCCTGCTTACCATGACCCGGTCGACCATCAAGAACGGATCGGGCGTCGGCTTGTCGACCACGCAGAAATGCGTGATTACGTTCGATGCAGACATCTTCACCGGCAACAAGGCCGGCGCGGCGCTGCTGAGTGCAACCGACTTCGCGTTCACCAATCTCCTCGTGCACGACAACGGCGGCTCGGGCGCCTCGTGCGGCGGCATCTCTCTGGCCAGCGCCGGCGAGACGGGCAAGATGACCATGTTCAACCTCACGATCGTGAACAACACGGCGATGACCGGTGCGCTCGCGTCGGGAATGTTGTGTGCGGTCTCGCCGACGAACGTGACCAACACGCTCATCCTCGGGAACTCCCCGCTGGCGACGGAGGTGAACACGAACTGTCACCCCGACTTCAGCGCCTTCCTCGGAGCCACCGGCTCGAACAACGAGACCATTCCGGCCACCGGCTGCGGCGTCAACGACCTGCTCGCCGATCCGCCGAACGGCGATTACCGTCCCAAGAAGATGACCGTCAAGCCGTGCACGTTGATCGATCAGGGCACCAACACGGGCGCGCCGGACCACGATCTCGCCGGCACCTCGCGGCCTCAGCCGGCTAGCGGCACCGACGACATCGGAGCCTACGAAGCGAAATAGCGCTTCACGGACCGGCGACGGAGCCGCTCGTCGGCATCGGATCGCGCCGACCGTAGACGACCCCGACCGCCACGCTCGTCGCGATCACCGCAGCGCCGCCGACGACCGCGACCCAGAACCAAGGCTTCTTGGCGATCGACGTTCGCGGCGGCGGTGCCGACGCGGTCAATGCGCTCGCAGACGGCGGCGTTCGTGCCGAAGGCGTCGGCGTCAGATCGGGCGGAGGCCCTCGTCGAGCGCGTTCTTGCGCGTCGATCTGTGCCTGCAGCTCGGCGATGCGCTGCTCGACCTCGGCGCGGTTCGGGGCGTCGGGGACGTTGCGGAGGTAGGCTTTGTACGCGAGCAACGCCTGCGGGTATTCGTGCGCGAGGCGGTGGGCCTGGCCGAGGTTGAAGAGGAGGGCCGGGTCGTCTTTGGCCTGATAGGCGGCTTCGTATTCCTTGGCGGCGTCGCCGAAGCGGCCGAGATCGTAGAGACGTTTGCCCTTGGCGTAGTGCTCGCGCGCGGCCGGTACGTCGTCGACGTGCTGCCCGCGACATGGGGCTGCAACCAGCAGGAGCCCGACGGCGATGATCACGCCACGCAAACGCATCACGATCATTATCGCCGAGCCGCGAAAAAAGTTGCGGGCCGAGCGCCGGACGCGCCCTACGGCAGCGCGAGGACCTGCTCGACGTACGGGAAGTCGGGGCCCGACGTGACGTGCACGTAGCGGTTGCCCGAGCCCATCGCCACCGCCGCCGCGGGGAACGTCACCGTCGCGTGGCCCGAGGCGTCGGTCATCGTGTGCGCCGTTCCCGTCGCGAAGAAGTCGTCGACCATGAGCACGCCGTCGACGGGCGCGTTGGCCTGCGCCACGTTCATCGCGTCGGTGACCACGACGTCGATCGACAGATCACCGTTGGCCGCGTTCGACGCCGTCAGCGTCGCTTGCCACAGCTTGTCGTCGAGCCCGGTGAACTGCGACGGATCGTCGGCGAGCAGGAGGCCGAGCGCCTTGTCGAAGTCGTCGACGTCCTGCGCCTCGGCGCCGAGGTCGACCTTGTCCGGCGTGTCCTCGATCGTGTGGTACCAGGGCGAATCGACCGCCGTCGACGCCGTGGGCACGCCGTTGCGATAGATGCCCTGGATGTCGGTCGGGATGATGCCGCCGAAGATCGTGGGCACGAGCTCCATGCCCGCATAGAGCGGATAGTCGATGCCGAGGTTGGCCGTCTTCAGCGCGTCGTCGAGGACCTGGTGGTTCGAGCGCGCCAGCCCGAGCAGCGACGAGTCGCGCGCCGACGGCATCTCGAAGTTGATGACCGCGAGGATCGGATCCCTGGTGACGATGCGGTGCTTGCGCAAAAAGTCGTAGCCGCCGTAGAGCGCGACCTCTTCGCCGTCGTAGCCGACGAAGACGAGCGTGTAGCGCGGCTTGCCCTCGTGCTTGCGCCGCTCGGCCATCGCCAACAGAGCCGCGATGCCTCCGCCGTTGTCGCACGATCCGGTGAACCAGGTGTCGTAGTGCGCGCCGAGCACGATCATGCCGCTCGCGTCCGAGCCTTCGATGCGGCCGATAACGTTCGATCCCGTCGCCATCTCGCTGTGCGCCTGCACGTCGATGACCGCGTGCAGCGGCTTGCCCGCCATCGCCGCGGCCTCGAGGATCTGCCCGTCGGCGTTGCCGATGGTGATGGCCGGGATCGGCCCGAGCGGCGACCAGCCGTCGAAGCGCACGCTGCCGACCTGGATCAGATCGCCGTCGGCGGCCGAGTTGTAGAGCATGGCGACGGCGCCGGCGGCCGACACGTTCGAATATTGCGCCGAGCGGTGGTAGCTGCGATCGCGATCGAGCAGCGCGATTTTGCCGTGCAGATCGACGGCGGCGACCTCGGCGGGATGCGCGGTGCCGACGTAGACCACGTCGGCGTCGGCGTGGCCGGCGCCGGAGCCTTCGAACACCTCGAACGCCGGCGACATCGCGCTGCCGTCGACGGTGGCGCTGAACGACTGCGAGTCGACGACGTGGCGCGGAAACGAGAACGACTCTTTGTGCACCTCGGCGAGGCCGATCTTCTGCATCTGCGCGAAGACGTACTCGCCCGCTTGTCGTCCCGGCTCGGTGCCGACGTGCTTGTTGCCGAAGACGGCGAGGTCGTTCAGCGTCGAGAGGATCGCGTTCGGATCGGTCGGCTTCGGCGCGCCATTATTGCTGCAGGCGATCGTCGTTGCCGCGATCAACATCAATGCTGCGTGCTTCATTCGCTTCGCTCATGAAGAGCGCGTCCCCACGGGCCGCGCGAAAGCGACCATCTACATCGCTCGCTTCGCTCGCTCATGTGCGGAGTCTACTGCAAGTGCGTGGGCGAGCGCATCCACGAGATTCGGCCATTGGAAGCGATATCCGGCCTCGGTGAGCCGCGTCGGAATCGCCGCAGCCCCCGCCAGCATGGAGTCCGACATCTCGCCGAGCGCGACGCGTAACAGCGCGCCGGGCAAGCGCAACAGCACCGGACGGTGGAGCACGCGGCCGAGGGTGCGCGCCAGTTCGCCCATGGTCGTGGGGTGCGGCGAGCTGACGTTGAACGGGCCGCCCAGCCCGCGGTCGACGGCGAAGGCGATGGCGCCGACGACGTCGTCGAGGGCCACCCACGACAGCGGCGCCGTGCCGTCGCCGAGCGTGGCGCCGGCGCCGAGGCGGAACGCGGGCAGCATGCGGCGAAGCGCGCCGTCTTGCCGATCCATGACCACGGCGATGCGTGGATGGGCGACGGCGATGCCGGCGGCGCGCGCGGGCCCGGCGGCCGCTTCCCACTCGACGCAGAGCCGGCCGAGGAAGTCGTCGCCGGCGGGCGCGCGCTCGTCGACGACGTCGCTGCGCGGACCGTAGTAGCCGGTCGCCGACGCGCTCACCAGCAGGCGCGGCTTCTTCGTGCACGCGGCGAGCGTGCGCGCGAGCAGGTCCGTCGAGACGACGCGGCTGTCGCGCAGCTCGCGCTTGCGCGCCTCGGTCCAGCGGCCGTCGCCGATGTTGGCGCCCGACAGGTGGATGGCGACGTCCACGCCCTCGAGGCGCGCGGCGTCGATCTGCCCTTTGGCGGGGTCCCAGGCGATCTCCTCGGGGCCCGACGGATCTCGCCGCACCAATTGCAACACGCGATCGCCACGCGAGGTTAAAAACGCGCGCAATTTTTTGCCGATCAACCCGGAGGCGCCCGACGTGAGAATCGTCATCTATCTGTAAAGCTCCGGTAAAGCGGGTTGATTCAGGCCCGCCCCGCGGTACAGTCCGCAGCAATGAGGCGTGCTCTCGTCGCTGCCACTGTAGTGCTCGTCATCGGGGCGGCAATCTACTTTTTCGTCCACGGTCACCGGAAGCCGGTGGCGCGCTTCGAGACCACGAAGATCACGCGCGGCAACATCACGGCGCGCGTGACCGCGACCGGCACGCTCTCCGCGCTCGTGACCGTGCAGGTCGGCTCGCAGGTGTCGGGCCGCATCTCGGAGATCAAGGTCGACTTCAACTCGCCGGTGAAGAAGGGCCAGCTCATCGCCAAGATCGATCCGCAGCTGTTCCTCGCCGCGCTCGAGCAGGCCAAGGCCAACGTCGCCGTCGAGCAGGGGCAGATCGAGCAGGCCAAGGTCAACTTCAAGAACCTCGATCTGCAGCGCCAGCGCAATCGCCAGCTGCGCAAGCAGAACCTGATCGCGCAGGCCGATCTCGACACCTCGGAGGCGGCGGCCGACGCGGCCAAGGCCAACATCGACGTGCAGGAGGCGCAGCTCGCGCAGGCCAAGGCCAACCTGCACCAGGCGCAGGTCAACCTCGATTACACGACGATCGTCTCGCCGACGGACGGCACGGTCATCTCGCGCGCGGTCGACGTCGGGCAGACGGTGGCGGCGTCGTTCTCGGCGCCGGTGCTGTTCACCATCGCGCAGGACCTGACGAAGATGCAGGTCGACACCAGCGTCGCCGAGGCCGACGTCGGCAAGCTGCGCGCGCAGATGCAGGCCACGTTCACCGTCGACGCCTATCCGACCGAGCGCTTCAAGGGCGTGGTGCGGCAGATCCGCAACGCGCCGACGACGGTGCAGAACGTCGTCACCTACGACGCGGTCATCGACGTCGACAACTCCGACTTGAAGCTCAAGCCGGGCATGACGGCGAACGTCACCTTCGTGTATGCCGAGAAGAGGGACGCGCTGCGCGTGCCCAACGCGGCGATGCGCTTCAAGCCGCCGCCGGAGATGCTGGGCTCGGGCGCGACGGCGCAGGGCAGCGGTGGAACGGCCAGGCGCGGCGCGGGCGGCGCGCCACCGTCGGGCGGAGCGGCGGGCGCGCCGTCGGCGCCGGGCGGCCATCGCATGCGGCCCGGGGGCGCGCAGAGCGATCAGCGCCAGGTCTGGGTGGTCGGCGACTCGCCGCTGGCGCCGCCCAAGCCGGTGAACATCAAGGTGGGCGTCTCCGACGGCTCGCAGAGCGAAGTCGTCGAGGGCGATCTCAAGGAGGGCGAGGAAGTGATCACCGACCTCTCCGACGGCAATGCGAGCGGCGGCTCGACCAAGGGAGGGCCGCGGTTCCGCGGGTTCTGACATGTCGTCGCTGATCCAGCTCGTCGACGTGAAGAAGACCTATCACATGGGCGACGTCGACGTGCACGCGCTGCGCGGCGTCAACGTCGCCATCGACGCCGGCGAGTTCATCGCCGTGATGGGCAGCTCGGGCTCGGGCAAGTCGACGCTGATGAACATCGTCGGCTGCCTCGATCGCCCGACGTCGGGGCAGTACCTCCTCGACGGCAAAGAGGTCTCGCACATGTCGCGCGACGAGCTCGCCGACATCCGCAACCACACGCTCGGCTTCGTGTTCCAGAGCTTCAACCTCCTGACGCGCACGAGCGCCGTCGAGAACGTGGAGCTGCCGCTTCTGTACCAGGGCGTGCGCACCAAGGAGCGCATCGTGCGCAGCAAGGAGGCGCTCGAGCGCGTGGGCCTGGGCAAGCGGCTCGATCATCACCCGTCGCAGCTCTCGGGCGGACAGCAGCAGCGCGTGGCCATCGCCCGCGCCATCGTCGGCAAGCCCAAGGTCATCCTCGCCGACGAGCCGACGGGCAACCTCGATTCGCGCACCAGCGTCGAGGTCATGGCGCTGTTCCAGCAGCTCGGGCGCGACGGCATCACCGTCGTGCTCGTCACGCACGAGCCGGACATCGCCGAGTACGCGGCGCGCGTGGTGGTGATGCGCGACGGGCACGTCGTGTCGGACAAGCGGCAGATGCCGAGGGACGCCGCGGCGGCGGTGCGCGAGCTGCCGCCCGAGGAAGCGGCGTGAGGCGGTCATGAGCATCCTGCACACGCTGCGCGTGGCGTTGCGCGCGCTCATGCGCAACAAGCTGCGCTCGTTCCTCACGACGCTCGGCATGATCATCGGCGTGTGCGCGGTCATCTTCTCGGTCGCCGTCGGCGAAGGCGCCAAGGCCAAGGTCGAGGAGGCGTTCGCGGCGATGGGCTCGAACCTTTTGATCCTGATGCCGGGCTCGAGCACCTCGGGCGGCGCGCGCGGCGGCTCCGGCTCGCAGCCGACGCTGACGTGGGACGACATGCGCGCCATCCAGAACGAAGTCTCGACGGTGAAGTACGTCGCGCCGGTGCTGCGCTCGCAGTCGCAGGTGATGAGCGAAGATCAGAACTGGTCGACGTCGGTGCAGGGCACGTCGCCCGAATACTTCGCCATCCGCTCGTGGCCGGTGTCGTCGGGCGCGGCCATCCAGGACAGCGACGTCGAGGCGGGCGCGAAGGTGGCGGTGCTCGGGCAGACCGTCGTCGACAAGCTGTTCGGCGCCAACAGCGATCCCGTCGGACAGATGGTGCGCATCAAGAACATCCCCTTTCAGGTCATCGGCGTGCTCGCCAAGAAGGGGCAGTCGGCGATGGGGCAGGACTACGACGACGCGGTGCTGGTGCCGTACACGACCTTCGGCAGCAAGATCCAGGGCGGCCTCAAGAACTACATCGCCGGCGCGGTCATGATCGGCGCCACCTCGCCGGCCGACACGTCGCGCGCGGAGATCCAGATTACGAACCTCTTGCGCGATCGGCACCACATCACCGGCACCGACGACGACTTCTTCATCCGCAACCTGACCGAGCTGGCCAACTCGCAGCAGGAGGGAACGAAGACGATGACCACGCTGCTCAACGCGATCGCGGCCATCTCGCTCGTCGTCGGTGGCATCGGCATCATGAACATCATGCTGGTATCGGTCACCGAGCGCACGCGCGAGATCGGCCTGCGCATGGCGGTCGGCGCCAAGCCGCGCAACATCCTCATGCAGTTTCTCGTCGAGGCGATGACGTTGTCGACGCTCGGCGGGCTCATCGGCCTGTCGCTCGGCGTGGTCGGCGCAAACGTCATCGCGAAGTTTTTTGGTTGGAATACTTTGGTGCGCCCCGACGTCGTAGTCGCGGCGATTGCATTCTCGGGATTCGTGGGGATTGGGTTCGGGTTGTACCCCGCTTACAAAGCGTCGCGGCTCGATCCGATCGACGCGCTTCGGTATGAATGATGAACATTGCGCTGGTCGTATTTCTCGCAGGCACGAAGGTCTTGTCGCTGGGGGAGGCGCTGCAGACGGCGCAGCGGGACCAGCCGACGGTGCATCAGGCGCACGCCAACACCGAGGCCGCCCGGGCGCGCATCGGCGAGGCGCGCGCGCCGCTCTTGCCGCAGGTCTTCGGCACGGCGCAGTATCAGCGGCTGACGACGAACGCGACGCCGGGCGCGCTGGCCACCATCGGAGCCGGCAGCGCGGCCGGCACCGGCGTGATGACCCCGCCGCCGTCGTGGAACACCATCAACCGCTGGAACTTCTCGATCACCGCGCAGCAGACGCTGTGGGACGCGTCGGGGCAGCTCGCACGCTGGCGGCAGAACGTCGCCAGCGCCGAGGCCGTCGCCGACAACGAGCGCACGACGCGGCTGACGGTCTCGCTCAACGTGCGCACGTTCTACTTCGCGGCGCGCGCCAACAAGGCGTTGATGCAGGTGGCCAAGGACACGCTCACCAATCAGCAGAAGCACCTCGATCAGGTGCAGGGCTTCGTGAAGGTGGGCACGCAGCCGGAGATCGCGCTCGCGCAGCAGCGCACCGCGGTGGCCAACGCCGAGGTGCAGCTCATCACCTCGCAGAACAACTACGAGGTCGCCAAGGCGCAGCTCAACCAGGCGATCGGCATCGAGCGCGACACCAACTACGACGTCGAGGACGAGTCGACCCCGCCGATCGAGGGCGAGGACAGCGGCACCGATCCGCTGCTCGCCGAGGCGCTCAAGGAGCGGCCCGACTATCTGAGCCTCGAGAAGCAGATCGAGGCGCAGCGGCTCGCCATCTGGGCGGCGAAGACGGCGTACGGCCCGAACCTCGCGGCGTCGACCTCGTTCACCGACGGCGGCTCCGCGCTCGACAACCTCGGCTGGAACTGGAACTTCAACCTCACGCTCAACTGGCAGCTCTTCCAGGGCGGGCTGACCTGGTACACCGTCAAGGAGCAGAAGGCGAACCTCGACAGCGTCGTCGCGCAGCGCGATCTGTTGCGGCAGCAGGTGCGCCTCGGCGTCGAGCAGGCGCGGCTGGCAGTGCGCGCGGCCAAGGCGTCGTTGATCGCGGCCAACGAGGCCGAGGTCAACGCCAAGGAGCAGCTGCGGCTCGCCGAGGGGCGCTACGCCGCGGGCGTGGGCAGCATCATCGAGCTCGGCGACGCGCAGGTCGCGGCGACGACCGCGCAGGCCCAGAAGGTCCAGGCCGACTACAACGTCTCGACGGCGCGCGCGCAGCTGCTCAATGCGCTCGGCAGGTTCTAGGAAAAGCTCACAGGGAGTTCAGAGAGATCAGAGAAATTTTTGATCCTTCCCTGAGCTCCGGGAACTCTCTGGTCTCCCCGTTGGTTTTTTCCAGGCGCGCCTTACGGCATACCTTCGCCAGCTTTTTGGATCGCACGTAGCTCGTCGTCGCTGATATCGCGGGCGGCTTGCCAGGCGATGCCGATGACGGCGCGGACCTTGCCGCCGGCGTCGTGGATGGGGAAGGCGACGGCGGCGCCGGCGCCGACGGCTTTGGCGCCCGGCTTGACGGCGCCCGACTGATCTTCCTTCAGGTTGCAGGTCGAGACCGGGCGATCTTCGGCCATCGCGATTCCCGCCATGCCCTTGCCGACGGGGATCTTCGCCGTCGCTGCCTGCACCGGCGGCGGGATGTTCACCGCCGCGTCGAGCTCCATCAGGTCGGCAGCGACGACGCGATGGACCGTGCCGGCGACGCCGCCGTGGGCGCGCAAGAACTCCGTCAACCATTCGAGCGAAGTCATGGCCCCCATCTTACAATGCAGCCGTCCATGCTCAACGTGTCCGAGCGACGGGTCGTGTTCCTCGTCGGTGCGGTGCAGTTCATCAACGTGCTCGACTTCACGATGGTGATGCCGCTCGGGCCCGACTTCGCGCGCGCGCTCGGCATCCCGATGTCGGACCTGCCCAAGATCGTCGCCGGCTACGGCGAGGCCGCCGCCACCGCCGGCCTTCTCGGCAGCTTCTTCCTCGATCGCTTCGATCGGCGCAAGGCCATCGCCGTCGCCATGATCGGGCTCGTCGCCGGCACGCTCGCCGGCGGGCTCGCCCACGACCTGCGCGGCATGACGCTGGCGCGCGTGCTCGCCGGCACCTTCGGCGGACCAGCCACGTCGCTGGCCTACGCCATCATCGCCGACGTCATCCCGCCGGCGCGGCGCGGCAAGGCGATGGGCGCGGTCATGGGCGCCTTCTCGGTCGCGCAGGTGCTCGGCGTGCCGGCGGCGCTGCTCGTCAGCGAGCGCTTCGGTTGGCGTGTGCCGTTCTTCGGCGCGGCCGCGCTCGGCGCCGCGGTCGCGCTCGCCAGCGCGTTCATGCTGCCGCCGCTGACGGAGCATCGCCTGCGCAACGCGAGCGCGCCGGTCGCCACGCTCGGGGAGCTGCTCTCGCGCCCGACGGTGCTTTTTTCGTACACGATGACGGCGACGCTGATGGCCGCGGGCTTCCTCATCATCCCGACGCTGCCGGCATACATCCAAAACAACCTCGGCTACCCGCGCGATCACTACCAGTGGCTGCTCGCCGTCGGTGGCGTGGCCAGCTTCATCGCGCTGCGCCTCTTCGGGCGGCTCACCGATCGTTGGGGCTCGTTCCGCGCCGGCACGCTCGGCGTGATCGCGTCGCTCGGGGTGATGTGGATCTTCCTGGTGCGGCCGCCGTCGCCGGCGCCGGTGATGCTGCTCTACGTCGCGCTGCTCGTCGCGCTCGGCGCGCGCAACGTCGCCTACAACGCGCTCACGACCAAGGTGCCGCGGCCGCATGAACGGGCGCGCTTCCTGTCGCTGCAGTCGACGGTGTACCACGCGTCCGCCGGTGGGGCCTCGTGGCTGTCGACGTCGTTCCTGCGCCAGCTGCCCGACGGGCGCCTCGTCGGCGTGCCCGCGCTCGCGGCGGCGGCGATGGTGCTGACCGCGCTCCTACCGATCCTCATCGGCGTCGTCGAAACGCGCGTGCGTCGCGAAACAACCGACTGAAGCGCGAATCACTTGCGCTGACCTACTGCGGCGCGCGCCGCCGGCCGCCTTCAGGCGGGCTCATCGCTGCGCCCGAATCCGACTCGGCCTCGCGCACCTCGCAACGCTCAGCGCAAGTGAATCGCGCTTTAGCGGTGGTGGCGATGGCGCTTGTGCTTGGCGGCGCGCGCGTGGTGATGGCGCTTGCCGTGCCGCGGCATGGCCGACGCGGTTCCGGCTCCCAGGAATACGAGAACGAGTGCAATGGCGAGCGTGCGCATGATGGCCTCCGCTCAGCGACGGGAGCATCGATCGTACCAAGCCTAAGCGCGCGAGATCACGCGATCCACATGTCGTGGATCATCCGAAACTCGAATCGGTTCACCGGTTTTCGGAGAGGACGTGCTTAAAATCCGCAGGTGGAACCCCGCGTGACCTACCGCGGCATACGTGCCGCGACCGAAGCGCTGTGCGAGGGCCTCGAGGCCGAGGACTTCGTGGCGCAGTCGATGCCGGACGCCAGCCCGCTCAAGTGGCATCTCGCGCACACGACGTGGTTCTTCGAGACGTTCGTGCTCGCGGCGCGCGACGGCTATCGTCCGTTCGATCCGCGCTACCGCTACTTGTTCAACTCGTACTACGAGGCGGTCGGCGCGCGCTGGGATCGCCCGTCGCGCGGCCTGCTGACGCGGCCCACCGTCGCCGAGGTGATGCGCTATCGCGCGCACGTCGACGCGCACATGCTCGAGGTCGACGGTCCGCGCGAGGTGATCGAGCTCGGGCTGCACCACGAGCAGCAGCATCAAGAGCTCATGCTCACCGACGTCAAGCACCTGTTCGCGCTCAACCCGCTCGAGCCGGCGCTGCGCACGTCACCGACGGAGCCGGCGCGCGGCGACGCGCGGCAGTGGCTGCCTTTCGACGAGGCGGTGCGCGAGATCGGCGACGCCGGCGGCGGCTTCGCCTTCGACAACGAGCGGCCGCGCCATCGCACGCTGGTGCCGGCGTTCCGCTTCGCGTCGCGCCTGGTCACCGCCGGCGAGTACGCCGAGTTCATCCTCGATCGCGGCTATCAGCGCCCCGAGCTCTGGCTCTCCGACGGCTGGGCGACGGCGCAGCGCGAAGGCTGGCAGGCGCCGCTCTACTGGCGCAACGACGGCGGCGACGGCGACGCCGGCGACTTCACCGTCTACACGCTCGGCGGGCGCCGCGCGATCGATCCCGACGAGCCTCTGCTCCATGTCAGCTTCTACGAGGCCGACGCCTACGCGCGCTGGGCCGGCGCGCGCCTGCCGACGGAAGCCGAGTGGGAGATCGCGGCGGCGGCCGCGCGCGCACAGCAGCTGCACGGCGTCGGGTGGCAATGGACGCAGAGCGCGTACGCGCCCTACCCCGGCTATCGCCCGCTCGCCGGCGCGCTCGGCGAGTACAATGGAAAGTTCATGTGCAATCAGCTCGTCCTGCGTGGTTCCTCGCTGGCGACACCGTCGGGGCACGCGCGCGACACCTATCGCAACTTCTTCCCACCGCATTCGCGCTGGCAATTTTCAAGCATTCGGCTGGCGCAGGACCCATGAGAGGAAGAGCATGCCGAACGCGCTCCCGCTGTACGAAGAAGAACGCTGGACCCTCGTCGAGGCCGACAAGGGGTTGCCGTCGGACTTCGCCGCCGACGTGCGCGACGGGCTGACCGCGCGCAACAAGCGTCTCTCCTGCCGCTATCTGTACGACGCCGCCGGCTCGGCGCTGTTCGAGGAGATCTGCGCGCTGCCCGAGTACTATCTGACGCGCGCGGAGCAGGAGATCCTCGACGCGCACGCGGGCGAGATCCTCGACAGCTGCCCACGCCACGCGGCGCTCGTCGAGCTCGGATCCGGATCGTCGACCAAGACGCGCACGATCATCGAGGCGGCGCTGGCGCAGGCGGCGCGCGGCCACGCGGTGCGCTACGTGCCGATCGACATCTCGCGCTCGATGCTGGAGGAGAGCTCGCGCCGGCTCGTCGCCGAGTACGAGGGCGTCGAGATCACCGCGATCGCCGCCGAATATCGCGCCGGGTTGCGCTGGCTCGAGCGGCAGCGCGAGCCGAAGCTGGTGCTGTGGCTCGGCAGCAACGTCGGCAACTTCGGGCGCGGCGAGGCGGCGCGCTTTTTGCGCAGCGTGCGCGCGACGATGACGGCGCGCGATCGGCTGCTCATGGGCGTCGATCTGCGCAAGGGGCGCGCGGTGCTGGAAGCGGCGTACGACGACGCGGCCGGCGTGACCGCGCGCTTCTCGCTGAACCTCTTGGCGCGCATCAACCGCGAGCTCGGCGGCGACTTCGACCTCGCGTCGTTCGCGCATCGCGCCAAATGGAACGAGCGGCTCGGGCGCATCGAGATCCGCATCGAGAGCAAAAAGGCGCAGACGGCGCACCTCGCCAAGCTCGGGCTCGACGTGAAGCTCCGCGCCGGCGAGCGCATCTACACCGAGTCGAGCTACAAGTACTCGTTCACCGAGATCGAGCGGCTGGCGCGCGCCGCCGGGCTCGTCGTCGAGCGCCGCTGGCTCGACGGCGGCAAGCGCTTCTCGGTCAACCTGCTCGCGCCGTTGTCAGGATAGGCTCGAGGACCGCGCAGAAGCGCTGGGCTTCGTCGATCGTGTTGTAGTGCACGAGCGACGCGCGGATGACGCCGCCGCGCGCGCCGAGGCCGAGGCGATCGACGAGCCGGCGTACATAGAAGTCGCCGTGCTTGATCCCGATCTTGGAATCATCGACGCGCTCGACGATGGCGGCGGCTGGCGCGCCGTCGACGGTGAAGCTGATGGTCGGCACGCGCGCCGGCGACGCCGACTTGTGGCCGAGCACGCGCACGCCGCGAACGCCGTCGAGGAAATCGAGGATGCACGCGGCCAGGCCGCGCTCGTGCGCCGCGACGTCGTCGAAATTCAGCGCCGTGAGGTAGTCGACGACGGCGGGCAGCGCGGCGGCGAGCTCGTAGGGCACGTGGCCCGGCTGCAGCTTGTAGGGCGTGTCGTCGATGAAGAAGTGGTTGATGCCGGCGAGCGCGTCGAGGTGCGCGCGCTTGCCGTACAGGCACGCCAGGTGCGGGCCGTAGGTCTTGTAGACGCTGAAGACGTAGTAGTCGACGTCCCAGCCGCGCGGATCGAGCGGGCGATGCGGCGCGTAGGCCACGCCGTCGACGACGACGCGCGCGCCGCGCTCGTGGACGAGGCGCGTGAGGGCCGCGACGTCGTGCACCGTGCCGACGAGGTTCGAGGCCTGCGTGAAGCAGACGAGCCGCGTCTTGTCGCCGAGGAGCGGCGCCAGGTCTTCGGCGCGCAGAGCGAGCGTGTCGCCGTCGACGCGCCACTCCTTGATCGTCGCGCCGCGCGACGCGGCCAGGCGGCGCCAGCAGCCGATGTTCGACTCGTGATCGACGTCGGTGACGACGATCTCGTCGCCGGGCGCGATCTGGGGCGCCAGGGCGAGCGATAGATTGGCCAACAGCTGCGTCGTCGACGTGCCGAGCACCACCTCCTCGGCGTCACAGCCGAGCCAGCGCGCGAGCGCCTTCTGCCCATCGCCGACGCGCTGGCTGGCGAGCGCCGAGATCGCGTACGAGCCGCCGAGCTGCACGTTCGACGTGGCGTAGAACTCGGCCACGCGTGCCGCCGCGCTGCCGAGGATCTGCGATCCGCCGGCGTTGTCGAACAGGATCCAGCCGCGCGGATCGGCGAGCGTGGGGAACTGGCTGCGCACCCCGGCGAGGTCGAGCATGGACGTCAGAATAGCTTATATTCCCCAGATGCCGAATCCACCGACCGACGCAGCGCGCGTCCTCACGGGGACACCGGACTCGCTGCTCGCCGCCTGCCGCGCCGACATGAAGCGCGCGCGCGAAGGCATCGCCGCCCTCTACGGCATGACGATGCCGCGCGATCCGCAGGCCGCGCTCGAGGCCTACGACATCGCGATGGGCGCGCTCGCCGACGCCGCCGCGCGCGCGAGCGTCTGCCGCAACGCGCACCCCGATCCGAAGATGCGCGACGCCGCCGACACCTGCGAGCAGGAGGTCGACGCGCTGGCGACGGAGCTGTCGCTCGATCGCGGCGTCTACGACACGCTGGCGCAGATCGATCTCGACGGCACCGACGCGGCCACCCGGTACTACGTGCAGAAGACGCTGCGCGATCTGCGCCGCGCCGGCGTCGACAAGGACGACGCCACGCGCGGCAAGGTCAAGAAGCTGCGCGAGGAGCTCCTCAAGATCGGCCAGGAGTTCGGCAAGAACATCAAGGACGACGTGCGCACGCTGTCGATCGACGCCAGCGAGCTCGACGGGCTGCCCGACGACTTCCGCTCGCAGCACAAGCCGGGCGCCGACGGCAAGGTCACGATCTCGACCGACAACACCGACTACATCCCGTTCGTCACCTACGCCAAGAGCGGCAAGGCACGCGAGGCGTTGTGGCGGCTCTATCGCCTGCGCGGCCATCCCAAGAACCTCGAGGTGCTCGACCGCATGCTCGAGCGGCGCAACGAGCTGGCGACGCTGCTCGGCTACGAGAGCTGGGCCGCGTACGCGACCGAAGACAAGATGATCGGCTCGGCCAAGGCGGCGAGCGACTTCATCGCGCGCATCGCGTCGGCCTCGGAGGCGCGCGCGGGGCGCGACTACGCGCAGCTGCTCAAGCGCAAGCAGAAGGACGATCCGGGCGCCAAGCACGTGTCGGCGTGGGACTCGGCGTTCTACCAGGAACGCGTGATGAACGAGGACTACGGCTTCGACTCGCAGGCGATGCGCGCCTACTTCGAGTACGAGCGCGTGAAGAAGGGCGTCCTCGACATCACCGCGCGCATGTTCGGCATCGCCTACCGCAAGGTGGCCGACGCGCCGGTGTGGCACCCCGAGGTCGACGCCTACGACGTCGTCGAGGCGGGCGCCAAGGGCGAGCGGCTCCTCGGCCGCATCTATCTCGACATGCATCCGCGCGACGGCAAGTACAAGCACTACGCGCAATTCACGCTGGCCAACGGCGTCGAAGGACGCGCGCTGCCGGAGGGCGTGCTCATGTGCAACTTCCCGCGCCCAACCGGCGGCGAGCCGGCGCTCATGGAGCACGGTTCGGTGCGCACGTTCTTCCACGAGTTCGGCCATCTGTTGCACCACGTGCTCGGCGGCCACACGCGCTGGGTCGGGCAGTCGGGCGTGGCGACGGAGTGGGACTTCGTCGAGGCGCCGTCGCAGATGCTCGAGGAGTGGATCTGGGATCTCGAGACGCTGCAGACCTTCGCGCGCCACTGGCAGACCGACGAGCCGCTGCCCGCGGAGCTGCTCGCCGCCGCGCGCTCGGCCGACGAGTACGGCAAGGGCTTGTGGGTGCGCCAGCAGATGTTCTACGCGGCGACCAGCCTCGAGTTCCACGCGCGCGATCCGCGCGGGCTCGACACGACGAAGCTGATGGCGGAGCTGCAAGATCGCTACACGCCGTTCAAGTACGTCGAGGGCACCTACTTCCACGAGAGCTTCGGCCACCTCGATGGCTACTCGGCGATCTACTACACGTATATGTGGTCGCTCGTGATCGCCAAGGATCTGTTCAGCGTCTTCAAGCGCGAGGGCCTCTTGAACCCGGCGCCGGCGCGACGCTATCGCAAGGCGATCCTCGAGGCGGGCGGGTCGAAGCCGGCCGCCGAGCTGGTGAGCGACTTTCTCGGTCGGCCCTACGATTTTGCGGCCTACCAGCAGTGGCTCGACGCGGGCTGAGCGCCTAGAACCATCGGGTGGGGCAGCATGACGTCGACGCCGAGGCCGACGAAGCGGCGCGGCGCGTCTTCGCCGCGGCCATCCTCGACGACTTCGACGCGCTCGAGCGGCTGATCGCCGAGGACCGCTTCGAGCGCGGCACGCGCCGCATCGGTGCCGAGCAGGAGCTGTTTCTCGTCGATGCGCACGGCTTGCCAGCGCCGGTGGGGCCCCAGATCCTCGAGGCCAACCGCGATCCGCGCCTGGTCTCGGAGCTGGCGCAGTTCAACCTCGAGGCCAACCTGACGCCGCGCCCGTGGGGCGGCCGCGCGCTGTCCGCGCTCGAGGGCGAGCTCGACGAGGTCCTGGCGCTGGCCCGTCGCGCGGCGCGTGCCGCCGGCGCCGACGTCGCGCTCTTCGGCATCCTGCCGACCTTGCGCGAGACCGATCTGTCGCTCGACAAGATGACGCCGTCGCCGCGCTACCACGCGCTCAACCGCGCCATGACCGAGCGGCGCGGCGGCAGCTTCGCCGTCGACATCGGGCGCGACGATCAGCTGCAGCTCGCGCACGACAACGTCATGCTCGAGGCGTGCAACACCAGCTTCCAGCTGCACGTGCAGGTCGCGCCCGACGAGGTCGACCGCTGGTACAACGCGGCGCAAGCGGCGGCCGGCCCGGTGCTGGCCGCGGCGGTGAACGCGCCGCTCTTCCTCGGGCGCCGGCTGTGGCCGGAGACGCGCGTGGCGCTGTTCGAGCGCGCCGTCGACGAGCGCTCGCCGGCGCAGCAGCAGCGCGGGCACGCGCCGCGCGTCACCTTCGGCAACGACTGGCTGCGCGGCGGCGCGGCCGAGCTGTTTCGCGAGGACATCGCGCGCTTTCGCATCCTGTTGACCACGCAGCCCGATCGACCGCCGGCCGCCGGCGAGGCGCCGAAGCTGACGGCGCTGCGGCTGCATTCGGGCACGATCTACCGCTGGAACCGCGTCTGTTACGGCATCACCGACGGCAAGCCGCACCTGCGCATCGAGCATCGCGTGCTGCCCGCGGGACCGACCGTGCGCGACGAAGCGGCGAACGCCGCCTTCTTCTACGGGCTGTGCGCCGCGCTCGTCGGCGAGCACGGCGACGTCGCGCGCGTCATGCGCTTCGACGCCGCCAAGAGCAACTTCTTCGCCGCCGCGCGCGAAGGGCTCGACGCGAGCCTCGCGTGGCGCGACACGGCCGCGCGCCCGGCCGCGTCGCTGATCCTCGAGGAGCTCCTGCCGGCGGCGCGACGCGGGCTCACCGAGGCCGGCTTCGATCGCGCAGACGTCGAGCGCACCCTCGGCGTCATCGAAGCGCGCGTGCAAAATCGCCAGACCGGCGCGGCGTGGGTGTCGCGCTCGCTCGAGGCCATGGGCGACTGCGACGCCGACGCGCGCGATCGGGCGCTGGTGACCGCGGCGATCGAGCGGCAACAGCGCGGCGAGCCGGTGCACGCCTGGCCGCTCGTGGAGCAGGCGGCGCGGCCGCGCTACGCCACCGTCGGCGAGCTGATGACGCGCGACTTGTACACCGTGGCGCCCGACGATCTGGCGGCGCTCGCCGCGCGCGTCATGCGCTGGAACGGGATCCACCACCTGCCCGTCGAGGACGCGCGTGGGCGGCTGGTCGGCATGCTGACGCTGGCGCGGCTCGACGAGGTCGGCGGTGACCGCGCCGTCGGCGAGGTCATGGATCGCGATCCCATCGCCGTCGACGCAGCCACCGAGACACGAGCGGCGCGCGAGCTCATGCACGGCGCCCGCGTCGACAGCCTGCCGGTGATCGAGCCGCGCGGCGATCGGCTCGTCGGCCTGGTGACGGCGCGCGACTTCGACAAGCTGCGCTAGAACGCATCTGGTGCGTTCTAGCCGATCGCGCGCTACGCGATCAGCCGCGCGATCGGCCCCGCGCCTTCGCGCACGACCTCGATCGCCTCGTGCGTCAGGTCGACCACCGTCGTCGGCTCGCGACCGCCGAGGCCGCCGTCGAGCACCAGATCCACGCCGGGAAAGGTCGGCTCGATGTCGCGCGCGTCGATCACCATGTGCTCGTCGCCCGGCTTGTGCGCCGTCGTCGAGATCACCGGCCGCCCGAGCGCGCGCACGATCTCGACGATGATCGGCGCATCGGGCACGCGAATGCCAACGGTGCGCCGATCCGACGTGTGCAGCATCTTCGGCACCTCGCGCGTCGCTGTCAGCACGAAGGTATACGGCCCGGGCAACACGCGCCGCAGCAGCCGATACGCGTGATTGTCGACGACGGCGTACTTCGACAGGTCGGCCAGGTCGGGGCAGATGAACGCCAGCGGCTGCCCCTTGTCCATGCCCTTGACCTTGTACAGCCGATCGATCGCCTTCTTGTTGCTCAGATCACACCCGAGCGCATACACCGTGTCCGTCGGATACGCGACGATCTCGCCTGCTTCGAGCGCTTGTACGGCGCGCCGCACCTTGCGCGGCTCGGGGGTATGCGGGTTGATCTCGATGATCATCTATTCGGCGATAGAAAAAGATGCTACGACGAGCGCCATGATGAAACCAGCTTTGTTCCTCCTTGTTTTGACGCTCGCCGTGCCGGCTTGCAATCAGCCCGGCGCCGGCGGTGGCTCGGTCAAGCTCGACAACGATGATCAGAAGACGCTCTACGCGCTCGGCCTGCTCATCGGCCGCAACCTGAAGACGTTCAACCTGACGTCGTCGGAGCTGAACACCGTCGAAGCCGGCCTCGCCGACGAGGCGCTCGGCAAGAAGCCGAAGGTCGAGCTCGAGACCTACGGCCCCAAGGTCAATCAGCTGCGCTCCAAGCGCATGAGCGCCAAGGCCGAGGACGAGAAGAAGAAGGGCAAGGCGTTCGAGGACAAGGCCGCGGCCGAGCCGGGCGCCGAGCGCACGCCGTCGGGCCTGGTGTTCAAGTCGCTGGGCGGCGGCTCGGGCGAGTCCCCGAAGAACACCGACACCGTGAAGGTGAACTACCGCGGCACGCTCATCGACGGCACCGAGTTCGACAGCTCCTACAAGCGCAACCAGCCGACGGAGTTCCCGCTCATGAGCGTGATCCCGTGCTGGACCGAAGGCGTGCAGAAGATGAAGGTCGGCGAGAAGGCCAAGCTCGTGTGCCCGTCGAACATCGCCTACGGTGACGGCGGCCGTCCGCCGACGATCCCGGGCGGCGCGACGCTCGTC
>Ga0134125_10003067_pt1 | contig 19559 bp, 12 predicted proteins | sample KB31751_FD_96464 | JGI IMG/M metagenome (GOLD analysis project Ga0134125, IMG submission 96464) | Terrestrial soil microbial communities with excess Nitrogen fertilizer from Kellogg Biological Station, Michigan, USA - KB3-175-1 | ecosystem: Environmental > Terrestrial > Soil > Unclassified ... | reverse complement strand
GGCAAGCCCGTGGCATCCGCTAAACCTGCGACCACTTTCTTTGTAGCTCCGAACGTGAAGACCACGGGACAAGCCCGTGGCATCCGCTAACCTGTGACCACTTTCTTTGTAGCTTCTAACGTGAAGACCACGGGGCAAGCCCGTGGCATCCGCTAACCTGTGACCACTTTCCTTTTAGCTCCGAACGTGAAGCACCACGGGACAAGCCCGTGGCATCCGTTAAACCTGTGACCACTTTCTTTGTAGCTCCGAACGTGAAGACCACGGGGCAAGCCCGTGGCATCCGCTAAACCTTCGACCACTTTCTTTGTAGCTCCGAACGTGAAGACCACGGGGCAAGCCCGTGGCATCAACTCAAAAAACATCACCACCAGTGAAGTAAACCTACCCTTTTACGCCCAATCCGGTAACATGGACGGCGACAATGGACCAAACCCTTTGGAGATTTGCGCTCGCAGCCTTCGTAACGCTCTTAGTGGTTGTCGATCCACCGGGTGTCGTTCCGACGTTTGTCGCTCTCACAACCGGCGAAACCTCTGCTAGCCGGCGCCGGATTCTTATCCGCGCGGTGCTCATAGCTTTCAGCGTAGCAATTTTCTTTCTGCTCGCGGGGCGCGCGTTGCTTTCATATCTTGGTGTGACGGTCCAGGCTTTCTCGATCAGTGGCGGCATTCTCCTGTTTCTGGCGGCGCTGCCAATGTTGTTTGGCCAGAGAGGGGGCTTGCAAGCGCCCGAGCCAAAAGAGCGTGGCTCAGTCGGACACGACATTTCAGTTTTCCCGCTCGCAATTCCATTGTTGTCGGGGCCCGGAACCATAGCTACGATTCTTTTGCTTACCTCACAGACGTCGGGCGATTCACGAAAGCTGATTGCGGCCGTCATCGCAATTGCGCTCGTATTCATAGTTTCTTTTGTGGCGCTTTATTTGGGCTCGCGACTAATCGCGTTGGTCGGTGAAGGTGGAGTTCATATCGCGACGCGGGTGATGGGAATCATTCTCGCCGCGCTCGCCGTCCAATATGTGCTGAACGGAATCAGCGGCTATTATCACTTGCTATTTAATCGTTAGACCCTGCGGCTGGTTTGATTCCCAGAGACCTTTGACTTCAGTCGCATCGAGTCTCAATTTCAACCTTCCTTCGTTGTTGTCTATTTAGGTTGAAATTGAAACTCCACGCGACTGAAGCCGGTGGTCAATTATCTGGTTACCTTCATGCCGAGGTAGCCAGGATAATCAATGGTCTCCGATTACTCTTCCGATCAGCTTCTCTTCATCTCCTCGAGTTCTTCTGGCGTCCGGGGCCAATCCTTTTTTAAAAGCAACGACAGCGAGCGGTCAGCGAGTAGGCGGCCTCCAGTTTGGCACGTTGGACAATAATTCGTTTCATTCGATGCGTAGCGGATTCGCTGAATCTTCGTGCCGCAGCGTGGACAAGGTTCTTTGTATTTTCCGTGCACCGCCATCTCAGGGCGAAAAGCTGTTACCTTTTCTGGAAATGTTTTGCCCGCCTCGGTGAGGAACCGATCACTCCAATCCGTCAGCGTGGTTCGCGTCGCCTCAAAGAGACGCCCAACTTCTTCATCGCTCAATTTCTGAGTTAAGGCGAACGGCGAAAGGCGCGCCGCAAACAGAATCTCATCTGAATAAGCATTGCCAATTCCACTGAACAGGCGCGGATCGCTCAGCGCTCGCTTCAGGGTGTGATTCGACGAGCGCAACGCTTTCGCGAACTGCTCCTGATTACTTTCAAAGATCTCCAATCCACCCGGATCGAGATCGTCCAAAGCTTGTTCGCCTTCTACCAAACGTAGCGATGCCCGTTTGCGCGAGCCGGCTTCAGTTAGAGTCAGGGTTCCGTTCTCAAACTCAAAAGTCGCGAGATTCAACTTTGACGGTTTTGTTTTGCCTTCCCGCCAGTGCAGTCTTCCTGCAATCATCAAGTGGAGCACAAGCCACAGTTCGTCCTCAAAGCCGAAGCAAATACGCTTGCCTATTCGTCGCAATTCTTTAACTCGCTTACCCTCGATGCTGGAAACCGGAGGCACCGCGCTGCGCAAAAGGAAGGGTGACGTTATTCGAATCGCAATCAGCTTTCGATTGAGGACTCGCTCTTCGAGCGCCTTTAGATAAGCAACAATGTCCGGATACTCTGGCATGTAGAATGTACTCTCGTTACAGGCGTTGAGAGTTCAATCTTCAGATTGTGTGCCGGCGTTACCACGCAATCTCAAGATTGAACTCTCAACGCCTGTGATCAGAACAGCTTCTCATCCGTCGAGCAGCGAGGCGTGCGGCAAAATATCCGACGAGATTGGCTCGAGAAACCGCGAGACAGCCGGCGCATAATCATCGTTGCGATATCCATCCTGGCCGCCGCGATAAGGATTTACCGGATAAACAAAATTGAGCTCTCGCCTGGCCCGAGTCGTGGCTACGTACAATAAGCGACGCTCTTCTTCCAACTCCAACTCGTCAAAATCATCTTGAAAACGGTTTGAAGGAAACCAGCCGTCCGCCATCCAGATGATGAACAAGCGGTCCCACTCCAGACCTTTTGCAGAATGCACAGTCGACAGGGTGACAAAGCCGCTGCTGCGACGCGTGGCGTTGTCGGCTGTCGCTTCAGTTGGATCCAGCGCCACGTCCTCGAGCAACTTGGCCGTGGTTTTGTAGCGCTTGGTAATTGACTGCAAATGATCGAGATCGCGTCCGCGTCGTTGGGCATCGTCGTACTTGTCTTTCAACAGCGGCCGGTAAAACTTGAGCACTTGAGAAAGCTGCGAGGCTGGCGACTTGGCTGCGACCACGCCAAGCAGCACGCGTGCAAACCGGCCTAACTGAGCGGCGTAGCTGGCCCGCGCGGGAAAGCGATGAAGCTTTCGAAAGAGCGTTTCCTTTGAGCGGGCCGAGCGAAACTCTTTGCGATCGACACCGAGGTGTTCGAGTATCTGATAAACCGTGGCGTCGCCCACGTGCTCGATTAGCTTGAGCGCTCGAAACCAGGAGAGCGTATCGGAAGGCTTGACGACGACGCGAAGAAAAGCGAGCGCGTCTTTGATATGGGCCGATTCAGCGAACCTTATGCCGCCAAACTTTCTGAACGGAATCCCGTGTTTTCCCAACTCAATTTCGAGATCAAAGGAATGTGAGCTCGAACGAAAGAGCACGGCAATTTCACTCAGCGGCACTCCTTCTTCCCTTAACTCTTCAATTCTTTCCGACACAAAGCGTGATTGCTCGTTCTCATCGCGAGCGCTGACGACCACCGGAGTTTGGCCCGGTTCATCTACGCGCGAGAACAAACGCTTTTTGTAGCTGTCCTGGACGTCGGCCATCATGTCGTTCGCGACATCGAGTATTGGCTGCGTGCTGCGAAAGTTCTCTTCCAGCTTGATAATTTGCGCGCCCGGAAAGAGCTTTGGAAACTCAAGCATGTTCCGATGACTGGCGCCACGAAACGAGTAAATTGACTGGAACTCGTCGCCAACCACGGCGATGTTGTCATGGCTGGTTGTCATCAATCGCACGATCTGCGCCTGCAATTTGTTTGTGTCCTGATACTCATCAACCATGATGTAGCGATACTGCTCCGACAGCTGTGCTCTCAGGTCCGCACTCGATTCCAGGGCTTCCTTGAATCGAACCAGCAAATCGTCATACGTGAGCATGTGGCGGGTCCGCTTGAATTCTTCAAAAGCCTTAAACAACTCGTCGAGACCACGACGCTCGTCAACGAACTGTGGGTACTCCTGATTCAGCACCTGCTTTAGCGGCAAAACTTTGTTCACCATCATGCTGAAAATACCCGCGACGGTCCGCTTGCGAGGAAAGCGTCTCTCTTTGGTGAGCTTGATCTGGCGGCGCAGCAGATCGATCAAGTCTTCCGTATCGCTTTGATCCAGCACAGTAAAGTTACGCTGGACACCGGCGAGCTCAGCGTACTTTCGGAGAACTGAGTGGCCCAAAGAATGAAAAGTGCCGCCCGATACGCGCTGGCATCGAGCGTCTGCCAGTGATGCGGCTCGAGACAGCATGCTCGTCGCGGCTCGGCGAGTGAACGTGAGGAGCAGAACTGATTCAGGCCGCGCGCCAACTTCAACCAACCTCGCCACGCGATAAACCAGCGTACGAGTCTTACCGGTTCCAGCGCCGGCGGTAATCAGCAATGGACCTTCCGTCGTCATCACTGCTTTAAGCTGGGCTTCGTTCAACTCACTGGCGTAATCAATCGCGCGAGACCGATCAGCCTGAACAGCTCGCTTCAACACCAGCCTGCCTCTCGTAGGCAGCGGCAGCGTTTTTCCGAGATCCAGTTCGCGCTTCAGTGATCTTAGTTCCTCGGTCAACTCGCTAATCGTTTGATAACGATCCTTGGGCGGCTTCGCGAGAGCTTTAGCCAGTATTCGGTGAACATCGGCGGGCAGTTCAGACTTGATGGACTCGGGAAACTTCGGAGCTTCATGAAGAATGGCGTGCATCGTGTCGATGCGATTTTCGTTTACGAACGGGCAGATGCCGGTAAGCATCTCGCAGAGAACAACGCCAAACGAAAAAACGTCGCAGCGTCGATCGACTCGTTGGCCCAGCAACTGCTCGGGCGCCATGTAATTCACCGTGCCCATTACCGTTCCCGATTCCGTGTCCACGCGAATGAGAGTCTTTTGCGCGCTATCGGCTGCGAGCGCTTTCTCGCGCTGCTGAACGAGCTTGGCCAGCCCAAAGTCGAGAATCTTCGCGTAGCCGTCTCGACGAATCATCAGATTCTCAGGCTTCAAATCGCGATGGATGATGCCAACCTCGTGCGCTCGGTTAAGCCCTTCAGCGATTTGAATGGCGATCTCCAAAGCATCTTTGAGCGCCAACGGTCGAGCTCGGATCTTCTGGCGTAGTGTCTCGCCTTCGACATACTCCATCGCGATATAAGGCTTGCCGTTGTCCTCGCCAACTTCGTAGACAGTGAGGATATGCGGGTGATTGAGCGCCGATGCTGCTCTCGCTTCCTGAAGAAAACGTCGCCGCCTGTCGGTGTGTGACAGATACTCCTGCGGCAGAAGTTTGATTGCGACGATCCGATCGAGTTTTTTGTCGTAGGCTTTGTAGACAGCACCCATGCCACCGGCGCCGATTGGCTCCATGATCCGGTAGTGAGCGATTGTTTGCTCGGGGAGGGGTTTCATAAAGATCGGTGCTTACGCCGAAGGCGTTCGCCAATTCCAGCCTGGGGCGGCGCCCCAGGTAAGGAACCAACGGAGTTTCGAAAACGCTGAAAGCGTTGGCGAAAGTGCATTTATCCTCCTTGCGAACGCCTTCAGCGTTTGCAGATCCACTATCTTTGCCCTGGGGCGTTGCCCCAGGCTGGAATTGGCGAACGCCTTCAGCGTTAATCTCTCTTCATTGCTAGCGTTAATCCATCTCCTACCGTCAGCATGCTCAATATGATGCGTTCATCACGACTGAGTTTCTCGTTGAGGTTTCGAATGGCAACGGTATCTTCGTCCTGCACATTCGGATCCGCGACTCGGCCAGACCAGATCGTGTTATCGATGGCGATTAATCCAAACGGACGGAGAAGCTTCAACGCTCGCTCATAATATCCTTCGTAGTTACTCTTATCCGCATCAATGAAAGCAAAGTCGAAAGAGCCTGATTCCCCGCTTTCAAGCAGCTCGTCGAGAGTCACCAAAGCCGGCCCTAGCTGCAGATCAATCTTGTGATCGATACCGGCTTCTTTCCAGTAGCGCCTGCCAACCGACGTGTATTCTTCGCTGATATCACACGCGACGATACGACCATCGTCCGGAAGGCCTAATGCAACCCACAGAGCGCTGTAGCCGGTAAACACTCCGACCTCCAGCGTCTTGCGCGCCCGCATCATCTGTATCAGCAACTGCATGAACTGGCCCTGGTCAGGACCAATCTGCATCCCTGCATTGGAAAGGCGTTGAGTTTCCTCGCGCAGACGGCGAGCGGCGTCGGGTTCTCTTACTCCGTTGTGAAGTACGTATTGATAGGCATGCTCATCGAACGAAAAATGACGTGACATTCATGATCCCCTTCGGAAAATGTACGACAGGCTGCCAGCCTGTCGCTGGTTTATTGCCTCTTGCGTTCCCTTTATAAGAAGCTGGTTGACCGATCAGATTTGGCAAATGGTTTTCAATACCTTGAATGCTACTCAACCACAGGCTGCAGCCCGCAGTACAAGCTAAGCAAGAACGAGTCATAATAACTTGTAGAAGACGACGGTGCTATCCAGCTCACCCTAGGCGCTCAACGCGTAATTGGGGATAGCGCCAACCGGAACGTAGCCGCAGCTCCGATAAAGTCGATCGGCAACACTATCCTGAACGGTGTCGAGCACCAGCAAGGTGCGTTTACAGTCTCGCGCCTTTTCCTCCAGCGCCTGCAATAAAACGTGAGCGATGCCGCGGTTGCGATAGTCGGAGTGAACGATAAGCTTTTCGACATCGGCGCGATGTAATCCATTCTCTTTCATGACCAGCGACAACTGAACCGAGCCACAAATGCGATCGTCCGCGCGTGCCACGAGAAGATGCCGTCGCTCCGCCGACACGTCGGCGAACACGCTGCTCCAGTATTGTTCAGCTGTGCTGACCGACAGCGGCGGCATGAATCCGACCGAGGCTCCGCCATTAACAGTGTTCTGAAGTAATGAAATCAGATCGGGCAAACTTGCTGCCGCGTCGTCTTTCGAGATCGCCTGGATAAGAACGTCATTCATTTTTTTTAAGAAAGTGCCTAAGAGTAACACGCCGATTCATCCATGGCACACCCCCGTGAAGCGTGGCACGGGCGTCCCGCCCGTGAAGTTGCCCCGGCTTTCAACCCGGTTTGAGTGCCACGGCATCTTCACGGGCGGGACGCCCGTGCCACGGCATCTTCACGGGCGGGACGCCCGTGCCACGGCATCTTCACGGGCGGGACGCCCGTGCCACGCCTGTGGGCCAAACCTTTACGTGAAATCCCTTCTTCGGATAATCTCTTACCTATCCACCTAAGTGAGGTCAACTCGAGTGGGAACCCCCCAATCTCCAGCCTCAACGGCTCTCCATAACACGGGCGCTGAGAACGGTCTGTCTGATGAGCGCGACCGTTTACGGCTGCTGCTCGATGTAAACAACGCCATCACCTCGAACCTGAATCTTCAGGGTCTATTGGAGGCAATCTCCACCTCTTTAAGAAAAGTAATTCCTCACGACTTTACCGGTCTCGCCACCTACGACGAACAGATTGGCCAACTGCGAGTGCATGCCCTCGAATCTTTTGGGCCGGATCAAATGTTTCAGTCAGGTCAGCCGATTCCTCTCGAAGGCAATCCGGCGGGGCTCGCCTTTATCGAGCGAAAGTCTGTTCTCAGGGATCGCATCGATCACGCGGAGTTCCCTTCTCCCGTCTTCCGCCAGTTTTGTGACGGGCTGGGATTGCGATCCGGCGTGACAGTACCGCTGGTACTTAACAACCGTGCCATTGGCGTAGTTAGCATCTCGAGCGTAAAAGAAGCCGCCTTCATTCAACGCGATGTCGACCTTCTTGAACAGATCGCAGATCAAATCGCCATCGCCGTCGAGAACGCCCTGAACTTCCAGCGCGCCGAACTGGAACGAGATCGGCGTCAAATCCTTCTTGAAGTAAACAATGCTGTTTCGCGACACCTGAATCTCGATCAACTTCTGGCAGCCATCTCCGAGTCGGTTCGGCGGGTCATTCCGCATGACTATGCCGGCCTGGCTCTTTACGACGCCGACACTGAGCAACTTCGCTTGCATTCGCTCGGCCTGCCCGGTACGGAAAGGGCAATCGGCGAAGGCACCGTGATTCCTCTCGCCGGTACACCTACCGGGCTCGCGTTTACTTCCAGGCGACTTGTGTTGCGCGACCGCGTCGACTACGACGAGTTCTTTGATCCAATCACTCGCCAGGTGAATGAGGCGCTGAATCTAAGATCGAATATCAGCGTGCCACTGATTCTCGAAGCTCGAGTACTCGGGGTAATCACAATAAGAAGCGTGCAGGAAGGCGCTTTCTCGGCAGAGGATGCAGTCCTGCTGCAACAGATTGGCGATCAAGTCGCCATCGCTGTCGAAAATGCAATCAACTTCAGACAAGCTGAACACGAACGCGACCGGCGACGGCTCCTGTTGGAAGTGAGTAATGCTGTAACTTCCAATCTGAGCCTCAGGGACCTCCTCATCACTGTCTCAGCTTGTCTCAAAAGATTCTTCAGTCACGATTTCGCCAGTATGGTGTTGGTCGATGAAAAGACTGGCCAGCTCCGGATTCATGCTCTCGACAATCCTTCACCGCCGGGATTGCTCGGAGAAGGGTCATTACTTCCAATAGATGGCACACCTGCCGGACTCTGCATCAAGACTCGACAAACGATCGTGCGTCCGACTCTCGATCTTGAAGAGTTTTATGCGCCGGCGGTAAAACAGGCTTACGCCTTCGGAGTCCGTTCCGGTTGTTCAGCCCCGCTAATCTCGCACGACAAGGTCCTCGGCAGTCTCAATGTCGGCAGCTTAAAAGAATCGACCTTTTCGTGGGAAGACGCGGAGCTGCTCACACAGATTGCCGACCAAATCGCGATAGCAGTTGAGAACGGATTGAATTTCGAACGCGCCGCGCGAGAACGCCAACGCATCGAGACCCTTCTCAAAGTCAACAACGCCATCACTACGAACCTTGAATTAGGTGATCTGCTCAAAGCGACGTCAGAGTCGCTGCGTGATTTTTTCAAACATGACTTCGCCGGACTGGCGCTCTTTGATCAGGAAACGAATCAACTTCTCGTCCACGCGCTGGATCTAAACCAGCCAGACAAATACTTGATCGAAGGAAATCACATCCCGATCGAAGGCACGTTGACTGGTATGGCCTTCTCGACGCGACAGTCGGTAGTTAGAAACCGAATTAATTTTGACGAGAGTGCCTGGCAGCATGCCCGGCCGTTCTTTGAAGAACATAAGCTGAAGTCATTTGTAAGCTTGCCGTTGATCTCACGCGGGCAGTCTGTGGGCGTACTTAATCTCGGCAGCCGCACTGAAGATGCGTTCGATAATGCTTGCGTCGAGCTGTTGGAACACATCGCCACGCAGGTAGCTATCGCCGTCGAGAATGCGGTGAATTTTGGAATCGCAGCTCGTGAACGCGATCGGACGCAACTTCTTTTGGCGGTCAACAACGCCACCACCTCACATCTCGATCTACGTGAAGTGTTGCGCGCCACTTCTGATTCCCTGGAAGCGGTTATCCCACATGATGCTGCCGGCATTGCTTTGCACGATCCCGAAACTAACCAGTTGCGCGTACACATTCTCGATGCAGCGCCCGAGATCCAAAGTGTAGAAGAAGGTTATCTGATGCCCTTGAACGAAACACCCGCAGCGCGTTCGTTCAGGACGGGAAAGCCAGTTCTGATTCATGATCTAGCGGCGAGCGAATACAAGTCTCCAATCATCCAGCGCGCTATTGCCTCAGGTTTCAAGTCAAGCTTAAACGTACCGCTTATCTGCCAAAACAAGGTGCTGGGTGCTGTCTTCATTGGCAGCAAAAAGCTAAGCGCGTTTTCTGAAGCCGACGCTCAATTGTTCTTAAATGTCGGCGGACAGCTGGCGATTGCGGTTGCCAACGCGATGTCCTACCGGGAAATCGAAAAGCTGAAACAAAAGCTTGTCAGCGAAAAGCTTTATCTCGAAGAAGAGATAAAGACGCAGTACAACTTCGCTGAAATCGTGGGCCAGAGCCCGGCATTGCGGCAGGTTCTGAAGCAGGTTGAGACCGTGGCGCCTACCGATTCCTGTGTACTCATCTGCGGTGAGACTGGGACCGGAAAGGAACTGATCGCGCGAGCCATTCATTCAGCAAGCGGCCGGCGAGAACGTACGTTGGTCAAACTCAACTGCGCTGCCATTCCCACTGGCTTGCTCGAAAGCGAGTTGTTCGGCCATGAAAAAGGGGCGTTCACCGGTGCGATTTCGCAACGTATCGGTCGCTTTGAGTTAGCTAATAAAGGCTCGCTGCTACTTGATGAAGTCGGCGAGATTCCGCTCGATTTGCAGCCAAAACTTCTGCGCGTCTTGCAGGAACATGAATTCGAGCGACTGGGAAACTCGCGGACGATCAAGACCGACGCTCGCTTGATTGCTGCTACCAACGTGGATTTACCTCAGATGGTGGCGGAAAAGAAATTCCGCAGCGATCTCTTCTATCGGCTAAACGTTTTTCCCATCACGATTCCGCCGCTCCGAGATCGAACCGGGGACATTCCTTTGTTGGTTGGGTACTTCGCTAAGAAACACGCGCTGCGAATGAACCGGCACATTGACACGGTTCCCCGCGAAACTGTCGAGGCCCTCAGCGAGTATTCATGGCCCGGCAACGTGCGTGAGTTGGAAAACTTTATCGAGCGAGCCGTTATTCTGAGTCAGGGCGCCGAATTGCAGGCGCCACTCGGCGAGTTAAGAGTCTTGGAGAAGTCCTTTCCTGAAACGCAAGTCACTGCACCCTCAGCAGCGACCTCAGCCGCTAAGCCAATCTCACTCGAAGAGGTTGAGCGAGCTCACATCGAGGAAGTCTTGCGTCAGGTTCGCGGCGTTATCGGCGGCAAAGGCGGCGCCGCCGAAATACTCGGTCTTCCCAGCTCCACCCTCCGCAACCGCATGAAAAAGCTCGGACTCAAGTAAAAAGGCAAAAGTACGCGCGTTCACAGGCGTTTAGAGTTCAATCTTTAGATTGGGTGGCTGCGATACCACAAACTGAAGTTTGAACTCTAAACGCCTGTTACGCCCGTCCCGTTTTTACCTTTTAACTTTTACTTTCCTTGATGCCGTATGTGGCATCGGATGCCGAATACGGCATCCGCACCTAGGTCTCGCCTCGCCTGGAAATATCTCGTCATTCGCACGCCAAAACCACTTTACTCCCTGCAACTCAACAATTTAGCACCAGCCAACCTGGCTGCTAATGACCGTGGTCCCGCCTTTGCACTTAGGCCAGTCGCATCGCGGACAGGAATACGCGGTAGACAGAAAGGGCCGGAAGGAAAGATGACCACACGCATTACCCAAATTGAGGACCAGGAGAAAAAGCGGACGACTATCCGAGTCGAAGGTTCGCTGCATGGCGAAGACGCGGAAGTCCTGGAAAACACATTGATGAACTTGCAGCACGAACAGATGCATGAGGTAGCCATTGACTTGACCAACATCAGCTTTCTCGACAGCGAAAGCGCGTCGGTGTTGTGCCGCTTGAAAAAATTGGGTGTCGAGCTCGTCGGACTGCACTTCTTCGTGCAGCAGATTCTTGAGCTGGCCCAGAGTTCTGAAACCAACTGAGTAATTGTCAGCACCGCCTGCGGGTGGGTATCAACCAAATCTTTGAGGAGAACGACAATGCCTTCGAACACGAAAACATGGACCAGGCGAATGATGGCGAGAGTGCGAGCCTGCCGGCGCCGAATCAAGACTCCGCCGACCGTAGCCACCGAACGACGCTTGTCCGTTTTTAACACTTACCTTCGCACGCTGGCGCTAATCACCTCGGTGATGCAGGTTTCCGGCTACGCCCAAACCATAATCGCTTCGAAGGCTACGCTGACTGACGACAAGCCAGCTGTGACCAGAGCTGTCACCGAAACGAGTCCTGAGATTGCCCCAGGTTACGAAGCTCCAAAGAAGCCGTTACCGCCAATCGAGCGAGTCGGCGTCGACGCTTCGGACTCGCTGCCGATGACTCTGGATGAAGCTATCCGCATGGCACTTCATAACAACAACGACATCGACGCCTCGCGGATTAACGTTGAGATGGCTGAGCATGATTTGCAGGCGGCACACGGCGCCTATGATCCGATACTGTCAAACGAAACCTACTTCGAGCGTCGCTCGACTCCTTATGCTTCGTTCCTATCCGGCAGCGGCAACGGTTCTCTGACGGAAACCGAAACCTCCAGCAAGATGAGTTTGAGCGGCGCGTCGCCCTGGGCCGGCGGCTCATATAAGTTTGATTTCTCCACAAGCCGGGTGTCGAGCAACAACGCCTTCAACTCGATCAACCCTTCGAATTATTCGCAATTCAACCTGAGCTACACGCAGCCACTGTGGCGCGGACGAAAAATCGATGACAACCGCCGCCAGATTGCGATTGCCAACAAGAATCTATCGCTTACTGATGTTCAGTTTCGTCAAAAAGCAATCGATGTAATTTCCAAAGTTGAAGAAGCTTACTGGCAGCTCGTGTATGCACTACGGAACCAGCAAGTACAGAACGACGCCGTCAAGCAGGCCAAGGCGCAGGTAGAAACAAATCAGCGTCAGGTAAAGCAAGGTGTGTTGGCGCCAATCGATGTAGTGGAAGCTGAGGCTCAGGTGAAGAACTTCGAGCAGGCAGTCTATGCCGCTCAAGAACAAGTAACCGAAGCTGAGAACGGTTTGAAGACCTTGATGCTGCCAAACCGCGCGGCTGAACTTTGGTCACGAGCCTTGTTGCCAGTCACGCCGGTATCACTTGAAGCACCGCGTATTCCGCTCAACGAAGCTCTCAGTGCCGCCTTCGCAAACAGGCTGGAGCTTACTGAACTGAAGACCGACTCCGAAATCAACAAACTGAACTCGATTTTCTTCAAAGATCAGACGAAACCGCAAGTGGACCTGGCCATGAGCTACAGCAGCAACGGTTTGGCTGGAACTGAAAATGAAGACAATCCGCTACTTGGCAGTCTCCAGGCAATGGAACGCCGCATCGCTGAGCTGTCGGATCGCGCCGGGCTGCCCAAACTCGAAACACCAAACTTCTCGTCAATCAATCCCGACATGAAGGGTGGCTACGGACAATCGCTCGCGAACATGCTTGGCCAGAACAATCCGACCATTAAGGTTGGCGTAAAGATTTCGTTGCCGCTCAAGAACCGCGCCGCGGAAGGTCGGCTCGGTCATTCGTTAGCTGAAGGTCGCCGGATTGACACGTTGAAAGCTCGCACTGAGCAAGCAATCGAAGCCGATGTCCGCAATTCAATGCAGGCGGTGCGTTCGGTTGAAGCTCGCCTGGCAGCTGCAGCCGCGGCTCGCGAAGCAGCCGAACAACAGTTCACCAGCGAGCAGCGCAAATTCGAAGCAGGCATGTCAACAGTATTCCTCGTGCTGCAGCGCCAGACTGACTTGATCGGCGCCCGCGGCCGCGAGCTCCAAACTCAGACAGACTTGAACAAGGCAATCGCTAATTTCCAGAGAGCAATGGGATCAACTTTCCAGTATCGCGGCGTCGCCGTCCTGGATAAGCAGCGGCTTGAGCAGACTAAGTCTACGCCCACAACGTCGCAGAACGGCTCGCTTTGGTCCGAACCCGTCATTACGACTCGTTCAACCGGCTCCGGTCGCGAACGCTAATTAGCAACTGAAACGAATTTGATAAAGCAGAGGAGAAAAGCAATGGAAGCCACAACCGAAACCAAAGCGAAAGCGAAACCGCGAATCAAGAAAGCAATGAAAGCCGTAGCAGCCCTGGTCATTCTCGCTGCCGCTGGCACGGCAGTCTGGTACTTCCTGATTCGGACGCCGGCCGGTCCTGAGAATTTAATCAAGGTCAGCGGCCGGATCGAAGGCGACGACGCCACCGTATCCAGCAAAGTCTCAGGCCGGCTGCGCGAGCTGACCGTCCGCGAAGGTGATCAGGTAAAAGCCGGTCAGGTGATTGCCATCATCGACGACGAACAGGTAAGAGCCCGCGAAGAACAGGAGTTTTCAAAAGTTCGCGAAGCTCAGGCTCGCGCCAACAGTGCCAGCCAGCAGATTTCAGTCCTCGAAGCTCAACTCGAACAAAGCAACATCAGCGTTGAGCAAGCAAAGATTGATGCGCAGGGTCGAGTCAGCCAGGCAGAAGCAAAGGTCGCGCACGCGGAAGCTGAGCTCGTCAAAGCGCAGGCCGATTACAACCAGGCCAGGTATGACGAAGAGCGTTACACGAATTTGGCCAATGATGGTGATGTGCCCGAGCGAACCGGCCGCCAGGCGCGCTCAACTTCAGAAGCGCATGCAGCACTCGTGCGAGCTGCTCGGCTGCAAGTTGAAGCCGCCAAGGGCGCGTTGATGATGGAAAAAGCAAACTTGTCGAACGCGCCAATGCGTTCATCCCAAGCCTTGAGCATTCGTCGTCAGATTTCACAGGCGCAATCCGATTTGGCGGCGGCGCAAGCAGAGATCGAGCAGACACAGGCTCGCTTGAAAGAAGTCCAGGCAGACCGCAACGACCTTAAAGTCGTCGCTTCAATCGACGGCATCGTCGCTACTCGATCAGCTGAACCAGGTGAAGTGGTGACCGCGGGAACGCCGCTGGTGACGTTGGTGAACCTGAATGCTGTGTACCTGCGGGGCTTCATTCCGGAAGGCGAGATTGGCCGCGTACGCGCTGGACAGAATGCTCGCGTGTATCTCGATTCGGCGCCGAGTCAGGCTATCGAAGCCGTCGTCACTAGAATTGATCCGGAAGCTTCGTTCACACCCGAGAACACTTATTTCCAGAATGATCGTGTGAAGCAGGTAGTTGGTGTAAAGCTGCAACTCAAAGGCGCGGCGGGCTTCGCTAAACCGGGTATGCCTGCGGATGGCGAGGTGATCGTGGATGGTCCATCGGTAGTACTGCAGGCTGCTAGCCTGCAGCTTCAGTCCAAATAAGGGTTCGCTAAGGTACGAAAGCGACAGGCTGGCAGCCTGTCTTACATCAGGAGAATGACAATGGCCGCAACACAAACATCATTAATCGCCGAGACTAACCGAGCCGGAATCATAGCGTCGCTTGAGTCCTTTGCAGCTGAAGTGAATGAGACCGAGATTGCCATCAGCGTTCGCAACTTGCGCAAGAGCTACGGCGACCTCGAAGCGGTGAAAGGCATCGACCTCGATATCGCTGCGGGAGAAATCTTCGGATTGATAGGCCCGGACGGCGCCGGCAAGACTTCGGTCTTTCAAATTCTCGGCGGCGTGATGCAGCAAACGAGCGGAACGGTCGAGATGTATTACGTTGCCGCCCGTGAAGCTCGGGCCTTCGTTGGTTACCTGACTCAGACCTTCAGTCTTTACCAGGATTTGAGCGTCACTGAAAACCTGCGGTATCTCGGCGAGCTGCGCTTGTTGTCGCGGAAGGAAATTGAGGAACGCGGGGGACGGTACCTCGAGATGTTTGACATGGAACGTTTCCAGGCGCGGCTGGCGGGCAGCTTGAGCGGCGGCATGAAACAGAAGTTAGCGCTCGCCTGCGCACTTATCGCTGAGCCAAAGATCCTGCTACTCGACGAACCAACCACCGGCGTAGACCCGGTGTCGCGCCGCGAGTTCTGGGACGCGCTCGCAAATCTTTCGCGCGCCGGTATGACGATGGTTGTAGCCACGCCTTATTTGGACGAAGCAGAGCGTTGCCATCGAGTCGCGTTGATGCACGATGGCGTCATTCACCAGGTCGGTACGCCGGCTGAGATTCGCGAGCAACTCGGCATGGAACGATTGCAAGTACGAGCTGATGCGCTCGGTCGCGCTGAAGATGTGCTCAGCAACGCCGTCGTTGTCGGCGACGTGCAAAGGTTTGGAGATCGGTTGGACGTAATGGTCAGCGATCCCAAAGCTGGTGAGTTGATGACGCGCGAAACTTTGGCCAAGGCCGGCATTCCGGTGATCGACATAAAAACAACGCCGCCTACTTTAGAGAATGCGTTCGTAGCCACGCTGCGACGACTAAATGGAGATGTCAGCACGCCTGCATTTCCGCAGCGCCGGCAATTTCGTTCCCGACCGAAGGATGCGATTGCCATCGGCGCCCGGCATCTCTTCAAGCGTTTTGGAAAATTTAATGCGGTGAAAGACATCAACATCGAAATCAAATACGGTGAGATCTACGGCTTGCTCGGAGCAAACGGCGCCGGCAAGACCACGACGATCAAAATGCTTTGCGGATTGATCGGATCTTCCAGCGGCCAGATGGAGCTCGCCGGTGAAAGTGGCAAGCTGCGCTCGAGCTTTGTTCGTCAGCGCATCGGCTACATGTCGCAGAAATTCTCGCTCTATGACGATTTGACGATTGCAGAGAATCTGGACTTCTTCGCGGGCGTCTACCAGGTTCCCTACGCTGAACGCGAAGAGAAAAAGAAATGGGTGCTGGCGGTGTCAGGATTGGAAGGACGCGGTGACTTGATGACCAGCAGTCTTCCCGGAGGCTGGAAACAGCGTGTTGCCTTCGGAGCTTCGGTGATGCATGAGCCATCGGTGCTCTTTCTCGATGAGCCAACCTCCGGAGTAGACCCACTCGCGCGCCGCGCCTTCTGGAAGATGATCAATAGTTTTGCCGACCGAGGCGTGGCGGTGCTGATAACGACGCATTACCTCGAAGAAGCCGAGCAATGCAATCGACTCGGATTTATGGTCGCCGGCGAGCTAGTAGCGGAAGGTACGCCATCGAGCGTGAAGGCGGCACAGAATGGCCATTTGCTCGAGCTGATCACGGACCAACCGCAGGAAGCGGCGGACTTTCTTAAGCATGAGCGCGAGAAGTGGCGCGTGTCACTGTTCGGTGATCGCTTGCACGTGATTGTTGATGAGGCTGCCGACACAGGAATCAGGAGTCTGCGCGAGCAGTTGCAGGGACGAGGCATTAAGGTTCTGAAAGCTTACGAAGAGAGTTATTCACTTGAGGACGTGTTCATCACCATCGTCGAGCGCATGCGCAAGACCGGCGACACGAGCACGTACCAGTGAGATTGAGATCTCAGATGGAATTTGAATCGATCTGGAAAAGAATCTGAGATCTGAAATTTGAAAACGGAAGCAGAGAGAGGCGAATCATGAAAAAGATTATCGCGCAGGCAGGCAAAGAGCTGAGACAGTTTTCGAGAGATAAGTTGACGGTGACGTTGGCGCTGATTCTGCCAATGGTCCTAATGTGGCTCATCGGAATGTCCATTTCGCTCTCGGTGACGGATCTTCCCGTAGTCGTCAAGGACATGGACCAATCGCCCGCGTCACGTCGCTATGTTGAGAAGCTCGGCAAATCGCTGACCTTCCGCATCGTTCCAGGCGATCTGCGCGGCAAGACTGAAGCAGCTCTCGACAAGGAACAGGCCCGCGCCGTCGTCGTCATCCCTGAAAACTTCGGCAGCGATCTCGAAAAGGGTCGCTCGCCCGAAATTCAGTGGCTGGTTGATGGGACCGATGCCAACACAGCCAACATTATGCGAGGCAATGCCGCAGCGTTGACTGAATCTTTCAATAGCCAGCTGGCGTCGGCGCCAGTGCCGGCAATTCAACCACACATTCGCTACTGGTTTAATCCCGGCAACGATTCTGATCAGTACATCGGACCAGCAGTATTCGCAGTTGGCCTGGCTCTGTTTCCTCCCTTACTGGCGGCGTTGGCACTTTCGCGGGAAGGCGAGCAGAAAACCATCCTGCAGGTGTACGTGTCCAGCATCAAGGCGCATGAATATCTGCTCGGCAAGATCATCGCTTACATGCTGGTATCGATAGCTCAGTGGCTGATGACCTTGATATTCGCAATCTTCCTGTTCGGCATTTGGTTCAAGGGAGACCCAACGCCGTTGTTAGTGAGCTCGGTGCTCTACTTGTTTTGCAACGTCGCTCTCGGAGTAATGATGGGCGCCACGATTCCGGACCAGGCGGCTGCAATCCAAGCCGTTCAGAACGTCGCCTTCCTGCTGTCGTACCTGCTGTCCGGTTTCGTGTTTCCGCTGTCGAACATTCCGCCCTACATCCGGTGGATTTCGAATCTGGTGCCGGCGCGGTGGTTCGTCGAGATGTGTCGAGACGCTTTTGTGCGCGGAGGTGGCTGGGAAGCCGTGTGGCACGTGCCGGTGGTGTTGGGCTTGTTGAGCGCCGCTTTCTTCTTCCGCGCCTGGAAAGTGTTGCGCAAGATGCAAGTCGAAGCTTAGGAGCTGTGGTGAGAAATCGAAGGGACAAACGAACATGAAAGCCATGCTTGAAAAATTATTTAACCTCCGGATTTGGCCGTTGATCAAAAAAGAGCTGCGGCAGATTCGGCGCAACCACAAACTCGTGGCGATGATGATCTTTCCGCCTACGCTGAACCTGGTGCTGCTGGGCTTCGCGATGAATCCTGAAGTCACGAATCTGCGCTTAGGCGTGGTGGACGAGAGCCGCTCAATTGAAAGTCGTGAATTGGTCTCGGCCTTCACTGAAAGTCATTCGTTCAAAGTCGCAGCGACTTATCAATCGACCGAAGCGCTTGGCCACGCGCTAACGGCGGGCGAGCTTGATGCAGGCATTGTTGTTCCCAGCGATTTCGCAAAGCAGCGAGTGAGTGGGCAGACTGCGGACATTCAGTTTCTGGTCGACAGCGTGAATTCCAACACCGCGACGATCGCTGGAGGCTACGCGACGCGCATCGTTGGATCGCTAAATCAAAAGATCAATCTCGCTAAGCGCACGTCAGGCGGGGCGCCATTCGTGCCCTCGAGGACTGCGCGTGTGGTCGCCAGGATTTCCCTGCTCTACAACCCCGGTCTGCAAAATTCATGGTTCATCGTGACCGGAATGATCGGCATGCTGCTGGTAATGTTGGGTGTGGCCGTTGCTTCTTCAGCGATGGTAAAAGAAAAGGAAATCGGCACCATCGAACAGCTGCTGATGACCCCAGCCGATGGCGCTGAGATTATCACCGCGAAAATGGCGCCTATATTTTTGCTGCTATCGATTGATATTGGATTGTCGGTTGCCGTTGGCCATCTCGTATTTGGAGTACCAGTGCGCGGCAGTCTTTTGTTGCTGTACGGCTCGGGCATGCTGTGTGTGCTCTCGGGCATTGGCATCGGCACCATCATCGCTACCTTCACGCGCTCGCAGCAGCAGGCGCAGTTGCTCGGCTTCTTTGTAACGCCGCCGCTGTCGATGTTGTCAGGAGCGACGACGCCAATCGAAGCCATGCCGCAATGGATGCAGCCCATGACTTTGCTTAATCCAGTGCGTCACTTTGCTTCGCTTTCGCGCGGGGTGATGTTGAAGGGCGTTGGTATCGAGGTGGTGTATCCAAACTTGTTGGCCTTGATGGCATTCACGGCGATCTTGATGGGTGTGAGCGTGTGGCGATTTAGAAAGCAGCTGAATTAAGTAGAACGGACTTCAGTCTGTTCAAGCGGTTAAAGGCGTTAGTTGAGTGGTTTCGGCAAACTCCTGATCAGCGAGGACTGCGGACACTCAACTTCCGTCTCAGCGAGTTGGACGCAGACTGAAGTCTAACAAAGTAGAACGGACTTCAGTCTGTTCATGAGTTGAAAGGCGTTAGTTGAGTGCTTTCGGCAAACTCCTGATCAGCGAGGAGTGCTCACACTCAACTTCCATCTTAGCGAGTGGGACGCAGACTGAAGTCCAACAAAGTAGAACGGACTTCAGTCTGTTCAATGCGGTGAAAGGCGTTAGTTGAGTGTTTCGGCAAACTCCTGATCAGCGGCGCGTGCTGACACTCAACTTCCATCTTAGCGACTTGACGCAGACTGAAGTCTAACAAAGTAGAACGGACTTCAGTCTGT
>Ga0134125_10003066_pt1 | contig 19561 bp, 11 predicted proteins | sample KB31751_FD_96464 | JGI IMG/M metagenome (GOLD analysis project Ga0134125, IMG submission 96464) | Terrestrial soil microbial communities with excess Nitrogen fertilizer from Kellogg Biological Station, Michigan, USA - KB3-175-1 | ecosystem: Environmental > Terrestrial > Soil > Unclassified ... | reverse complement strand
GTTACCATCACAAACGACAAAGTCACGTTTGAAGGCACCGGCAATGTAGCTGCCGAGGGTAAGTACACCGCGGCGGTGAATGCAAAATACGTGCGAAAACTCGCCGCGAAATTTGTTGCAGCCGATTTCTATTCTATGGACGATAGCTACCGATCAATGATCACCGACAACTCTACGGCCTATCTGTCAATTTCAATCGATGGCCGCGAGAAGAAGGTAGAAGACTACGTGGGAAGGGCTGTGGGAATGCCGGAAGTGATCAAGGATTTGGAGCGCGAAGTCTACGACGTTGCAGGAACTAACCGTTGGATTAAGGGCGCAGAGGGACTTGTTGCGGCATTGCAAGTCGAGAAATTTAATTTCCGCAGTTTGCAAGGCCAGGCATTATTAAAGGCAGCCGCCGGGCGCGGGCAAATTGCCACAGTTCGTGAGCTTTTAAAAGCCGGCGTACCCTTAACACCCTTGCCTGCGCCGAAGAAACAAGAATCGCAGGTGAACCCTGGCTGGCTTGTATCAGCAAGTCGAAGCTCCGAAATTTTACAAACGCTTATGCAGGCCGGCGCGAGTAAAAGGGATCAGAAAGATAAAGATCAAGCACTAGCCAGCGCTGCGGCGTCCGGAAATGTCGAGGCCGCGAGGATACTGATCGCATATGGCGCGAATCCAAACGTCGAGTTCCGTGAGACAGGAGATTCCGGCGACAGTGGAGGCATAACTTTCCTTCCGGGGGACGAAGGAGGCATACTGATCTACGCTGCCGCATCCGGAAATCCGGATATGGTGCGTGAAATTCTTAGCTACCATCCCAAATTGGAGGCAAGGAACCACGAGCGGAAGACCGCGCTATTTGCCGCCGGGGCAGAGCGCTCCGACGCGACGGGGAGTGCACGGGCGGAATGCGTCCGCCTACTCCTGGAAGCCGGCGCGGACGTCAACGCTCGCGACAAGGATGGAAATACGCCATTACATGATACCGATTTTTTTGAAGTAGAAGAGGAACTGCTGAAGTTAGGAGCAGACGCAAATGCGCGTAACAATGACGGCGAAACACCTTTGTTTCGTGCGGATCCGGACTCGGCAGCGCTGCTGATTGAGCATGGCGCCGACCCTACACTTCGCAACAACAAGGGGCAGACGGCCGTCGATGCTGAAATAGGCATGGGGGTTGCGCGGCAGGAGGCTCTTCGCACGGCAATTGCGAAGGCTATGCAGAGCCGGAAACCCAAGTAACTCAGCAAAACCGTCCCAAAACCCCCGCCTTGCTGAATTTCGTTTCCGCTACTTCGTCTAGGAGAACCCGCACGTCATCCAGGGCTTCGGCATTCTCAAAAAAACGCTTCGGCACGATGGTTGCGGCTGTCGCGCCGTGATAGACGATAAATAGATTTTCCGTTTCCACGATGCTTCGTGTGGTGTTCCACGCCACAGTCCATGACGCGCCTGGCCCGGTGACCACGAGTTCCTCATCGGAAAACCTGTATGTGAGTGGATCGCGAAGATAGGTCTGCGCTCTTAGTTGCCGAAGTGCGGCGATATAGGGGCGGACCGCTACCATCGAGGTCCAGAGCAAGAGCAGCACAATGAGCGGCAGCGTGTTCGCCAGAATCCCATAGAGCTTCGGTGCTGACGCCATGTCGTAGATCAACACCGCCGCCCATACGATGAGGATTGCGATCGCTATCGCAAGAAACGGCCAACTACGGCGGAAGATATGGAAGTATTGAAATCTGGCGAGATCGCCCGTCGTGAGCTGGCCTTGTATTTCAAGGTCCTGAAGGTGCTCCAACCGCCGCTCTCCCTAAGTTGCCAAATTCGTAACAGCCGGATTCCAGATGCCGCTTCCGCGGAGGGCATAGTTCGCGATGTGGCCCGCTCTGGCCGCGGCCACTCCGATTTCCACCGGCGCGTGCGGGTCCTTCCGCGAGCGGATACATTCGAGAAAATTCTCCATGTGATCGAGTGTCCCGTCGCGCTCCGACTTTACATGCATGGCTACTTCTTTCGGCTCGTAGTTCTCGGTATAGGTGGGCAGCTCGTCATAAACCCAAAATCCGCTGCGATGCAAGCGCATGGCCGCTTTCGTCCCGCGGAACATTAACCCGCCGCCTTCAAGATAGCCAAGCAGCGCGCAATCGAACTCAACAACAGTACCCGGATAGGCGAGCGCCGCGCTCATGGTATCGGGCGTCTGTCTCTGCTTTAAAATCACGGTTTCTCCGGTCGCTGTCGCGCGTTTCGGCATGTCCTGATCCATAAACCACTGCGCCACATCCACCCAGTGGACGAACAGGTCTGTCATCGCGCCGCCGCCGAAATCCCAATACCACCGCCAATGCGCATATTGATCGCGATCGAAGGGCCTATAAGGCACCGCGCCCAGGAACAACTTCCAGTCCAGTTTGCTCAGGTCAATGGCTGGGCCGGAATCCTGATTCTTTACATGATTCTGATACCAATACGTGCGGATGAACGTCACTTGTCCGAGGCGCCCCGACGCGACAAGGTCGTGCGCCTGCATGTAATGCTTCCAACTGCGCTGCTGCATCCCCGATTGAAAAATACGTTTCGATTGGCGCACCGCCGTAATCAGCGTCTCGCTCTCTTCCAACCGGTGCGTGACCGGCTTTTCGCAGTAGACATCTTTGCCCGCGCCCACCGCCGCGACGGTTACCGGTACATGCCAGTGGTCGGGCGTCCCGATCACAACGGCATCGATATCCTTGCGGTCGAGAATGTCCTGAAAATGCACATAGTCTTTCGCCGCCGGTCCATATTTCGCTTTGGCCTCGAGCCGGTGGGGTTCGTAGACATCGCACACCGCGACAATATCGTTGCCGCCTGCTTTATTCAGCAGGCTCAGCAGGTACTGGCATCGGTGGCCCGTGCCGATGGCGCCGACCTGTATGCGGTCGTTGGCGCCGAGGATACGCCCGTAAGAAGCGGCGGTTGCGGTCGCGATCGCCGCGCCGAGAAAACGCCGCCGGTTGTGGCTTGATGTGGATGATTGCTCTTGGGACATAAAGTGAAAAGCGCTCGGTATTCGATTCTATGCTAAGAGCCGCGTGAGTTTTTCACGACCTACATCAAACTCAGCGGGTCCATGTCGATCACCAGCGATGTCGCCGGCCAACTACGCTCTATCGCATAGGCACGCAACTGCGCCAATAACTCCCGCAACACGGTCCGACGCGATGCTTTTAGCAACAGTTGATACCGATACTCCGCTTTCACTTTCGCCACCGGCGCCTCCGCCGGGCCAAGCACCTTCACGCCTTCAGGAGCCGGCTTCAACAGCCGCTGCAATTCCGTGCTGAATCGCAGGGCCTCTTCCTGCTTCTCCGACCGTAGCACTACATTCGCCAGCACCGCATAAGGAGGATATCGGAGCCATTTTCGAAACTCGATTTCTTTGCGATAGAACGCTTCGTAATCGTGCTCGGTTGCCAGCGTAATCGCGTAGTGTTCGGGATTTAGCGTTTGAATGACGACGCGTCCCGGCAAATTGCCTCGCCCGGCGCGACCCGCCGCCTGTGTCAGTAATTGAAAGGTCCGCTCGCCCGCGCGGAAATCGGGCATCGACAATCCAATGTCCGCGAGCACAATTCCGACGAGTGTGACGTTCGCGATATCGTGCCCTTTCGCTATCATTTGTGTTCCCACAAGGATGTCGATCTCCCCGGCGCGAAAGCTCTGCAGCAGATGTTCGAACGAGCCCTTGGTGGAGACGCTATCGCGATCGAGCCGCGCGACGCGGGCCTCGGGAAAGGAGCGATGAAGTTCCTCTTCCACCCGCTCGGAGCCGGAGCCGATAAATTGAATGTGCTCGCTGCCGCATTGAGGGCATTGCTCGGGCACTTTCTCGGCATAACCGCAGTAATGGCAAAGCATTCGGCGGTCGCGCCGGTGATAGGTCAAGCTGACGGCGCAATTCACACAATTCAGCCGTTCGCCGCAGGCGCGGCACACCATGAAGCTTGAAAACCCGCGACGGTTCATCAGCAGCATCACCTGCTCTTTACGCGCGAGATTCTCTTCGACGGCATCGCGGAGCTTCCGGGAAAAAATCGCTTGCTGCTTCGTTTCGAGAAACTCCACGCGCATGTCCACCAGTTCCACTATCGGCATGCGCCTGCCGCCAATGCGCTCCGGCATTAGTAACCGCGCGTATTTGCCTCTCTCCGCGTTGAACCGGCTTTCGATGCTGGGCGTTGCCGACCCCAACAGAACCACTGCTCCACTTTCCTTTGCTCGGACGAGCGCCACATCGCGCCCGTGATAGCGCGGGGTCTCCTGCTGCTTATAGCTCCCATCGTGTTCTTCATCCACAATCAGCAGGCCCAGATTCTTTACTGGCGCGAAGACGCCCGATCTCGTGCCTACTACGACGCGCGCCTCGCCCTTCTGAATGCGCCGCCACTGCCCGGCACGTTCTGTCTCGTTAAATGCCGAGTGGAGGATAGCAACCTGATCGCCAAAACGATGGAAAAAGTGGCCGGCCACTGCGGGCGTTAGCGCAATTTCCGGCACGAGCAAGAGAGCGTTGCGATTGAGTGCCAGCATCGCTTCAATCGAGCGCATGTACACTTCGGTTTTGCCGGAGCCGGTTACGCCTTCGATCAAAAATGCCGCGAACTCGTTTTTCGCGAGTGCGCCGCTTATGGCGTCTACCGCCTGCTGTTGGTGAACATTCAACTGCGGCACTGCATGCTCGAAGCCACTCGTACGCAGCACTTCCGTTTCGATGCGAACCAGATTTTGCCGCGCGAGCGATCGGGCTGTCCGGCTTGCGTACGGCAGTTTTTCCGTCAACTCACCAAGGTTGTGGGGCCCTGGATGTAGTTCGAGGAAGGCCAACAACTCGCGCTCGGGCTTCCGAAGCTTCGTTCCTTCCGCGGCTCGCTCCATAAACTCGACGAGCAGTTTTTCCGCCGGCAGTCGAAGCGGATCCCGCTCCTCGTGTGTTTCATCCGCCATCACCCAGCCGCGCTTTATTAGCGCCTTCAGGGCTGGATGTGCGTTCTTCGTTTTCCCGCTAAGATACTGCTCGGTTCGCGGATGCTCCACAAGCAGGCGCAGAATTGCAGTTGCGGGGTCCGAATCTTCTGTTGTCACAAGCTGCCGCGCCGCATCGTGCCCTGCCTCTGTGAGCGTGTAAGTCTTCTTCCGACGAAACTCGCCGCTCAACGGCAGCATTCCCCGCAACACCTCGCCTAAAGGGGCACTGTAATAATCGGCGATCCACTTGCCGAGTTTCAGCAGCATTTCATCGAGCACCGGTTCATCGTCCAGAAGCTTCGATATGAGGCGTGCCGTTTGCTCGGGCGGCCGGTCATGCACCTGTAGAATGACACCCACCAGATTGCGCGGCCCAAACGGAGCCAACACTCGGCAACCACGCCGTATGTTCTCGCGCATCTCCGGCGGAATTTCGTAGGTGAATATTTGATCGAGCGGAACTGGCAACGCCACGTCGCAATAAGGCTGCGGCGCTTCAAGCATCGAGCTGTTCAATATCCCGATACGCCTGTTTCAATGCTGGGTATAACGACCGGTAGACTTGATACGCGCGGTCGTAGTACTTGCGGCTCTCCGGTTCGGGATCCTTCACTTCTACTTCTTTAATAACGGATTGGCACGCCTCTTGCGCGCTCGAAAACTGGCCGGTACCGACCATCGCGAGCAATGCAGCGCCATACGCGGAGCCTTCCTGAGTGGCGAGTGTCGCTACCCTTACGCCGAAAATATCCGCGAAGAGTTGTTGCCAAAACGGGCTGCGTGCTCCGCCGCCTGAAAGACGCACATTCGTCACTGGAGCGTCCAGACTTTTTATGATCTCCAGGCCATCGCGCAAGCTGAACGACACGCCTTCTAAAATTGCGCGAATTAAGTCGGCGCGTTGATGCTTTGCCGTGAGCCCAACCCAGGCGCCTCTTGCGAGCGCATCCAAATGGGGTGTGCGCTCTCCCATCAAATAGGGCAGCCAGAAGAGGCCCTGCGCTCCTCGTGACGATAGCGTTGCTTCCGCCGTCAAGTCGTCGTAGTCGATGCCGGACACCAGCCTGTTGCGAAACCATTGCAAACTCAGACCCGCGCCCTGCGTGACGCCCATGACGTGCCATGTGTCGGGGATGGCATGACAAAACGTATGAACCCGGCCGAGTTCGTCGTAGGCAGGCTTTTCCAGGTATGCGAACACGACGCCCGACGTTCCGACTGTACACGACATCGCGCCTGCCTTTACGATTCCGTTTCCAATGGCGCTAGCCGCCTGATCGCCGCCGCCGCCGACTACCGGCGTGCCGGCATCAAGTCCCGTGCTCTTCGCCGCTTCGCTACTGACGGCACCCGTCACTTTGCTCGATTCATATACTAGAGGCAAAATCGAGCGGTCGATTTCGAGCGCGTCGGCCATGGCCGTCGACCATTTTCGCTGCGCCACGTCGAATAGCGATGTGCCGCTTGCGTCCGACACCTCGGTGGCGTATTCGCCCGTCAATTTGAAGCGAATGTAGTCCTTCGGCAGCAAAAATTTCCGTACACGCGCATAGTGCTGCGGTTCATTGTCTCGCACCCATAGAATCTTGGGCAGGCTGAAACCGGTGAGCACCGGATTCGCCGTGAACGCCAAGATCTTTTCGCGGCCAACCTTCGCTTCAATCGCATCGACCTGTTTTTGACTGCGTTGATCGCACCAGATCAGCGAGGGCCGGATCACCTCGTCGCTTTCATCCAGCAGAACGACGCCGTGCATCTGGCCGGAGAGGCCGATGCCGCTAATAGAATTACCCGTTGCGTTTGCCTGCCGCAAAACGCCTCGAATGGCGTCCTGCGCCGCTCTCCACCAATCGTCCGGATCCTGTTCCGCCCACAGGGGGCGCGCCATCGTCATCGCGTCATGCGCGGCAATGTAGGAGAACCGCATCACTCCCGACGCGTCTACCAGCAGCGCGCGAGAGCCACCGGTACCGATATCCAAGCCGAGCCAATACATACAGACGCCTTAGGTCGCCACGGCTTCTACGGTCGAAACGCCATGCTGGAACGGAAGGTAGGCGGCTCCGTATAGGCCGGCCTCGTTACCTAGGATGGCCTTCTCAATACGCGGGTTGGTTTTGGCAAACGCAAAGGATCGCTGATTAATTTCTTGAATCATGATGGGCGCAAATAAATCCCAAGCGGGTAAGACGCCGCCGCTCAGCAAATATAGCGGGAAATTAAAGATATTGATCAAATTCGCCAATGCGATTCCGAGCGCACGGCCCATGGTAATAAAGCAATGCTTCGCCCGTTTATTCCCGCCGATCGCGAGCTTGTATACGTCTTCCGCCGTAATATCCTCTCCCAGTTGTAACATCCGCGCCATGCCTACAATCGCCGTCGCCGAAGCGTGTTTTTCGAGGCATCCGCTATTGCCGCAGCCGCACGGGTTGCCATCCGGAATCACGGTCATATGCCCTATTTCGCCCGCCATTCCTAACTCTCCATGAAGAACGCGGCCGCCGATAATGATGCCACCGCCGATACCGGTGCCCAGCGTAACGAGAATCAGCTCGTTGACATCCTTACCGGCCCCCATCCATTTTTCGCCGAGCGCCGCTGCATTGGCATCGTTTTCGAGTATGACGTGGACATTCAATGCATCTCGCATTTCGTCCCGCACCGGAAAGCCTTCAAAGCCTGGAATATTGGCCGATCCAATTACCACGCCGGTAGCCATCTTAATGAAACCGGGTATTCCGATGCCAACGCCACGCAATCCCGCCGGTCCGACTCGCGTGCGAACCGCCTTCACGGCAGCGATGATATCCCCCATGATGGCTTCCCGCCCGGCGGCATATTGAGTGGTTCCCGAAATCTTGTCTAAAATCTTGCCGGATCCGTCCACCGCCGCGGCCCGCAGATTTGTGCCGCCTAAGTCCACGCCGATCGAGTAGTCTTGCATGCCGTCGAATCATAGCAGATTGTGTGGATAGCGCTTAGATGTATTCAAACAGGGTCATGAATCCAAAATCCATATGCAATTGCTGATGGCAATGGAAGAGTGTAAGGCCTGGGTTATTAGCAACAAAATCGACCTCGACGGTCTGATATCCGCCAACCATCACGACATCTTTCATAATTCCGGCTGTTCTCTGTCCGGCGACATTCGTGAGTTCGAATATATGTCGATGCAAGTGAATGGGGTGAATGTCATCGCTGGCATTGCGCATACGGATGCGGTATCTCTTGCCCTCTTCCACGTGAAAAGCCGCGCGTACCGGCATCATAGTATTCGGATACGACACTCCGTTGATTTCCCAACGGTTAAAGCCCCGGTCGGAGGCGTTTGCCTTCGTGAATGTCATATCGAATGTCTGGCTGGGTTCTTGCGCCGGCTTTGTGGAACCGAACCACGTGTAGTTCCATTTGGAATGTGGCGGTGGCGTCCACTGCGCTTTACCGGTCCGGTTCGCATATTCGACAACCATACCCATGCCGTGATTGCGATCGTCATCATATGTATCGCCCAGGATCCAAATGCCCGGATGGTTCATTCCAACAATGGCTGAGATGCGCTCCGCCGTTCCAATCCACAAAACCGGAACCTTTTTCGGGGTCGGAACGGGATTGCCGTCCAGAGCAACGACTTCGAAAACGTGTCCTGGAAGCGCGAGGCTGCGGATTTCCGTCGCGCTTCCGTTCAGGACGTGAAAGAGCACCCGTTCACCTTGCCGCACGCGAATGGGCTCACCGTGCGAAAGCATACGGCCGTTGATAGTGAACGAGTCGTAGCCGACTTCGTATCCGTGAGGCATTCCTTTTTTCAACGACGCAGCCATCGCCGTTTCACCTTGCTGCTTTAATTCGGATACCTCAGTGGCGGGCGAGAGGAAATCTTGCGCCATATCGCCGCCTTGACTGAAGGTGGGTTCGAATTCCTTGAGCACAAGGAATATTTCGCGGTCGTAATTGCCCGGTTCATTCCTCGGATCGATATAAACAGGACCAACCTGGCCGCTGTACTGGCCGGCGCCGAGATTAGCGCCCGCGCGATTGTGAGTGTGATAAAAGCGGAACCCGGATGGACGCGGCGTGAACACGAGCCTACGCATTCCGTGGGCCGGAATAAAGGGCGTGCCTTCTTCAGCGGCGCCATCGACGCTGACCGGCACCAACTGACCGTGCCAATGCAGTTGCTCCGGCGTAGCGGTATCGTTAAACACATCCACCGTGACCTGTCGGCCTTCCTTGAATCGCAGTAGCGGGCCGGGGAACTGTCCGTTATAGGTGATGGTTGAAATGATCTTTTTGGGTGCTATTTCAATCGGTGTTGCGGCGATGTGCAGCGTGTAGTCTGCTCGGCCATGATCGTTCGTGTCTGTCGCGGACTTATTCTTACGCTTAGCTTGGACGCACGCGGAATCCAGAGAGAGCAGGCTGGCGGCACCGCCCAAAATCGTCTTCAGAAACGTACGTTTCGAATACTCGGTGCAATCCCTCACGGTCTCCTCCACTGCTGCATTTACGGATTTAACGCGGAGCCTTCGCGAATCTCATCAGTCGCGTGTTCGACTATTTCGTCACCCGGTTTCAGATTTCCGTCGACTTCGACAAAATTGCCCACCGTCTGCCCCTTTCGCACGTTTACCCATTGCGCATGTCCGTTGCGGTCACGGATAACAAACACCCGCTCCGTGGTTGTAACAACGCTTGTCGCCGGAACGAGCAGCGACGCTCTGGAACGCTCAACAGGCCAAATGACGGACGGATACATGCCGGGGGCCAGAAGCCTTTCCGCATTCCGGACGTCGAGCTCAACCGGCATGGTTCGGGTCTTCATGTCTAATGCGTGTGCCGGCCGCGCGACAACGCCTGAGAAAGTTTTGTCCGGGTAAGCGGCGACTTTGAACTCGACGGAGGGGCCCTTCATAAGACCGGCGACGTCGGACTCCGGCACGGCAACGGTCAGCCGCAAGCGGGTTATCTGGTCGAGCTGTAGCAGAGCAATATCGGAACCGGGGCCAACCAACGCTCCCGGATGCGCATAGCGCGCTGTAATCACACCATCGAAAGGAGCGGTCACGCGTAAATAGCCTGCCAGATCCCGCTGCGATTTCAGATTTGCTTTCAGGGATTCAACCGCCTTCTGACGCGATTGAAGCAGAGCTTGAGCAGCCTTTGTTTGCTGCGTGGCTTGGACGAGATCGTTGTCTGCAACGGCGCCAGGGGTTTTGGCGGCCTCCTGCAGCCGCGAGTAGTTGCTCTGTGCCGCGCGAAGCTGTGCCTCGGCTTGAGCTGCCTCAGACTCGGCGGTCGTGACTTGTGCCTCGGCCTGGCTGATGCGAGCCATCATCTCCGGCGCGCTCAGTTGGACGAGAAGCTCGCCTTGCTTTACGAATGTTCCGCGGTCCACTAGAACTTTATCGACATACCCGGACACCTTTGCGTGCAATTGAACGCTGAGATAGGGATAGATCTCGCCGGGCAACTCCACTGTTCGCGCGGTGCGTTTAGAAGTGACCTTCACCAGCTTTACAGGTTGCTGGGCCACGAGCAGCGTTTGAAAACCGATTAGTACTGCGAAGATGCTTAACTTCTTATGAAGATTACGGCTCATAGTAACGGCTCGATGGATCGCTGGGATTTAAGGACAGGGAAGCGGTGGATGCCTTTTGCTGAAGTATCGAATAGATCGCAGGTAGGACGGTAAGTGTCGCAAATGTGGAAAATAGTAATCCTCCGACCACGGCGCGGCCCAATGGCGCCGTCTGGCTTCCTCCCTCGCCAATGCCTAGCGCCATGGGGAGCATGCCGCAAATCATGGCGGCCGCAGTCATCAAAATGGCTCGAAACCGTGTGAAAGCACCCTCGCGTGCCGCCTCCGACGACAAACGCTTGCGCTCCAGGCGGGCGCGTTCCGCGAACGAAATCAGCAGAATCGAATTAGCGACGGCTATGCCAATCGCCATAATTGCGCCGATAAACGATTGCACATTCAATGTTGACCCGGTAATCCATAGCACGATCAGCACGCCGCAAAGCACCGCCGGGATTGTGAGGATAACGGCCATTGCCAGCCTGAAAGACTGAAAGCTCGCGGTCAACAAAAGGAAGATCGCAACTACGGCCAACAGGAGGCCAATGCGCAAGCCGCGGAATGTTTGCTCCAGTCCTGGAACCTGGCCCCTTAAATGTACGCTTACTCCGCGAGGCGGCGTGCCTGCCTTAGCTACAGCATGTTCAATCGGTGAAAGCGCCTTGCCTAGCGGGACTCCATGCAGATTCGCGGTGATGGTGATAACGCGCTGGCCGTTATAGCGATCGATTTCGCCCGGGATCTTGGTTGTTGTGATCGCCGCCACATCGCCGAGATACGGTTGGCTGCGGCCGGGCATCATGACGGGAATTGCGGCCATTTGGTCCAGGGATTGCATCCGGTAGGGCGGATACTGAACTTGAATCTGGAACGCATTACCTGATTTCGGATCGCGCCAGTAGTTCGGAGAGGTGAAGCGTGACGAACCGGTTGCAGCGACATAGGATTGCGCGATATTCGACATTGTCAGTCCGAATTGTCCGGCGCGGTCCCGGTCAATTTCCGCATGAGCCGCCGGGTAATCCATTGCCTGCGCGAATTGAAGATCGCGCAGGAAGCTTAGCCGCGATAGTTCTGTCCGGATCTTTTGCGCAAAGGCGTAATCCTGTTCGAGAGCGGGACCTTGCACGGCAATATTGACCGGCGTCGGCGACCCGAAGCTCATAACTTGACTGATAATATCTCCTGCTTCAAAGGAAACCTGCAACTGGGGAATGACCCGTTTTAATGCCGAGCGAATCTGTTCGCGCATGGCTTCGGTACCGGCAACATTTTGCTTCAGGCCAATGCGCACAACGGCATCCTGCGGCCCTGCTGTGAACAGATATATTAAATCGACCGGGTAGCTTGCGGGTTGGGTGCCGACATAATCGCTCGTGATGCTGACATTATTCGGACCAACTACCTGCTTAATTACATCGATTGCTTTAAGAACGAGCGGTTCGGTTTGCTCGATACGGGTTCCCGTGGGTGCGCGCAAGCGAATCTGCAGCAAGGGCGCCGCGACGTCTGGAAAAATTTCCGTTCCCATGCGCGGCAGGAATAGCCAAAGAAAAACGATCGAGGCGCCCAGATAAACAACCGTCAAAGGCCAACGGAGGCGTAATGCTCCGCTCAGGTATTTGGCATATGCTTGATGCAGCGCGCCATACAACCCGGCGCGCTCCTTGTCCTCCCGCTTCTCTTTCATCATCCAAATCGATAGCACCGGAACCAGGCTGCTTGACAACGAGAAAGAAGCGATCATTGCGAAGGCGACGGCAAGCGATAGCGGCACAAATAGCTGGCGGCCCACACCGGTGAGAAAGAACGATGGAAGAAATACAGCCAGGATGCAAAGCATAGAGAGAAAACGCGGCATTACCGTCAAGCGCGTGGCTTCCACCACGGCGCGCGCGCGAGGTACGCCCGCGGCCATGTGCGTGTGCAGGTTTTCGATTTCCACCGTCGATTCGTCCACAAGGACACCGACGGCAAGCGCCAATCCTCCCAAGGTCATAATGTTGATCGTTTGACCCGTCGCCCATAGCAGGACAACCGAGCTTAGAATCGCAAACGGAATATTGATGATTACGATTACCGCGCTACGCCAATCGCGCAGAAACAGGAGAACCATCACACCGGTCAGCAATGCGCCGAGCGCGGCCTCGAACAACAGTCCGGTCAGTGAATTCGTGACATAAGGCGACTGATCGAAATCGAGCCGGACATCCATATCCGGAGGCAGCAGCTTTTTGAGATCCGGAAGGGCCGCCTTGACCTCGTTTATTACCGAAAGAGTAGAGGCGGTTGCCCGTTTTGTTACCGGAATATACACGCTGCGTCGCCCGTTTACGTGCGCATAGGCAGTCAAAATGTCGGTTGAATCAGCAACGGTACCGACGTCGCGCAAATAGACAGTAGGGCCTGCAACCGTTCGAACTGGCGTATCCAACAACGCATCCAGATTGCCGCCGAGAGTCGCGTTACTGGTTGCGAAGAGATTGAAGTTGCCGATTCGTACATTGCCGGAGGGCACTACCAGCGTTGCTTTGCTGACAGCGGTGGTTGCTTCCTCAGGCGAAACGCCATACTCCCGAAGCTTATTTGGGTCAAGCGTCACCACAATGGTGCGTTGATTTCCTCCGAATGGCGGCGGAGCGGAAACGCCTGGCAGCGTAGCGAATACCGGCCGTACTCGATTCAGCGCTAAATTCTGAATTTCGCCTTGCGTGCGGTTCGGGCCGAGAAAGGTGAGCTGGCCAACCGGAACACTTCCCGCATCGAATCGCGTGATGAACGGCGGAACGGTTCCAGGAGGCATGAACGAACGGGCCCGGTTTACGTATCCAACCGTCTGGGCCATTGCATCGGCCATATCCGTATCCGGCTGAAACACCAGCTTCATCAGGGAAGCGCCTTGAATGTTGCGGCTTTCCACGTATTGAATGCCATTGATGTAGAGAAAATGATATTCGAAATAGTAATTTAAAAAGCCCTCCATCTGCGCGGGATCCATCCCGCTATATGGCTGCGCAACATAAATGGCTTTCTCGCCGACATTTGGAAAGATGTCGATACGCATGCGTTCAATTGCAAGGAACGCGCATATGGCGATTGTGATCATAAGAACAATCACCGTGAGCGGCCTTGTCAAGGCTCCCAATACAAGTCGCATCCGTCTACCTGCTTGCTTCTTTTAAGAACGGCGAGATATCTCCGTCTACTATCTGAGCCTGTAACCAGGCTCGCCACACAGCGAGCTTGGCAAGTGAATCGTCGATCTCCGCTTGCGCTAGTAACCGTTGCGCCTCGGCAACGGCAACAATGTTGGTGAGGCCGGCCTTGTATTGCGCATTTGCTTGTGTAAAGCCGGTCCGCGCGTCCTGAACTTCTTTGGGCATCACGCCGGCAATGCGGCGAGCCTGCTGAAGCGTTGCTTGAGCGGCATTCCGCTGCTGCTGGAGTCCCGCTAACACCTGGCGGTATGTGGCGGCAGCGGAGCGTCCGACTGCCTCCTCTTGCGCCTTCTGCGCGCGTATGGATGGAAGATTTAAGAGCGCAAAATTGACGGTGAATCCTACGCCGGCATTGAAGTAATTAGGAGCCAGCCCATTCCAACCACCGAGAGTGGATCCGTTTGTTAAAGCGCCGCTCCCGCGTCCATACGCCGCGCCTTCCAGCGCAAAGGTGGGCCGGTAACTGTGCTGCAAAACGGCCACTCGTGCGCGGGATTCCTCGACAACCGCGATCTGCTCTTTCGCGCTCGGATTGCCGGTCAAGTCGGGCGGGGCGCCGCTGGCTCCAGAAAGCGCGTCGAGTAACCGGCCAGGAGCGATAACAAGCTTCTTTAGATCCATTCCGGTAAATTCGGCCAGCGAAGTCTTCGCCACGTCCGCGGATTCCCGGGCTTGCAGCAATTGTGTTTGGGAGGCATCCAGTTCCGTATCGGCTCGCGAAAGGTCGGCCCCAGCACGTAATTTTGCGTCGACAAGAGCCTTCACGGAGCGCACCAGAACATTAGCGCGATCCACAGCCGATTGGGCGGCTCGAACGGTTTGTTCGCTCGCAACTACTGTTAAGAACGCGGCGGCTGTTTCCGTTTCAATTTCAAACCGCGTGCGTTCCGCTGATCTTTGCGTACGTTGCCGGGTCGCTTCAGCCGAACGGACCAAAGCGCGCCTTCTTCCGAAATCGAACGGCTCCCAAGAGACAAGGATTCCAGCGGCACTGCCCCAAACCGTCTTGCCGTCGTTTGTTCCCAGCACCGGACCTGACATGTTGGGAATTACTGTTTGAGGTAGGAGCAGGCCAAAGACATTGTTCCGGGTCGCGCGATTAATCTGGCCAACTGCGTTGATCGTTGGCAAGTAATTTGTTCGGGCCAGCCGGAGTCCCGCTGAGGCGGCGTTCACCTGTTCCTCGGAAGCGCTCACCGCGGGAAACTGGCGGGATTTGGCGACCGCCTGCTCAATTGTCAGCGATGCCAGATTCTGTTGCTGCGCGCTAGCAATGGAACCGAAAAGGAGAGCGGCGGACACGATGAGAACATTCAGGATTTTCATTTTCCTTCAATCAACTCCCCAAATAGTTCCCGAACCTTTTGTTTTGCTGCCTTTAGCGCCTTCCGGCCCGCAGGCGTGGCGCGGTAAATACGGCGCCTCACCCTTCCGGAACGAAATTCAGACGACTTCAAATATCCCCGCTTTTCCAGTCCATGCAGAATCGGGTACATTGTTCCGGGACTCATCTTATAGCCGTGGCGGGCAAGTTCTTCGATCATGTCTAGTCCGAAAATTTCTTCCTCGGAGGCGTGATGAAGTACGTGCAGCCGGATCAAACCCGAGTAGAGATCCTTGTCTTCCATGATTATTGAAGATCGTTGACGAAAATCGATAGTATCAGATCAGCTTTCGGAAAGGAAGCATTTTTCAGGGGGCTTTTGGCAGCCCGCGAGCAGGGCAACGCGCGGCCCAAAAATACGCCAGGTTCTCACAATGCCGGAGAGCGGCAGGGGCTATTGTCCACATTTAATCTAGGCAAAATAGCCGCAGACCGTCTCCTTCATGAAACTGATCTTTGCCGATCCAAATCTTCGCCGGGCCACCGATTCCAGCACGTCGTGGTATCACTATGTCGTCCCGGAGTTGCAAAATTATTGGACTACCCCCGAAATTTGGGGGCATCAAGCTTTTCCGGGAAGCCTCGACCCGCTTCTGGTACGTACCGAGTTTGGTCAGGAAATTCCGAAGCCGCTCGAAATCCAAAAAGTTTTCGACGACGATCCCAGTGAAGCCATCTTCAAACAAATTCCAACAGACCGGAGCACCTGCCTCTTTATAAGAGATGCCGGGCCGCGTTTTGCGCAAACGGCTCTTGGCTGGCTAAATTGCATCGAACCGGAACAGCGCCCCAAAATCATCCTGGAACTCGGAGCCAATTGTCTCGACGCCATAGCAGCAGATGATCTAAGAGTGGCGGCGCGTTCGGGCGTCGCGGCGGACGTGAAGTTCATTGCGACAGACGCTGCTAGTTCGGGCTATTGGGAAAGCACGCTCGGGATTCCGGTTGATCACTGGCCCAGCCCTATCACCGCCAGGGTCCAGCCGAAATATAGTGCCGGCAAATCCGAGGGGCGTCTTTTCGCGATCCTGGCTAATCATTCGGATGAACGCGGCGAGAGGCTCCTTCCGGACCTCACCGAGTGCCTGCTCAATGAGCATCCGGACGCTGCGCTTCTGATTCATCACAGTCAAAATGTCGATCCGGAGATTCATCACAAATTAGCAGGATTTGAATCCGCGAATCGCCGGCTGGTGTATCTTCCCAGCGCACTGCCGCTCAAGCAATGGCTGGGAATATTATCAGCCGTCGATCTCGCGATTCTGCCCTATGATCCAGGCGCGTTTAAAAATCGTTCTTCCCGGTTACTCGATGAGTTGCTTGCGAATGGAATACCGTCGCTCGTCCCTGCAAACACGGCGCTGTCGGAGCGAATCGGTTCTTTTGGAATCTCAGAGTGCGTCTTCAATCGGCACAATACACCATCAATCGTGAGCGCTGCTTCGAAAGCCCTCAGCGAATACGAAAAAATATCCAACGAATTCAGCCATGCGCGGCAGCAATGGGAACGGACGCAAGGCACAATACGCTTCGTACAGAGTATTCTTTCCTGGTTTCCCAAGCCTAGGCCCACCATGCAAACGCCCTCCAAGGTCGTTAGCACTGGAAATAAATCGAAACGTGTCCTGCTCAGTTGGGCGGTGGAACCATCCTATATGCCGCCACCCCGTTTCTCCGAACATCAAATTACCGTGGGGCCGCATCCTTTCTCCACCGCAAAGACATTTGTACGTCCCAATCAGGCCCAATCGTTTGCGGCATACACCCCGTTCTTCCATACCTATGATCTGAAGCAAGTGTTAGAGGCACAAGGCATTACCGGACCGTTCGATTTAGTGATTGTTTCGGCCGATTCTACCTTCAGCAATACACCACTGAACGCAAAAGCATTCGGCTGCCCTACGTTGCTTTACGCCGGCGATACGCATTGGGGGAAATCCGTCATTCAGCGAATGACCGGGTATGCGGTTGCAGGGGAGTTCGATTACGTTGTCACAACGTACAACCGGCAGCACATGCATTGGTACAGGGAAGCCGGCAAGCAGCAAGTCGCCTGGATACCGGGTTTAGGTGTACAACATTTGCCTGGGTCAGTGGACGGAAGTCGTCAGCGCCGTATTGCTTTCTCCGGTATAAGGGCGGGGAATCATCACACCCGGAGGAGGCGATTGCTGGCAGCGTTGGAGAAAGAGGGGTTGCCTCTGGATGCGCGGAGCGTTAGTCGTGAAGAATCTGCCGCGCTTTACAACTCATCCCTTGTGTCGCTGAATGTCAGCATGAATGGCGATCTGAATCTGAGAACGTTCGAAGTGATGTCGGCCGGCGGTTGCTTGCTCGCCGATCGACTCTCGCCGGAATCGGGGCAGTCGACGCTTTTTGAGGAAGGGATTGATTATGCCAGCTACGCGAATGACGGTGAATTATTGGAGGTTGCCCGCCGGCTTCTCGCCGACCCTGAACGCACCGCTATCGTCGCCGCCAACGGCCGTAAAAAGTACACCGAAAACTATCTACCCGAGCGGCAGGCCGGGGTTCTCATGGATTGGGTGTTTTCCGGAAAAATTCCGGCGATGTATGGCAGCGATTGGGACGTACGCCTGAAAATTCGCGATCGAAACGCCCTCTCTTTTAACGATCGCATGATGACCTATGAAAAATTGCAGGCCGCGCATCAGGAGCGGGAGAATGTTCGCGTGCTGGTAGCCTCCGATGTGCCGGCGTGCATCGCCGCCGACATGATCGATCTTCCACGCCTTTCCTGCTTTGTTCTTCAGGGAGACCAATCCTTGGACCGCGCGTTGAGCGAGGCCGGATTGGCAAACAGGGTGACCCTCTTGGCGTCTCTGAAAGCGGCGAGGCAGAAGGCGCCTTGGGATTTTCTAGTCGTAGCCGGCAAATCGCTCGAATTGAAAACTCAAATTGCGCATGACGCCGTGATTGAAGTCAATGCAGTGTAGCCGGTCCGCGAGTTCAATCCAAACTTTTGGCAGGCGTTTCCGCCCCCGCGACCTCGCTGTCTGGCGCGCTCGTTTCCGCGGAAGCCATATTGGCTGGAACCTCAGGCAGCGGGATCGAGAAGCTGAATGTGCTGCCCACAAATTCTTCGCTGTGCAGCGTAATTTGCCCGCCCATCTGCTCCACCAGGCGGCTGCACATGGAGAGACCCAGGCCGGTGCCTCCAAATTTGCGCGTCGTCGAACCATCTACCTGGCGGAACGGTTCAAAAATGATGGACCACTTCTCCGGCGCGATGCCTTGTCCGGTATCGCGAACGCTGAAATGAATGCGGTCGGCTTCGCCCGAAAGAGTGTCCCGGAATACGAGCACTTGAATGCGGCCTTGTTCAGTGAATTTTACGGCGTTGTTCACCAGGTTGCTCAGAATCTGTTGTAAGCGATCGGGATCGCCCATTACCGTCCCTGGCAGATCGTCCGCCATCAGCACCTTGAATTCGAGCCCTTTTCGGATGGCCACCATGCCTAAGGCCCCCGTCGCCGCCGTGACGCATTCCCGCAGCGGGAAGGGAAGCGTGTGAAGGGTGAGCTTGCCCGCTTGAATCTTCGAAAAGTCAAGGATGTCGTTCAACAGGCGAAGCAGGGATCGTGCCGATTGTTCGGTAAGCTCCAGGTATTCCCGTTGTTCCTCCGAGAGCGGCGTATTCAGCGCCAATCCGGTCATGCCCAAAACGCCGTGCAGAGGCGTCCGAATCTCATGGCTGATATTGGCGAGAAATTCGTCCTTCAAATGGCTGATTCGTTCGGACTCCGCCAACAAGCCTTCAATCTGTTTCTTCTGTTGTTCTACGGTGGCTTTCTCTTCCTGAATTTCCGCTGTGCGCTGGTTCACGGCGGTGGTTAGAGCCTTCTTTTGCGAAACTAGCGCATTGACGCGCCACCGCCAAATTCCGGCTATCAATAGCAGCAGAATGGTTATGGCGCTTGCGATTGCCCAAGGCCCCTGCCACCAGAACGGCGCTATTTCAAATGAGACGGTCGCCGGTTCCGTCATCCAGCCTCGGACCGGATGGTACGCCTTCACTTCGAACTGATACTTGCCGTGGGTCAGGTTCGGAAATACGGCATCGCCGCTAGCATCGTCAATCCACTGGTTGTCAAGACCCAACAACCGGTACCGGAAGCGTGCATGCTGCCGCTCGCGGAAGGACAACACGGAAAATAAAAGCTTCACCGTTGCCTGCGGGGGCAGTGACGTCTGCAGGCGCTTGCCGTCTACCCGCCGTCCGTTCACTTCGATATCGGTGAGTGCCACGGAAGGAATGCTGGTGGGTACTACTTCCTTTGAAATGTCGAAATGCGCCAATCCGCCGCTGGTGCCGATCCAAAGAGTTCCGTCCGGATCGCCCGTCACTGTCCAGACGACATT
>Ga0134125_10003065_pt1 | contig 19563 bp, 13 predicted proteins | sample KB31751_FD_96464 | JGI IMG/M metagenome (GOLD analysis project Ga0134125, IMG submission 96464) | Terrestrial soil microbial communities with excess Nitrogen fertilizer from Kellogg Biological Station, Michigan, USA - KB3-175-1 | ecosystem: Environmental > Terrestrial > Soil > Unclassified ... | reverse complement strand
CCACGAACACGAACGCGTACGCCGCCATCACGCGCCCGCGCAGATGGTCGGGCGACAATGTCTGCAGCAACCCGTTCGCCAACGCGTTGTTCTGAATCATCGCGAAGCCAACCAACGCCAGCATCGGCACCGACAACCAGATCGTTCGCGTGAACGAAAAGAGAAACAGAAACACGCAGAACGACGCCGAGGCGTATGCCAACCATTGCCCCCGACGCGCCCGGTGCCCCACCATCGCCAGCGACAACGCGCCGATCACCGCCCCGATGCCCACCGCCGCCAACAACGCTCCGTATGTCCGTGCGCCGCCGTGCAACACGTCCTGCGCGAATACCGGCATCATCACCAGGAATGGAATGCCGAATATCGAGTAGACCGCCACCAGCATCATGAGCAGCGCCACCGGCTTCGTCCGCACCATGAACCGAAGCCCTTCCACCAATCCGGCCATCGACGAGCCGGCTTGCCCCGCCGCGGCACCGGCCGCTCGCATAGCACCCGGAGCGAGCCGGATCATGGACAGGCCGATGAGCACCAGCAGGAAGCTCACCGAGTTGATCGCGAAACACCACGCCAGGCCTAACCGATCGATCACGATCGCCGCCAGCGCCGGCCCGATCACCCGCGCCACGTTGAATCCGCTCGAGTTGAGCGCGATCGCATCCACCACGTCCTCGCGCCCAACGAGCTCGATCATCAATGCCTGACGGGCCGGAATGTCGAACGCGCTGATCGACCCCGCCACCAGCGACAACAATGCCAACCACGCCACGGTGATGTGTCCGGACCAGTCGAACCACCACAGGATCGCCGCCTGCACGCCTAACAATGCCTGCGTCAGCTTGACCAAGCGCAGCTTTGGATGGCGATCCACCACCACACCGGCGTACAACGTCAGCAGCAGCACCGGCAGCGATCCCGCCGCCGACACCACGCCCACCATGAACGCGCTGTTCGTCAACTGCAGCGCGAGCCAACCGCGCGCCACCGACTCCATCCACGTCCCGATGACCGACCCCGTCTGCCCCAACCAGAACAGCCGGAAGTTGCGATGCACCATCAGCACCCGGATCGGATTCCGATAGCGCGGCACCGGCGCCACGCTGGACGGGGTAACCGACCGGCTGCGGTGCTCCAACGATGGTTGAGAAAGCGTCACTGAAACGCGAACGTCGAATGAAGTGTTAGATATAGAGGAGCGAGCATCGCGCCGCGTCACCGCCGGGCGTCGAGGTCCTCGCGATGCTTGATCTTTCGCCCAACCGGTGGCAAGGTGGCTGCATGCGGTCGCACACGTATTCGAAGTTCAGCCCCGAGATGGCCGACGCCATCGACCTCCAGTCGCTGCTGGACAAGCTCGCCGATTTCCTGCTGCAATCAGGATTCGCCGGCGGCAAAATGCAGCATCCATATTGGGGCGAGTTCGGCGGCGAAGCCGATCGCTCCATGGAAGCCCTGCGTGAGGCGATTCTCAATGCGTTGATGGACAGCGGACAGTTTACACCGGAGATGCTCGAAGCGCTGCGCGGCGATGCCGACGACGATGGTGAAAGCACCGCCAAGCTCGCCAAGCTACTCGACGAAATCGTTCAGCGCCTCGTGCAGGAAGGTTATCTCAATCTCGAAGCGCCGCCGCAGATGCCGGCCGGTCATCAAGAAGTAACCGGTCCAGGAGGACTCGCCCGCGCCGCCGCGCGCGACGTCCAGTTCCAGCTCACCGAAAAAGGCATCGACTTCCTCGGCTTCAAAACGCTGCGGAGTCTCCTCGGCTCGCTCGGCAAGTCGAGCTTCGGCAGTCACGACACGCCGTACCTCGCCACGGGCATCGAAGCCGACGCGTCGAGCAAGACATACGAGTTCGGCGATACGATGAATCTCGATGTGAATGCCACGCTGCAGAACGCGCTCATTCGCAACGGCAATCTCGACGTCCCCATCGATCTCGACTACTCGGACCTCATGGTGCGCCAGGCGGAATACCGCTCATCCTGCGCCACCGTGCTCATGCTCGACACGTCGCACTCCATGATTCTGTACGGCGAGGATCGCTTCACGCCCGCCAAAAAAGTCGCGCTCGCGCTCACGCACCTCATCCGCACGCAGTTCCCGGGCGACACGCTCCGCGTGGTGCTCTTCCACGATTCCGCGGAAGAAATCCCGCTTGCGCGCCTCGCGCACGCGCAGGTCGGCCCGTACCACACCAATACGGCGGAAGGCCTCAAGCTCGCCCGGCGCATCCTCACGGCGCAGAAGAAGGACATGCGCCAGATCGTCATGATCACCGACGGCAAGCCGAGCGCGCTCACCATGCCTAACGGGACGATCTACAAGAACTCGATGGGCCTCGATGCGCTCGTCGCCGCGCAGACCCTGCGCGAAGTCGCCGACTGCCGCCGCTGCGGAATCATGATCAACACGTTCATGCTCGCCCGCGACCGGGCCCTCGTCGAATTCGTGAAGCGCGTCGCCTCGATCAGCCGCGGCAAGGCGTACTTCACCAACACTATGACCCTCGGCCAGTTCATTCTCATGGACTTCCTGCGGAGGAAAACCCGCAAGGTTTCGTGAGCGCATCGGGCTCACCGTAAGGGGCGTTACATCGACGGCACCCCGGCGTCCTCTGGCCAGACTCCACCTGGCAGACGCATTCGTGCCCGCCCCGTCCCGAGATGACACCGCCCCGCAACCCAATCGTTGGGTGCGCGCTGTCCGTCGGTTTTGCTCCCGTCGCAGCAACCCCTCCCGACAGCCTCGTTCTCGCTATGCGCGATACTGGCCGATCGCTGTCGCCGTCGCTGCGTCGCTCATTCTCGCGATCGTCGCGTACCGGCTGATCCATCCTGCCGCAGCGCCAATCCCCACCGTGTCGTTTTCCGAGCTCGCGCAGGCGCTCGGGAATCACACGGTCAGCGAGCTTCGCGTCGAGGACCACGGTGGACGGCTCGTCGCCACCCTCAAGCCGCCCAAAAACCCCGTTGCTCGCGGCGCCGTGGCCATCCAGGCCACTGTTCCCGAGCGCGCGATCGCACTTGCCGACCTCCAGCAGTGGAGCGCCCAGGGCGTTCGCGTGACCGTCGAGCCGGGTGGTTCTACGCCGACGGCCAATCTGGTCATCCAGATCCTGAGCCTCGGCGTCATTCTGGGGATCGTGGCCTACGTTGTGTACTGGCAGCGCGGTGCCGTCGCATCGGCGCGTTTTGCGGTCACACCGCCGTCCCGCCACTTGACCCTCGCGGACGTCGGTGGCGCCCGTGAAGCCCGCGCCGATCTCACGGACGTCGTCGCGTACCTCGCGCAGCCGGATCGGTATCGTGCTATGGGTGCCCGCTGCCCCCGCGGCGTGCTCCTCGTGGGCCCCCCGGGTACCGGCAAGACGCTTCTCGCCCGTGCCGTCGCCGGCGAGGCCGGCTGTCCGGTGATCGTCGCCGCCGGATCCGACTTCAACGAGGTATACGTGGGCGTCGGCTCGCGGCGCGTGCGGCAACTCGCCAAGCGCGCACGCGAACAGGCCCCGTGCATCGTCTTCATCGACGAATTCGATTCGCTTGGCGGTCGCCGCGGCAGGCCTAACCGATCGGGCGAGGAGGAAGTGACGCTCAACCAGTTGCTCGTCGAGATGGACGGCATGGAGGCCAACGACGGCGTCGTCTGGATGGCCGCGACTAACCGCGAAGACATGCTCGACCCCGCCGTGCGCCGGCCCGGCCGCTTCGATCGCATCGTGGAAGTCCCGCTCCCCACCGTCACCGACCGCGCCGAGATCCTGCGCGTCCACGCCGCCGGCCGGCCGTTCGACACCGATGTCGATCTCGAGCGCCTCGCCCAGCTTACCGTTGGGCATTCGGGCGCCGACCTCGCGAACCTGCTCAACGAAGCGGCGATCATCGCCGTCCAGCGCGGCGCCGACCGCATCACCAACGAGCACATCGAACAGGCCCGCGACAAGGTCCTGTTAGGCAGGATCCGCTCGGGCGTCGTGGTCGGCGAGGCCGAGCGGCGGTTGATCGCGATCCACGAGGCCGGTCACGCGGTGGTCGGGCTCGTCGCCTGTCCCGAGGACCGGCTGCACAAGGTGACCATCGAGCCCCGCGGACGGTCGCTCGGCGCCGCGCACTTCGCGCCCGAGTCGGACCGTCACGTTCATCCCCGGTCGTACCTCGAAGGTGTGGTCGCCAAGGCCTTGGGCGGACGCGCCGCCGAGCTCGTGTTCCTGGGACCCGATGCGGTCACCACCGGAGCGGGCGCGGATCTCGTCCAAGCCACATCCGTCGCCCGGCGCATGGTCGCCGAGTTCGGCATGAGCGAAGAAGTGGGCTTGATCAGCGCCGATCCGTCGGCGCAGGGCGGACCGCCCAGTGCCCAGCTGCAGGGTGAGGTCGATCATGCGGTGCGGACCCTCATCGCCGCGCAAGCGCGCCGCGCCGAGGCGATCGTGCGCACCCATCGAGCCGCGGTGGACGCGCTCGCCCAGGCCTTGGTCGCGCGCGACGTGTTGGGCGCCCCGGAAATATACGAGCTCGCCGAAGCACACGGCGTGATTCCGTCCCGCGGCGTCGCCTAACGTTAGGCGACGTTCAGAGCCGCGGGGCGACCGCCAGGTCGAGCTCGAAGCTGAAGCGCGTGCCTTCGGCCGCGCTCGTGTCGACCTGGAGGACGCCGCCCATCGCGGCCACCAGCTTCCGGCAGATCGAAAGGCCGAGACCCGCGCTCGAGAACGTGTACTCGCCGGCATTGCGCCGGCGTCGGAACGTCTCGAAGAGGCAATTCATCACTTCGCCCGGAATACCGCGGCCGGTGTCCTTCACCGAAAAGGTCAGCCGCGTGCGCGACAGTTGCTTCGCGGTCAGTTCGACGTGACCCTCGCTGGTGAACTTGAGGGCGTTGGTGGTCAGATTGAGCAGCACCCGATTGAGCGCGCCCGGGTGGCCTAACCGGAAGTCGGCGTCCGGCGTGGTGAGCCGCACCGTTAGGCCCTTCTCCTCCGCCATCGGCAGCACGATGTCGCGCACCGACCGCATGAGATCGGCTACCGAGAACGGCACCGGCGCCGTGTCCACCAACCGGTCGCCCCCGCGCGCCAGCTCGATGACGTCGCTCGCCATCGCGCTCAACCCGAACGCGGCGCTGTAGATGAGCCCCAGCTGCCGCTCCTGCACCGGATTCACTACACCGCTCTGCGCCTTCCGCAGCGTTTCCGCGAGGAACAGAATCGACGCCAACGGCGACCGAAGATCGTGCGCAACCTCCACGATGAGCTCGAGCCCGCCCGCTCCAGAAAGACGCGAGGCGAACCGATGCGCTTCGTCGCGATCCAGCGCCACCTGGACCTCTTCGATCGCGCCCAGCAGCTCCATGACCTCGGACATCGGCACGGCCTCGCGCATGGCCGTGAGCTCGGTCACCAGCGCCGCACGCAGCAGGTTCAGCACCTTCTGCACCGGCACCGCGGGCGCGGCACGCTCGAGCAGCGGCGTCTCACCCGCTGCCGCTTGTGCGATCGCCGCCTGCAACGCCTCGAGCTGAAAACGCAGGTCATCGGCGTGGGTGCCCTGCTCCACCGCGGCTGGCGCAGCGGCCACGTGGTCTGCTGCGCGGCGCAGTGCTTCGCGAAGCGGCTTGGCGATGCGCAGATCGGAAGCGGCAAGAGACACCGCGGGCGACACGGCGCGCACCGCACCGCTGCCACCAGAGGATCGCTCGACGCGCTCTGGTTCTCGCGCCGTCGCGGTCGCGCGCGGAGCGCGCGAGCTCACTCGCCCGAGCCGGTCAACTCGTCACGCCGCACGTTGTGCTTCTCCATTAGGCGATACAGTGTCGTGCGGTCGATGTTCGCCAGTCGCGCCGCGCGAGACATGTTTCCGCCCGCGCGCGCCGATAAGCGCGTGAGGTATTCCTTCTCGAACTCCGCGATCAACCGGTCCTTCGCCGCATGATACGGCTCGTCCATCATCGACATTGGCAACGTGCTCTTCGCCGCCGGAACCGGGCCGTCATCATACACCGGTATATCAGACGGTTGGATCGGCTGTCCTGGCTCACTCAACACCGCAACGTGTTCGATCACATTCTGTAATTCTCGCACGTTGCCCCGCCACGGCCGCGATCGCAAGAAGTCGAGGGCACCCTCGGTCAACTTGGGCTGCGCATCACCCGGCAGACGATGACGAGCCCAATAGTGCGCCAGGAAATGATTCGCCAACAGCGGAATGTCCTCCAATCGCTGGCGCAATGGTGGCAGCTTGATGGGCACCACTCGCAGCCGATAGAACAGATCCTCACGCAACACCGATTTGTTCACCGCGTCCTGCGGATCGCGGTTTGTCGCCGAAATGAATCGGACGTCGACCACCGCGTCCTGCTGCTCGCTGCCGACGCGACGCACCACGCCGTCTTGCAGCACGCGCAGCAGTTTCGCTTGAATCGGGTGCGACATCTCCGTTAGCTCATCCAGGAAAAGCGTCCCGCCGTTGGCCGTCTCCAACAAGCCTGGCTTGTCGCGATCTGCACCGGTGAACGCGCCCTTCCGATGCCCGAACATTTCGCTCTCGAGCAGCGGCTCCGGTAAGGCGGCACAGTTGATCGGCACCAACTTGCGGCTCGCGCGCCGGCTGTGATGATGAATGAACTGCGCGATGACTTCCTTGCCGGTTCCGCTTTCGCCCGTGATCATCACCGACGCATCGGTGGACGCCACTTTGCGCGCCAGTTCCACCGCGCGCCGAAACGCCGGCGACACGCCCAACAACGTGATCTTGTCGCTGTTGCCGCTCTGTTGTACCAGCTGCAAACGGAGGTCGTTGGTCTCGCGCGCGACCATCACGGCATGCGATGCGCGCCCAACGAGCACCTGCAGGTGTGTTGCCGAGAACGGCTTCGGGAGGTAGTCCCACGCTCCGGAACGGAGCGCTTCGATGCTCGACGTCACGCTCGGATTGCCCGTCATCACCACCACGATGGTGTCACGATGGGTCTCCAGCGTCGCCTTGAGAATGTCGATGCCCGACACCGGACTCAGATACAGGTCGACGAGCACGATGTCGAACTTGCGCCGGCGAACCATCTCCATCGCTTCGTCGCCGCGGCCGATGAACGTCACGTTGTAGCCATCGATTTGCAGCACGCTCGCGCACCCTTCGCGCAGCGTGCGATCGTCATCGACCACCAAGATTCGGATGCTTGCCTTGACCTCTGCTGGGATCGATAGTGGATCGCGCGATGCTGCTTCCGGAACCGGCGCCGGCGCCGGAACGTTTTCCGACTCCTCAACGAACGGCATCGACATTCGACAATCTCCTCTCTTGAACTCGAGCCGGTCCCGTAGAAGCGAGCGGTGAAGTTCCGTTGGTCAGCGGCAACATGGCCTGTAATCCCCACGCTACATCGGTGTTGTCAGTGATCTACATGATGTAGATCACACAAGACGCCTAAAGGTCACCGGGGCCGAAGCCAAGCTAAAGCATAAGTGTGCTGGAGGCACGCCCTGTCGGATCGGAGGGCATCGCCCGGCCGTCGCTGGATGCGGGACAACGTCTTGTCGATTATATACATATGCCGACTGGCGACCATCGCTCAGTCGCGACGGAAGGCAACACACGCGGGCGGTCAGCCATAGAACGCGAAGGCGGCCTCTCCGGTAACGACACGACCACCCTTTTGCCGCAGTGTAGTCCTCGTCCGTGGCGAGCACAGGAGCACGGCCTGTGATGAGCCGCACTCACTCACTGCTCGCAGTTGACACATAGTTGATCAAGTTCCGGAGCCGTCACTCGGTCGCCGTCCACGGGCGCCGTTTGGGCCTGGATTTGCATCCGCTCTACCCGTCGCGCCGAGTCGCAAAGAAAACGTTCGCTGAGGCCCGATGTTCGTAGATCAACTCTGGAGAGTCGGTACCGAATGACCGGCAACTACATCCCTTCGAACCTTCCCGCGGAACGCGGTCAGGATCCGAACTTCCCGGCGTTTCCTGCCCAAGGCTGGCCGCCGGCTTGGGGCGCCACCAACGCCGAAGAAGCCGGAATCCCCTGGGGACGCTATTTCGCAGCGCTCAGGCGGTACAAATGGCTCATCGCACTCGTGGTCATTGTCGGCGGGGCCGCGGGCTTCATCGTCGCGAGATACCTGCCGCCCGAGTACGCCGCGCAGGGACAGCTCTGGATCAACGAAACTGGCGCTGCGCAGCGCAGCGAGACGCCCGGCCCCGTTCAGGGTGACGAGCTCCTTGCCGCCGGAGCGTGGGCCGATCTGCTCAAGAGCTCGACCATCATGGACCGCGTGGTCAAGCGCATGTCGCTGTATCGCTGGCCCGCTGAATTGGCCGATTCGGCGATGCTCGACGGCTTCCAGCCCGGTCCCGGCTTCCGCGCCGGGACCTATGGCTTACGCATCGATTCTGCCGGTCGCAAATACACGCTCCTAACGACGCAAGACGCGGCCATCGAAACCGGTAACGTCGGCGACTCCGTTGGGCGGACGGTAGGCTTCCTCTGGAAGCCGCGTCCCGCAACGCTCGGTCGTGGACGCACCATTCAGTTTACAGTTGCCGACCCACGCGACGTGGCCGTCGGTCTCCTCGGCCGCATGGACGTCACGCTGCCCGAGCGCAGTGCGTTCCTCAAAGTGTCGATGACCGGCCGCAGCCCGCGTCGCACAGCTGCGATCCTCAATGCCGTGATGGCTGAATTCGTGACCACGGCGGGTGAGTTGAAGCGCCGCAACCTCGAGCAGAGCGCCGGGATGTTGAGCGATCAGCTCGACACCGCACGCGAAAACCTCCGCTCCGCGGAATCGGCGTATCAGGCATTCCGTCAGAACTCAATCACGCTCCCGCAGGATGCGGGGCCGGCACCCGGCGGCATGGATCCGCTCGCCGGCGGCGCGGGAGCCGCCGGTGCCGGCATGCCTAACGATCCACTGGCCGGGGGGAACCCCGCCCCCGGAAATCCGGTGGTCGGGAACTACTTCACCGACAAGGCGCAGCTCGACGAGCTCCAGCACGACCGGGCGGCGCTGCAGCAACTGCTCCAGAATCCGAACGCCATCAGCGCCGACGCCTTCGTGCCGATTCTCACGGCCCGTCAGTCGCCGGAGCTGCAGGGCGCGCTCACGGACCTGGCGAAGCGCGAGTCCGAGTTGCGCACGGCGCGCGAGGTGTACACCGATCAGCATCCCACGGTGCAGGCGTTGCGGGCCGGCGTGCAGGTAATGCGCACGCAAACCATCCCGACGATTCTCCGCAACCTGATCGCGCAGATCCAGTCGCGTGAAGCCGACTTGCAAGGTCAGATCACGAGCGCCGGCAAAGAGCTCAAGGCGATTCCGCCGCGCACAATCGAGCAGATGCGCTTGGAGCGCGACGTGAACTCCAAGACCCAGCTCTTCTCGATGCTCCAAGCGCGGTATGAGGAGATGCGTCTCGCCGAAGCCAGCGCGATTCCCGACATCAGCGTGCTCGACACAGCTGTCGCGCCCCTGCTGCCGACCAAGAACACCGCGCCGAGCATCATTGCATTCGCGATCGTCGCAAGCTTGGGCGGCGCGCTCGGACTGGCGCTGCTGTTGGATCACACCGATCCGCGGTTCCGCTATCCGGAGCAAGTGACCGGCGACCTGGGACTCACGATCCTCGGTGCGGTGCCGAGCATCAAGCGTGCACGCAGTGGCGAGCCGAGCCCCGAAGAAGCCGCGCAGGTGATCGAGGCCTTCCGGACGATACGAATGAGTCTGTCCAACTCGTACGCCGGAGGTGGGTCCATCGCGTTCGCGGTGTCCAGCCCGGGTCCCGGTGATGGCAAATCGTTAGTCTCGTCCAACCTCGCCTTGTCGTTCGCCGAAGCCGGATATCGTACGGTGCTGGTCGACGGCGACACGCGGCGTGGACAGCTCCACGCGATGTTCGGTGCGAACCGCCGTCCCGGCTTGCTCGACTATCTCGGCGGCGATGCACCGCTCGACACGATCCTGCGCACGACGACGCACGAAAAGCTTGCGCTCATTCCGTGCGGCACGCGCCGCCACCGCGGACCCGAGCTGCTGCACTCGCAGGCGATGCTGCAGCTGATGGGCGAGCTCCGGTCGCGCTACGATGTGATTCTGATCGACAGCCCGCCGCTCGGCGCCGGCGTCGACCCGTTCGTGTTAGGCGCGGCCACGGGCAACCTGCTCATGGTGCTGCGCACCGGCACGACCGACCGCCGCATGGCCGATGCGAAGCTCAAACTGCTCAAGCGGCTGCCGATCCGCCTGTTAGGCGCGGTGCTCAACGACATCCGGGCCCAGGGCGTCTACCGCTACTACACGTACCTGTACGGATACACGACCAGCGAGGACGACGAATTGCCGCAGCTGGCGCCGCAAGTCGGCGAGCTGTCGGGAAAGGGCTGATCCCACTTGCGTCGCAGTAGCAAAGAGGCCGGCCACGGTGAGTCCATCGTGGCCGGCCTCTTGTTGTACAATGTGTGGCGCCGCTTACATGTATCCGTCGCGCCGCAAGGACTCGAGTCCGCCGCCGTCTTCCTTGTCCTGCGCGCGGCCCGATCGTTCGGCGATGTGCGAGAACTTGCCGGTGCGCAGCTCGACGATGATCTCGCTCACATCGCGCGCTTCCGATTGTACCTTTTGCGTGCAGGGGCCGCAGCCTAACGAGCGATAGCGCGTCCCGTCGCCGTGATCGTAATACAGCGACACCGTCGGAATCTGCTCGCGCCCGATGTACTCCCAGATGTTGAGCTCCGTCCAGTCGAGCAGCGGATGGATGCGCACGTGCGTGCCGGGCGCGAACTCGGTCTTGTACTGGTTCCAGAATTCAGGCGGCTGATCCTGTACTTCCCACTCGCTTTGCGTGGTGCGCGGCGAGAAATATCGCTCCTTGGAGCGACTCCCTTCCTCGTCCGCCCGCGCTCCGACGATCACGCCGGTAAACGGCTCCGTGTTCTTGTCCCGCTCATACGTGCGCGTGGTGTGGTTGAACCGATACCGCGGCCCTTCGCCGCTCAACGTGCGGCGCAGCGCTTCGGTTTTGAGCAGTCCGCAGCACGTCAGTCGGTCGACCGCGCCATCGGGATACGTACGATGCTCCGCCAGCGCGACCTCGTTCTGTCCGTACATGAGATTCAGATGCCACTCGGCCGCCAGGCGGTCGCGATAGGCGATCATCTCCGGAATCTTGAACGACGTGTCGATGTGCACGAGCGGGAACGGCACGTGACCGAAAAACGCCTTACGCGCCAGCCAGAGCATCACCGTGCTGTCTTTGCCAATCGACCAGAGCATGCACAGCTGCCGGAAGTTCGCGTACGCTTCCCGCAGAATGTGAATGCTTCGATTCTCGAGTTGCTCTAAATGATCCATCCCTCGCTCCCGATTCGCGGTCTCACAGGTTCCCGCGAATCCGATTTATGACCGCCGCGCCCGACTGCTCGACCGTCACGCTCCGTGTGTCGATCACGACGTCTGCATTCGTCGGCGCTTCGTAGGGATCGTCGATGCCGGTGAAGTTACGGATCTCACCGCGTCGCGCGCGCGCGTACAATCCCTTCACGTCGCGCCGCTCGCACTCCTCCAGTGGAGTGGACACGTAGACTTCCACGAAGTTCCGGCACAGACCGCGCACGAACGCACGCGACTCCTCGTACGGCGAGATGAACGACGCTACGACAAACACGCCGTTCTCCTCGAGCTTGCTCGCCAGGTACCCGACGCGCCGAATGTGCTGATCGCGTTCGGTGCGCGTGTACCCGGTGGTCGGAAAAAGGTGGCGAATGGTGTCGCCATCGAGGTACTCGACGTGAATGTTCCGGCGTTTCAGCTCGGCGTGCACCCACTGCGCGATGGTGGTTTTGCCGGAGCCGGACAAGCCCGTGAACCAGATGACCGTGGGCGTGGGCTCGTGTTTGCCTAACGGAATGCGCTCCCATAGCCGCTCGTGCAGCCAGAACAGCAAAATTTTGCCGACGAGCTCGACCACGCCCACGAACAGCGCGACCGACACCCGCTTGGTGAAAACATATACGATGATGGCCGTCGTGAGCGTCCCGAACAAACGCCACGAAAACGCCTTCGCCAGGGAGCGGACGTTCGTGTCACGATGCATGGTCGCGCCGGGTCGAGTGCGTCATCCCGCTGCAGTCAGCCACCGAGAACGAACGAACCATTGCGTAGCTCCCGTTTGTTGTACGTAAACGAGGTCCGGCGCCGCCCCTCGCGCGCCGACTCGCGATAGATGCTGTCGCCGGCTGCCACATCCCATTCCATCGTTGGGCCGAAGCGCGGATACAGATCGGCGCGCCCGTCGGCCACCCAACAGAATTTGAGCGAGCTGCCCAACGAAATGCGCTGCTCCACCTGAATCGTCGCCAGGTACGCCTCGAGCTCCTCCGACGGATGCGACCGGCTCTGTACGATGATTCGTCCGTTAGTCGTCGGCCGCTCTCCGCTGAACACACGCTCCGCGGTGGCGCTGCCCGCCTCCCGCCACGTCCCTGCTCCGGCCCGCGCCCAGTAGAGGAGATCGATGGCTGGCGCAAACACCACGCCCATGCTCGGCTCGCCATCTTCGATGAGCGCGATGTTCACCGTGAACTCGCCCAACCCTTTGGTGAATTCTTTGGTGCCGTCCAATGGGTCGACCAACCAGAATCGCTCCCACGCACGGCGCTCTTCGTAGTCCGGGATCTCGCCTTCCTCGGACAGCACCGGAACGTCTGGTGTGACATACGCCAGACCGTCCGCGATGACCGTGTGGGCATCGCGATCGGCCTGCGTGAGCGGGCTCGCGTTCTCCTTCCACGCCACCGCTTGGCGCGTATCGCTGGAGCCGTAGTGCTTGAGAATCGCGCGTCCCGCGTCTCGTGCGAGCAGCCGAATGTCCTGGATCAGTCGTTCGGCGTTCACCATGCGCGGTACACGATCCCCATGTCCTTGAGGCGTGCTTCGATGCGATCGAGTGCTTCGGGGCGGCCCTCGGCGTCGCTCACGTAGAGGTTGCACTCGAGATCGGTCGTCATGCGGTCGCCCACCCAGATCGTCTCGATGCGTTCCGGCTCCACGGCCGCCCGGATCACATCGAGATCCTCGGTCGTGAGCTCCGACGCCGTGACGTTGAGGATCATGCCCGCATCGAGCATGATGTTCGCCACCTCGCCTAACCGGCGGATGTGCTCGAGGCGGTTCTCGCGCTTGCGCTCGATGTCGGCATCCACGCCGTACAACACGCTGCCGATGCCGAGGAAATAGACTACTTTCCCCTGCGCGAAGAGCCGGTCTTCCAGCTCCTTCGCCAACGCTTTGCGCTCCGTTTCCTTCTCGCCGGTAATGAGCAGCAGCGTTGGGCGCTGGTTGTATCGTTCGGCGCGCCGCTCGAGCGCGATCGAACCGCGTTCCCACTTCGAGTTGCGCACGCGCACCTTCTCGCGAACCCAACCCTGCTGGTCGGGCAGCGCCTCGCGTACGATCCCGCCGCCGCGGATGTCGTACTCGTCGATGATCACGAAGCGGCTCGTCACCGGCAGGTCGCTCGCCAGATCGAACGCGACGGCTTTGCCGATCTTGAGCACGCAATCGGCCACATCGTGGCGCTCGACGCGTGTTGCGTTAGGCCTGGCCGCGAGCGTCGACGCATCGATCACGCGGTCGACTGCCTCGAGGCGCATCGACACCCGCGCGGTGCCCATCTTGAGCGCGTAGTCCTTTCGCATTTCCAGCGGCCGCTGGCCCAGCCAGAAGAGACTCACGCGCAACCGCGTCGTGACGTGCGGCATGGGATCGGACTCGCGCACCGCCAGCTCGCCGCGCGCCACGTAAATCTGCTCCGTCAGCGTGAAACCGGTCGCCGATCCGGCGCCCGAGCTCTCTTGCGTTGGGCGGTTGAAGGCTTCGATCGATTTCACACGGCTGCGCTTCCCGGAGGGCAGGAACACGAGTCGATCGCCTACCGCAACCTGGCCGGCGTCCACCGTGCCGGCGACGATACGCCGGTCATCGCCTTGCCCCGTGAATTTGTAGACATCCTGGACGCGAAGCCGGAACGGAAGCCCAACCGGGGGCGCTTCGGGCTCGAACTGGTCCAAGGCCTGCAGCACCGTTGGGCCATCGTACCATGGCATGCGCGTCGACCGGTCCGCGAGATTGTCTCCGTCCCGACCGCTCACCGGGATGAACCGCGCTGGCGTGATGTTCACCTGCGTCAGAAACTCCGAGAGCGATTTGACTAACCGGTCGTACTCCGGCTCGGAGAATCCGACGAGATCCATCTTGTTGATCAGCACCACGCACTGCTTGATGCCGAGCATTGCCAGCATGTAGCCGTGGCGTCGCGAGTTCTCCTGCACGCCTTCCTGTGCATCGATGACGAGCAGCGCCGCCTCGGCGCGCGATGCACCCGTGATCATGTTCTTGAGGAACTCGATGTGCCCCGGCGCGTCGATCACGATGTACTCGCGTCGCGGTGTTCGGAAAAACACACGGGCCGCGTCGATCGTGATGCCTTGTGCGCGCTCGTCGCGCAGCGCATCCAAGAGGAACGCGTACTCGAACGGTTTGGCGGTGCGCGCGCAGAGCTCTTTGACTTGCTCGAGCTTCCCGTCGGGAAGCGAGTGACTATCGGCCAGCAGCCTTCCTATGATGGTGCTCTTGCCGTGATCGACGTGACCGACGATCACGATGCTCATGCGCTCCTCGGCGGCGTTCTTCGTCATGCGAGGCGGTTTGGCGGCTCATAGTTGAATAAGCGGATGCGGCGCCGATGACCCGACGCGCAGGACGGACATGCGCCGATGCCGCGTGGCAGGCGCTGCCGGAATGATAGCAATGTTCGTGCAGGCGTTGCGTGAGGAACGTTACAGAGCGGACCGGCTAGGCACTTCCTCGAAGGCCCGGATGGGAGATCCGGATTCCTCGGTGCGCAGATAACGGAGCGCAGTGGTCGCGCGCAGCAACATTTCCACGGCATCGATCGTGGACTCGGAAAAATCCGCTACGGCGCAGTAGCCCGCCCGGATTCTGAGCTTGAACGCCGAATGGCCGATCGATGTCGGCTCGGCATCCATTGCTTCTTGGATGCGCTGCATCATCCGGACAGCTCCGTCGCCGGCCGTTGCCGGCGCGATGATGGCGAAGTCCGTTGGGCCGAGCCGGCCGATCGCATCGGAGACGCGTCCGGCGCGTCTCACGAGCGACGCCAAATACTCGATGACATGCTCGGTGTCGCCGTTGAGCGGCCGCTCCTCGAGGTCGGGCGCTTCGGCTACCGGTGCGAACGCAACGCACGCGATGGGAGCTTTGAGCCGCTGCGCTTCCGCGGAGATCTCACGCGCGCGACGCACCAAACCCCGCATGTTGTACAAACCAGTGGTCGGATCGAGGAGACTTTCGGCGCGCAGGCGGTCCGCCTCGCGCTTGCTGCGCATGAACGCGTCGAGCTTGAGGAGCAGCACCTCGCCGTCGAGCGGCTGATTCACGAACTCCCACGCGCCAGCCTGCAGGGCCGACAGTCGCTGATTCCGCTCCGCAGGACCCGACGTCGTGATAATGATTGGCGTCGACGCGTTGAATCGGACGTCGTCCAGCAGCTGGCGACAGACGTCAGCGCCGTCCATATCAGGAAGCCGGATATCCATGATCACGAGATCCGGTTGTGCGCTGCGCGCCAGGTCGAGGACCTGCTTACCGGTATACGCCCGCAGCACGGCGTAGCCGTTGGGCCCGAGGATGCTCTCGAGCGAACGCGCCGACCATTCCTGGTCGTTCGCGAGCAGCACGAGCGGCGGACGAGACGGCTTCTCGTTTTCGGACATACTCACCGGATACGGGCGTCGTCTTGCCCGGCGGGTCGTTTGGAGAGGCACCTGGGGGACGCTTCTGATGGTCGTGCCCCGACCATGCAGAACTCATGCGGAGGGGAAACCGAGGCACTAACTATATGCATACCAGATTGTTACCTACATATGAGATCGTCCTTAGCGGCGAAATTTGCCGCGCGGGTGCCACAAGAGCGATGTAATGGCGAGACGGCCGCACCGATGTGCCGTACTGCCCGATTGGGCAAGAGGTCTCTGCAGGTTGACGCGGAGTCTTTGTTAGTCGAGACTATTCTCAGGTTCGGTCGCTGACAAAAATGTGGGGTGGCGACCCGTTTTGTGTTGTACGTCCGCTACATGAAAAGTCACCAATGCGTCCCGCCTGACCGCACGGCGCAATTCATGAAATGGAAGTAGCGCCGACAGATTCGAGTCGTATGATCCCCAAAAAGACGGCTAGCACAAGTGGTGCAACGTCGCCGGAGGACTATGCCATCGCTCGTGGGCAGGGAGCTTCAAGACAACGCGCATCGACTGAGCCGCTTGGTCGCCGTCATCGGCGCATTCGCGGTCATGGCGAGCGGTCTTCCAGCTCAGCAACAACCCGTCACGCAACGTGATACGGCGCACAACGCTCCGACGCGCAGCGAGTTAGAGTCAGAAGAGGCGACGCTCGAACGCCAAGCCCAATCGGCGAGCGATGCAGCGACCCGAACCGCCGACCAGACACAGGCGGCGGCGATTCGAGACCGGTTGAAGAACGGCGATTTCCAGGTTGGGGATCGCATCGCGATCGTCGTGCGCGGCGACTCGACGTTGAGCGACACTGTCGCCGTTCGCACCGGAAGAACGATTCAACTCAAAAGCTTGCCTGCCATTCCGTTAGAGGGCGTATTGCATTCGGAGTTGCAGGAGTATTTGGCGAAGCAGTTGGCGCAGTATCTGAAGAACCCGACGGTATCGGTTACGCCTCTGGTACAGATCGCTGTGGTTGGTGATGTTGGGCACCCGGGATTTTTCTGGGTACCGTCCGACCTGACACTCACCGATGCGATCATGCTCGCCGGAGGACCGACACAGGGGTCGGACTTGAACGGAACGAAGATCCTGCGTGATAACAAGGAACGGTTATCGGACAAGCAGGTGCAACGGGCCTTTGCATCCGGATCGACACTCGACGAGTTGGACATGCGTGCGGGAGATCAGATCACAGTGCCGGATAAGCCGAAAAGAGACTGGGTGAGAATCTTGCAGATCACAGGCGCATTAGCAGCGGTAACCGTAAGCGTAATAGCCCTTAGTCGCCATCATTAGCAGACATGCTCTGGGAAGACATGCCGGACACTTGGAGTAGTGACGCGTTGATCATGCGCGTAAACGACCGACGGCGGACGCATCGTGGTCCAGCGGAACGCGCGCGGCGGACCACGCCGTCCGCGACGATGCCGTCGGCGGATGTGGAGCGATCGATAGAGCTTGTTCGCGAACGTTCGGTGGAACGGCGCCAGGCGCATCGGGACATCCAGCCGCGGACGCGGTCAGAGGTGCTGAACCGGGCGGTAAACGTGCTGCTGGCCGCCGTTGCGTTGGTCATCCTTGCACCGGTGATGTTGTTGGTGGCCCTCGCGGTGAAGCTGACGTCGGGTGGCCCTGTGTTGTACTCGCAAACGCGTGTTGGGCTCGATCGCCGGCGAGGACGCGTCGACGCCTTGTACGAACGTCGGAAGCAGGATGCGGGTGGCCGCATCTTCACGATCTACAAGTTCCGGTCGATGTACATCAACGCAGAGCAGCACTCGGGCGCCGTGTGGGCAACGCGAGATGATCCGCGGGTGACGCCGGTCGGCCAGTTCCTGCGCCGCGTGCGATTGGACGAATTGCCGCAGCTGGTGAACGTGATCAAGGGCGACATGAACATCGTCGGCCCGCGACCAGAGCGGCCGAGCATCTTCGCACGGCTCCGCGAGGACATTACCGAATACTCGCTTCGTCAGCTCACGCGCCCCGGGATCACAGGTTGGGCCCAGATCAATCACGCATACGACTGCACCGTCGATGACGTGCGGACGAAGGTTCGCTACGATCTCGAGTACCTGCAGCGCCAGTCGCTGGCCGAGGATCTCAAGATCATGGTGCGGACGGTGCCGGTGATGCTCTTCAGGAAAGGCGGCTGGTAGGCAGGCGGGCGCGTTACGCCTAACGGTATAGGCGGCAGGCAGAGACAAAATCGAGGGGCGGCACCCGCATATGCGGGTGCCGCCCCTCAGCGTTTAATGGGCGTCCGAGTGTCAGATCGCGGTCGGCACCTGTGTGTCTGGAGCGCCACGCCGTCTCGTTGGTTCCCACATGGCACTCTTGCTGCCCGTGATCGCGCGCCACCACGCAACACCTCCCGCTGCGTGGGACGCAAGCACGAAGGCCGCCAACGAAAAGATGCGGGCCGCGCCGCGGGCGGCATTACCCAAGGCCAAGCCGATCGCACCGCACAGGACTCCCGCGCCAATGAGCGCCAGAAGCGCGCGAGCCACACCAGAGTGCAGGCTCAAGATGCCCAACGAAATGATCGCGAATGGAATGAGCACATAGTATAGCCAGCGAAGCAACTTGTGGCTGGTCAGCATGAGCGCAAAGCGCCCGTACCGAAAGGGATTGAGCAACGCGCGCTTAAACCAAAGCGTGTTCAGCCCTCGCGACATCGTGCGAATCTTGCGGCGGTATTCAGAATCAAGCGACGCCGTGCGCGGAACCAACGCTATTGCGCCGTCCACAGACACTGAGCGATAGCCGTGTTCCCGGGCAATGAGTGCGCACGCGAAGTCGCGGCTCAGGTCCTCGGGAAACGTCGTGTCATGCAATGGCTTCCGAATGCCATAGAAGCAACCGCTGGCACCAACAATGGACTCCACACGCGTTTCCAGCGAGCGGACCAGCATCTCGTATCCGACATACCCGGATTCGCCGCCTGCTGCGTCGCCCGGTACCGAGCTCACACTCGCGTCGCGTCCTGACGCGACGCCAATAGTCGGGTCTTGAAACGCTGCCACGAGTTTCTTCAGCGATCCACGCGGAATACGAATCGACGCGTCCGTGTTGACGAGGATCTCACCCCGGCACACGAGTGCAACGGCATTCTCTGCAGCGCTCTTTCCTTTCCGCTCAGGCATTCGTAGCAGCTCCACGCCTCGTGGGGCAAATTCGCGGACGATGTCGTCCGTCTGATCAGTCGATGCGTCGGAGACGACGACGATCTGCAGGCGGTCGGCGGGATAGTCGACTCGAAGCAACGCCTCAAGTGTAACCGCGATCGACGCCTCCTCGTTGTAGCACGGCACGGTGATGCTCACAGTCGGCCACGCATCTAGCACGGGCCAAGCCGTCGGACGGCTCGCGAAACGCGAGACAGCGTAGAGGAGTAGCGGATAAAGAGCATACGCGTACAGGGCACACACCATCGGCGCAGCAACAACAATCCAGGCGACAAGATGCACGAATGTCCTCAAGTCTCGAGAAGAGTTCGGTACACGCGCTCGTACTCGCCTATCCAGTTGTCGTGCGCGTCGGCGCACGCGAGCCGGGCAGCCGCACCTGCGATACGACGGCGGGCGTCCTCGGGGGCACTCTGCACGAGTTGAACCGCCGACGCGATGTCGTGAGGAGCCGAGAGTGGCTCGACAAGGTACGCCTCGTTCGGGCTGAGCAGATCAGGAATCCCCCCCACACGGGTCGCCACGACCGGTACGCCGGCGGTCACGGCCTCAATGAGGACGATTGG
>Ga0134125_10003064_pt1 | contig 19566 bp, 16 predicted proteins | sample KB31751_FD_96464 | JGI IMG/M metagenome (GOLD analysis project Ga0134125, IMG submission 96464) | Terrestrial soil microbial communities with excess Nitrogen fertilizer from Kellogg Biological Station, Michigan, USA - KB3-175-1 | ecosystem: Environmental > Terrestrial > Soil > Unclassified ... | reverse complement strand
TTAAATTTGCTGAGAAGGGCGGAAAGTTGCATGTTTAAATTTTTAAAATCTGCGCAAAAGTACGGCTTTGGCAGTTTTTGATTTAATATTTATGATTTTTTCATTTATGATTTTTGGAAATCCAATCTTTGACAAAGACGGCTTCGACTATTAACTATTTACTTTTGATTATTTGCCCTTTAACCGATAATTTTGCATCTCATTTTTGAAAATAGATTAAAGAAATTTTCAAAGCATTTTAAAACTAAAGTTTACTGATGAAAGAAGTTGCATTCAGAGAAGCATTGCGCGAAGCAATGCAGGAAGAAATGAGGCGTGATGAAAAGGTGTTTTTAATGGGAGAAGAAGTTGCCGAATACCAGGGCGCATATAAAGTAAGCCAGGGAATGTTGCAGGAGTTTGGCGAAAAAAGAGTGATTGATACGCCAATTTCTGAGCTTGGATTCACCGGAGTAGCTGTTGGTGCTGCACAGAACGGTCTTCGCCCAATTGTAGAATATATGACCTGGAATTTTGCCAATCTTGCACTTGATCAGATTTTAAATACGGCTTCTAAAATGTTGGCGATGAGCGGAGGACAGGTTGGTTGCCCAATCGTGTTTCGCGGGCCGAACGGAAGCGCCGGTCAATTGGGAGCTCAGCATTCTACTGCTTATGAATCCATGTATGCAAATATTCCCGGTTTGAAAGTGATTTCTGTCAGCAATCCTTACGATGCAAAAGGTTTATTAAAAAGCGCGATTCGTGATAATGACCCGGTTATTTTTATGGAAAGCGAAGTGATGTACGGCGATAAGGGAATGATTCCTGAGGAAGAATACGTCATTCCTATTGGCAAAGCAAAAGTGGCGCGTGAAGGAACAGATGTAACGATTGTTTCCTTTAACAAGATGATGAAAGTAGCGCTGCACGCTGCTGAAGAGTTACAAAAAGAAAACATAAGCGCAGAAGTAATTGATTTAAGAACCATTCGTCCACTTGACTGGCATACCATTTTAGAATCAGTAAAAAAGACAAACCGTTTGGTAATCGTGGAAGAACAATGGCCATTTGCTTCCATTTCTTCTGAAATAGCCTACCGCATTCAAAAAGAAGGTTTTGATTATTTAGATGCGCCGGTTCGCAGAATTACTTCTCTGGATGCACCGATGCATTATGCGCCAAATCTAGTTGCGCTTTATTTGCCGGATGTTCCCAGAACCGTAAACCTTGTAAAGGAAGTAATGTATTTAAAAAAATAATTTTAGGGCCGCATCATTGCGGCCTCTTAATTTATCGTTTAATTTATCCCGGTTTTTAGGGAAAAAATAATTCATTATGAATATTGGAAATTTTCATTACCCGCTTCCATCAAATGAACCGGTGCTGAGCTACTCGCCCGGAAGCAGCGAAAGAGCGCTTTTAAAAAAATCAATAGCAGATTTAAAGAGTAAAAAAATTGATGTGCCCATGTACATCGGAAGTGAAGAAGTTTTTACAGAAAAAAAAGTAGAAATACGCCCTCCACATGAGAGAAATTTTGTGTTGGGAACTTATAATGAAGGCGACGCTTCTCATGTGGAAAAAGCCATTAATGCAGCATTACAAGCGAAAGATGCATGGGCCAATTTGAGCTGGGAAAACCGTGCGAATATTTTTTTAAAAGCCGCTGATTTAATTGCTTTGAAATACCGGGCAGAAATGTGTGCGACAACCATGCTTGGCCAAAGCAAAAATCCATACCAGGCAGAGATTGATGCTGCATGCGAACTCATAGATTTTTTAAGATTTAATGTTCATTTCTTAAGTGAAATATATAGTCAGCAACCCATTAGTTCTCCCGGTGTGAATAATCGTATGGAATACCGTTCACTTGAAGGCTTTGTATTGGCAATTACGCCTTTTAACTTCACAGCTATCGGAGGAAATTTACCAACCTCTGCTGCCTTGTGTGGAAATGTAGTTGTGTGGAAATGCGCCAACACACAGGTTTACAGTGCACAAATGTTTATGCGTATTTTAAAAGAGGCAGGTTTGCCTGACGGCGTTATCAATTTGATTTTTGTTGATGGGCCAACTTTGGGCGATGCTTGCTTCAATCATCCTGATTTTGCAGGAATTCATTTTACCGGGAGCACCGGCGTTTTCAATACAATTTGGAAACATATTGGAGAGAATACAAAAATTTACAAATCATATCCAAGAATTGTCGGCGAAACAGGTGGAAAAGATTTTGTGATCGCACATAAAAGTGCCAACGTGGATGTATTAGTAGCAGCTCTTTGCCGCGGCGCTTTTGAATACCAGGGCCAGAAATGCTCTGCTGCTTCGCGTGCTTATATTCCTTCCAATATTGCTGATGAAGTAAAGAAAAACCTGGTAGCAGAAATAAAAAGCATGAAGATGGGAACTGTGGAAGATTTCAGCAACTTTATAAATGCAGTAATCGATGAAAAGAGTTTTGATAAATTACAGGATTATCTGCAACAAGCCGAAAAAGCTGCAGATGCAAAAATAATTGTGGGGGGAAAGTGTGATAAAACAAAAGGATATTTTATTGAACCAACAGTCATAGAAGTTACAGACCCACAATATGTAACGATGTGCAACGAATTATTTGGTCCTGTACTGACCATTTATGTTTATGATGAAAATAAATTTGAAGAGACGCTGAATTTAGTGGATACGACTTCTCCATATGCACTTACAGGTTCTATCATTGCAGAGGATAGAAATGCCATTGAAATTGCGACAAAAAGATTAACCAATAGCGCAGGTAATTTTTATATCAATGACAAGCCAACCGGCGCGGTAGTAGGCCAGCAGCCGTTTGGAGGCGCACGTGGAAGCGGAACGAATGATAAAGCAGGAAGCATTATTAATCTATACCGCTGGTTAAGTGCAAGGACGATTAAAGAAACTTTTATTCCCGCGACTGATTATAGGTATGCTTTTATGAAAGAGACTTGATCAGTGGATTGTGAAATTTGAATGGTAGAGAATGATTGGGAAATCAGTAAAGAAACAAATAACGCAAATTTCTGTTGTTCAACCCAGATTTTTTAATATGAGATTGGGGTATTAAAATGTAAAAATTTATCCAAAACCAACGCAAATGTTATATTTCAGGATATGCAATCTGCATATTAAAATGTAAAATTGCCATATCAAAAATGAAAGTAAATGAATACCATTCTCAATAAGCACCAGCTACAAATAACCATTGAGCGACTTGCGTACCAGATAATTGAAAACTATGCTGACCTTTCTTCTGTCGCTTTGATTGGGCTACAGCCACGTGGAATTTTTCTTGCCGATAAAATTTATAATCAATTAAAGAAAATCAAACCGGAACACGATTTTCTTTATGGAAAACTGGACATCACTTTTTATCGCGATGATATCCGGAAGGAATTGCATGTACCAAATCAAACAGACCTTACTTTTTCTATTGAAGATAAAAATGTAATTCTGATTGATGATGTATTATTTACAGGAAGAACCATTCGCGCTGCTTTAGATGCTTTGCTATCTTTTGGTCGGCCAAAAAAAGTAGAACTTTGCGTTTTAATCAACCGGGTCTCCAGCCGCCAACTTCCCATCCAGCCTGATTATTGCGGCAAATCCATTGACTCTATTATTACCCAAAAAGTAAAAGTAGAATGGGATAAAGAAGAAGTGAATTTATATTAACATACAAGATTTATAGCTTCGGAATATTCCTCATTATGTCGAATACAGTACTTAAATTCGTATTTCAATAAGTACAATCACGGAAATTTTAAATTACACAGAATTTAGAAAAGAACTAAAGGCTTCTTTGGACAAAGTGGTTAATGATGAAGATGTTATTGTTGTTTCCCGCGGGAAAAACAAGAACGTTGTCGTTATTTCTTTGAATGAATATACTGCTTTGGAAGAAATAATGTATTTATTAAGCACTGAAAAAAATAGAAAAAGATTACAGCAATCGATAACTGAGATGGAAAAAGGGAAATTTTCTTCACATTCATTAATTGAAGATTAATGGAAATCGTTTGCCCGGAAAATGCCTGGGAGGATTATTTATATTGGTAAAAAAATGATAAGCAAAAATTAAAAAGAATCAATGAGCTTATAAAAGACTGCCAACGAAATAAGTTTGAAGGTATTGGAAAACCTGAACCCTTAAAAGAAAATTTACCAGGATTCAGTCATGCAGAATTGATAACGAATACAGGCTTGTTTATAAATTCAGAAAAACCGGTTGTACATCATTCAATGCAGATTTCATTATTAAACATATTTCAAACCAAAAATTTATTAATTTCCCGTTCCCTTGCACTTAAAATTCGATGAAAAAATATATCCTGATTCTTGCTTCTCTCCTATTTATTTGCCTGGCAAATGCCCAAGAATTATTTACCACAACGAACATTCAAAACGCCTGTAAGAAAGAAACGCGCACTACAACAGGAAAACCCGGAAAAAATTATTGGCAAAACAGGGCAGATTATAATATTAAAGTAATCTTTGATCCTGCAACTCAATTGCTACAAGGAAAAGAAACGATTCATTATATCAATAACAGTCCTGATACTTTAAAAGAAATTATCGTTCGTTTATATCCGGATCTTTATAAAAAAGGAGTTGAAAGATTAAGCGATATTGCGGAAAAAGATTTGAATGATGGCGTTCAAATTGAATCTTTTAAAATGGGTACAGAAAGTATCGATAGTTTTAATAACCACAAAAAAGCGTTCTATAATAATACCAATCTGATTGTCAAACCTGCAGAAGCAATTTTACCCCGTTCAACAATAGATTTTGCCATAAACTGGCATTACAAAGTAAATACCGGTTCACCGGTACGAACAGGAATGGTAGACAGCACTTCCTATTTTATTGCATATTTTTTCCCACGCATCGCTGTGTATGACGACATTGATGGTTGGGATACGTGGAGCTACAACGGTTCGCAGGAATTTTATAATGATTTTGGAAATTTTAATGTAGAAATTTCTCTTCCAAAAAATTATATAATTTGGGCAACCGGAGATCGGCTAAATGCAGAAGATAATTTTTCTAAAAATGTGTTGGACAAGATGAAAATTGCGTCTCACGATACGGAAATTATACACATCATTGATTCAACAGATTATTTGAAAAATGATGTTTTAAAAAAGGATGCTACAGGTATCTGGAAATTTTCTGCAACCAATGTTACAGACTTTGCATTTGCATTAAGCGACCATTATTTGTGGGATGCGAGTTCGGTGCTCGTAGATTCTTCAACAGGCCGCAGAACGATTGCCGAAGCTGCTTACAATAAAATTCATGACGATTATTTTGACGTAGCAAACCAGGCACATCAGACTGTTTTTTACACCAGCCATTTTTATCCAAAATATCCTTTTCCTTTTAATCACATTACCGTTTTTGATGGCACAGATCAAATGGAATATCCGATGATGGTAAATGATAATCCAACAAAAACGCATAAAGATGCGGTGCAACTCACTACGCACGAAATCTTTCATTCTTATTTTCCGTTTTTTATGGGAACAAATGAAACTCAATATGCCTGGATGGATGAAGGCTGGGCAACAATTGGAGAATCGGTAATTTCTCCAAAAATGGGTGAGCCTGAAGATGAGGGAATTTTCAGTAAAACCCGGTATGAGCGCATCTCCGGGACGAATAAATCCGTTCCGTTAATCACCAATACAAAAGAGTATAGCGGTGACGCATACCTTGCAAATTCCTACGGAAAAGGCGGCTTGTGTTACTACGTGTTGCAGGATTTGTTGGGCGATGAATTATATTTTAAATCATTGCATCAATACATGAATGACTGGAATGGAAAACATCCTACTCCTTATGATTTCTTTTATAGTTTTAATAATGCAAGCGGCAAAGATTTAAACTGGTTTTGGCAAAAATGGTTTTTTGGCTGGGCATATCCTGATCTATCCATAAAAAAAGTTGAAAAAAGTGGAGATGATGTAAAAATAATTATCGAAAATAAAGGCGGATTGCCATTACCGGTTTATCTGAATATTATTTTAAAAGACGGCAATCATGTAATCATAAAATACACTGCGGAAGTTTGGAAAAATGGAGAAAAAGAAAAAACGTTTATGGTTCCTCAAACTTACTTCTCGATTTCAAAAATTAAATTAGGAAATGAATTTATTCCCGATAAATATGAAAACAATAATCGCTGGAATGCCCGTTAAAAAAGAGAAAATCGACTTTATAAATTAGAACATCAGAAACAGAAATTCCGTTTATTTGTATGTTTACTGGTTTAAAAACAAAAAAACCGGCGTTTGCCGGTCTTAATTTTATTGTTTCTCAATTTTATTTTCCTATTACTTTATATTGAACCACACCGTTGTCTGATTCCTGTTCCAGGTAAACATTATCCGGTGTTTGGTACACTTGCTCTCCATTCAATGTTACTATTTTTGAACCTTGCGGCAATTGATTTATTACATCACCAATTTGTAAAGATGAAGGAGGATTTGTCACACTGCTCTGATCATCACCCGTATTGTTGATGACGCCATTTTTTCCTACAACGATAAAAACATCATTGCCATTTGAATCTCTGTCTGCCTTATAGTAAGTTCCATTCAATTCATACAATTTCTCACCGTTTACCACTACAGACCGCGCGCCGCCAGGCAATGAGGAAACTGTCGCTCCCATTGGTGCATCTACTACCTGGTAGCTGTCATCATATTGACGGTAATAAATTCCATTATAATAATAATAAGGAATGGGGCCGATGAATATAGTTGAATATCCAAAAGGAAGAACACCGATTTGTAAGCCAAATGGTGGGAATATTGGCTGATAATAGCCACCATAATATCCATAATAAAAACCGTTGTTGTAATAATAAGGATAGCCCCCAAAGCGGATGGAAATAAAGCTATGTGGAATTACCCTATATCTGGGACCGTACATAAAATAGGTTCTGTGTCCGTATACGTTTCCGTAGTAATGATTGTTATAACCATAATTATTGTAGTGATAACTGCCATAGTTATAATTGTTGCGCATCACGGGAGTTTGCCTGCTATAACTATTTCTTGATACAACTTCTCTTTGAGTATTATATACAGGTGTATTCCGTTGAGGTGACGTTCTCATCGTCATGTTGCGGGAAGGTGTGTTTCGCATGACAGTTTCATTCTGCCGACTTGGTGTCGTACGATTTTCAAAACTCCTGACTGGTGCCGATCTTGTGGAGTATTGGCGAGTAGGTGCAGAATAACCGCGGGATTCAGAACGCGAAGGACTTTGCCGCGATTCCCTGGTTCTTTGCGCATCAGCGCAATTAAATATTGCAACTGAAAATGTGGTCAATAAAAATATCTGAAGAATCTTTTTCATAAATGAATCTTTAAATTTTAAATAAAACGTTTACCAAATTTAATTTAATTATTAGCATTTGTTTAATTTTCGCTTGTTAAATAATCGCCTATAATTATTCTCTTTCGACAAGTTTTTTTCAAAAAAGTTTAATTGCAAATTTCTTTTCTTAATAAAATATTTTCCTTTAAAAATGCTGTGATCAGGAAGAAGCTTTTTTTAAAAAATTTCTTTCTTTTTCTAAAAAAGAGTTTGAAAAACAAAAAATCAGCAGGATAAAAAAAGAGCAAAATTATCGTTTAACTTTTTATTTTTTTGCTACTTAAAATGCTATTAGTGAATGTACAATAAATAAACAATAATTAGATAAAAAATGTACAAAACCGTAGTGGCATCAAAATTGCAATTACTACCGAACAATTATTTCTTTAACCCCTAAATTGATCTTTATGAAAACAAAAACGATGGCAATGTCCCTGGCGTTAACTTTTTTTGGAACGGCACTGTTTGCACAAAATAAAACAGACACAGTTCCACAACAGCCTCCAAAAACGGATACCGCTCAAACTCCAAAAACCGATACTACAAAAGCAAGTGCTTTTGTTATGAAAAGTACGAACTTCAGAAGTTTCCCGAATGTAACGGATACAGTGCCTGAGCAAACTCCGAAATCGGATACAACCCGGAAAACTGACACTTCAAAAGCAACCGCGATTGCTACCAGTAGAGTAAACATCAGAAGTTTTTCTGCAGTAGCGTTGGATACCGTACCTCAAACTCCGAAGAAGGATACAACTCAAAAAACGGATACTACACAGGCAAGTGCTTTAGTCAATAAAAATTCAAAGAAGGATCGTATCAACGAAAATGAAGCATGGATCAATGAACAAACATCTGTTGCTTACGTTTCCTCAAAGAAAAAGATGAAAAAACTGAATTAATACTAATTCGATTATTGTAAAATAGCCACTCATTTTTTGAGTGGCTATTTTATTTAAAAAATTTTTTTTTTTTTTATAAATCTTCAAGACCGTGGGCTTTTGAATTATTATGAAACAAATACCTTTGATTCTTTTAAAAAACGAAAAAGCATGACCGAGTATTTAAAGCAACTTTTTGCAAATCAGAAATATGATGCCAACAATTTTTTTCTAATTGCCGGCCCTTGCGTGGTGGAAAGTGAAGAATTAATCTTTGAAGTAGCAGAAAAAGTTTCAGTCATTTGCAAAAATTTACAGATCCCATACATTTTTAAATCATCATACAGGAAAGCAAATCGAACAAGCCCCTCTTCTTTTACCGGTTTGGGAGATGAAACTGCTTTGCAAATGATTGCCAAGGTTGGTAGTCATTTCGGGTTACCAACAATTAGCGATATTCATGCTCATGAAGAAGCGGCAATGGCGGCAAAATATGTTGACGTGTTGCAAATCCCCGCTTTTCTTTGCAGGCAAACTGATCTTCTAATTGCAGCAGCTCAAACAGGGAAAATTGTCAATGTCAAAAAAGGACAATTTGTAAATGGTGAGTCAATGAAATTTGCTGTTGAAAAAATTCAAAAAGCCGGTAATGAAAAAATAATGCTTACAGATAGGGGAAATACTTACGGCTATAATGATCTGATTGTCGATTACAGAAATATTCCGGTCATGAAAAGTCATCAGGTACCGGTCATTATGGATTGCACCCACAGCTTGCAAAAACCCAATCAATCTGGTGGAGTAACCGGTGGTGATCCACAAATGATAGAAACGATTGCTAAAGCCGCAATAGCAGTAGGTGCTGATGGTTTATTTATTGAAACACATCCAAATCCTGGAGTTGCAAAAAGTGATGGTGCAAATATGTTGAGGCTAGATCTATTGGAGGATCTTCTTTTAAAATTAATAAAAATCAGGAAAGCGGTTTCATAAAATAAATATTAAAAGGCAAGGATTATAAAATTCTATTCCAAAATTTTTCCTGTCGGCAAACAGACAAATAATTCGAATCTCTATTTTCCTTAATTCTTTATATAAACGACACTTCCGCACGAATCAGGAATTGGTATAAATGAAATTTGTTGTTCTTCAGAAAATTGTTCAACGGCTTTTGCAGCACCTTTATAACAATCATTATTTACATCATGTACAAAAATATATCCCCCTTTTTCCATTCTTGGATAAAAATAAACGAGCCCCTGGTAAATCGGTTCATAAAGATCAGTATCAAGGCTCACGAAAACGAATGAATCGTCAATACCAGCAGCAGTATCAGGGAAAAAACCTTTTTTGATAATACATTGTTTCGGAAAAGGCATATTTTTTAAAACCTGATCCGCAGACGTATCAGAAAAATCCTGATTCGCATCATTCAGGCCCAGCTTTTTTTCGGTCTGAATATCTTTTTCATTAAATCCTTCAAAAGTATCAAAGAGATAAAGCTTTTTTGAAGGGAAATATTGATTGATATATTTTGCAAATTTCCCTTTGTAAACGCCCACTTCCGCTACATTACCAGGCAGATTTTTTTTTTGAATCTCGTTAGCGACCAATTCCAAAGTTGCTAACCGAATGTAATCGAGGTAATTAATATCGACGTCACGTTTTCTGTGGGAGTATTTGAGAGAATAATTTAGATGTGCATGTTGAGATAATAACCATCTGCCAAATAAATAATTAAATGCTTTTATCAGAAACATGATTTAGTGAATTGGATATAATTAAATATTTTTTTTCGTTGATCCTATAAAATAAGATGTTTCTAAACATTTACAAGTGTTAAAACTGAGCAACTTATCACATATGATAAACGCAGAATCAACGAAAAAAAACTTTCTCAAGCGTTAAAGCAACCATTTCCGCCTTAAATTCGACTTATAAACAGTTCCTCTGATTTAAGTTTTAAGATTAAATGGTTAAGGTTTTAATTGTCCGGGCCACATTTAGATTTGTAGCCCGGTTTTTTATGCAGTTTGTTTGAGATAGGCAGCTTCCGACATATCCGGAATATCTTCTGCCTGGTATTCTCCGGCATCCAGTTTCTTCTTAGTCTCTTCAAATGCTTTTAAAGTAATATCTACATCTTCATCTGTATGTGCGGCAGTAGGGATAATTCTAAAGATAATTTCTCCTTTAGGAATTACCGGGTACACAACAACCGAACAAAAAATATGATAATTTTCGCGAATATCCATCACCATGTTGGTAGCTTCTGGCAAACCTCCTTTCATGTAGATTGGCGTAACCGGGCTGTTTGTGGTACCAATGTCAAAGCCTTTATCTTTTAAGCCTCTCTGAAGACGGTTTACAATATGCCATAATTTTTCTCTTAATTCAGGCATGGTTTTCAACATTTGCATCCGCGTCAACATGCCATCAACAACAATCAATGGAAGACTTTTTGCAAAAATCTGTGAGCGAACATTGTAGCGCAGGTAATCAATAATATCCTTCGGTCCGCTGATAAATGCACCAATACTTCCCATACTTTTTACAAATGTGCTGAAATATAAATCGACATTTTTCTGACATCCCTGCGCTTCGTCAGCGCCCGCGCCTGTCGGTCCCATTGAACCAAATCCATGAGCATCATCGATTAATATTCTGAAAGGATACTTTTCTTTTAATGAAACAATTTCTTTTATTTTTCCCTGGTTTCCACTCATCCCAAACACACCTTCAGTTATCAAAAGAATTCCGCCACCAGTCTTATCTGCCATTGCCACGGCGCGTTGCAATTGTTTTTCACAATCGTCAACGTCATTGTGTTTATATTTATAACTATAACCCATATGCAGTCTCACACCGTCAACAAGACATGCATGCGCTTCTCCGTCATAAACAATTACATCATGGCGGTTTACAAGCGCATCAATGCAACTCATCACGCCCTGATAACCAAAATTGAGCAACATCGCATCTTCCCGGCTCACAAATTCTGCCAGCACTTTTTCCAGTTCTTCGTGCAATTCTGTATTTCCACTCATCATTCTTGAACCCATTGGATTTCCCATACCCCATTTTTCTGCTGCCACGGCGTCTATTTCCCTTGTTTCCGGCCGATTTACCAATCCTAAATAATTATTTAAACTCCAAACTATTTTTTCTTTGCCTCGAAATATCATCCTGTTTCCCAATTCGCCTTCTAATTTTGGAAATGCAAAATAACCATGTGCTCTTTTAAGGTGTGTGCCTAGTGGACCCGCATCTTTCTTCATCTTTTCAAAAAGGTCTTTCATGTAATTTATTTATGTGTTTATAATTGTGCGCAAAAGTACAATATAGAGATTAGATAAGTATATGATTTGTTGAAGATCCGCCGCCTTTTGGCAATTTTTTCTTACGATTTTTTTTCCCTTTAACATATAAAGGTATCTTTAGCCGCAAAAACGTTATGCCGAAAAAATTGTTTGTTCTAATTGCTTTTGTATTTACCGCTAATTTTCTTTTTGCCCAGCAGATAAAAAAAGACCAGAAGCCAAAACTGGTAGTAGGAATAGTAGTAGACCAAATGCGGTGGGATTATCTCTATCGTTATTATGACCGTTACGGCGACGGTGGTTTTAAACGGCTGTTAAACGACGGTTTTTCCTGCGAAAACACATTTATCAATTACCTTCCTTCTTATACTGCGGTCGGCCACACAGTAATTTTTACCGGTTCTGTTCCGGCAATCGATGGAATTGTTGGAAATGACTGGATCGATCAAATTACCGGGAAAAGTTGGTACTGCACTGAAGACACTTCTGTACAAACCGTAGGCGCTCCCGGGAAAGCAGGCGAGATGTCGCCGGATAATTTGCTCGTTTCAACAATCACAGATGAGCTGCGGCTGGCTACCAATTTTCGTTCCCGTGTGGTAGGGATTTCTTTGAAGGATCGGGCGGCGATTTTACCTGCCGGACATACAGCCAACGGAGCTTTTTGGTTTGATGATGCTTCAGGCCGGTTTATTACAAGCACTTATTACATGAAGGATTTGCCTGATTGGGCAAAAAAATTTAATTCAAATGATGAACCACAAAAGCTGCTTACAAATGGTTGGAATACTTTATACCCAAAAGATACGTACAAACAAAGCAGTGAAGATAATGTGTCATGGGAAGGAAAATTTAAAGGAGAAAATGCACCCATATTTCCTCATGACATGAAAAATATTTATAAGGCTGACCCGGGAAGCATTCGAAGCACGCCTTTTGGGAATACCCTCACGCTTGATTTTGCCAAAGCAGCAGTAAATGGATATAATCTTGGCAATGGAGGAGCGACGGATTTTCTCACCGTTAATTGCGCTTCTACTGATTATGTAGGTCATAAATATGGGCCTAATTCTATTGAAATAGAAGATACTTATTTGAGACTGGATAAGGATTTTGCTGCCTTTTTTAAATTTCTTGATGAAAAAGTAGGCAAAGGCAATTATCTTTTATTTCTTACAGCAGATCACGGGGCTGCACATGCCATTGGGTTTATGAAAGAGCATCGGATTCCAGCAGACTTTTTGGTTTCAAAAAAGATCGATGGGCCACTTAATGAATTTCTAACAAAAAAATTCGGAACAGATAAACTAATATCCTCTTCAATTAATTACCATTTAAGTTTTGATTTAAAAAAAATTAGTGACAACAATCTGGATTACGATGCGGTAAAGAAAGCGGCAGTTTCATTTTTGCAAAAACAGCCGGGAATTCAATTTGCTGTAGATATAGACAACATTGGATATGCACCAATACCAGAACCGATCAAATCTATGATCATTAACGGATACAATACGAAGCGCTGCGGGCCGGTAATGATAATTCCTGATTCTGGTTGGTTCGGTGGCCGGGAAGGTAGTACTGGTACTACTCATGGCAACTGGAATCCGTATGATACTCATATTCCATTGGTTTTTATGGGCTGGAAAATTAAACAAGGAACAACCAACCGGTATGTGCGCATGTCAGATATCTCTCCTACTATTGCAGCTTTATTGCATATTCAAATGCCCAATGGAAATGTAGGAGAAGCAATAGGAGAAGTGACGCGATAGGTTTGAAGGATTATTGAAAATGTTTAGATGATCGTTGACATTTGTTCTTTTTTTTAAGGATGCATTTGAACTAAAGCTTTTTTGTCGTTTGAGAAAAAGAAGGCATAAAAAGGCATTCTTGACTTTCAATTAAAAACTGTAACAAGAGTTGCAGAAATTTGTATAATAGCCAGCTCAGATTAAAAAAGAAGATGACAAAAAGGATTTTTTTTATTCAAAAAGTCGTACATTTGGAAAAAGGAATAAAATGAATCATCAGCCAAAAAAATTAAAACCATATCCTACAGAAGATGAATTACCATCTATTTTGGAAGAAACTGCGATAGCTTATGGCACACAGCCATTTGAAACACTCAGGGTAATTTTGGGTGGAAATAAAAATTTGAAAAAATCGCTATCAGGAGATTTTGATCTCATAAATCTATCGCGTGCCGGTATTAAAAAATCTACTCTAAAGTCGCTTGCTGAGTATCTTGGAATTAATATGGAAACAATGAGCCAGCTGTTGCATTCGTCTTATCGGAATATTCAAAGGAAAGACGAAGATGAATTACTGGATAGTCTGAAAACCGAAAAAGTTTTAGAACTGGCTGCCTTTGCACAAAGAGGTATTGAAGTAATTGGCGATAAAGATTCTTTTGCAGAATGGTTACAAAGTCCACTTGTTTCTCTTGGTAATAAAACTCCCCTGAATTTTTTAGATACCTCATTCGGTATTCAGATGCTTACTAAATTATTAGGCCGCGTAGAGCAAGGCGTTTATTCATAATAAGCTGCGCAACTTTTTCAATGCAAATATATCGCATAACACAGAAGGAATTTGCTGAAGATCTAAGTGGAAATGGTGCGAGGCTTTTTGGTGGCCGATGGAATAGTGAAGGGCTTTTTGCACTCTACGCTTCATCATCAAGGTCATTGGCTTTGCTCGAAACACTTGCTCATACGCCGGCTAAAATGCTTGATGTAAGAGTATATCATCTTATCACGTTATCTGTTCCTGATAATATATCGGCGCAAAAAATTTCGGTTAATAGCCTGCTGCCAGGCTGGGACGCACCGGATACGAGGCCATTCACAAAAAAAGCCGGAGACACCTTTCTTTCAACCCAAAAAAGCCTTCTTCTTGAAGTCCCGAGTGTAATGATGCCGGAAGAAATAAATTATGTAATAAATCCTTTGCATCATGACATGAAGCAAGTAAAATTGATACAAAAAAGGAGAATTTATTTTGATAAGCGAATAGCAATATAAACTGAAAAAGAAATACAATGAAATTCGAAAATGAAAATCAGCATTGAAAGTTTGCCTACTGGAAGAGCCAATTCTAAAAGATTTGCATGTTATCCAATCTTCTTGCTTTCCAATCAATGGATTTTAAAAACGTTAACTCTCTCTTTTCCCCTCCAGCAACAATTGCAATGCATTTTCAAAATTTCCTGCAGCTGTCACTTCACCGGAATTCACAAAGAAAATTTCATCGGCATTCTCAATTGTATTCAGGCGATGCGCAATAATAACTTTGGTTGTGGAAACCGGTAATTTTTTTAAAATCTCTTCCAACAATTTTTCAGTAATCGTATCAATATTTGCAGTAGCTTCATCCAGGATTAAAAGAGCGGGTTTCCGTAAAACTGCGCGGATAAAAGCAATCAGTTGTTTTTCTCCAAGACTCATAGAATCGCCACCAGAAACGATTTTTGTATCTAATCCGTTTTCAAATCTATCAATTAAAGTTTCCAAATCACTGTCGCGAAGAACTTTATTTAATTGATCTTTATCCAACTTTTTATAAGCCTGGTTCCCATACAAAATATTATCGCGAACAGATCCATTAAACAAAAATGGCTCCTGCAAAATAAATCCGATCTTGCTGGTTAATTCTTCCGCAGAATATGTTCTCAGATCCTTCCCTTCAAAAAAAACTTCTCCTTGCGTCGGGTCGTACAATCTAGCAATCAAAGAAGCAGTTGTTGTTTTCCCACCACCTGTAGGCCCTACAAAGGCAACTGTTTGTCCTTTTTCCAGAGTAAAATTAATATCATGCAAAACTTTTTTCCCATCAGGATATTGAAAAGAAACATTTTTGAAAATCAACAATGGCGGGTTTGGAATTTTAATTGCATGACTTTGTATTTTTCTGCTCAGATTGGATTCTAAATTTAGAATAATTGATATCCTGTCCCAGGCTGCCATCGCAGTTTGAAAACTTGCCCAAAGCGTTGCCAATTGTCGTAGGGGCTGATAAAAATATTGTACATATGCAATGAAACTAATCAACAATCCAATGGTGAAATTACCTTTAGAGATCAAATAAATTCCAAAAGCAAGAACAATCAGCTGAGCAATATTTGAAAACAATGTGAATACAGGTACAAAAATATTATTGATCAGGCCGGCACTCACAGAGGCTTTGTAATTGGTAAGATTTGCAGCATGGAATTTTTTTCTGAAATAATCTCTCCTGTTGAATGCGACAATTGTTTTAAAATTTCCCAGGCTTTCCTGGATTTCAGCACTCAGACCTCCAATGCTTTTTAAACTTGCTGCATTCTTTTTTTTCACGATTGGTGAAATCACTTTGACGAATATTAAAATGAAAGCCGCCGGTATTAAAGCAGCAGCGCCAAGTTCGGCATGAATGGCCAAAAGAAATATGGCTGCTCCCGTCATCATAAAAATGCTGTCAACAAATTGCAAAAGCGATTGCGAAAAAAACTGATTTACCTTATCTGTATCGTTATTAATTCTTGAGATTAAATCCCCGGCTTTGTTTTGATTAAAAAAAGCGACAGGCAGACTTTGAATTTTGTTGAAAACCGCATTGCGCAGACTGTAAAGCATTCGTTGGCCAATGCTTCCCATTATTTTAGTCTGCAAATAATCTGTTGCGGCAGAGATGATATACAGTGCTAATAATATACCGGTAAAAGTGATTAATCCCCTGTACAATTTCGTCTGAATATAATGGTCAATTGTGTATCCGATCAAATAAGGGGTAAGCATTGCAATGCCAGAATTAAGTGCCATTACAATAAATGCAATGACGAGATTGCGCTTCTCTTCCTTCATGAATTCCAGCATTTTTTTTAATGCCGCTTTGGTTGATGTTTTGTGTTCTATATTAAGATTGTAATCCATTTTTGGATGCCATTTTTTTATAAAAATTATGCTTCTGTCAAGTCCATAGTGCTTTTTTGCGAATGGTAAATCTGAACATATTCCGGAGAATGTTGCATCAGATAATCATGTTTACCGGTTGCGATCAATTCGCCTTCCATCAACACAATGATTTGATCATAATCTTTAATAGGATCAATTTTTTGTGTTACTGAAACGACCGTCGTATCAGGATAATTTTCTCTGACGTTTTCAGAAATTTTTTGTTCAGTAAGTGTATCCACTCTTGCGGTAAAATCGTCCAGCAATAAAACTTTTGGATTAAGCGCCAATGCCCGGGCAAGCATGATCCGTTGCTTTTGTCCTCCTGAAAGGCTTGAACCTCGCTCTGATACAACGGTTTCTAATCCTTCAGGAAGCGTCTTTATGAAGTCGTTCAGTTCTGCTGTATCTATTGCTTTTTGCAAATCGACTTCTGTCACTTCCGAATTAAATGCAATGTTTTCACGAAGCGTCATATTGAAAATGATGCTGTCCTGAAAAACCAGGCCGATTTGTTTCAACAGTGCGTCGCGGTTGTAATCTGTTATGTTTACATCATCATAAAAGATGGCACCTTCTGTTGGTTTTATCAGAGTAGTAAGTAAATAAAATAATTGACTTTTTCCAGCGGCAGTCGGGCCAATGATTGCGTTTCTTGTTCCACCATTTATTTCAAAAGAAATATTTTTTAAAGCCGGATTTTCGCCATAAAAAACACTTACATTTTTTAAGCTGATGTTTCCGTTTATTTCTTTGTTTACTGTGCCTTTATCCACAAAATCAGGAGATTCCAAGGTGGCATGAACGCGTTGATACGATGCTGAAGCACGTGCGATCACATTGCTCATAAAACCAATCATAATTATCGGGAAAATAAGAATAGCAATGTAACTGTTGAACGCAGCAAATTCACCCAAAGTCATGCTGCCAAGGATTACAAAATGGCCACCGACACCCAATACCGCAAGCCGTGCTAGATTCGAAGTCAAAACAATAATCGGAATCAGGGTGGCGAATAGTTTCAGAATAGACAAACCCAGATTTTTTGCTTCACCGCTTGCATCAATAAATTTATTGTACTCAGTGAACTGGGCATTCAACACCCTTATTAATGCCGCGCCTAAAATACTTTCATTGATTACTTTATTAAGCCAGTCGATCACCTCCTGTGTTTTTCTGAATAGCGTTTTTACTTTTTTAAAGATGATAATAAAAGTACCGGCAATGATCGGGATCATCAACAAAACCAGCAAACCCAGGTGCCAGTTGAGATTTAACAACAAGATGCTCGCTCCTATTATCAGCACCAAAGAAGAAACTATGGTTACGATTGCCTGCGCCACAAACATTTTTATAGCATCCACATCAGAAGTAAGATTAGTAAGAAGTTTAGCCGGGGTGGTTTGTTGAATGTATTGATAATCCTGCTCAGAAATCTTTGAAGAAAGTTTTTTTCGCATGTCGCGCGCCACTCTTTCCGAAGCATAAGTCTGGATGATGCTTTGAACATAAGAGAAAATAAAAATTAGAATCGCAGCAATCAAAAACCACGTAACGATTCTTTGCATGTTGAAACTTCCTTTTGCAAAATCATCAATGCCGAATTGGATAATTTTCGGAATAACAAGATTGAGCCCGTTGCTCAATAATGCAAAAAATAAAAGTGCACTGATCATTCCTGAATAAGGTTTCAGGATTTTAAAAATATTTGCTTTGGGCGGTTTCTGTTTTTCTTCTTTCGGCTTCATTCACCTTTTTTTTCGATGAGAAAAAATACATTCTGATGTTGTACTAATAAAATTTCAGACAGCAAAAGTAACCGGAAATAATTTTTAATGAACACGGCTTTTCGGTGAATGAAGGAATTAAAGCGGTAAGGATAATTTGGAGAAAGGGCAATGTCTGAGTCAGTCTTACACTTTTTCAATCCAGCTTGCCTGATATCTAATCAACGCATCTTCCATCTGCTTAAAAATTTGTGCTTTTAATAAAGGAACATCATTCATCGTTAACCCTTCAGTAGAAGTTGTTGCAAGATATACGCCACGACACCTTCCCGGATTCAAAGAAAATATACTTTTATAATTCAGGCGGTCGTAAGTATCTAAAAATAAAATCGGCTGTATAGGTTTCTGAGTTTCAATAGCAATTTTGAAAGCGCCATCGTAAAAGCTTTTTAGTGGCTGATGAGTCGTATTGAACGTTCCTTCAGGACAAATAAAAACAGAAATTTTTTGATGAATGAAGGCAATCAACTTAAGAATGCTTTTGGAACGTGCGTGCGGATTGTTGCGATCAACAGAAACGGTACCTCTTTTGTAAATTGAGCCGAACAATGGAATTTTATTCATTTCGGCTTTTCCTAAAATGCGAATGTGTTGCTTCCTGATCACTTTCATCATCATTGGAATATCAAGATATGAAATATGATTGCTCACAAAAATATATTCGGTATTTCGGTCAAAAGGCTCTTCATAGATATTCCAATGCTTTATGCCAAGCATAAAAAAAAACGCATCCGCCCAAAAGCGACAAAATTTATAAATAAGATTCCCGCCCTTGACCGGTTTTTGCAAAAAGGCCCATGCAAATAAAGGAAGCAAAATGAACATCCAAAGCAGAAAAACAAGAAAGCCATAAATACTGAAACAAAACCTGAAAAACTTTCTAAAATTGTTCATTCATTAATTTTACCTTACGAAAGTAAAAAAAGCCCTTTTAATTTTACAAAAGCTTTATCTTTTAAATGTTGGATTACAATATTTTATGTAAAAAATTGTAAAATGCAGTATTTAATTCAATTTAGTGTCAGAAATTATTCCAAATTCCCTTACATTTGCACTCCAAAAAAAATTGGAAAAGTATGTTTGCTATAGTAAAAATCGCCGGTCAGCAATTTAAAGTAACGCCAGGCCAAAGTTTGTATGTACCACATCTTGCAGGAAAACAAGGTGATCAGGTGGAATTTTCTGAAGTGCTTTTGCATGACAACGATGGAAAGATTTCTGTCAATGGTGATGCTGCTATAAAAGTAAAAGCAGAAATTGTAAATGA